>Ga0209077_1000376_pt1 | contig 11882 bp, 12 predicted proteins | sample PPLLak1March2015_FD_187247 | JGI IMG/M metagenome (GOLD analysis project Ga0209077, IMG submission 187247) | Freshwater sediment microbial communities from Prairie Pothole Lake near Jamestown, North Dakota, USA - PPLs Lake P7 Core (1) Depth... | ecosystem: Environmental > Aquatic > Freshwater >... | reverse complement strand
GGCCCCAGCGGGGCCGGATGTCTATAGTTTCCGGGGTAGTAAGGCAGGCGCCCCAGAGCGGGCGCGATGTTCTGATCATGAACGGAACATCGCGCCCGCTCTGGGGCGCCTGCCTTACTACCCCGGAAACTATAGACATCCGGCCCCGCTGGGGCCAAAACAAAAACGGGTGCCACTTCCTTGGGAGGCTGAGAGTCTCTTAGCCCAATGACCCAGGGCTCCGCCAAAACGCTCCGCCTGGGCTATTATGTGCCGGCCTTTCAGGCCTCAAGACCCTTTTCAACACCCTTGGAGTGGGTGGCTCTGTAACGCGAATGGCGCGCCTTGGCAGCAATTTTTATTTTCTTCAATCTTCAGTTTCTGTTTACGAGCAGCGCGAAATTGAAAACTGAAGCCCTGTCACGGATCACCGCCACGGATCACGTTGAGTTACGCTGCCCTGCCCTGTAATACACGGTAAGCTTTCCGTTACACACTATCCGGCAAGCGTGAGTGGGTGAAATCGTGGAGCCGTCGTGAGGCGCTCTCTAAGTCCGGACGTGCTGATCACCAAGGAATATGCGGGGCAAATCGCTGCGCAGATCCGAACGGCCCGACCCGAGCTGAGCAGTCGGGTGCTGGAAAGCCCGAAGCCTGACCAGATGACCCATTTCACGGTAGTCGACGCCGAGGGGAATGTCGTATCGAATACTTACACGCTTCAGGGGTCCCTCGGGTCGTTGATAGTCCCGAAGGGCACCGGAGTGCTGTTGAGCGGAGCGGCAGCCTATTTTGACGCGGGAAGCGGGAATCAGAATGATGTCGGTCCACGCAAGCGGGCGCTTTTCTCGATGTCGCCAACGCTGCTCCTTAGAGCCGACGGCCGTCCGTGGCTCGCAATGGGCGTTGCCGGGAGTGGGCGTATCCCGAATATCCTCATGCAGATGATTGTCAACGTCGTTGACCTCAAGCTTGGCGTTCGCGACGCGGTCGATGCTCCTCGGCTGCATCAGGAACTGACAGCGGAGGCGCTCGCCGAGGCAGGCGCGCTCAGTTCGGACACGATCCAGGAGCTCCGGAGACGCGGGCATCAGGTTACTTGCCGCAAGTCACCGTTAGGCGACGTGCATGCCGTGTTGATCGATGAGCAGCGGTGGCGCTACGGCTGGTCGGATGGGCGCTCCGGCGGCCGGGCCCTGGGATACTGAATCGTTCTGTGCGCTCCGACTGCCCAGGAAAGGAAACATGACCATGTCGAATCTTCTCGTGATTGGCTTCCTCTGCTTACTCAACACCTTCTCGGCTGCGGACCAGGCAGTCGCGGTCGCTTCTCAGGCACCAACGACCGGCACGCCAGCTTTAAAGGCCATACCTGCCGTCCTCCATTGGAAAAACCAGCCAGCGGACTGGGCGGTCAGCGCCACAGACGAACTAACGATTGTGTCAGGGAGAAAGACCAATTGGTTCGTTAACCCGATGCGCGGGCGCCTCGAGGACAGTCTGCCCCTGCTCCTGTTCAAGCCGGCAGACGAGTTCGTCCTGACTGCAAAAGTGAAGGTGGGTTTCAAGGCCAGCTGGGATGCCGGAGGGCTGGTCATCCGAGCTAACGACGAGCTTTGGGGTAAGTTTTGCTTCGAGTATTCAGTAAAGAAGGAGCCGATGGTCGTCTCGGTCGTTACGCGAAAGATCTCCGACGACTGCAACTCGATGGTGATCCCCGGCGACGAGATCTATTTCCGCCTGGCGAAGGTCGGGCAGGCAATCTTCTTTTTCGCCTCTCGAGAGGGACGAGCCTGGGACGTGATCCGGTCGTTCACCTTCGGGCAGCAGCCAGACCTCGAGATTGGGTTCTTTTCCCAATCCCCGGTCGGAGAAGGCTGCACCGCTGTCTTTTCGGACATCACCTACTCGCCGGCGCCGATCAAAAACCTCTTCGACGGAGAGTAAACAGATGTTGGAATGAACCGTGGCTCCTTCGCTGAAACAGGTGAATGAACTGCTTGGACTCGCCCTAAGCCAGAGAGAACTCCAGACGATCGGCGGGGAGAGCCTCGATCAATGTCGGTCGAGCTATCTCGCCGCCTCAACCATCATAGAAGAGACGGCGGCTCCCGCTGACGCCCGACTGCTAATCGATAACCAAGCTTTGCGTGACTCTAGAAGAGCGTCGCTGCTGGACCTGAAACCGGTCCGGTCATCGCTTCCCGATGAAGTCAGCGAACCCGGTCATGAAGCTCCGAAGCTGCGAGCGCACCTGCTCGTCGACCAGTTGCCCGCTTTCGTCAAATACACGATGAGCACCACTGACGAGCAGGCGCGGCCCAAACCACGGTCTCGTTCCAAGCGTCCGCAGCACGGGCAACCAGGCGGCCTGGGACAGGAGCGTTCCTCCGCGCCCGGGGGTCGCCCCCATCAGCGCGACTGGACGGTTGCCGAAAACACGAGGGATGTCGGCCGACGGCCGGGTCAGCCAATCTATTGCGTTCTTGAAGACACCGGGGATCGAATTGTTGTATTCGGGTGTGACCAGAAGCAGACCGGCTGACGCCGCAATACGATTCTTCAGGTCGGTGACGAGGTCAGGAATACCCGTCTCGGTTTCGACGTCACCGTCGTAGAGCGGGATACCCCGAATAGACGCAATCTCAAGCTCCGTTCCCTCGGGGACCTCCTTTTTTGCTGCGAGCAGAAGCGACGCGTTATAAGAGCCTTTCCGCAGGCTGCCTGCAATGCCGACGATGTTCATCATCGATGCGTCCTCGCAATCAGGATCTCGGGCCGGTATGCGCCTTGCCTGGACCGAAAAGGACCGGTCGCCCAAGTGATTGAAATGCTTACTCTCATTATTGCACGGAGCTCCTCGGTCCTCTTCCTTGGGCTTTTCTTGCACTTTTGCCATTTCGTGGTACTTTGGGACTAATCGTCTGATCGTTCCTTCCCGACAGCAAATCCCAGCTCTTCCTCTTGTCTACAGGCGAACACGACGGTCGACTAACGACGCTATGGCTGACAATGCGAAGCCCATTCAACTGACCCTTGACTCGTCGACCCTTGACTTGCCGGCTGAGCAGATGTTCCCGAAGCTGACGTCTGTCCAGATAGCACGCGTCGCGGCCCGCGGGCAGGTGCGTCCTGTCCAGCGTGGGGATGTGCTCTACGAGCCGGGCGATCAGGGTGCACGGTTTTTCGTTATTACCGCAGGCGAAGTCGAGATCGTGAGGCCTTCAAGTCCCGGAGAAACGCTCATCAGGGTTCTGGAGCGCGGGCAATTCACGGGTGAGGTCAACTTGCTCTCTGGGCGCCCGCCGATGGTGCGGGCGCGTGTCAGGGAGTCTGGCGAGGTAATTCAACTGGATCGCGAACGGATTCTGGCGCTCGTTCAGACAGATTTCGAACTGGGCGAGACCCTCCTGCGGACCTTCATCTTTCGCAGACTGGAGCTGATTTCGCGTGGGCTCGGGGACGTGGCGCTGATTGGTTCGAAACATTGTTCGGGGACATTGCGAGTAAAGGAATTCCTGACTCGCAACAGCCACCCGTACTCGTATATTGACCTCGATCGTGATCCCGATGTCGAGCGAATGCTCGAGCAATTTCATGTTGCTGCCGAGGATATTCCCGTACTGATATGTCGCGGTAACATCGTGCTCCGAAACCCGACCAACCAGCAGATAGCCGAGTGCCTCGGCCTCAACCCGGCGATCGACGAAAGACAAGTCCATGATGTGGTCATCGTCGGAGCGGGACCTTCCGGGCTTGCCGCAGCGGTGTATGCCGCCTCGGAAGGCCTTGATGTACTGATTCTGGAATCGGAGGTGCCGGGTGGTCAGGCTGGTTCGAGCTCCCGGATCGAGAATTATCTCGGCTTTCCGCTGGGGATTTCGGGTCAGGAGTTGACGGAGCGTGCGCACACCCAGGCGCAAAAATTCGGGGCTCGACTCGTCGTCGCGAACGGCGCCCGAAGGCTGGCATGCGATCAGAAACTCCGAACGATCGAGATCGGAAACGGCACGCACCTCTCAGCCCGCACTGTCATCATCGCGACCGGCGCCCAATATCGAAAGCCGGCCCTGGAAAACTGTTCAAAATTCGAGGGTGCCGGAGTCTACTACGCCGCGACTTTCATGGAGGCGCAGATGTGCGCCAGTGAAGAAGTCATTGTCGTGGGCGGCGGAAATTCTGCCGGCCAGGCCGCGGTTTTCCTCGCCTCAACGGTCAAGCGCGTCAACTTGCTTGTCCGATCAGATAGCCTCGCGAAGAGCATGTCGCGCTATCTGATCAGCCGGATCGAAGGCAACCCGGCAATCGTGGTGCGCACTCAGACCGAGCTGACGGCACTCGACGGCGATTGGCATCTGGAAAGTGTGCGCTGGCGCTCGCGTCCTTCAGGAGTTGTCGAAACCCACGACATCAGGCACGTTTTTTTCATGACCGGCGCTGATCCCAGCACACGCTGGCTGGATGGCTGCGTGGTCCTCGATGGAAAAGGCTTCATCAAAACCGGCCCGGACCTGATGCCTGAAGACTTGGCTGGTGCTCATTGGCCGCTCGGCCGCGCTCCCCACCTGCTTGAGACCAGCCTGCCGGGTGTGTTTGCGGTCGGAGATGTCCGGGCAGGCAGTATCAAGCGTGTTGCGTCTGCCGTCGGAGAAGGATCAATTGCGATTGCCCTGGTCCACCAGGTACTCAACGAATGAGAGGAATCGCCAATCTGTCGGATTCGGCCGAGAAAGGAGTTCAAGATGGCTGAAACACAGGGTTTGAAGGCGAAAAATGTAGTTCTCGTCCACGGGGGTTTCGTGGATGGTTCCGGTTGGGAAGGCGTGTACAGGATTCTGAAGAAGGACGGCTACAAGGTCAGCGTCGTTCAGAATCCGACGATATCACTTGCCGAAGATGTAGCCGCGACCAAACGCGTTCTCGAGGAGCAGGACGGTCCGGTGGTTCTGGTCGGTCACTCGTATGGCGGAGCCGTGGTCACCGAGGCGGGCAACCATCCAAAGGTAACAGGGCTTGTCTATATCGCCGCCTTTGCCCCGGATCGCGGTGAATCGGTATTGACGCTTATTAAGGACCCACCGCCGGGCGTTCCCGTACCTCCGATACTGCCGCCGCGGGACGGCTATGTACTCCTCGACAAGGCGAAGTTTCACGCCTCATTCGCCGGAGACGTCGACGTTGAAAAGGCCGCGTTCATGGCGGACTCCCAAGTCCCAGGGGGCGTGGACGCGCTCGGCGGGACGATTAGCGAGCCGGCGTGGAAAACCAAGCCGAGCTGGTACCTGGTTACTACCGAAGACAAGATGATCCCGCCGGCAGCCCAACGGCTAATGGCGAAGCGCGCGGGTTCAACTGTCGTCGAAGTGCGCGCCAGTCACGCGATCTACGTGTCGCAGCCTGATGCTGTGGCCAGGCTTATCGAAAAGGCCGCCAGTGAAGTGACAGTGGAGGCAGGCTCTGTCAAAGACTGAGGTGCACTGTGTACCCGGGGCTAAAGCAGAAGCAGTATCGCCCTGACGGCGCCGACTTCGTGAAAATCATTTATCTGCCCTGCGTGTCCAGTCCCTAGTCCGTTCTTAAAGTGCCGCCGGACAATCCACTGGGGGCTATACTGGTGAAAAACCTTCCTCCGGGAAATCGTGACAAATGAAGATCCTGATTGTTGGCGGGACAGGCTTTATAGGCCCTCATCTGGTTCGCTGGCTTGCGGAAAGGGGGCATTCGGTGGCCGTATTCCATCGAGGCAAGTCGCGCCCCGATCTACCGGCCGAGCACATCCTGGGCGAAAGGCGCGATCTCCCCAAGCTGCGCTTGAAAGCCGATCTGGTGATCGACCTCATTCTCAGTTCGGCCGCTCAGGCGCAGGCAACCATGGACGCCTTCAGGGGAATTGCCCGACGCGTCGTCGTCGCTAGCAGCATGGATGTCTATCGAGCCTGCGCCGTTATGCATCGCCTTGAAGAGGGTCCTCTCGAACCGGTCCCGCTTACCGAGGACTCGCGCCTTCGAACGAAGCTCCAAACATATCCGGCCGAATTGATGACAGTTCTCCGTAAATTCTTCGGATGGATCGACGAGGACTACGACAAGATCCCGGTAGAGCGCACGATCATGGGGGACTCCGATTTGCCCGGCACGATTTGCCGACTGCCAATCGTTTATGGGCCCGGGGATTATGCCCGGCGGTTTCATCCAGTGCTCAAGCGCATTGATGACGGCCGCCCTGCCATCATTTATGAGGAAGGATTGGCAGCGTGGAAAGCGCCGCGAGGATACGTGGAGAATGTCGCTGCAGCCCTGGGGCTGGCTGCAGTCGAAGATCGCGCGGCAGGGCGCATTTACAACGTCGCCGAAACACCCGTTTTTTCGGAGCTGGAGTGGGCTCGGAAGATCGCCGCTGCCACAGGATGGACCGGCGGTTTCGTCGTTCTTCCATGGGACCGTACGCCGGAGCATCTCCGACAACCCGGCAACTCCGCGCAGCATTGGGAGGCGGATTCGATGCGCATCCGCAACGAGTTGGGATATCGTGAACCAGTGTCGATCGAAGAGGGAATTCGCCGCACCATCGACTGGGAACGCGCAAATCCGCCCGGGGAGTTTAACCCGCACCGCTTTGACTATCCGGCTGAGGATGCCGCAATCGCAGCGTCCCACCGCTGACGCAGAGACCACGAAACACACGAAATACACAGAAAGGATGGCCCTTATTCAGGACTTTCTTGGCCATCCTTTTCGCGCGCCCCCCGCCCTTCTGTCCCTTCTGTCCTTTTACTTCTTCGCCTTCTCTGTCCGGCGAACCTTGTAGGGGAGCGCGATGAGCTTTGCGGTGCTTGCGACTTGCTCAAACTCCGGGTCCTTGTGGACCAGTGTCGCATCAAGGGCGATTGCGGTAGCGATAATCCAACTGTCGCATACCGAAAGGGCATACGTAGCCTTGACTTCGAGCGCCTTTTCAAGAATGGGTTGAGTAACATCCACTCTCTTAACTCGTAGCAAATCAAGATAGCGCGCGAATTCGTCAGAGGCCTCTCGGCTTACGTTCTTCCAAATTCTGTATCGGGCTTCCATCCAACTCATGAACGAGACGTGGATAACCACGTCGGAACGGAGCAGGCGTTCGACCTCATCCGCGCCTTCCTCGTTATTCCACAGCGTTAACAAGGCCGAGGTATCAAACACGTAGACTTTACTTCGCTTTGTCTTTTTCATCTTCCCGCGCTCTGTCCGAGCGTCTTTCCCGCAGGAGTCGTTCAGTGGAAAACGTGCCGGCCCCCCTCCCCCGAAATGCAGCGACGGGGTCTTTGGGGAGTGGGACGACCTTGATGACATTCCCGTCCACAATCCACTCGACATTCGATGCGGGCTCGATGTTAAATCGTTTCCTGATCTCTGCTGGAATCGAAACCTGGCCGCGTGTGGTCACTTTCGCCTTCATACCCAATACCTATATACATGATGAGTCTAGTCTATTCATGCAAGCTCTATCTTATCATACGCTTCAGATAACCCACGGCTGTTCCGTCGCGCCCGCGATTCGAATGGCCTGGATTTCGAAACGGTTGATGTACTGCGTGACGCCCTGCTCGCGGACCACAAGGAAGTGGGGGCTTAGTTCGAGCACATCTACGCGCCTGGCCCGAGACCACGGCTGCTCCCAACCAGGGGCGGTGCCGACGACCATCTCGACCGGGCGCTCGGAACGCATGGCATCCTTCAGAATATCGTAAAGAGACATCTCACCGGGCATCTCGAAGTCGACCCCGAGCATTTCGTCGAGAAACCCCCACTTCAAGCGGACGCACCCATGCAGAGCGCCGTAGCGGTAAAAGGCGTGAAGAGCATTGGCATCACTCTCCAGACGGCGGGCCAACTTGCCCCGTTCGCCGCGTGCGATGTACTCGGCGATTTTGTTCGGATCAGCGAGCGGCCGGCTCATGCCGGTCGTACCGCTGATCAGCAGCTCAGGTGTGATGCGCAGAGTCTTGCCGGCCCGGTTCAGCCGCCTGCTTTTCTGCGGAGGCTTCAGATCCACCAGGTGCCAATCGTCAGGAGCCACGCCTAGAGTCTGAAGCAGGTTTCGAATGTGGACGCCCGCCAGAACCTGAAAGTGCACCAGCGCGGACCGCAACTGGCTGAACTCTTCGCGGTTATAAGTCCGGATGGACCTGTTTTCTACATCCAGAATGACCGCAGCCTCGAGCTCGTCAGGGACAGGCGCGCCATGCAGGATAGCGCGACGCCGCGCAACAGCCTGTTCGCGCAGACGTGCGAGCTCAATCCGTCTCTGTTCCTCGGCCTGCTCATGGGCCAGCCGCCACCGCTCGCTGTTCGCCCGCTGGATGAGGACCGGCCGCGCCAGTTTGCGCACTGCTCGCCGCATCCCGCGAAGATCGGAAGAGGCCCGGTTCAGTGAAATCAACCCGGTCTCGTCGTGCTGCAACAGCGAGCCGGGCTCTTGCGGAAGCTTTCCGACCGGTCGAGTCCCTCGATGGCGTGTGAAGCCCGCCATGGCTGTCTCGATTTCGTCAGCCGTCATGGCTTGGTTGGCGGAGTCCAGAATGGCGGCCGCCTGCCGTCGCCATGACAAAGAGAACAAGCTGCGGTCACGAAAAGCCGCGTCCAGTTCCGCAGCAGAAAGCGGAACGTCGTCACCGGGCTGCACGACCTCGATCGGCGTCAGCTGAACGACTGTTCGGGAAGGACGAAGGCCGACTCGAAACAGAAAGCGTTCGAAGCCGCTCCACGACAGGTTGATCCGGAAGGATCCTTCAGAATCCCGATAGACCGGCTCGCTCCCATGCCACGCCTTCAGGACGGATTCCCGCAAGTCCCAGGTTCGCGCGTCAAACCCGGAGGCGTCGATGCGGTCGCACAGGTCTTCCACGCTCATCGGACCGCCATTCTCGAGCAAGACGATCACGACCATCTCGAATAGTTTGAGGTCGCGGCTGTCCAACAGTTCCTCGGGAACCGGCGGATCGATCCCGAGCCTGTCGCAATACGCGTTTGGATTCCCTTCGGTCATGGCGATCTCCATTTTTACCGACTGGCGTGATCAGCATCAAGCCGCGGCTCACTCCAGCGGCAAGATCCGGGGCGCGCTCAGCCTGACCTTTTGCTCAGTTGCCTAGCGGTTCACCCCGACGCTGACCGCCAATCCACCTATGACCATTGACTCGAGACCCGCGGCTTCCAGAACGTTCTCGAGACTGGCGAACCCGAATCTGCGCCCTCCAGAGGAAGCCAAAACGATGCCCCTGGTGGGCCTGAAACAGCACCCGCCCCGTTCATGGGCTCTTCTAGTCGACTGTCACACTCGGTCCGTTCAAGTGTCCTATAGATTGAACAAAGTCGAACAAGAGGTGAATATGAACAGGAAAGAATTCATGAAGAGGGCCGTGTTGGGGACGGTGTTTGGATCAGTGGTGACGAAACCTGTGGCGCCAGCGCCAGCCATCCGGCCTCAAGAGACCCGGGCCAGGCACGATGGGCCGCCGTGGCGGCAAGGCAGGAGGCATGTGACGGACTGGACGAGCGAGTTGGAGGCACAACCCGCGGAGGTGTTCCCGCTGCTGTGCCCGGTGCGCGAATACGAATGGCTTGAAGGCTGGGCATGCCAGATGATCTACAGCGAGTCAGGTGTCGCGGAAGCGAATTGCATTTTCGAAACGAAGTTCAGAGGCGAGTCAGCCACCTGGGCGGTCAGTCACTATGAGCCGCCCAAAAGGATCGAATTCGTTGTGGTCACTCCACAAATTCAGGTTTGCCGGCTGAACATCTCACTCGAGCCGTCTGAAAAGGGCACGCGCCTGCGATGGGTTCGCATTTTCACGGGATTGAACGACCGTGGAAACGAGACAATCGACTCCTGGAAAACATCGTCCGACCAGGCGCTCAGCGAGAAGATCGAGTACTTCGTGAAGAATCAGAAGAAGCTGGTCTCCGCCGCACCCCGGTGACCCTGCGGAACTCGACCTCGACAGGGTCAGGACTGACAGTGTGGGTCAGACCTGACAGGGTCAGACCCTCACATCTCACAATCACTCGACGGAGTTCGCCGCGTGTTTTTTGTTTCTGATCTGAACCCGTTGTCCCGACTGCCCCAAGGCCCAGAAGGCAGCCTCGAAACCGATCTTCGAGGTTCGCCATCCGACGGACGGAGAAAGCACGGGACGAGGTTGCGTCTCATGGCCGTTCTCTTTCGACCGGTTGATGATACTTTGCCTCGGCGGGTCTTTCATGATTAACCTGAACGCCATGGCGCTCCACCGGAACATCGAAATCAAAGCACGCCTCGCTGACCCGGATCAGGCTGGCGAAATCGCCCGGCAATTGGCGGGCAAAGCCGGGGAAGAATTGGTCCAGGAAGATATTTTCTTTTGCGTGCCGAACGGCCGCATGAAGCTGCGAATCCTGAAGCCCGACTACGGAGAGCTGATCTTCTATCAACGAGCCGACGAGGCAAATGCACGAGTCTCGAGCTACGCGATCTCGGTCACCCGCGAGCCTGCACGTCTCCTGGAGGTTCTCTCGCTTTCACTCGCGCCGCGTCTGATTGTCCGCAAAAGGCGCGAGCTCTATCTGGTTGGCCAAAGCCGCATCCACGTTGATTCTGTGGAGGGTCTCGGGAGCTTTCTCGAGATCGAGTATGTGATGCGGCCCGGCGAGGACGAAGCCGAGGCTCGTCGAGTCGTGCACGAACTGATGACGAGGCTGAACATCAAGGACGAAGACCTCATTAATCGAGCCTACGTGGATCTGCTTGAGGCGGGCAAGTGAAATGGTCTTGCGTGCGATCCCAATCATGCCGTGTGCTTGTTGTTTCTTCAGGCCTCCGATCGCCGATTTCTTCACACCTTCCGAGCGGAGAATCCAGAAAAATACTTTCGTAGATCTTCAAACTCTGAAGGGGTAATTTGAGCCGATGCAACCAATTCTGACGCCGGAAATCGAAGCCGTTTTGCGCCGGTACATGGAGATTCAGCAGGAAGAGCGCCGAATTGAGGAGGAAAAGCGCTCTCTTCAGCTAACGCTTTTTGAGTACTTGAAGGCCGCTCCCGGCCGGGAATGGCATGTGAGAGTCGCCGATCATCGCGTCAAAGTCACCCACGAGGAAGCTACCCGAGTGAGCTACAACGAGAGGCTGCTGGCGGAGCGTCTGGGTGACCGCTATCCGGAGATCCTGTCCGTCGATCCCAAGAAACTCCGGGAACACGAGCGCCAGGTAGAGCCCTGTTGCGTCCCGTCCTGCTCCAGGTTGGGAGCCCGGACCGCGACAAGATTCGCAAAGGGATCGAAACGGGTCTCTTCTCGGCCGAGGACTTCAAAGGCGCCTTCGTCAAGACAGTGAAACCGTTCATTGCCGTTTCAGTCTCCGAACCCGGACGATAAGAGTGCTGCCTGGATATAGGCATCAATCAGCATTTTCCGGCCGTCCCGACACCTGAACAGCTCGCGCCGGCCCTCTGGTGATTATGGCAAGGTCATAGGCAGGGTCGCCGATACGGGCGAATTCCCAGTCGACAATACCAAGTGCTTCGTCATTCAGCGTGTCAGTCCTGGGGACCTTCTGCTTCGCTGACCCGACGCCTCTTCTCTGGGAAGGGGGTCTCTGGTATGCTCGTCATCGGGTATGGGCGGCGAATCTATTGACCAGTTAAGAGTTGCGGCGCGGACAGTTCTAGGAGGCAAAGGCATTCTTGTAGCCTACGCGTATGGGAGCCGGGTGTGGGGCAATCCTCTGCCCTTCAGTGATCTTGATGTCGGCTACTATCTGGAAGGTTACTTGAACGGGGCAAAGCTCCCGCTCAAGGAGGAGTTGGACATCCAGGAACGCCTCTCAGAAGCCCTCGGCCTTCAGGTTGACTTTCGCGACCTCGCCGGCGCGCCGCTCGAAATGC
>Ga0209077_1000374_pt1 | contig 11900 bp, 8 predicted proteins | sample PPLLak1March2015_FD_187247 | JGI IMG/M metagenome (GOLD analysis project Ga0209077, IMG submission 187247) | Freshwater sediment microbial communities from Prairie Pothole Lake near Jamestown, North Dakota, USA - PPLs Lake P7 Core (1) Depth... | ecosystem: Environmental > Aquatic > Freshwater >... | reverse complement strand
GAAAAGGAAAGCGTTCTCACCGTATAATATGAATATGCCAACGACGGAATGAGGTGAGTCGTGAAGAGTTTGGAGCGCATCACCAGTGATCCTCGCCGCCTGAACGGGCAACCCTGCATCCGCGACCTGCGCCTGACCGTGCGTCGGGTGCTCCAAGCCTTGGCGGTTTACGCGGACCGGGAAGAATTGCGGCGGGAGTACCCCGAGCTCGAGGATGAGGATATCCGCCAGGCCCTGGCTTTCGCCGCCGCCAATCTCGACGAGCGGATCATCGATCTGCCCTGGACCGCATGAAACTCCTTGCTCGATCAGGGTCTGCCCCGCAGCGCCGCCGCCCTGCTCTGCCAGTGTCAGACGAAGCTTGAAGCCGCGGCGCTCGTCGTGGTTCAGCCCGGTCGCCTGCGGCTGCGAAGTCTCCCGGTTGTGGCCGCCCGTCGGGACGGTTGAGGGATTCAGTCGCCACTTGAGAGTCTTCCGTTTCCATTCTGTGTTCAGCCGCACCCGATGGATTCGCTACTCATCACTCTTCCGGCGATCGGTCCTCTTCCGCTTCCTCGTTCTTGTCCTCGGGTTCCAGCAGATCCTTGGCGATGCTCTGCGCGGCATTTCGCCCGGCGCCCATCGCCAGGATCACGGTCGCTGCCCCGGTGACGATGTCTCCGCCGGCATAGACCCGCGGCATTGAGGTCCGCCCGTCCTGCTCGTTTGCGATGATCGTTCCCCACTTGGACACCTGGAGCTGTTTCGTGGTCGACGGAATCAGTGGGTTGGGCTTGTTTCCGATCGCAATGATCACCACGTCGCACTCGATCTCAAATTCACTGCCGGGTACCGGTACGGGGCGCCGACGCCCCGAAGAATCCGGTTCTCCGAGCTCCATTCGAATGCAGCGGAGCGCCCGCACGAAGCGCTTCTCGTCGGTCAAGATCTCGACCGGGTTGCAGAGGAGGTGAAACTCGATGCCCTCTTCCTTGGCGTGGTGAATCTCGGCCAGCCGGGCAGGCATCTCCGCCTCGCTCCGGCGGTACACGATGATGGAACGCTCGGCGCCCAGACGTAACGCCGTTCGCGCGGAATCCATGGCGACGTTCCCCCCGCCTACGGTCGCGACCCGCCGCCCGCGAAGAATCGGCGTGTTTGCCCCTTCTTCATACGCCTTCATCAAATTGCTGCGGGTCAGGTATTCGTTCGCCGAGTAGACGCCAATGCTGTTTTCGCCAGGTATCCCCATGAACGAGGGGAGTCCGGCACCTGATCCGACGAAAACCGCGTCGAAGCCTTCCTCCTGGAAAAGCTCGTCGATCGTGATCGTCTTGCCGACGACAACGTTTTTCTCGATCTTGACGCCCATTTGTTGGAGATACTCGATCTCCTTCTTGACGATCTCCTTGGGCAGGCGGAATTCCGGAATCCCGTAGACAAGCACGCCGCCCGGTTCGTGGAGCGCCTCGAACACCACGACTTCGAAGCCTTCCTTGACGAGCTCGCCAGCGACTGTCAGACCCGCCGGACCGGAGCCGATGACGGCCACTTTGCGGCCATTGGGTGGCTTGATTGGCGGCAGCTCGATCACATTATGTTCGCGTTCCCAGTCGGCCGCGAAGCGTTCGAGATTACCGATTCCCACGGGCTCGCCCTTCTTGCCGAGGATGCATTTCACTTCGCATTGCTCTTCCTGGGGGCAAACCCGGCCGCAGATTGCGGGAAGCGAGTTGGTCTCTTTTATCTTGCGGGCGGCTGCGGCGAAGTCCCCTTCCGCGATCAACTTGATAAACTGAGGAATCTGGACGGCAACTGGGCAACCCTGAACGCAGAGCGGTTTCCCGCACTGCAGGCAGCGCCTGGCCTCGGTTATCGCTTCGGACTCGTTGTAGCCGAACGGCACCTCATCGAAGTTCTGCCGCCGTTGGTCCGCCGGCTGCTCCTGCATTCCCACTCGCTTGAGGCGCTCGCTGAGTTTCTTGGTTTCCTTCATAAAACTTTCGACGTCTGCCTCTCGATCCTGCACGTATGCCTGTCGATCGCCTGCCGCTCGAGCGGCCTGTAGGCTGTCAGGCGGTTTATCATCTCGTCCCAGTCGATTCCAGCGGCGTCAAACTCCGGTCCGTCAACGCATCCGAACTTGGTCTGTCCATGAACAGTCACACGGCAGCCGCCGCACATCCCGGTTCCGTCGATCATGATCGGGTTGAGTGAAGCGAGCGTCTGGACGCCGGCGCTCACGGTGAGGGCGGAAACAGCTTTCATCATCACTGCCGGGCCGATTACAACGGCGAGATCGAATTTCTCCCCCTTCGCGAAAAGGTCCTGCACGACGCCCGAAACGAATCCGTGAAAACCTTTCGACCCGTCGTCGGTGGCTACGATGACTCTACGGCTGTTCACTGCCATCTCCTGTTGGAGGATCAGGAGATCCTTCGTGCGGGCACCTACGACGACCGTTACGTCGTTTCCTGCGGCGGAGAGGGCACAGACGATGGGAAAAAGCGGCGCCACGCCTACGCCTCCTCCGATACAGAGACATCGGCCGAAGCGCTCGACATGGGTAGGCTGGCCAAGCGGGCCAACCAGGTCCGCTATTTCATCGCCTTCGTTCAACTCCGCCAAGTGCATCGTTCCATGGCCGATGACCTGGAAGATGATCTCGATCCAGCCCTGTTGGGCGTCCGCGTTGGCTATCGTCAGTGGAAGCCGCTCCTGGCCTTCGATCGGGCGGACAATGACAAACTGACCAGCCTGTCTTTTCCGTGCGATTCGCGGGGCTTCCAGCCGGTACCTCCAAACCTGCTCCGATAGCTGTTCTTTCCGAAGTATTCGTGACATGTCGATCCGTTGTCCTGAAAGTAAACCGTGAAGCCTAGCAGGCGGGGGATTGGGCAGTCAACAGGCATGTGGCGCTCAACACATGCTGGTTCTTACGGCATGATCTCGCCAACCGGGCCGAAAAGCGGCGGATTCTGAACGGCGAATCCGCCCTACAACTGACTGCTTCCGCACGCCGAGCGGTCGTAGGGCGGATTCGCCGTTCAGAATCCGCCGCTTTTCGGCCCGGTTGGCAAAGTCAATCGATTTTCGCTGACGCCCGCGCCAAGGCGACGGCCGAAGCGGACGCCATCGAGTCATAGTACGGAACAAAGCGATTCGCCTCCGGCGACTTGCGAGAAAGCAGGTTCTGCGCCCATCGAAAGCCGATAGGTTGGTAAAGCAGCTCCGCTTCGACAACGAACGGTCCTTTGGCTCCACCAAGATCGACGCAGTACCGGACGACGTCGCCGCTCTCCAGGAAGTCCGGGTCTTCCGCGGCCGCACCCCGCACCGCGATGTCCTCGATGGCCCGGTTCTTGTCGAAGCCGCGGGGCAGCAGGCGGTTGTCCTTGATGAATCGGACGGCCGTCAACAAGCCCGTCGTCACGGCGCTATCAGGCCCAACCATGATTGATTCGTAAATCTGAGCCTGATCTGGCCGGCTGATCTCCAGGTAGTGAGGTTCGAAGCGAGCCGGGTCCTCGTCATTGTCGTTTCCCTGGATCGAGCCCTGCTTCGTCATGGCACCCGATTCGAAGAGAGTCCTCCCGTCTCGGTCCCGAACGGTCAAGTGCACCCAAGCTCGCCTGGACGGATAAGCGGTGGGCAGCTTGTGACCGGCCAGATTCTCCAATTGCGCCTGGATCTGCAGCCGTCCGTCGGTGACCTGTGCGTTGGTCAAAGACAGGCGGGCGGCGCCGGTCTGCAGGTGCTCGATGGTGCGAACCGCGGCCGCCTCGAGCTCGCCCGGCAAGGCTGCCACTCCCAGCTCGTTGCGGTAGCGACCGAAAAGCCGGATCATCAGAAAATTACCGCCGAGAAATGAGTGACGCGAAAACCCGGTTCTCGGCTGACCAGTCACGCTCGTTATCGGCATTTCCGACGCTACAACGGGCATGTGGCACGACTGACAGCTTTGCGTGTCACGGTAGGCGCTATGGCGCCACTCGAGGTAAGGAACTTGCTCTGGCAGCCTGCCGATGGTCTCGCCTTTGGCATTCAGAGCATGCGTGTAAAGCGTGTGGCACGAAGCGCAGACTTCCGAGGTCTGGATGTGAACTGCCTGCTGCGGCTGAAAATCGGATGAGGACATCATCAGTCGCTGGCGGCCGGAGTCGACCGCATAGGGACCGAAGATCTTCCTTTGTCCTGGAGGCAGCGCGCTGTCGATTACAAAACCTCCGGTGAAACTGTCTTCATGTCCAAGCTTGTCCGCAGCGATTTGGTGGCACACGGTACACGAGACTCCGTCGGCCGCGAGCAGCCCAGACGGAGTTCCGGCGGCCGTCGGAGCGAGATGCGTGAAAAGCTGCCCCGCTTGACCGCCTGCTCTTTCCTGAACCCGGGTCATGGGCATATGGCAGATCGAGCACTCGCCTTCAATCGCTCCCTGGGCCTCGGGGTGGTCCAGAGTCTCGCGACGAACCGAGGCTTGCCAGTAAGGATCGCGCGACGAATTAGCCATCATCCCCGGGCGCCAGCTTGTTCCAATCGATACGTTCTCTCCCGCCGGGGTAACGAGTCCGTTGTGACAGGCTATACACCGATCGGCGCCACTGAAGAGCGGGGGTACCGAAGCTTTGGGGGATGCTGGTACCGGCGTGTCTGCCGGCGACAGGAGGAGACTACCCAATAGTAACAAAGCAAGGTTCGTCATCTACCAGCCCTCCGTGAAGCCGCCGTCGAACCAGTCCCAGAGGAGGTAGAACACCACCTGCGTGTCGCGCGTACCGCTGTCGGTCAGCGGAAACCGGACCCCGACGTCCATCATGATGTGTTGGCGAGTACTAAGGGTCCATTGCAGTTGGGGCAGGATGTCCCAACTGATTTTCTGATCACCGGCCAGCTCGCGGGCTGCAAGGAACTCGACCATGGGCGACCATGCACGCCCCCATCGCCGCTGACTGAGCGTCTTGCCCACGGCCACCCGCCAGAACCCCTCCCGCTCTGCACGCTCGGTATCGAACGGAAGCTCCAGCCCGGCCTGGGCGTGCATGAAGAAATTTTCGGGAAAGAGCTGCCCGAAGGATACAAACGGCTCGAATACCGACGTGCCTTTGCCGAAGCCCTTGTCGCGGTCGCCCGTGGGTAACACGAACTCACCGGCAACACTGAAGATCGTGCCCTTGTCGAGGTCGTGGTAAATGGCTCGTTTGCTGCCGAAAGCGACGTCACCGAGCCCCCCAAACCAGTTGACCGCGGTCGGATTCCCGGAACTGGCCCCTTCGTGCCATCCGAAGGGAATAATTAGTTCCAGCTGATTGCGCGCGCCGAATCGTTTCTCGTAGATCAGTTTGTTCGAGACGGATCCGGCGCCCTCGGTTGCGACACTCGAAGTGAAAACCGCCTCGTCCTCCGGGAAAGCCTTTTCAGTTGCCAAAGCGCGCGGCAGGTTCAGTTCTCCACGTGGCCAGTTTCTGTTCGGGCAGAACGTTCTGACATGGGCAACGGCCAGCTCCACCTCCTCCGGCGAGAGCACCTCGGTGAATGCAGGCATCAATCGAGAGAAACTGCGAGCCGGACCGCCGTCATGAGCGACTGCAATCCAGTCCTCGTCAGGTTCGCGTGTGGTGAATTGGCAATCGGTGAAATCCGGCAGAGACAATTCGAATCCCACCTCGCTTTGCGGCACACCTCGGCCGTCAGGCCCATGGCATGTCGCACAGGCGTCACGGTAAACCTCTTCGCCGGACCGAGCGCGAGCCTGCGGCTCGTTGCCTTGGGCGGCCGCAAAGACTGTTGAGCAGAATATGAAAAGGATAATGCAAGCCGCGACTCGCCAGGGCATGCACCGCGGCCAGGATTCAATCGACGTCACAGACTCCTCCAGTATGACGAATCGGAGTCTATCAAAAACGCGGAGTGACCACTAATCAGGGAGGGGGCAACTGGCCCTCCGGGCAGGTTCTCGGTCCAGGTAGGGTGTTTAACCCCACGCTTCTTGCTGTGATAATCTGCCCCAAACGCCAAGGAACTGGCTGAGTCTCTGCTATCGCGTTTTTTGGGAGGGTTCCGGAGTGAGAGCTGAAAGGTTGCTTGAAACGTGCGTGTATGCCGGAGACCTCGCAGCGGCGGAGAAGTTCTATGTGGAGGTCCTCGGCTTGCAGGTTTACTCCCGACAGCCCGGTCGCCACGTCTTCTTTAGATGTGGGGAGGCTATGTTCCTCGTTTTCAATGCGGAGAATACTCGGAAGAGCCGGATCGAAATCGGCGGGCAGGAGTTGCCCAACCACGGTTGTCATGGTCAGGGCCATGTTGCGTTTGTGAGCTCTGAAGCCGATCTCCCCGAGTGGAAGGAGCGGCTGTCCGAGCTCGGCATAGCGATCGAGGCCGAGGTTCGCTGGCCCGCTGGTGGTCAGTCGATCTACATCCGCGACCCGGCGGGCAACAGCGTTGAGCTGGCGACGCCCGGTCTGTGGGGCTTGGCCGGCTAGGAGACCCGTCTTGGAGCGCGGATATCGTGCCTTGGAGCACGGACATCTTGCCTTGGAGCGCGGTCCCGACAGCCTTGGAGCGCGGACATCTTGTCCGCACTGGGATCGCGGACGTCCCGTCCGCCCGGCGGGCATCCTGCCCGCCGTTGTCGTTGTTCGATCAGCGGCGATCTAAGAGAACGCCGGGCAAGATGCCCGGCGGGCGGGCAGGATGCCCGCGAACCCAGTGCGGACGGGACGTCCGCGCTCCATGACGGGACGTCCGCGCTCCAAGAAAAGACGTCCGGACGGCGCTGTCCACGATCGTGTCACTGTCATTTGGATGGCGGGGGCAGAGGGGACAGGGGCACGGTGACCGAGATGGTCGTTCCCTGGTTGGGCTTGGAGACAACCGAAAACTGCCCGCCCAGTCGTGCGGTTCGTTCTCGCATGCCCAGTATCCCGAGAGAAGTACCGACCGAAATATTCGCGACGTCGAGACCGCGCCCGTCATCTCGAATTTCGAGCGTCAGGGTATCGCCTTGCTGGGACAGCAGGACGCCTACCGAGTGGGCATCCGCGTGCCGTAGGATGTTCGTGAGCGCCTCTTGGAAAATACGGTACAAAGCGGTAGCCACCTGCTTGTCCAAAGGCCGTGACCCGAGATCCGAGCGGAACTCGGATTGGAATCCGGTGCGCTTTTCGAATTCGCTCAGATGCCATTCCAGGGCCGCCTCGAGACCAATGTGATCGAGGATGGCCGGGCGCAGTTCCTGCGAAATCCGACGAACCGTCTGAATCGACGACCCGACAGTGTCGGCCATCGACTGGAGTCTGGCTGCGAAACCAGCGTCGTCGTTCCGCAGCCGTGAGAGGCAGGTCAGGTCAATATTCAAGGCGGTCAGCGATTGGCCGAGCTCGTCGTGCAGCTCATGCGCAATGCGGTGCCGTTCCTCCTCGACCGTGGTATCGATGCTCGCCGACAGTCGTCTCAGATCTTCCCTGGATACCTCAAGATCGCGCTCGGCCTGAACCCGTTGGGTCACGTCGACGAGACTGAGCAGCAACCCTTTGACAACCCCGGAGGCGTCCAAAACCGGGTCCAGGCTCCAGTCCCAATACGTCTTGCCTCGAACCGGGTGCTCAAAAGGGCGGTCGAAGGCGAAGTAGGGCTGCCGCGTCTTTAGCACGCTTCTGAAGATCTCCTCGTTCTCAGGGTGAGGGTAGAGTTCGAAATGGTTCTGCCCGATGAAGTACTGAGGTTCCTGGCCCTGCGACTGGGCATACGCCCGGTTCACCCTGATGAAGTTGAACCGTTCATCCAGGTAGGCGATGTGAACATGGATTGACGAGAAGATAGTCTCCAACAGCTTGTGATTACGATTCAGTTCGCTTTCCACCCGCCGGAACTCGGTAATGTCTTTAAGGTTCAAAACGAGCCCGCGGACCGAGGGCCTGTTCAGGAGATTGGTCGCCACGATCTCGAAGGTCTTGTACACGCCGTCCTTGTGTCGAAGTCGGGCTTCGGTTCGGTTCGAGATCCCCGGGCTGGCCCCGGTCCGGACAAGTACCGAACGCAGATTTTCGCGAGATTCGGAATCGGTCAAGTCCAGGACGGAGAGTCCCGTCACCTCATCAGGGTTGTAACGGAGCAGGGACGTAATCGGCGCGCTGACGTAGAGAATTGTGCCGGCGGCGTCCGCGATGATGATCAGGTCGGCTGCCTTCTGAACCAACAGGCGAAACCGTTCTTCGCTTTCCCTGAGAGCCGTCTCGGCAACTTTCCGTGCCGTGATGTCCCGTGAAATGCCGAGCGTTCCGATGATTTGACCGGCACGGTTGCGTAAGGGCACTTTGGTCGTGGAAACCCAAGTAGCCTTTCCGTTCGGCCAAGTTTCCTTCTCCTCTTGATCGATGATCGGCTGACCTGTTGAGAGGACTTTCTGTTCGTCTCGGAAAGCGGGCTCAGCGTGCTCGGGAGTGAAGAAATCGAAATCGGTTTTGCCAACCGCGGCGGTCGGGTCGGAGATTCCAAACCAGGCCGCATGCGCATCGCTGATCTTGAGGAATCGCGATTGCCGATCCTTGAAGTAGATGTTGTCCGGGACATTGGTCATCAGGGCGGTCAGGAAATCGCTGTCCAGGATCTCGTGGTCTTGAACCCCCTCAGGCGGCAAGCGGTGAAGCAAAACAAGGAAGAGCGATCTGTCCGGTTCGCAGCAGAGGCAGGAAGCGAAAACAAGCAGGTCGACCCCTTGCTTGCCCGTATCCAGGTGAACACGGATCGGCCCCCCGCAACTATTCCGAAGGGCAGGCTTCAACGGTTCAAGCAAGTCAGGAAGACAAGTCTTTGATTCGGAAAAGACCGGCCAGCCAAGCAGCTGCGCGGTCAGGGCATTCCACTCCCTGGGCGCACAATTGGCGTCCAATACCAACGCTGCGATCGGCAGATTGTGAATCCAAGGCCAGGGAGAGACTGGACCTTGCGTCATTGTAAATCCTCAAATTCAGGCAAGGAGCGTCAGGCGGTCCACCCGAAAACAAAAGAATAGTGCGGGATAGAGGCATTTGCAAGGCTTTTCCAGGCCGGCCGGCGATACGGCGACGGCACCAAAGAACCAACGGACATTACGACGAAGCAGCCAAGCAAGCGCTCCTCCTTGGTTGTCCCTTTGTCTCTTCGCTACCCTTCCAGATCCACTTCCACCTGGATCGTCCGGCCGGCCGAATCGGCGAGCGGCACGAGATTGCCAGGGACCTCAACTCCATCCACGACGATTTTCTTGACGCCGCGGCACACTCCCTGCGTATTCCTTACCTCGATTGCGTAGCTGTTGCCCCGGAATTGCCTGGTTGCCCGGAACCCGCTCCATGAACGCGGGATCACCGGATCTATTCGCAGGCCCTCGTACTCGGGGCGGATGCCAAGGATCCACTGGGTGATCGCCGCATAATTCCAGGCGGCGGTGCCCGAGAGCCAGGAATTTTTCGCCTCACCGTGTGTTGGCGCGTCCCGGCCTGCAATCATCTGCGGGTAGACGTACGGCTCGCAGCGGTGCACCTCGCTGATCGATTCCCGGGCAGACGGGTTGATCCTCAGGTAGTAATCCAGGGCTTCGTCTCCGTTACCGGACATGGCCTCGGCGATCATGATCCACGGGTTGGTGTGGCAGAAGATGCCGGCGTTTTCCTTGTAGCCCGGCGGATAGGACGAGATTTCGCCCAGGTGCAGATAGTAGCGGGAAAAAGCCGGCTGCTGCAGGACGATCCCGTGTGGCGTGGCCAGGCGTTCCCGGACGGCGGCCAGTGCCTTGGCCGCGCGTCCATCCCGCTGTCCGATTCCCGCAAGGATACAGATCCCCTGGGGCTCGATGAATATCTTCCCCTCCTCGTTTTCCGCTGATCCGAGTTTGTGTCCGAAATCGTCGTAAGCACGAAGGAACCACTCGCCGTCCCAGCCGTGTTCCAGGACCGTCGCCTCCATTTTCTCGGCTGCCGCGACGTAGCAAAGGCATTCCTGCTCGAGCCCGCGCTTGTAGGCGAGGTCGGCGAGCTCCTTGGCTGCGAGCACGAAAAGTCCGCCTATGAAGACGGATTCCGCAACCTTGCCGTCCTTATTCGTCGTTGTCTGGAAGGACTGACCCGGGGTATCGGAGAAGCAGTTCAGATTAAGGCAATCGTTCCAGTCGGCACGACCGATTAGAGGAAGCTCGTGCGGGCCGAGCCGTTCGAGTGTGTAGCGGATGCAGCGTTGCAGGTGGTCATAAAGCGGCGTTTCCGTGCCCGCCTGGTTCTCGTACGGGACCATTTCGTCGAGGATGCTCCAGTCGCCGCTTTCCTTGATGTAAGCGGCTGTCCCAAGAATGAGCCAGAGGGGGTCGTCGTTGAAACCGCTGCCGATATCGTTGTTGCCCCGTTTGGTCAGTGTCTGGTACTGATGGAAAGCGCCGCCCGTGGCGAGTTGGGTCGCGGCAAGGTCGACAATCCGCTCCCGCGCGCGTTCCGGGATCATGTGGACGAATCCGAGCAGGTCCTGGTTGGAGTCGCGGAAGCCCATCCCACGCCCGATTCCGGATTCGTAGAACGATGCGGAACGCGACATGTTGAATGTCACCATGCACTGGTAGGCGTTCCAGATGTTCACCATTCGGTCGGTATCTATGCTCGGGGTATCGACCTGCAGAACGCCCAGGAGCCTGTTCCAGTGATCCTTCAACTCGGTGAACGCTGCATCCGCATTCGGCTTGGCCAGGTACTTCTCGATTACCGGGCGGACGGTTCTCTTGTTGATGGTTTGGGACTGCGGCGGGTCGAACTTCTCGTCCTGCGGATTCTCGTGGTAACCGAGCAGGAAAATAACATTGCGTGTCTCTTTGGGGTGGAGCGTGAGGTCCACCTGGTGGGAACCGATTGGGGCCCATCCGTACGCGATCGAGTTGAACGAGCTGCCTCTCTCGACCGCGGCCGGAGCCTCCCAGCCTCGATAAGGGCCCAGAAACACGTCGCGTTGGGTGTCGAATCCGGTTGGCTTCTCCGAGCACGCAAAGTAGGCGAAGTGGTTGCGCCGCTCGCGGTACTCGGTCTTGTGATAAATGACACCCTGCTCGACCTCGACCTGCCCGGTGCTGAAGTTCCTCTGGAAATTCGTAGCGTCGTCCCAGGCATCCCACAGGCAGAACTCAACGCTCGAGAAAGCAGACAATGAGACCGGTTCCTCCCGCTCGTTGGTGACACTAAGTTGCCAGATCTCGAGATTTTGGCCGAGCGGCACGAAGTAAAGCACTTCTGCCCGAATGCCGGCAAAAGTTGACCCGATGATCGTATAACCCATACCGTGACGGCAGCTGTACCGCTCGACGGGCCGCCTCGTCGGCTGCCAGGTTGGAGACCAGAAGTCTCCGTTAGCCCGGTCACGCAAATAGATATAGCGTCCTCCGAAATCGAACGGAGCATTGTTGTATCGATATCGCGTCAAACGGCGCAGGCGCGCGTCTCGGTAAAAGGAGTAGCCGCCTGCGGTATTCGAAATGATGCCGAAATACGCCTCGCATCCCAGGTAATTTATCCAGGGCAGGGGAGTGTCCGGCCTGCTGATCACGTATTCACGGCGTTTGTCGTCAAATTGCCCGTACCGCATCCGTTGCTCTCTCCTTTGCCCGCCCCGCACTCGGCGTGTCATCTTCCAATTTGTCGTACCAGTTGTATTTGAGGATCACGGTGGTGACCACAAGGACCAGGACCGAAATCCAGAGCGCCTTCCAGCTGCGGAACACCACGTAGATCGGAATAACCCACATCGGGATCTGCCAGATGATCGCCACGCCACTATTGAACATGTCACGGAAGAAGTTGGTGTTGCGCTTGAATGAAGGGTCTTCCTTGATGACCTTGGCGTAGACCGGGCCCCAGAATCCCCAGGGGCGGACCGACTTGTAAAAGCTCTTGAGGATCTCGTCTTCTTCC
>Ga0209077_1000370_pt1 | contig 11962 bp, 10 predicted proteins | sample PPLLak1March2015_FD_187247 | JGI IMG/M metagenome (GOLD analysis project Ga0209077, IMG submission 187247) | Freshwater sediment microbial communities from Prairie Pothole Lake near Jamestown, North Dakota, USA - PPLs Lake P7 Core (1) Depth... | ecosystem: Environmental > Aquatic > Freshwater >... | reverse complement strand
AAAAAGCGGCGGATTCTGAACGGCGAATCCGCCGCTTTTTGGCCCGGTTGGCGGGCTGTCTCGGCAGGTCGTCAGTCGGCGGAAATTATAAGGAAGACGGACAGATCCCATTTGTCGGTCCATTCGATGACGGGCTGGCCGTCCCGAAACTGGATCGGCAGCCAGAGATACCGGCCATCGATGGCGTTCTTGGGGCGCCAGCGATCCGCCATGAAGATGAACCCCTTGTTTCCCGGCGCCGGAAGGATGAAGGTGCTCTGGCCGTCGAAGGTCAGCTCCGCCTTCGGGCCACGACACGGGTTCCCCAGCGCCTTCCAGGGTCCTGTGATCGAGTCGGCGACTGCCAGCCGAGCGGCGTTCGGAGCCCACCCGGTGCACCCCGAAGTGATCAGGTAGTACTTGCCCGCGTGACGGAAAACCGCCGGCGCCTCGTTGAATCCGCCCGGAAAGGCACGGAAATAGCGGCCCGCCGGTCGGAGGTAGTCGTCGCTCAGCTGCGAAATGTGCAGGGTCCCGTTTTCCTCGGAGGCGTAGATATGCCAGGCCTTGCCGTCCTGGTCCACGTACAAGGTCATATCCCTTGCCATCTGTCCACCCTCGAAATCCCTGGCGCAGATCAGCTGCTCGGGGTATCCAAGGACTGGGCCTCCCTGCAGATTCAGTTTCGCGATTGCCTCACGCTCCTCGGGTGTGAGAGGCTTTCGAGACTCGGCCGGGAGGTTCTCCGGCCACACTCCGGCGTTTGGCCGGAAACTCGACAGGAAGCGATAGGGCCCGGCAGGTCTTTCGGCCACGGCGACACCGCTTCGGGCCGCCCGATAGCCCTGCCCTTTTAACTCCAGGTGAAACCACATCACGAACTGCCCGGTCTGGGCGCAATGTATGACTTTGGGCCGTTCGATGATGCTTCCGCGCGTAATGTCGCTCGCCGGGTCTTCGGAAACTGCAAGGGCAACCCCTTCGTCCTTCCAGTTGTACAGGTCCCTGGACGAGTAGACATGGACGCCGATCTGAGCGCGGTTACCCGCCTCGCCCCCGACCTTGTGTTCCCCGAACCAGTAGTAGACACCCTCGTGGAGGAGGATCCCTCCACCGTGCGCGTTGATGTGAACCCCGTTGTTGTCCGGCCACAATTCGCCAGGGAGGAACGCCTTTCCCGACTCGGCGGCGAACAACAGCAGAGATTGAAGAACAACCGCCAGGATCACTCGTCCCATTGCGACTGGAGTTCTCATATTTGTCCCGTTCGAAGGTTATCGGCACTGGCAGAGTGAGTCAAGCGGCCAGACAGTCGGGTAAATTCTGGGCCTCATTATCCAAACGGTCTCGGGAACCAGCTACGAGGATTATATCCAGCGGAATATCTTTGCTCCGCTCGACATGACGCATAGCTTTACTTCGCAGACGGCAGCCGAGAAGCAAGGGATGGCGACTGGATACCGCCTCTGGTTCGGCATCCCATTGGCGGCCCCTGACCTTCCATTCCCTCGAGGCCTGTTGCCGGGTGGCTAGCTGATCTCTAGTTCGGAAGACATGGCCCATTACCTCATTGCTCATCTAAACGGCGGGCGATACAAGGACATATCGGTATTGTCTCCCGAGGGGATGGCCGAGTTGCATCGCGTGTCGGGAGTGCGGCCACTCGGTTTCCACGACAACAAGAGCTATGCGGGGTATGCAATGGGGTGGTTCGCCGGAGAAATGGCCGGTGTTCCGGTGCTACACCATGGCGGTTCGACCGCCAACTTTGTGACTCACGTGGTAATTCAGCCCGAGCAACGACAGGGCCTCGTCGTTCTTACTAACGCCTTTGCCTCCAACCGTCTGGCTGATGGCGTCTTGAGTTTGCTATCCGGCCGTCCAGCGCCCAAGGTCGAGTCCCGTCGACCCCTCGGTGTGGACTGGCTGGTTGTTCCGCTCATTCAGCTCGTCGCTTTCGTCCTCTCCCTGATCGCTCTCCGCCGGTGGCGCCGGCGCCCCGAGAACCGCCCCCGTAAAATGTGGGGCAAGACATGGCGGATCGGCCTGCCGCTCCTGTTGGACATCGCAATTGCCGGCTGGGTCGCCAAGCAGTTTGCCGGGATTGACCTGCCGTTTGAGGTCAGCCTGCTCTATTTTCCCGGCCTGCTGATTCTGCTGCTGACTTGCGCCGCCTTCGCGATTGTCTGGGGATTGATCAGGACCACGTGGAGCGTGCAGATTCTCCGGTCAGCGACTTAGGTTCGAGGGCCGGACAACGCTCCTCAATGTTGCGGGTCTAGGAACGGCCGCGAAAAGGGTCAGGAGAGTAAACTTTCCTCAGTACCCGGACAAACAGCAGTGAAAGACCAAGACAGAAACGGCGGACGAGAGGCGAAACTGCGGGCCGCGACGGCCTGGGTGGTCTCGGTCTATTTGGTTGCCACCGCTTTTCTTTGGTTCTTAGCGCCGGACAAGCCAGTGGGGTGGCAGGTGATTTTAGTAGCGCACCTGGGTGCCGTTGCGCTGATCTGGCTGGCCGGGAGGAGAGAACGCCCGAGATCTGGATTCTTTACGGTTTTGCGCGACTGGTATCCGGTGTTCTTGTTGGCGCCGCTGTTCAAAGAGGTTGAGTTCCTTGCCCGGCGCCTGGGCGACTGGCGACTGACCGCACTTGTACAACAATGGGACCTCGCGCTCTTCGGCGCCGACTGGAGCCTCGAGCTTAGCCGTTCCTTCCCGTGGGTTGCCCTCTCCGAATCGCTCCATTTCTCGTACCTCGCTTATCTTCTTCTAGTTCCTGTCATCGGAGCTCGCTGGTACCTGGCCGGGCGCAGGAACTCGTTCCGGGAATTGGTGTTCCTGGTCGTCACGACCGCCTACGCCAGTTACCTTTTCTTCATCCTGTTTCCTGTCGACAGTCCTTTTTATCTCCAGCCGCCGCCGGGGAAGCCCTTCGACGGGTACCCCTTCTATCAGCTCGTTCACTTCATCTCCGGGCACGGCGGGGCTCGCGGCGGCGCTTTTCCGAGCGCGCACGTCTCTATCGCCACGGTCGTGTGGCTCGCGGTGTTGCGAAACGAGAGGCGCATGGCTGGATGGCTGCTCCCTGTGACGTTCGGGATTTTCCTGGCGACCGTCTACGGCCGCTTTCACTATGTCCTGGACGTGTTCGCCGGCTGGACACTGGCGCTTCTGGTGTACGGCTCGTTTAGGCTTCTTTTTCGGGACGAGACCGATCCAAAGTGAAGAATGAGCGCCAGTCCCAATTCCGCATTCCCCATTCCGCATTCGGCGCTTATGGGGCATCAGCCCCGAAGACCCGTATTGCGGCCTTAGCGAACAGTCGCCGGGGTTTCCCGGTCAGGAACATCCACGTCAGGACCCGGACGGGAACAGGCAGGTTTTCGAGCGAGCGGATCTGTCCGTAAACTTCAGACAGATCCAACAGGGCCTCCATCGGGCTTTCTCGGAACTTGTCCAGAGCCGCGACTTTGTGAACGCAGGAAATCGTGCAATAGGGCGAACACGACTTCCTGCTCCGGTACTCCCGAAGAAACTCCTGCCTCCCGTATCGTTCCAGGGGGATGGACGGGTATCCTCGTTGCTGCGAGCAAAGATGAACCAGACCGTCCTCGCACACGTAGAGGTAACGACTGCCCGCCCTGCAATGCCAGTCGTTCGGCTTCCCCTCGGCCAGGTTCTCCTGGAACCGATCGTACCGCGCAAACGAATAAAAGGGCTTGTTGAGCGCGATGATGCTCTTCTGGACTAGCCTCTGCGCGGATGAAAGCGGGATCGCCTTGCCGGTTCCGTCGTGAATCAGGCCGACTGTGCCCGAAAAGCCGATGCTTTTGGCCCTGCGAGCAATGGTCAAGGCATCCTCGGCCCGTCCAAGCGGCCCGCCGAGGACCGTATTGATGTTCACGTCGAACTCGGCGTACTCGGCCAGGAGTTGGAGTTTTCGGTCGAGCACCTGCAGGCACTTCCGGCTGTTCTTGTCCGGTTTGACCTGGTCGATGCTGATCTGCAGTTGGTCCAGACCGGCTCTATTGAGAGTCTCAATACTCGCCGGGGTGAGCAAGGTGCCGTTGGTGAGCAGGGTGGCAAGGATTCCTCGCTGGCGTATGGCACGGACAAGGCGGCCGAGCTCCGGGTGCAGAAGAGGCTCTCCGCCACTCAGGGTGATGATCGCGGTTCCCATTTGGGCCAGCCGGTCAACACGCCTCTCCAGCTCGTCAAAAGGAACCGGACGAGAGAAAGTGTCGAATTCGTTGCAGTACGAGCACGACAGGTTGCATCGCCTCGTCACGACAAGGTGGGCGGCAACCGGATGGTCGCCCGACCGAAAGGCGCGAACGACCATACGCGCCTCCCGATAACGACGAGATACCGACCGGATCCTCCGGCGGACCTTACGGAGAGCAGGTGACATCAACTTCATGTCCTGATCAGTCTAGTACGAATCCGCTACTTCAAGTAACAAGCGCTCACGGCTGAGTTTCACCTTCCGTCATTCAGAGGGTGCAGACTTTCCGGCCCGACTCCGCATCCTATCAGCACGGGGATGAGCGACGAAGGAGGCTGCGATGAAGGGACACTCTGGCTTTTCGTTGCTCGAGCTGATCGTCGTTCTCGTTATTCTGGGGCTTCTCGCCACTGTTGTCGGCCCGCGGGTCACCAAATGGGGTGCTGAGGGCAGGCGGAAAGTGGCTATGATCCAGATCAGTCAGTTGAGGCAGGGAATCGAGGGCTTCCGGCTGGACGTCGGCCGGTATCCTTCAACCAGCGAGGGCTTGAGAGCCCTGGGAGAAGGATCCGGGATTCAACGCTGGGACGGCCCGTACCTGGAGAGAGTGACCGTCCCCAAGGACCCGTGGAAACAGGAATACCAGTATCGGTGCCCCGGTGAGCACGGTGACTATGACCTCTGGAGTCACGGGGGAGATGGCGTTCAGGGGGGCGACGGCGAAAACGCAGACATCACTTCTTGGGGCGAAGAGTGAGCGCTTTTCGCTCGTCTCCCCGCCGCCCCCTTGTCTCGCTCCCTACCAGTTGCGCATGGTCGAATTCAGGACCCGGTCGATCGCCTCAGGGGGCACGGTCAGTTTGTCGCGGTTCTCCTTGAGCCAGCCGCGGAAGTCTTCCTGGATTTCCGGCGTCCAGCGGCGGTCGATCTGCCCCGGGGTGTACTTGCCTTCGCGCAGGCGTTGGTGTCCGAAGGCATCCTTGAGAGTGATCGCTTCGGCCTCGAGCACGACTTTCTCCGCCAGCTGAGGCGGAATGAAAACGATTCCTTCCTTTTTGGCGAGGACGATATCACCAGGGCAGGCGATCGCTCGCCCGATGCGGATGGGCACATTGATCGCCGTCAGCATCACTTCCTTCAAATAGCTGGGATCGGCGCCCTTGTGCCAGACGTTGAATCCCTGGACCTCCTCAATGCCTTCCAGGTCGCGCACGCCGGCATTGAAGATCACTCCGGTGCCCGATTTCGCGTAGATGGAGTTGGCGAGGTTGTCGCCGATCAGCGTCCCGTCCACGATCTTGCCGAAGCCGTCAGCCACGTACACGTCGCCTTTCTGAAGCATGTCGATCGGCCAGGAATTGGAGTTGCCGATTCGTCCCTCGGCTTTCCCCTGCTTCATGATCGCCTCGTTCAAGTCCGGGTGGGCGGGCATGTACTGAGCCGTCAACACGCGACCGACCAGAGCCTGATCGGGCCTTGTGATCTCCCACCCGATCGCGGATTCGTAGTTGTTGTGGTACCCCGCATTCATGAGGATGCCCCACGCCATAGTGATCGGAACGTTGCGCATCCGCTTCAGCAGGTCGTCGGATACCTTCGGGCGGCCATCCTGCATCCGTTCTCCAGTCCATTTGGAAGTCACCTGCATAACCAGATCCGGGCTGGAGATGACTGGCGGTTCCACGGTCGGAGCACTCACCTGCGGCGCAGGTTGGGCTTGAGCGCCCTGGAGTTGGGCACTTGGGTTTCCGGCCCAAAGCACAGCGAGCAGTATCGCGATCGCAAACCTGGTAGTCGACTGATTCATGGTGAAGACCCTCATTTAGCCATTAATTTTGCAGTTGTCGCCTCCGCGTGCGCGGGCGGAGAACATTATAGATTGCAGAATGCGGAATGCGGAATTAAAGACTGGGAGAGGGGAAGACGGAGACAAGGAGACAAGGAGACTGGGAGACGGGGAGACGGGGAGACGGGGAGACTGGGAGACAAGGAGACTGGGAGACAAGGAGACTAGGAGACAAGGAGACTGGGAGAGGGGGAGACAAGTAGGAGCGCGAAATTCGCGGGCAGGCAAGATTTGTAGTCCCGGCTCAAGTCGGCGAACCAGGGAGAGGGGAGACTGGAACAGGTGACGCCGTCCTCGGCTTCTGCCCGCGTCCTGTCGCGCTCGCGCTCGTGATCGTGATCGTAATCGTAATCGTAATCGGCTTTTCGTCTTTCTCCTTGTCCTTGTCTCCCTGTCTCCCTGTCTTCCTGTCTCCCTGTCTCCTTGCCTTGTTCTACGGGTTGTCGTCCACTTTTACTGTGATCTTCCCTCTCATGCCCTGAAAGGCATGCGGTGAGCAGACGTAGAAGTAAGTTCCCGCGGTATTGAAAGTGAAGCTTCCGCCTCCAAAAGGCAGGGAGAAGCCTCCGGCCTTCGGCGTGTTCCCGTTCGCATTGTAAGTCGCCTCAGTGACCTCCACGACATTGTGGATGTTTTCCAGTGTCCAGGTCACCGTATCTCCTGGGCGAACGTCAAAAGAATCCGGAGAGAAGTCGAATCCTTGGTTAGTCACGGTGAACGTCATGGCTTGGGTACGGGGAACCCGGACGACGGGTATCGAGCTTAGCGCATCCTGGTCCGTGAGGAGGCCGAGGGCGACGAGTCCTTCGCCGTCCGCCAGAACGCTGAGAGTGCCCCGGAAATTGGAGAGGTCGAGATCGGGGTACAGCTCACTGAGGAAAAGCGCCTTCTGGTTACCGGGGGCGAGCGGAGACACCGGTTGGGCAGGGTTAGCATTGTTCCGGACGATCGCGCCCGCCGCGTCCTGAAGTTGAAAAGTCAGGTTCAGGGCGGCCTGGCCGGCGTTGACGACAGCAACACCGGTATTGACGGTTCCCGAGCTGATAGCCGGAATCGCAAGACGGCGCTGTGCGCCGGTCTCGTAACGCGCGGTTACGACCCCTACCTTCGCTGTCGTCTGTCCGTTGTTGACCCTCGTAAAGACGAGCGAGCCGGAAAGGCGGCTCCGACGATTATCGCCAACACTCGAAGGGTCGTCGGTGGCCGCGTCGAAAAGAGCCCAGCCGACCGTTACGTTAGTGCTCGTACCGGTCGCGGTCGCGGTAACGAACCGGACGCCTTCGGCCGGAATCGTCAGAGCGATCTGGCTGACCGTATTCCCGTCGGATTGAACTGTCAGTGGTGTACCGTCCTGGTTAAAGAAAAACAGCGTGCCCGAGACCGGATCGCCAGGGGCGGGGTTCATCAGGATGACTTCGGTTGAGAAACCAGAGGCAAGAACGAATTGAGGGAATACCAGGTTCTTTTGAATCCTGTGTCCCATGTGCCCGTTCTGAGCGAACAGTGTCGCGCCCAGACTCATCGTCAATAACAAAGCGAACGTAAGTTTTTTCATTTCTCTCCTCCGCGCCAGTGCCTGGGACGACTGATTGGTCAGTCAAGTGCATGGTGTGCGGCTTTGGAGATATGACGCGAGAGAAGGGGAAAAGGTGACACCTTGGACCCGAAAAAGGAACAATTGCCCGGCGTGTACTTCGGGAGCCGCGCCGGGCTTCTTGAGGCAAAGGCTTTTCAAAGCCTTTTACAGTAATGAGTCGAGTGGCTTCGCGGTGACGCTTACTTCCGCGGTTCGCTGGAGGGCGGTACCAGGCCCTTCATCCGAAGATAGGTCACAAGGTTTCCGTAATGCTCGTTGTCGTGCATTGTGTTGAGAGACAGGACGGTTAGTTTTGCCATGTCCCGGCCGAAGAACTTGACCATGTCGGCGGCCTGCGTGTCTTTTACGGCGTCGTACGCCTTGTCGCTGTACGCAGAGGCGTCCTTCAGAGCCTGGATAAGGTCAGCTTTCGTTGTTTTGCTTTTCTCGACGTTGGGAGACGGGTTCTGCTCGCCGAGGACGGCCGAGGCAAACAGGTATTGGGCATCGGCGATGTGACCGAGAATCTGCCCGAAGCTTCTGACCTCCGGCGTCGGTTTAAAAGAGTAGTTCTCCTCGGGCATCTTTTCGGCGGAGCGAATGACGATGTCCATAATCCTCGAGTGCAGCATCTTCTGGCCGGCGCTAAGGGGATCCGCCGCGCCCTGGGCCAGAATCGGGGTCACAAACATCGCTATCAGAACCGTCAGACACAAAACCAATCGGGTTACGGCGTGAAGCCTCATAGTTCCTCCGGAGTATTTTGCATTGTGATTCAGTGACTTCCGGCATTATAGGCCAAACCAGCCGGGCCAAGCGAACGGCTGCCCGGCTGACGAGCTGACCGGCTGACCGTTGGTCCGACTTCCAAGTCGGACATTCGGCGTGCGGCCAGCTGGCTCGATACCGCTGGCGGCGTGTGTAGTGTCCGACTTGGAATTCGGACCTACGGCCGACCCGGATCAGCCCCGGCACTCCAGCCCCATATCCACGAGGATCTGGCGCAGCTTGTCCATGTTTTGTTCCGTGCAATGGCCGATCGGCTTGATCGGATCGCCGGCGGGTATGCCGAGGAGGTTCAAGGCGTCTTTGATCACCACCGGGAAGCTGCCGAGATTGAACGCGACCCGCAGTGGCGCGAGCCGAAACTGCGCTTTTAGCGCTCCGGCCAGGTCCCCGGCCCGGAACTTCTCGTAGATCTCCACCACAAGCGCCGGAGCCACATTCGAGGTTGCGGCGACGCAACCGAATCCGCCGTAGACAAGCGTGGCGAGGATCAGCGTGTCACGCCCAGCCAGCACCCTGAACGATTTTCCCCGGGTGCGTCGGATGTACTCCGAGGTCAGTGTCATGTCGCCGCTGCTGTCCTTTACGCCCACGATGTTCGGGACATCGGCAAGCCGTTCGATCAGCTGGGCTGACATGTTGATGCCCGTCCGATCCGGGTTGTTGTAAAGCAATAACGGGAGGGACGTTGACGCGGCGATTGCGGCGAAGTGGTCGTAGAGCTCGCTCTCATTCGGCGTGATGAACATCGGGGTGAGGACCGTGACTGCCTGAGCGCCGGCCTGCTCGGCCATCCGGGCGAATGTCACACACTCCCGGGTCGTGATCGCGCTGGCACCGGCGTATACCGGTACTCGGCCGTTGACATGTGCGATGGCGGTTTCGACGGCCCGTTTCTTCTCATCCAGGCTGAGACCGTAGAATTCCCCTGTTGTCCCGAGGACGAAAACCCCGTGAACTCCCCCTTTCAGAACGTGATCGATGATGCCGCAAAGCGCCTTCTGATCAACTCTCTCATGGGAGTCGACTGGAGTGATCAGGGGTGGAATCACGCCATGAATAAAGTCGATGTTCATCATTTCCAGGGTCTCCTTACTAGAATTGCCAACCGCCGCTTTACGGCCCGGTTGGCAATCCCTGAAGTAACTGTTTACTTCCTCAACTCCACCCGTCGGATCTCGCCCACAATTAACAGGTAAGACAGAGCGCCCAGCCCGCCCATCATCCCAACGTACACCAGGGCGCCGTTAAACGATTCGGTGATGGCAAGGATGTAGCCGATCACCACCGGGGTTGCCACGCTTGCCAGGTTCCCGGCGAAATTGAAAATGCCACCGCTCAGCCCGACCATCTCTTTCGGCGAGGTGTCGCTGACGACCACCCATCCGAGGGCCCCAAAACCCTTGGCGGCAAACGCGAGCGACATCAAGGCGATGACAACCCATTCCGCGGTCACGTAATTCGCCAGCACGATTGACGACGAGAACGTCATCCCGAGAATGATCGGGGCTTTACGAGCGAACGTAAGGGACTTACCCCGTTTCAGCAGCCAGTCGGAGGTATAGCCGCCCAGAAGACCGCCCGCGAATCCCAACACGGCCGGGATGGAAGCAACCAGTCCCGCCTTCAGGATCGACATCCCCTTGGCCTGAACCAGGTACGTGGGGAACCAGGTGAGGAAGAACCAGGTGATCGTGTTGATTCCAAATTGTCCCACATAAACCCCGATCATCATCCGGTTCGTGACCAGCTGGCGGACGTACGTCCAGCGGATCCTCGATGCTTCCGCCTGCAGACCCGCCAGCCCACCACCCGACCGGATGTAATCGATCTCGGCCTGGTTAACCGCCGGGTGGACCGCCGGATCGCGGACGAAGGCAAACCAGGCGAAGCCCAGCAGGACGCCGGCCAGCCCCATCGTGTAGAAAACCGCCTGCCAGCCCCACTGGACAAGGATCCAGCCCATCATGGGGGTAAAAGCCGCCAGCGCAAAATACTGCGCCGAGTTGAACACGGCGGACGAAAACCCGCGCTCGTGGGCCGGAAACCAGGCGGTCACAATCCGGCTGTTGCCAGGAAAGGCGGGCGCCTCGGCGACACCCAGGAGGAAGCGCAGCACCAGGAGGGCTGCAAAGGCGCTCGCGCCGGCCAGGAAGCCGACGGTGCCTTGCATGAACGTCATGATTGACCAGAGGAAAAGCGCCAGCCCGTAGACCAGCCGGGACCCGAAACGATCCAGCAGCCAGCCTCCGGGGATCTGCAATGCGGCGTACGACCACCCGAAAGCAGAGAAGACGTAGCCCATGGCCACCGGGTCGATCCCCAGATCCTTGCGCATCATCGGCGCGGCCATGGAAAGCGTTGCACGGTCCACGTAGTTGACAGTCGTAGCGACGAAAAGAGCGAGCAGGATCCAGTAGCGGATGTTCGTCCTTGGAGCGGTCAATTTTGAGCCTCCGAGAGTACAAACAGTTTCCGAACGGCGCACCGACTTTGGCTTTTTCGGAGCCGCGTACGCGGCTCCGAAAAGACTGCGTGCCTACTCCACAACCGCCCCCGAAGACACCTCCCCGACACCCTTGACGTACCTCCTCAACACCCTGCTCGTAATCTCCCTCTGCCTGATTGCCATGGTCCTCTTCCGCTCTTCCAGTTCCTCGGCGCTAACGAGCAGCTGAAGGACCCGTGCTGGAATATCGATTTTGATGCGGTCGCCTTCCTTCACGTAGGCAATTGGTCCGCCCGATGCCGCTTCCGGCGCAATGTGTCCGATGCATGGACCTCGCGTTGCACCCGAGAAGCGTCCGTCGGTCACGATGGCGCTCGTTGAGCCGAGTCCCATCCCCATGAGGGCGGCGGTGGCTGAGAACATTTCGGGCATTCCCGGAGCTCCCTTGGGGCCCTCGTAACGGATGACCACGACGTCGCCGGGACTGATCCGTCCTCCGTAGATTGCGGCTTCGGCTTCTTTCTCTGAATCGAAAACGCGCGCCGGGCCGGTGTGCTCCATCATTCTCGCTTCGACACCGGTCTGCTTGACGATACAGCCGAGCGGCGCAAGGTTCCCTTTCAGGATCGCGAAGCTGCCCTCGGGACGCACCGGCTTGGTGAGCGGTCGGATCACCTCCGGGTTTCGGTTTGTCGCTTTCTTCGCTATTTCCGCCAGGGTCAGTGACGAGCAGGTCATCGCCTCAGAAGCCAGAAGAGGAGACAGTTCCTTGATCAGCGCGGGTACGCCTCCCGCCTGGTCCAAATCCCAGAAGGTGTGCGGGCCAGAGCTTTTCAGGCTGCAGATGAGCGGAGTCCCCCGGCTGGCTTTCTCCACATCGTCGAGGGTAATCGCGATGCCTCGTTCCGCGGCAATCGCCGGGATGTGGATGGTTGCGTTACTCGAGCCGCCGATGGCCGCCGTCAGAATCAGCGCATTTTGAAAAGCAGCCGGGGTGAGACAACTCGACGGCCGCCGATCCTCCTCGATCAAACGGACAACCAGTCGGCCGCTCTCCTTGGCGATCCTTTTCTTCAGAGCTGTGACCGCGTGGGCCGT
>Ga0209077_1000369_pt1 | contig 11975 bp, 14 predicted proteins | sample PPLLak1March2015_FD_187247 | JGI IMG/M metagenome (GOLD analysis project Ga0209077, IMG submission 187247) | Freshwater sediment microbial communities from Prairie Pothole Lake near Jamestown, North Dakota, USA - PPLs Lake P7 Core (1) Depth... | ecosystem: Environmental > Aquatic > Freshwater >... | reverse complement strand
GCTGTGCTCGGTGCCGAAGTGGAAATTCCAACACTGGATGGGAATGAGAAATTGAAAATTCCAGCAGGTACACAGCCAGGAAAAGTCTTTCATATCAAAAATAAGGGCGTCCCCTTTCTGCGCCGCAACGGACGTGGGGAACAAATGGTGATCGTCAATGTGGCTGTGCCGACAAAACTTAGCAAGGAACAGCGCGAGCTGTTCGAGAAGCTGGCGGAAAGTCTGGGCACCACGGTCAAGCCGCAGGAAAAGGGATTTTTGGATTGGTTGAATGAGGCGTTGGGTGGTTAAGATTAAGAGAATCGTCAATTGACGGTTCTCTTTTTTAATACTATAATTATGAATACTTGAGCAATTATTCATATATTTATTATGGTTCTAAGAGAACAAACTTCCACCCACCTGGCTGACCTGTTCAGCGCTCTCAGCGACCCGACACGGTTGCGCATCATCTCCATTTTGCTGGATGGCGAGATGAATGTTGGCGAAATTGCCAGCCGCTTAGAAATGACCGAGTCGGCTGTATCACACCAGTTGCGTGGACTCCGCTTTATGCGCCTCGTGCGCAGCCGCAAAGATGGACGGCAGGTCTACTATGCCCTCGACGATGACCACGTGGCAAAACTTTATCGTCTGGGGCTGGACCACGTAGAACATGGATAGCAGATTTGTTAAAGGAATTATGGATCCAAAACCCTCACATATCCACTCGCATATGCGCGAAGCCGCGAAACAAACAACGGCTCGCCTTTCCCTTTCACTTTTTCTTACACTTGCCTTCGTCATTATCGAAGCCGGAGCGGGAATACTTGCCAACAGCCTCGCCCTCCTTACAGACGCGGCGCACAACCTCACCGATGTCATTGCCCTCGGTTTAACCTGGTTCGCAGTGCGCATCACCGCGCAGCCTGCCAATGCCCAAAAGACGTACGGCTATCATCGTGCAGGGATTCTTGTCGCGCTCCTAAATTCAACAACACTCGTTCTGATCTCACTTGGCATTTTTTACGAGGCATATCGCCGTTTCATAACACCGTCTGAAGTGGAATCGAGCATCCTTATCGGCGTGGGTCTGATCGCAGTGGTGATCAATCTCGTCACCGCCCTGCTTGTACATCGTGGCAGCCAGAACGACCTCAACCTGCGTTCGGCGTTTGTCCATTTGATGGGCGATGTGCTCTCCACGGTCGGTGCGGTGATTGCAGGCGTCATCATTTACTTCACAAACGCCAATTGGCTCGATCCGTTCGTCAGCGTGTTGATTGGTTTCCTCATCCTCTACAATGCCTGGGGTATCCTGCGCGATGCAGTGGACATCCTATTGGAATCCACACCGCGCGATGTGAACATCAAGGATATGGTGAATGATATTATCCAGGTGGAAGGCGTGCTTGGAATTCATGACATTCATGTCTGGAGTCTCACGCAAAGCCTGCGCACGATGTCCGCCCACATCCTCACCGATGATCTACACATCAGCGCGGGTGCGCACATTCAGCGTCAGGTCAGTGAAATGGTCCTTCACCGTTATAATATTGCGCATGCCACGCTTCAACTGGAATGTGTGGATTGTTTCCCCGATTCGTTGTACTGCGATTTGAACTGCCAGCTTCGCCTGGATAATGTTCAGCACACGGCTCGTCCATCAAGCCGGTAATCGATCCTGATCAGTAATCGTTCTCCATGCCATCACTCTATTCCGTTATCTTTGTTGCCCTTGGTGGTGCTCTTGGTTCGGTCTCGCGCTATTTCCTTGGCACGTGGATCCAGGCTGTGAGCAAAAGCATAGACTTCCCCTATGGAACGTTAATTGTCAATCTCCTTGGTTGTTTTACAATTGGATTTCTCTCGGAGCTTGCCGAATCGCGCGGCGCGTTTGCGCTGGAATTCCGAGCCTTGATCTTTATTGGAATTTTAGGCGGATTTACAACATTCTCTTCCTTTGGAAACGATACAATCAACCTGCTCCGGGATGGTGAAACATTCAATGCGCTGGCAAACGTCGGCGCAAATGTTATCGCAGGCCTTGCGCTCGTCTGGTTGGGGCGCATGGCTGCGCATTGGATTTGGAGATAACCATGGAACTGCCCCGGGAAGGATCCTTGCTCCGCATTTTTATTGGCGAAGCAGATAAATATCAAGGCAAGCCTCTCTATGAGTGGATTGTCCTGCAGGCTCATGAACAAGGACTGGCGGGCGCAACGGTTCTACGCGGCATGATGGGTTTCGGCGCGAGCACCAGGAAGATCCGCGCATTCCGCTTTGACACTCTTTCAGAAGATCTGCCAATTGTCGTGGAGATCGTGGATGTACAGGATCGATTGGATAAATTCCTTGAATTAATCGAACCTCACATCAAGGCAGGCCTGGTTACCATCGAAAAAGCCCAGATCAAGTTCCATCGCTTTGAGTCGAAGTAATTTTTATGTTCAGAATCATACTTTTGAAAATTTGGCGGATATTTCCCGGGTGGCTTCAAAGTATCGCATCCCGCATCATACGACCCTGGTTTCATGTGTTTGCGGCTGCTGTCATCCTGGATCAAAACAAAAACATCCTGCTCGTCAAATCAACATATCAGCGATTCCATCCCTGGGGATTGCCTGGAGGCAGCCTGGAATATGGTGAACATCCGGAAGATGCGGTGATACGCGAGATTTGGGAGGAGACGGAATTGAATGTTTGCATCGAAAAACTTTTGCTGGTCAACTCGATGCTGCGCAACCGAGTAGGTTTCTATTATCTGTGTAAAATTACCGGCGGGACGTTTCATCCTTCCGATGAAGTCTCGGAGTTTGGCTATTTTTCGGGCGATCATTTGCCCGATGTCCGCCCCGTTGATATTGACATCATAAGAAAATTACAAAAGATGGCACAACATGAACTGGCTTGAAGTATCCCTGACGGTGAACGGTGAACTGGCAGAAGCTGTTGCAGACGTGTTTGCACGCTTCGCCTACAGCGGTGTAATGATGGAGCAGGGCGTCAAATACGTGGACGATGAAGACGCGGGTACACCCGCAGGTCCCATCACCGTCCGTGCCTATTTGGAAATGGATGAAAAGATCGAAGAGACGCGACGGAAACTCGAAGAGTCTCTTTATTATCTTGGGATGATCCAGCCTTTGCCTTCAGCTTCCTACAAACAGATCGCTGACCAAAACTGGATGGATGCCTGGAAGCAGCACTATAAGCCGATTTTGATCGGCGAAAGACTCCTCATCCTCCCAGCCTGGATGGATTCGCCTGAACCGAATCGTGTAGCCATTAAGATCGATCCCGGCATGGCATTTGGCACGGGAACACATCCGACCACGCAGCTATGTTTGGAATTGATGGAGAAAGCGATACTCGATATTCGGGATTCGGGAATCGGGAGTCGTTTACGAATACCGAACAACGACTTCCGAGTTATCGACGTTGGCTGTGGCTCTGGAATTCTCTCCATTGCGGCGATCAAGCTGGGAGCCAGTTCTGCCCTGGGAGTGGACATAGATGCTGAATCGATCATCAATGCGCGCGAGAACGCTGATACAAATCAGGTGAGTGATCATGTGAAACTTGAGGTTGGTTCTGTGCAGGAGATCCTTGACGGCAAATTCGCTTATCGCAAAGCGCCGATTGTGCTTGCGAATATTCTTGCGCCTGTCATCATCCGTCTCCTGGATGCGGGACTTGCAGAACTGATGGAAGCTGATGGCGCGCTCATCTTGAGCGGGATCCTGCAGGAGCAGGCACAAAGCGTCATCGAAGCCGCGCAGGCAAAGGGTCTACGAATGATCGAGCGGAAACAGATGGGCGATTGGGTCGCTCTGACCGTGAGTCGCTGAAGGGAATCCCGGGACGCTGGCAAGTCAAATCTTTTCATAGAAAAAATACCATCCATAATTTTTAACAATTAGACCAATTAAGGAGAGTATTAGAGATGACTAGGGATACTGGGGTTCTTCTTGCAACTGTAAGTCTTGCCCTGGCAGCATTGGCATGTAATACGGTGATGGGGGGAGGGTCAAATGCCATTATGAGTGATGATTTTTCTGTTAGCATAAATGGCTGGGGGATCGGGACAGATACAAATAGTTCAGTAGAATATGCAAATAATGCGCTACAAATGATTCTATTTACACCAAACTATTTTGTCTGGAGTGCTCCTCCTGGTAATAATATTTATCAGAATGTACATTTTGAAGTGACTGTCATCAATAATGAGACCGATCCCACGACTGCATTTGGTATTATTTGTAATCAGCAGGCAATCAGGGACAATTTCTATTACGTGGCCATGACGCCCGCCGGGGAATACGCGATCGCCAAGGCTGTTGAAGGACAAAGTGATTTGTTCCTCACTAACAATGATCAGTGGGCATTTTCTGACTTGATCCCGCAGAACGCTCCCTCCTATCGCGTTGGTGCAGACTGCGGCAACGGCACAGTGACCTTGTATGTGAACGGCCAGCAGATCGCTTCTGCGGCGGATTCATCATACTTAAGTGGCGGCGTTGCTTTGTTTACTCACAGTGGAGAAGATGTGAGTTCCGCGAATGTTTCCTTTGATGATTTCCTGGTGATGGAACTTCCCTGATCCTATATTCCTCACATTTAAATCCTGTGCTTACCCTACGCGCAGGATTTGGGAGTGGCTAAAAGAATGGGCTCCATAAAATTTTGCCACGGAGATCACTGAGTTCACTGAGAAAAAACTCTCAAAATCTCTGTGGGCTCTGTGGCTAGCCCACCAGATTATCCACTCGCTAGGATTTTTTAAATTCAACTACCGAAATTCTGTGCTATGATTCAATGAACATGGACCGCCGCAGACTTATCTTTTACCTGCTCTTGAATGTATTCATTTCTGCCTGTGTCACTGGCGCGATCCTGTTCTGGTACGACCGCAACTATCGTTCGGTCAGCGTTTCCGCTGTGCAGCCTGCCGTGCCGCTGGTCAATCAACCTGTTGCAGCGCAAGGCACGCTCAACCCACAAGTTGATATCCCCGTGGAGATCATCAGCGTGATCGGCGCAGGGACGTTGAATGCAGAATCCGTCATGGTGAGATATAAAGGCAATGATCCGATCAACATGGCAAATTGGGAGTTGAGGGACGGCGACCGAAATATTTTTGTTTTTCCTCAACTCACTCTGCGCACGAATGGGGCAGTGCAAATTCATACTGTTTCAGGGACGAACACCGTGATCGATTTGTATTGGGGGGAAAGCGATTCCATTTGGGAATCAGGCGAAGAAGCGCAGTTGTACGATCCAAGTGGCAATCTGCGTGCGAAATACAAGGTTCCATAATAAATCCGCTGGTTGAGACGTTCCGTCGAAACCAGACATAACCAGTGAACAGGAAATTAAGAGTAAAAATGAAATTGGTGATCTCGATATGTTCCCCGCTGGCGCTCGGAACTGCTCGACCACCGGCGAATGAATAATATGACTCAAGCCCTCTACCGCAAATACCGCCCAAAGGAATGGGACCAGGTCGTTGGACAGGATCATGTCCTCACGACTCTCAAGAATGCCATCGTGGCGGATCGCGTCGCGCATGCCTATCTCTTCGCAGGTTCGCGCGGAACCGGCAAAACAACGTTGGCGCGTCTTCTGGCAAAAGCAGTAAATTGCCTGAACCCCGACCCGGCGAAGCGACCCGACAACGAGTGTGAGAATTGCAAAGCTGTTAACGATAATCGTTTCCTCGACCTCATCGAAATCGATGCGGCTTCCAACACCAGCGTGGACGATGTCCGTGATTTGCGCGATAAGATCAACTTCTCGCCTTCACAGGGCAAGTACAAGATTTACATCATTGACGAAGTCCACATGCTATCGACGGCGGCGTTCAATGCGCTGCTCAAGACCCTCGAAGAGCCGCCGCCGCATGCCATCTTTGTTTTGGCGACAACCGAGATTCACAAGATCCCGGCGACGGTTTTGTCGCGCTGCCAGCGGCATGAGTTTCGGCGCGTGCCTGTCGATGAGATTGTCAAGCAGCTCAAGCTCATAGCCAAGGCGGAGAAAATCCAGGCAGATGATGATGCCCTGATCCAGATCGCGCGCCAGTCCGCGGGCGGGATGCGCGACGCAATTTCCCTGCTCGATCAACTTTCCTCTATGGGCGGGAAGATCACAATCGCCCTCGCGCAAACGGTGCTTGGCACTGCGACCAGTCAAACCGTGCTGGAAGTCATCTCCTCCGTGATGGATCACGATCCCGCTCACGGGTTGGAGACCATTCATAAGGCTCTCGATGCCGGCGCCGATCCACGCTCGCTGGCGCGGCAGATCGTTGAATATCTACGCGGTCTCATGCTCATTCAAATGGGCAATGCCAATCAGGTCGAAGCGACAGCGGATGTCAAGAAACAAATGCAGGCTCATGCCAGGTCATTCTCGACAAGCGATGTTCTGCGAATCATGAAAGCCTTCAACGCGGCTGCGACGGATGTGCGCGGCGGCTGGCAGCCCTCCCTGAGTCTGGAGCTTGCCCTGGCGGAGGTGTTGGACGCGCCCAATGAGGCAACTCCACCGCCTGTCGCTCCGCCTACTTCTAAGCCACAGCCGGCTCCCGTTGCCCAAACGGAATCCAAACCCTCCGCGCAGAGCGGAGTGGCGCCTGAGCGCCACGAAGTCGAAGAGACGCCTCATCAGGAAGAAAAGTCACCTATCAGCGCCGCGGACGTGATCAAAGCCTGGAAGCATCTCACTTCGTCGCTTCCGAAGGCACAGGCGAATCTCTCCGCATTGTTGAACTCGGTCAAGATGATCGATGTGCAGGGTAGGACGTTGATCCTCGGTCTGGCGAGTGATGTCCTCATCTCGAAGATCGACAAGCCCGATCAGATCGAGTTGATCCAGAAGTTGATCGAAGATGAGTTTGGTGTGAAGATGAACGTCCGCTGCGTGGTAACGACCGTAAAAGGCAAGATCCCACCGAACGTGCCGCAGGACGGGATGGTCGCTACTGCCATCCAGCACGGCGGGCAGATCGTGGATATGTAGGTCACGGGAGTCGTTGATCGGGAATCGTAATTTGTGTCTGTTCCCGATTCCCGAATCCCGATTTACGAATAACGAGGTGTTCGATGGCTAAAGGATTCAACAGAGGACAGCAAGCAGGTGGTGGTGGGGGGATGATGGCGCAATTACAAAAGATGCAGCAGCAACTGGCGGAAGCACAGGAAAAACTCGCCGAGGAAACAGTCACCGCGACGGCGGGTGGCGGCGCGATCAAAGTCACGATGACGGGTGATCAGAAATGCCGGTCCGTTGAGATCAACCCTGAATTTTTGAAGGATATGGATGCCGAAATGCTGCAGGATCTGGTTTTGTCCGCGGTGAATATGGCGCTCGATCAATCGCGCGAACTACAACAGAGGATGCTCGGTCCGCTGGCAGGTGGACTGCCGTTCTAGGGATTTTGAATGAGTCTTGGTATTTCAGAGATCGCCATTTTGCTTTGCTGGGGCTTATCGATCCTTACAGTCGTTGGCACAGTGGTCTATTTGATCGCAAAAAGGATCAGGAATAAATAACATATGCTCTTACCTGAATCCATACAATCCTTGATCAATGCACTGGAACGCCTGCCGGGCATCGGTCCTAAGTCTGCCTCCCGGTTAGCTTTCTTCTTCCTGCGCGCCACTGAAGATGTCGCACAGGATCTGGCGACAGCCCTGGCGAACTTGAAAGCCAATACTGCGTTTTGCCAGGAATGTTTCAATATCACCGAAGCGGGCCGTGAGCGCTGTGAAATCTGCGAGTCCCTTCAGCGGGATGGCAGTTTGGTCTGTGTCGTGGAAGAAGCGCTGGATGTCCTGGCGTTGGAACGGACCGGCGGCTACAAGGGCAAGTATCACGTCCTGCAGGGAGTCTTATCTCCCATTGAAGGCATTGGTCCCGATGATTTGAAGATCAAAGAACTGCTCGCGCGAGTCGCAAAAGGTGAGATCAAGGAAGTTATCCTGGCGACCAATCCCAGCATGGAAGGCGATGCGACTGCCCAATATTTGCAGGGACAGTTGAAACCATTCAACGTCCATGTCACCCGTCTGGCGCGTGGTCTCCCGATGGGCGGTGACCTCGAATATGCAGATCAAAATACCCTGCTCCGTGCCTTGTCAGGAAGACAGGAAATGAGTTAACTCTTTAAGAGAGTGTTTAAGAATTCACCACAAAGGATTGAGAAAACAAGAAAAAATCTGCGTAAATCTGTGCAACACTTGCACCTGGCGCAAGTGCAGGTGTCTGTAGCTGAATCGTGTCCAAGTGAACACGTCAACCAGCTTTCAATGGAATTTCAAAACACTCTCTAAGAGAAAGCAAAACAGGGATTGTCGGTTCGTAGACAATCCCTGTTTTTATTTATAAATCATACCGTCCCGCGCTGAGCGGAGTGACGAGTGCTTGTCGAGGAACGCAGTCGAAGCGGCGGATGGAGCAATCTCGTATACGATTTGCAGAATTAGAATTTTATATGGGATTGCTTCGCGCCTTTGGCACTCGCTATGACGGTGAGAAGACTTATAGCGCCACACCTATCACTGCTACAAAGTGAAAAACCGCAGCAAGCAGGACAAAGATATGCCACACTTCATGGAAGCCGAACACGCCGGGCTTGAAGTTGAAAATTTTTGTCATGTACACCACCGCGCCCAGGGTGTAAGTCACGCCGCCAATGATCAGCCAGGTCAGCACCCAGGCTGGCAGGTGGGCGAGCATCTGTCCTGCAGTCGCCAGGCTGAGCCAGCCCATCACGATGTAAATCCCGGCATTCAACCAGCGCGGCGCACGGATGTAAAAAATCTTCACTACGATCCCGATCACCGCCAGCGACCAGATAATGCTCAATATGCCCCATTTCCAGAAGCCGGTGAAGGCGTTGACACAGAACGGCGTATATGTGCCTGCGATCAAAACATAAATGGCAGCGTGGTCGATCTTGCGGAAGATTTCCAGCGCCCTGTCTTTTACACGCACCATGTGATAGGTGGCGCTGGCGGAAAACAGGAAGATGAGGCTTGCGCCGTATATGGCGAGCGAGATGATCTTGGCGGGTGTGCTCCAACCGACGATGAGCAGGGCGATCAAGCCCACCAGGGCAAGGATCGCGCCGCCCCAATGGGTCAGGCTGTTGACGGGTTCACGTAATTTTTTTAGCATTTTGGTTTTAACCACTCTGTCGGGAGCGGTGCCCCCGACAGAGTAAAAGTTTCCTTTTTTGTGTTGAAAGATGGATTATTGTTCGGCGGTCGCCGGGATTTCAGGGATAGCTGGAGATTCAGGAGACTTGCGCATAAAGAATGTCGCTGTAAGCAGTCCACCCGTGATGAGCAGCATGATGGGCACAGCAAACTTCATGATGGAATTATCGTTGAAGACACTCAGGAAAGCGGTGATGAAAAATCCTCCGCCCGCGACGGTGAAGAGAATACTCGCCGCTGTCTTCACGCCTGCAGATCCGTTTGCTATGCCAAGCACAAGCAATCCAAGTCCCACAGCCAGGAACTCAATGGGCCACAGGATCGCCCAGGATTGCCACAGTCCTGTCACCGCGCAGAAGGCGAGCATCAAGCCATTGATGCCAATAATGAATGCGGGAATGGCAAGTCCGGGGACACGCATGAAGATTGCTGCCAGGATGAAGCCGAGCGCCAGTCCCAGGATTTCCAGCGTCCACGCCACAGCCCAAATTTCCCAATGGTTGGTCAGGCTGGCATAAAGCAGGATGACACCGGTGGTGAGCACAGGGATGCCGGGGATGAAGAATGCTCCAAATCCGCGGTGAGCGAAGCCGAGGAAACCGGGAATTGTCAGCCCGAGCCCGGCGAGGACGATGATCACGGGCCACAGTCTCCACGCTTTGGTTGCAAGGAACACGTTTCCAGCCAGAGCAATTATGCCAATACTCAGCAGGGTAACTCCAGCGATCAGGTTGAATAATCTTTCAGATTTCATGATAGACCTCCAGTCTAGGAAATGAATTGGTTGATCGAAGCAACCATAAAGGACAGGAATAAAGTAACGGATATGCAAAACAGAGACAGGATCGTCATCGCCGGACCGAATATGCGTGCCCAGACGGGTCCTGCCTTTGGAATTCGACCGATCTGGACCGGGACGAAAACGGACAGCCAGATAAAAAGCAGTTCCGCCACCCAGAGAAAAGCCCAATCTCCCCAACGACCGGTCAGCGCACAATAAGCGAGGATGAGCGCGTTGCCGAAGACAATCCCGCTTGGGATCATGAGTCCCCATCTCTGTGTGCCCCAGCCGATGATCGCCAGGAAGCTTGCCAGAAGAAATACTTCAACGGGCCATGCATATGCCATGATTTGTTGTCTGCTAAGGACGCCGAGCATCAGAGCGAGGAAGTTGACAAAAATATATAAGGCAATTCCGCCAAAGACGCCTGACACCGGACTTATGCGAACAAAGGGAAGTTTTTCCAGGCGGGTTGTTAGCTTGTGCAGGAAACTCTCGAGATGCAGATCAAGCCGAACTTCAGATGTTGAGGCGTTTTCAATTGGTTCAATACCCGCGTCCGTATCCGCGTCTGCAAAGCGATGATCGGTGATCTGCCTGCGCCCAGTCCCGGAGAAGACTGCTTGCTGCGAAAAACCGCCAGGCGGAGGGACATTGGGGCGCTCATCCTTCGAAAGATTCTTTTCGGTAATTTCCAGCGCTTTCGACATTTCCTCCGCGCTTTGGAAACGGTCATCGGGATCTTTTGCCAGCGCCTTAAGTACGATCGCCTCAAGCGCGACCGGAAGCGCAGGGTCAACCTGGGTCGGGAGGGGAAGGGGATCGTTCAGGTGCTTCATCAGTATGGCGAGCGGCGTATCTGCATCGAAGGGAGTGTATCCGGTGAGCATTTCATACAGCACAATGCCCAGCGAATAGATGTCACTTCGGCTGTCACATGTACCCTGCAATCCCTGTTCCGGAGCCATGTAGTTGAGTGTGCCCATCAACGCGCCTGAAACAGTATGTTGCGTATTGCCTACGATTTGTGCAATGCCAAAATCGGTGAGCACAGCCTGTCCCTTTTTGGTCAGCATGATATTGGCAGGCTTGAGGTCGCGGTGGATGATCCCCTCGGCGTGTGCGTAGGACAATCCATTCAAAACATCCTTCAGGATACGGACAATTTCCGTTAGCGGCATGCGCTGGTTGCGGACTCTATAATTGTTAAGGAGCGTGCGCAGTGTATCGCCTTCGAGCAATTCCATCACCATGTAATAGTAGTCGTCCTGCATGTCGAAGTCGAAGACCTGCACGATGTTTGCGTGGCGGAGACCCGAAACCGCGTGGGCTTCATGCCGAAAGCGCGAAAGAAATTCAGGGCTTTCCACAAGGTCCGACCGCAATATTTTGATTGCCATGTAGCGGTCCAACTGCGGGTGATACGCCTTGTAAACCTGCGCCATTCCCCCACGTCCAAGCGGTTCCAGGATGCGATATTTTCCTAACGTCATTCCTTCGAGATTTGATGGTGACATGTGTCTGTGCTCCAATGTACTGTCGGTGCGGATATTAACCCCATTTGTGATTTTCAACCTATCCAAACGCTAACAACCGGCTAATAACCCGATGTTCATTCCATATCAGTTTTTCCGAGCAATTTATAGCCAAGTCCGCGCACGGTGATCAAGAGGACAGGCATATTGGCGTCGCCTTCGATCTTTGTCCGCAGGCGGCGGATGAGGTTTTCGATTTGATAATCGTAAATTCCGGATTGGTATTCAGACCAGACCGTCCGTCCGATCTCATCCTTCGAGCAGACCTTGCCCCGATTTTGATAGAGATAAGCCAGGAGGGAGAACTCTTTTGGTGAGAGTTGGATCGCGCGGCGGTTCAAGCGCACTACTCCCGCCTCGGCATTTACCTCCAGCGCTGGGAAGGGCGTTTCGCGCGTCGTTGTATCTGGATCGTGAAAAGTGAACATCACCTCGCCGATGGATATCTGGTCGTCG
>Ga0209077_1000364_pt1 | contig 12044 bp, 13 predicted proteins | sample PPLLak1March2015_FD_187247 | JGI IMG/M metagenome (GOLD analysis project Ga0209077, IMG submission 187247) | Freshwater sediment microbial communities from Prairie Pothole Lake near Jamestown, North Dakota, USA - PPLs Lake P7 Core (1) Depth... | ecosystem: Environmental > Aquatic > Freshwater >... | reverse complement strand
GGAGTTCGCCGAAAAAGTTGAACGCCTGCTAAATATTAATAAACTTACATTTGCTGATATCAATACCAGGCTCGAAGAACATAATATCAATGATTTCGAGCGTCTCTTCGAACGAGTAGATAAAGAAAAGGTGGATGCAATGATTGAAGAAAGTAAAGAATCAGGAAATAATAACAATCAAGCGGCAGCGCCAATCCCTGTAATTACGGCCGAGCCGATTAAGCAGGAATGCACTATTGAGGATTTCGCGAAGATTGACCTGCGAATCGCGCAGGTGGTGAAAGCGGACCGGGTGGAAGGGGCAGATAAGCTTTTGAAGCTTCAATTAGATGTAGGAGGTATACAGAAAAATGTGCTGGCAGGCATTGCACAGGCATATCAGCCTGAAAATCTTATTGGCAAAATTGTCGTATTATTTGCCAATCTCAAGCCAAGGCAGATGCGTTTTGGTTTATCTGAAGGCATGATTCTGGCATCCGGCCCGGGCGGCAAGGAAATATTTTTGCTGACGGCAGACAGCGGCGCAAAACCGGGAGCAAAGGTAAGCTGATAGATGACTGAAAAAAAATCACTCGAAGAAATTTCGGAACTCGACAGCCGGTATAATCCCAAGGCTGTGCGGTTCGTTTATGAAGGCTTGGGTTATACTATAAGAAAATTATGCTCTGGTCAGCCCGGCCATATCACAGGGCAAACTTTGTGCGAGGGCCTTCGCCAGCTTGCAGTTGAAAAATGGGGATTGCTTGCAATGCTTGTTCTTGATACATGGGGCATTAAGGCTACCCGCGATTTCGGCGAAATTGTTTATCTGCTTATCAGGAATAACTGGATGAAGGCACAGCCCACAGATACTATTGACGATTTTAATGCCGTTTTCGAGATGAAAACTGCCTTAAAAGATTGTTTTAAATTCGAGGCCGCCAGGCCGTAAATTGCCCAATTTAACAGTCTTTTGCTTGACAAATTCAAACAATTACCTTAATATAGTAATGTATTTTTTATTTTAGAAGCTGTTTGGAGGACCTAATGCGCCTCGTAGTAAAACAAGGTGAACGGACAATAAACGAATTTCATTTCGATAAAGGCCCGATTTATATCGGCAGGCACACCAATAGCCAGATACTGCTTCCTGATAAGGTCGTATCTCGCCAGCATGCCGTAATTTATAACACAAAGGATGGCCAATGGGTCGTAGAAGACCTGGACAGCGCAAATAAAACATACGTCAACAATAACGAAGTCCGCAAGGCAGATATAAAAGCCGGTGATGTAATCCGCATCTCTGATTTCAGCATTGAAGTTAATTTTGAAACCGCATCAGCGGCACCTGACCCCGGCGAGACAGTTGAATTGGAAGAGCCGCCGATAGGTTTATCTTCCGGGCCGCAAGTCGTTATCAGAAAACTCGGAGCTGAAAAAGCCCCGGCAGTAAGATTTCAGGCAGAACGGGCAACAGATTTTCTGCAGGCAATCGAAGAATTGAAAAGGGCGGACCATATAGACAAGGCGCTGCTTTCAATGCTCGATATTGTTTCCAAACAGCTAAAGACATATCACGCGTGGGGCGCCATGCGTCCAAAGCCCGACGGCCCGATGATTGTGCATGCCGGCAGAAACAGAAGCGGCATGGCAATCGAACAGGCGGACCTCGAATATGGCGATAAAATTGCCGAGGCGCTGAATAAAAAACAATGCATGCTCTTTATATTCACGCGCGATCTCAATCAGCAGAAAGAAACTCAGATTCGCTCAGTTCTTATCGTGCCGCTTCTTTCAACAGTCGGCTGCTTTGGCGTAATTTACGCAAATAATACATTCCGCGATGACCATTATAATCTTGGCGACCTCGATTACCTGATGATGCTCAGCTTACATACCGCATCATTGCTTCCAAAACTTCCTGCCTGATGCATAATGGTCAAACGACAGTTCAGCAGCAAAATTTATTAAAACAATTGTGAGATGTCCTAATCTTTTTCTGGTTGTCCTTTTACAAAAGGATTTATAAATGGACTATCTTTTTTCTTAAAATCTTCATCCCTATCTTTATCGATTTGTCCTTTTACAAAAGGATTAAAAAATCGATTATGTTTTTTCTTAAGATCCCTGTCTTTATCTTCATCTTTATCTTTTTTGCAGTGACAATCCGAAACAAAACCAAAATCGATAAGCTCGATATCGTCATCGATAATCAATCCTATTCCGCGTGCATAAAATTTTGTGCTCTCCTCGCCGGGTTCAAGCGGGGTTGTTTCAAGAATTTCAACGACGTTTTCAAACTCACCCGCCTCTGTCTCAATGGTCAGGTCCATTGCTATATGCTCGGCACGATCCAGGGCGACATCTGGGGCTAACTCCTGGTAATATCTCGAACCGAGCAAAAAGGTCCCGGGCATAATAATTCCCGGCATTGCTCCATCTTCGCCGGCAAGCCAGGCCCCCTCATGGCTAACAATATTTCCGTCCTCATAGATATCCACCTCTTCACCAAAATAGAAAACGTCGTTGGTTCTTTTGCATATCGCAAAAAAGTTTCTTGATACTTCTACAAGCTCATCATTTACCCATTCTCTTTCTTCTACAACCCTGGTTTTAACTTTGCCTATTCCTTCAACATCAATTTTCATTGTTTCGCACAGGACAGTTATCTGGACGCGAACCGTTTCTACTTCATCGCCGCCTTCAAGGATGAGCTGATAGCCGGGAAGCAAAATAAAATAAGGGTTTTCACCCCTGCTGGTAAATCTGCAATCCTCAATGTTGAAATCCGTTGTGAATCCGTCATTGGGCTCCTGAGCGGCGGCGTTTTGTATTAATAATGCAGGTCCGGACAATATCAGCAAAGATATCAAGGCTATACGTGTGATAGGTTGTGTAATCATAAACATTCTCCTTTTTTAATTAAATAGCGCCTCATTTTAAAGACATTCAGGCCCCGACCTGAATAGTGAAATGATTAATGCCTTAGAAAGTAATATCAATAAGCAGATTGCCTATTTAGGTATTCAAAATTGCTAAAGTAGGAATTTGAGTTCATATTTGTCCTAAAAGGACTACATAATTTTTGCCGTAGTATTTTACGCATTTGGGGCAAGTCGTGTAGAAAAAATAAAGTTTCTTCAGCTCTTTCCCTTTGTGGCGAACATAATCGGTCATCTGGTTTATCCATTGGCGGATATTTTTGTATGGGCCTTCGAAGACCTGTGTTAAAAATATCCCTGATATTTTAACCATTTCGGCACCGGACACATCTTTTGATACAGCGATATAAATATCCGCACCCCAGAGCGATTTTTCATCGCTAAGCAGCAGCGGCTCCGACGCCAATGCCCCCGCTTTTGAAATTCTTTCCATATTCCGCACCATCACCTTGCCGAAATTAAGCGGGATATGGAAAAAACTTGTCAAATGATCTTTAATGAATAATTTATCTGTGAATGTTACCTCTTTTTTGTCCCACGGCTCGGGATTGAATCGCGGGCAACAGCCGGTTTCCGAATTTTCGTATAACTTTTCCATTAGACTCTCCTATTAAACTAAACCACAGATTCGCACCGACTATTTAATTAATTTTATTAATTCGGTCAACTTGTCGCCGGCAAGAAAGGCCAGCGATAAAATTGCGATAATCCACATAGCTAATTTTACTTCTTTTATCCTGCCGGAAGCGAGCTTAATTAATACAAAGGAGATAAATCCGAAAGCAAGCCCGGTGCTGATACTGTAACTGAGGGCAATCATCACGATAATGATAAAGGCGGGAAAGGCCTCCTGGATATCGGCAAAATTTATGGAGCGGACTTCCTTCATCATAAACAGACCAACCATAATCAATGCCGGGGCAGTCGCATATTCGGGAACAACTCCGATAAGCGGCACAAAAGCAATCGCAAGCAAAAATAAAAAGCCCGTTATTACTGAAGTTAAACCTGTTCTGCCCCCCTGCTCGATACCGGCCGCTGATTCGATATACGCCGTTGTTGTCGATGTGCCAAATATCGCGCCGGTAATTCCCGCAATCGCATCAATAGCCAATAAACGGTCCAATCCTTTTATTTTGCCATTGCTATCAACCATCTTAGCGTGATGACAGCACGCAACAAGTGTCCCTATGCCGTCGAACAAACTCATAAACATCAGGCTAAAGACGCTGCCGAGCACTCCCCATTTCAATGCGCCGCCAATATCAAGCTGCAAAAAAATCGGCCTTATATCGATACCAAAGGAGACTAAATTGGTTGGTCTATCCACAAAACCAAAGAGAACGGCCAGAAATGTTGAAAGCCCTATGCCTATCAGAAGTGAGCCTTTGATGCCTTTCATTTCAAAAAATAACATCAGCAGCAATCCGGCCAATCCGATAAGTGATTTAATCCCGATTGGTCCGGCTGAGACAAGGGTCGATTCATTTCTAACTATTATGTGGAGATTGACCAGACCTATGAAGGTGATGAAAAGGCCAATGCCTACAGATATGGCCGCGATAATTGCAGGAGGTATGGCTTCAACAAGTTTTTTGCGAAGCCCTATTAAAGTCAATATCAAAAAAAGGACGCCTGAAACAAAGACGGCGCCCAGGGCCGTTTGCCAGCTTACCCCTTTACCAAGGACAAGGGTGTATGTAAAAAAGGCATTGAGTCCCATTCCGGGGGCCATAGCTATAGGGGCTTTGCCGAAAAGCCCTGTCACCATTGTTGAAATTGCCGTAACAATGCATGTCACTGCGACGAGTGCATTTTTATCCATCCCCGTTTTGCTGAGCATATCGGGATTGACAAAGATGATGTAGGCCATCGTTAAAAATGTAGTAATACCTGCAATGACTTCCGTTTTAGCGTTTGTCCCTCTTGCTTTGAGCTCGAAATAATCTGGGCCCATTTATAATCCTTTAATTTAGTTAATTTGATTTTTTGACAGCCATAAGCTCCATCATTTTGCATGTGACCGCAGTTGCATTTTTAATAGCGATATTTTGAAATGTATCGACATCCACATTGGCATTTTCATCAGCGGAGTCGCTGATTGCACGAATGATTAAAAAAGGAATCCCCCATTGATGAGAAACCTGAGCTATGGCCGCACCTTCCATTTCAACGGCATCAGCGTTAAGACGGTTTTGCAGTTCAATTTTCTTTTTAGGGGACATTATAAAGGTATCACCGGTTACAACAATGCCCTTTTTAAAATGCACTTTTGCCTGATTTGCGGCCGCTTTAGCTAAATTAAGTAATTTTTCATCGGCCATAAAAAACACAGGATTTTTTTGGCCTGTTATTCGATTATCGAATCCATTGTTGTCGATTCCTGCATCGGACCAAAAGCCCAAATCGTGCTGGACGGTTTTTTCGGCAATTACGACATCGCCAACCTTCAATTCGGGATTTAGCCCCCCTGCTATGCCGCAGACAATCACCTGGTCGGGTTTAAAATGCTCGATAAGAAGAGCTGTTGTTGCAGCCGCGTTGACCTTGCCGATACCTGTCCAAGTGACAACCACATTTTTGGCGTATAATTTACCTTTAGTAAATGAAATACCGGCAATTGAGCCTTCAGACTTCTTTTCCATTTGCGCCGCAATCGGTTTTATTTCATCACTGAAGGCGCCAAGTATTAGAGTGACATTTTGATGTTTATCCGGATTGATAAGTCCGCAGCGTTCGCTGCAGGAACTAAAAAAAAGCGAACTGGTCAATAAAAACATCAGAGCAGGTACATGTCTACGCATATACTTACCTCCTTAGTTTTTTAAATTTATTTATTATGTTCCTCTTTGCCTGGTGCAGTGTAATTAGCAGCTAAATCATCTAAAACAAGGACCCAGTCATTTCCTCTTGCAGCGCCTCCCGGAGGCGAGAATTCTCTAATGCCGGAATTTTCGAATTCACTAATCATGGTTGATTCGCCGTTTCTGGGGCTAAACCACCATGCCCTGACGGTTTCGCCGCGGATTTTGCCTAAAGCTGCTTTGAACGGCTCTCCATAAGATGAATATATGAAGGCATAATCAGCACCTCTGGCAGCTTCAATATGCCCGGGTCCGCTTGATTGTCCCTGTGCTATTAACGATAAATCAGGAACACGCGCTAAGACAGGGCGAGACTTCATCAGCCGGCGAAGATGTGTCATTTGAAACGCCCCCGGCAAGTCAAGCGTGTCATACCAAAAATGCCTGGCTGATGATATTGGCTCTTTTGTCTTATCGAACATCTGCCAGATATCGTGACAGCCATAAGTCACACCGCAGCCTCCGGCAAAGACACTCCAATAAACTGCCTGCCTTACATCTGCATCGTCAAACCATCCCTGGTTAACATCCCAGTTTACCGGATGGTCCTCGTATCTCGGCTCTCCGTCAAGGCAGGGCTTTGGAGGCAAAAGATTATAATCATGGGCAATAGTGACATAGTTGGGGATATCGCGTTTGCTGTGGCCGGATTGACACATATTAAAATTGAGCCAGTCTTTTTTATGAAACCATTCAGAAGAAGATTGGCCGCCCATTGGATGAAAAGTCATTAAATGATTTTTATCTGTAGATTTTATAGCCTCGGCTAATGCATTCCAAATTGCGTAATTTTTACCTCCGCCGGAGCGGTCGCCACCGATAATCCAGATAATATTTTTTTTATCTTTATAGCGGTTACCAATCCATGCTCCATAAATTTTTGCGTTATTCACATCGAAAATGACAGGGCCGGTTCCCCATTTTTTATCGAGCTTGTCTCCCCAAGTGGGCAATAGACCAATGTAAATACCTTTTTCGGCGGCTTTATCAATAATCCAGTCAACATGGTCCCAGTAATCGTTATCAGGTCCTTCTTTGATATCCGGCTTACGAGGGTCATATTGCTCATTTATCTTTAGCAGGGCAAAATTACCGTAAGCGTTAGGGACTCTCAAGCCGTCAAGCTCCGCTAATGCAACTGCCTGAATAACGGTAAAACCTTTTTGGCGGCGGTTTTCGAGATATTTCTCGGCTTGTTCGCGGTTTAAGCGGTGAAACAGCTCCCAGGCTGTGTCCCCAAGATAAAAAAATGGAGTGCCGTCATTGTGAATTATGTAATGTTTATTTTCTGATAATTTTAAATTTCCATGGCCAAAATCAACTGAAGACCCGGACCACGAACCCTGCCCAGACAAGGCAGGATTATTGATTAGAAAAAGGGCGCATACGATTATTTTAAAAAATCTCTCCAATTCACTGGTCCGGCACATCAGCTTTCTCCTAAAAAGCTGCCGCTAAAAAAACAGTTTAATTATTAATGCGAGCGAGAGGAGTCGAACCTCCACGGGCTTTCACCCACAAGGTCCTAAGCCTTGCGCGTATGCCAGTTCCGCCACGCTCGCTTTTTATAATTCCAAACCACAGATTACACAGATTCCACAGAAAATTATTTCGGTTCGGCTTCTGAATCGCCGTTTATCTTTTCAATGCGTTTTTCAGCATCCTGCAGAATTTTCCTGCAATGTTTAATCAGGGCCATCCCTTTTTCATACTGCTGTAAACAGTCATTTAAGGCGATTTCCCCCTGCTCGATCTTACCGACAATACCAGTCAATTCCTTAATCGCCTGCTCAAAGGTAAGCTTTCCAACATCGCCCGCGATAATTTTTGCCAAACCGTTTTTTATTTCTTCTTTTGCCATTGTTATTCCCAGTTCTTTATAATCTGCTTTATTATTACTTCTTTGTGACCTTGCTTTCAATCAAATTTTCAGCAAGTTCGGTTACAATAGTATCTCCCATCTGCACCTGGCCGGCATTTTTCAAAACTGTCCCGGTTTCTTTTATGGTCGTTATCGAGTAACCGCGCTCCAATACCGCCCTTGGATTAAGGGCTGTGAGGCGATTTTCCATGGCGGCAAGGGACAATCCTGCTCTTGCCAATAATGCCGAAATTGCGGAATTCGCCCTGCTCTTGAAGTCATTAATCTCAATCGTTTTTCTGCCTAAAAGCCGATGAGGCTCTATACGAATTATCTGCTCATAAATTCGCTGAATTTTTTCTTTTCCATCTGCGACTATATTTTTTATTAAGTCCTCGAGATTTCCCCCGATTTCATCGAGCTGCTGCTGACGGTTTCTAACCTGTAAAATTGGATTTTTAAAAGCAGCACTGGCACAAATGGTCTCTAGCCGTGACTGGGCAAGGTCCAGCCGTGAGTTTATATCCCCTCTCAATCGACGTTCGACAACAAGCAATTTCTTCAGGACCTCACGTTTTTCGGGCACTGCGGCAACGCCCGCCTTTGTCGGAGTTGATGCACGTGCATCTGCGACCAAATCAGCTATCGTTATATCTACCTCGTGGCCTACAGCGCTGATGACAGGAATCTTTGAATCATAAATCGCGCGAGCTACGGCCTCTTCATTAAATGCCCATAAGTCTTCAAGTGAACCGCCTCCCCTTCCGACTATCAGGATATCTAATTTGAGCTTGTCATTTCTGCGATTGACATCCCCAATCGCAAAGGCAATCTTTTGGGCAGCACCTTGTCCCTGCACAGGGATAGGATACAAACACAGGGCACACGGCCAGCGGTCAAAGATACTTTTTTTAATATCCTCCAGGGCGGCCCCTGAGTCGCTAGTCAATATGCCGATTCTCTGCGGAAATTTAGGCAAGGGTTTTTTATGCGCCTCATCAAAAAGGCCCTGCTCCTTCAAACGTTCTACCATTTGCTCGAATGCAAGCTGCAGCGCGCCTACGCCTGAAGGCTCCATTCTATCGACATAAAACTGGTATTTTCCCTGTGGTTCATATACATCGATATTTCCTGTGGCCAATATTGCCATGCCGGTTTCCGGTTTGAATTTAATTTTTTTAAAGCTGCTGCACCACATAATGCATTGAATAACAGAGCCTTCATCTTTCAGAGAAAAATAGCAATGACCACTCGAATGCAGCTTCAAATCGCTTATCTGGCCGGTAACAGTAAACCGGCCGGGAAGATTATTGGCCAGTGTCGTTTTTATCAGTATTGTTAACTGAGTGACTGAAAATATTTTTAATTGTCCATTTGCCATAATTTTCGTGATTATATCGTTTTTTGCGCAAAATAAAAGCTGCGGCAACGCACAACCCGCAGCTTTTTAAGATTACAGAAGTTTAAAGTTATTTACGCCGCTTCAGTAATAATCCTCCTAAAGCTTCACTTTCAGTTTTACTCAATCCGCTTGCGATACAGCTTTGTTTCGAGCGGTTTTTGCCAGCAGGTCCAATTAGAGTCGCCCCGGTCTTCTTCAATCAATCTTGTCACCTGGTTCATTTTGGCGTCGAGGTCATCGATATAACAAACCATGAAGGCCTCGGCTGTGGCGGGCAGCTTGGGCGAACCGAACTCATATTTTCCGTGATGTGATAAGATGATATGTCCTAATGAATCGAGAATATTTTCATCTATAGTGACGCCTTTGGCTGCCAGTGCTTCTGCCTTTTTATGAAGCATCATTATTGTTTTTGTAATATGGCCGATGAGCTGGCCGGAATCGGTATATGAAAAAGCGGTATCATAAGTCAGCTCTTCGGTCTTGCCCATATCGTGTATGAAAATACCGGCCAATACCAAATCGCCCTGCACATCGGGATACAAAGGCAAAATCGCGGAGGCAACACGAAGCATATTCCATGTATGTTCCAGAAGGCCGCCGATACAATCATGATGCATTGACATGCCGCCGGGACAAACGCAAAATCTCTTCATCAGCTTCTCATCGGCCAAAAATGCATCGATAATTGCCTTCAATTGTTTATTTTTTATCCCTCCGATAATCCGCTTGATTTCCTGCCACATGGTATCAACATTTTTATCCGTATGGGCGAGAAAATCCTCAATATTTATCTTTTTCGAATCAGCTGCGGTTATATTATTGACCACGATTTGTAAATTATTCTGATATATCTCACTCCTGCCTTTAATTTGAACAAAGCCCGGCTTTGGAATTTCATTATACATCGATTCGCTTGCCTGCCATATACGGCCGTTCAATTGCCCTGTCTTATCGCATAAAAACATTGCGATATATAAATCGCCGCGGCTGGTGCTGCGAAGAATGGGATCTTTAACAAGATAGATATGTTCAATCGTTTCCCCCGGATTTATCTGGTTAATAAACTTATGTTCCATCATTTTCCTTTCAGGATTAAAAATGTTTAATTGGGGCTTTTGAAAACCTGTTATTAACAGTTTGAGATTGCTTTGCTTCGCTCGCAATGACCTTAAAACGCGCAGCTTGTCATTGCGAGGAGCAGCGACGAAGCAATCTGGACTTTTTCAAGAGTCCCAATTAGGTTTTACGTTTTTTTGCATTATTATTCAATCGAAATCTAAGTATTTAACTTATTCAAATACGGCAATTTTGATATTTATCACCAGCTACAAAAATTCTATTAATATTATCATTAATTTTAAGGAGTAAAATTTATGACTGCTACAGGGCTTAGAACATTTGACCAGTCATTAAGCATTACTAAAGAGTGGCTAAAGGATATACAGCAGGAATTAGCTTTGCCGGATATTCAGCAGGCCTTTGTTGTCGCCAGTGCTGTTTTGCATACGCTTCGAGACAGGCTGCCTGTTAATGATGCAGTAGAATTTGCGGCTCAACTGCCGATGTTTTTGCAGGGTTTGTATTATCATGAATGGACCCCGACGGATAAGCCGGAAAAAATCCGTTCAAAAGAAGAATTTTTGAGGATAATCAGTGAAGAAATAATGAACAGATACCCCGCCGAAGATTGCGCAAGGGCCGTTTTTAAGGTGATTCAAAAAAGGATGGGAAACGGCGAGACAGCCGATATAAAAAATATTTTGCCTTCTGAAATCCGTGATTTGTGGCCTGAATGATTTAATAAATAGACAAACTAAAAAGCAGGCATATCTGATGAAGCAGGCTTATACTTAAGTGAATCGCCCCATACACCTAATTGCACTCTGACAATATCTTTCTTACAGGCCGGATGGGTGTAATTTGTCAGATTAGAAGGCAGCCCTCTTAAAGCCGCTAAATCGATAGTCTCGCGACACTGCCATCTCCAGTATTCGCCATGACCATCGGCAAAACCTGTTGTTGTTCCATTTTCATGCATTAAGCCGGGCCAATCAGGATAATTTTCCCACCACGGCTGATTGGCAAGAATCTGCATGGCATCGGGCGTAGTAATTTTTTCTTCGATAAAAACGATTTTCTGAAAAGATTTTTTAATTTCTCCTGCTTTTTTAAAGACCTGCCCTTCATCGGAGAGCCCAGCCGCTGAATTATGCGCATTCATTGAATTAGTCATTACATAAGTCCTGTGCACAAATTGAGGGGCTTCACCGCAGCGATAAAGCTTCGGGTCGGGAGCATATCTAAACATCGCACCCTTTTTTAATTTTTCCACCCTCTCCTGATATGTCAAAGATGTATGCACGCTCATGCCCCAAGAATAATAATTAACACCATCTATAACTCCGATGTTCCAGTCATAACCGGGGTCAGCATCAGAATCGAAAGATTAGCACCAATACGGCTCTTTAACGGTGCTGCCTGCGACGCCGGGGATGGGGGTCTGGCCGCCATTGACTAATTTTCCGTCATTATTTTCATAGTAAGACATCCAGCCGGTGATTAGCTGCTTCATATTGGACATGCAGATAACGCGCTTTGCCGTCCTTCTGGCCTTAGTTAATGCGGGCAGCAAGACGGCCATTAATAGAGCAATTATGGCAATAACTACTAATAACTCAACAAGAGTAAATCCTTGTGTTCTTTTTGTCCTAATAATTCCTCTCCCGGGGGACATTGCAGGTTGCTTGTCAGCGCGTTGTATCTTATCGTTACTCCCCCCATATCGCGTTATGCACCCATCGGCCATCGACATTGCCTTTGCAGCGATCCTGAAAAGTTGTGTATGATGTTGTAACCGTTTGAAGCCTGGCAAATTCTATAGTCGAGGCGCACTCCCACTTATGGTATTCAGCATGGCCATCGGCAAATCCAAAATTAGCGCCATTGCCGTGCATAACATCCGGCCTGTCAGAATCCCAATAGGCGTTTCCGCC
>Ga0209077_1000363_pt1 | contig 12053 bp, 11 predicted proteins | sample PPLLak1March2015_FD_187247 | JGI IMG/M metagenome (GOLD analysis project Ga0209077, IMG submission 187247) | Freshwater sediment microbial communities from Prairie Pothole Lake near Jamestown, North Dakota, USA - PPLs Lake P7 Core (1) Depth... | ecosystem: Environmental > Aquatic > Freshwater >... | reverse complement strand
ATATCTATCTCGATTTTCTAAATGATAAAATTTGATATCAGCAGGTCCAGGATAACCGGGTAGGTTTGGGTGCCTAGTCACGATATGACGTTCATATCCGTCTACTGAGCCAAAGTTTTTACTATCGCAATAATAGCAGCAGGGTGGAAAGCTGCTCATGTTTATTTCATCCTAATTCTCCATTATACATAGATTGACAAAACCATCCTAGATGTAAGTCTCTGTTTAATGGTATTTGACAAGCCATAGAATAATCAAATATATACCATTTTAGAAACTATATGAAATAAAATATATGCTTATTACTTTACCCTGACAACACCTACCTGACCGCTATGTAGCCAAGTTCTGAGTTCTCCGTGAGATGGCTTGGCTTCATGTTTGCCTTCTAGTTCTAGATGCAGAAGAGCAAAGTTGACCTGGTTTAATAGTGGCTTATTTGCCTCATCACCATTGAGTGCTTTCTCTTTTAGGTCAGATGGTATGGTGTTCCACCAATCCTTGAAACTTCTTGTCATTACCACTGATCAGCACGACAAACTTTTAAAGGTTCGTTTTATTTTTAAAAAATATCTAACAGCTTATCGAAAAAGATGCATAATATATATAGAATCCCTTAAAAATGATCAGAATATACCTTCTCAATTTCTCTTCAGGAATGAATTGCTCAAATTCAGCATCATTTATTTTAGTCCATGCTTCAAACTACCTTGCAGTGTGATTTCGGGGATAACTACATTTTCGACTTCTTGTCGTAACGCATGTGATAGCTCGTCAGTGTGAACATGTTTGCATTTGACGCCCTGATAATTGTATTTGTGCCTGCACAGGGTTCTAGGAAGTAGTTGAAGGCATTGTTCTATAATCTCATTGAAATTCTTGCACAATAATTCATGCGATGCTTTGCCCTCCCTACTGTCTTTGTCCACTTGTTAAGGAGTTGTCACAAGTTAGCTAATCTAGATTTCACTGAATTACATGGGGAACTCGAGACCCCTCAATATGACACAGTAGCAATTCATCAATATTTCAGCCCACAAGTTGCATAATCCCATACAACATATACTGGTTTGTCGGATCTTCAATCAGATCCTTTTCCTAACGGAAATAATATTTACTCCATTAAGGATAGATATTATTACAGCACAACGATCAGATTTTATTCCCCTTCTTATTTATACACATTTATTATTTAATAATATACACATTTTAGTACGTGTGCTATTCTATTTCACAGTAACTGATTTAGCAAGGTTGCGTGGATAGTCTGGATCTACATTCTTTACGAGTGACAGGTAATATGCTAGAATCTGAAGCGGTAATACTTCAATAATAGGATAAATAACATTACATTTTATGAATGGGATCTTGATAAACATATCATACACTTCATCTCGCGTATTAGAAATACCAATTATCGTAGCGCCTCTTGCTTTTATTTCATGAGCACTAGAAATATTATTGTCGGAGGTAGTATCGTTAGGATTTATAATTATTACGTAGCTATTGTCATCAATTAATGCCAATGGTCCATGTTTCAATTCGCCCGCTGCGATGCCTTCTGCATGGATATAAGACAGTTCTTTTATTTTCAGCGCTCCTTCAAGTGCAATAGGATAATGAATTGATCTACCGAGCACATAAATATCACGTGCGTCTCGAAGCTTCTCTGCAATATCATGTATTTCATTTTCAGCAGCTAATGCTTCATGAAGTGCACCAACAAGAAATTGTTTATTGGTTTTAAAGCCTAAATGACCATTGCATAATGTATCTACTATCATATAAGTTAAAGACAATTGAGCCGTGAAACTTTTAGTTGCAGCTACTCCTATTTCAGGCCCACATTCGATAGTCAAAAATGAATCGCTGATTCTGGCCAATGACGAAGTCGGAACATTCACAATAGAAAGTACTTTAGCTCCCATACGCTTTGCAGCATTTACAGCCTGCAAAACGTCTGCTGTTTCACCGCTCTGAGAAAGGGCAAGTAGAACAGAAGTATTGTCAATGCCACTTAGTGTATATTGAAATTCACTTGACATCATAGTTTCAGCATGAATTTTTGCAAAATTTGATAATATGTGTTTAGCAATTAAAGCACAATGATAACTTGTTCCGCTGCCTGTAAGAAATACAGTAGTGGAATTTCTCAGGATATTACAAAATTCCTCTATCTTATCTAAATTTTGGGCTCCTACTTTTTCAACTGTGATAGGTTGTTCGTGGATTTCTTTTAGGGTGTAATGTGCATATTTTCCTTTGTCTATGGCGGCTAGTTCCCATGCTACTTGTGTAAGTGATCTATTTACGGTATTTCCATCTGAATCATATATTTGAAGAGTTTTCGAATCGACGACCACAATATCTCTATTCTCTAGAAAAATAGCTTTGTCAGTATATCCTATAAACCCTAGAATGTCACTAGAGATGAAGTATCCTGTATCTACTGATCCAATCATAAGCGGCTCGTTACATCTTGATCCGCATATCGTGCCGTCCTCTAACGCTGCCACAAACGCATAATCTCCTTTTAGTCTTTTGCACGTCTCGATCATACTACTCTTTATATTTTTTTGTTCGGCGAAATATCTTTCGAGGAGATGTGCAATTACCTCACTATCAGTATCGCTTTTAAAAACGTGACCTAAGTCAATTAGCTCATCCATCAACTCTTTGTGATTTTCAATAATTCCATTGTGCACAATGGCCATACTATCTGTACAGCCGTAATGAGGGTGAGCATTTTTTTCTGTAATACTGCCATGAGTAGCCCATCTAGTGTGTCCAATACCAGCGTGACCTTCCATATTACTCAAGTCAAGCCTCTTATTGACATCTAGTACCTTCCCTACACCCTTCTTAACCAGGATCCTGCCATTATTTATTGTGGCTATCCCTACACTGTCATAACCTCTGTATTCCATTCGTTTAAGACTATCTACTAATAACGGTGCCACGATTAATTGACCCTTATATCCTATAATGGAACACATAAAATAGTTATATGTATAATCCTTATTAACTCTTGTTTGTCAAAAGCAGACTTGCGTTGCACTATAATTGCATTTATTGCTCCTTTTTTGCATCTAGGATTCTTGTAAATCGTTGTACTAGTCAATCAGCCATATACTAAGACGATAGATATTACTATAGAACTAGATAAATTGTACTGGTAGATATATATCTGTCCATATGGTTTTCTCGACGAGCTATAATATCATAGTAATCGGTATAATATTGTGGTGTGCTGTAATGGACAACATAACTGGTTAAATAACAGTTAACTACAAGCGGTGTTTCAGCTCGAGGTCGATACCGGCAGAAGTGGGGCAAAAGCGCTGGTGGTTCTGAAAAAGAGTATCTTGAAACCAGGTAGTCAAATAGCTGGACATGACAAGGGTGGATTATAGCACTTTATGCATAATACAAAATTGGCAGTACTAATTTTGCTGAATCTCAACAATATGATGAAATTGTGAGAAATTTGACTAAAGCTTTAGTTCCTCTTGAGACAGTAAAAGCACGACAGATCAAGACATCGCACTCATTAGCTTTTTAAGCTATGTATGAATAATTGTAAAATTGAGATCGATTCTGTATGAAAAAAATGGAAATAATAATCCCTCATAGAAAATTGAACGATGTTAGTGAAATACTAAAAAGTGCTAATACAGGTGGAATGACTCATTATAGAGTTGCAGGAAGAGGATTCACGAAGGCAGAAGCAGTTGCTGTCGGAAGAGGAACCACCCAATACACCCCCGAATTTATTCCGAGGACCAAGGTTGAAGTTATAATTAAAGACGATCAGGTTGAAAATTTGGTCAACAGACTAGTCGAAAGACTTGGTGATACTTTAGGCGGAAAATTATTCGTAACAGATGTACCCATTGTAGTAGATTTATCCACCAACATGCGTGGTGAATCTGCAATCTAGATCGATAGGCTGAATTTCATGATTTAAGTCAATTCGTGAGTTTGCTGGTACTCTAACAGTGATTGTTGTCCGATTTGGATCCGAAGTCAATATCACATTATATTTAAAAAAGATTATACCACGCCAGAGACTAAAGCTGTAGATGTATGTTATGTAAGCGGAATATCATCATTAGAATATTTACTAGTTCCGAGAACTGTAAATAGAGAATCATCTAAGCCAGAAAATTATGGAAAGGGATTTTCAACAAAATGCATGATTCATTTATCATATTTGGCTTGAGTCATAGATTTTTCAGATAATGAAAGATTCATGTCTTTTAATGGGCAACTGATATAGGAATGGGCAAAATAGTTTGTCATGCATACATTAGAGCTAAGCTCAAAGCTTGAATGCAATAGGTTTATATGCCAATCAGTATACAATCCTTATGAGAGAAATATAAATGCCAATGCTTATGTTAAAATGCAAAACCTGTGGCGAGGTTTTTCCAGGAATATATGTTCCCGAAGGAAGTACGGCTGATTCTACGGTGAATGCTACAACTTCTGATACTTCACATACATGTTCTAGAAAACACTCGAATGAGTATGTCACGGTAGATTATATGGATCTGTCTTAAGGTAATGATTTCCGCCAAAGTTATACTTGTAACATATCCAGATAGCTTTAGTGTTCAAGAAGCACAAAGTTTAGTAGAATCATCCTCGCCTTCGATGGCTCCACATCCTCAAATTGTGAAGGTTATTACACAAAAGTATCTGAATCACTCCCGTTATGGTCTTGGTTCTGGTAAAGCTGAAGAAATGAAAGAATTTGTGAAACAATCTAAAGCAGATCAGATAGTTGTTGATGAACATTTAACTCCAAAACAGATTTACAACTTAGAGAAGTTAACAGGTGTACAGGTAATTGACAGAGAGAGATTAATACTTAACATATTCCATTCAAGAGCTACTACGACAGAGGCAAAATTGCAGATTGAACTGGCTGAGGTTAAATATGAAATGCCACGTGTAAGAGAAAGTGCGAAACTGACATCAGGGAGTACTGAAAGACCTGGAAAAGGAGGTATGGGAGAATACACAGTCGATGTGAAATTCCGAGACCTAAAAAGACGCATGTCTTTTATCAAAAAGAAGCTTGCTGATGCCCACACAAAACGTGAACTTTATCGTCAGCAGAGGTTGAAAACTAAAATGCCAATTGTTTCATTAATAGGTTATACTAGCTCAGGAAAAACCACACTCTTCAACTTGCTTACAGCTGAAAACAAGGAAATATCTAGTAGTCTATTTACAACGCTTTCCACAACTACAAGAGCATTTAGAATTAACAACGAGAAACAAGAGATGGAATCGTCTTTACTGCTTATAGATACAGTAGGCTTTATTAGCAGACTTCCTCATTACATGATAGATGCATTTAAATCGACTTTAGAAGAGTCGCTGGCTGCTGATTTAATCCTACTTCTAATAGACGCCTCTGAAAAGTTTGAAGACATTAAGATAAAATACGAAAGCTGTTGGAATGTTCTGGATGAACTAAAAGTAGACAAATCTAAGGTTTTTGTTATCTTAACTAAATGTGATGGCGTCATAGGTTTACCAGAACGCATTGACAATATAGCAAATGATTTGAGTGTATCTAACCCCATAATCATATCGTCTAACACTGGGTACGGGATTCGTAAGCTAAAGACTATGATTGCGCACAATCTGCATTCTCAATCCCCTTCTAAAGAGGAACACTTAACAAATGTAAAAACAGTGCCAGAAGAAGGTGCATATATAATCGCGGCAACAGACCTTCATACCTAAAGTAATATGTCAAAACAGAATCGGAAAATAGACTCTATGACATTCGAATATACCGTAAGAAAATGCGGTACTTCTTCACATATTATTCTCCCAGCTTCAATGATTGGACAAAGGGTTAGGATTAGTGTTGAAACGCTCGAGTAGGAGATATAGAGTAGATTATTGATAGTATAACTTCCGGATTCAGTCTGTTATCTGAACCTAAAGATGTCTATATTTCTCCTATACCGGCATTGTTAAATGCATAATCGAGCCTACTATATTTCTTGACGGTCTTCTCCACCAGTAACCTAACATTATCTCCTGACGATGTAGTGCAATCTTTTCTACAAAGTACTTATGAGGCAGCTGTAACATGTGCCAACTGGGACAGACACGCACTGAAGCGCCATTAAGCAATAGGATATCGGTTTCAGCTTACCATGATTCCAGAACAGAGAGGACCGTCTAATTGCAATACATTATGAACCGATAAAATCTGAAGAATCCGAATGCCTCTCTAGACTGACATATCGACTATCTATCTGGAGTATTGAAGACTTACACAACATGTAGAATTTGCCCAGCAAGATATATTGTTTCTTGTTAAGAGTACGATGCAAAACATCTTTAGGAGTCAAAGTTAAGCTGGAGCCCCCATTTCTTTAATACCTGGTAGTTGGACACCTTTAGATCTGTGATTGGACCGTGAACGTGGAATGCTATACAAGTAAGTCAAAGCGAACTCATTCATTCCCTTTTTCATATACATCAACCTATAATTTTTACACTTTACAAATATTTGTAACTTTACAAGAAGAAACCTTACTTGACCAGCTCTTTATAAGTCTCCAAGTTATAACGTCAACGATTTATACAGTGGGTTTCAGAATTGATGTCAAAAGTATTGACGACATACAAAAAATGCTTAAAGACTTAGAAGATATTGAAGATCCTTTTACATTCAACGAATGGGCGAATCGTATTGCAAACACAGCAAAACAAATTTGTAATGATCCTGATTGTAAACGTATCAAGATTATCGAGACAGATCAAGGTAGAATTAATTTCGAATTTGCAGATAAAGAAGCAATCAACTGTGTTATTCAATCTATACAAAGACATTTAACAGCAATGCCTAGCACACAACAAGAGATCTTTAAGAGACTAAAAGCAGAATTTGAAACCAAAAAGACTCAGTATTAACTGTCAATCAGTTTGATTCCCGCTATCTATAATGCGTAGTTCCTATTTCTTTTCTTGCGATCTAACTAAGTAGAAGGAACTAATGACTGCCGATTCGTGAGATATCTACAACCTATTGATGGGTATTCATGGGAAAGTAAGGAATGATAGGCTAGACTTGGGCTATACAGGTTAAGCATAGCACAATAAAGTCATAAAAACTTGGCTCCCGAGATACACTTTTCTAGAATGTGGCACAACAGATAAGGAGACAAATGACTAACCTGGTTGTAAATTATATGTTATGATAGTAATTCTTACTATAGTCATATTTCAACAGCAGTTGGTAGTGGCTACTCCAAAAGAAGGTACAGATAATCAGACTGCCAATTTCCAAACAGTAATTCCTGAATCACCCGTTAACGGCAACATAACTAAACATCATTCAGAAATAGCAACAGGACCAGAAGAGCCGCCGAATGATGATGTTGTTAATTGTGCAACTCTGGGATGTCCTAATAATCCTCCAAATCTTCATGGACCACCAACAGAAGAACCAGAAGGAGATGGATAAAGACATGGATAGCAATGATTGGCTTGAGAAGGGGGAGGATGAGAAAGGCGATAGGTTTAGGATATATTTAGGATATACACCGATGGAGCGATGATATATCTGGATAGGTTTAAGGAGACAGAAATCTAAGAAATGACTCCTCAGCAGATGATAACTGTAGTAATATCTGTCATAATCATAGTAATGGCAACTGCGGTATTAGGCTCAGTCTTTAACTCGTTTGCTGCAACAATAGAGATTCCTACATATGACAAAACAACGTTTCCTATAACGGATCCTAATGGCACAACGACTATTGACTACCCTGATGGTGTCGCAATTATTAGTGTTCCATATAGAAATGGAACTACATCGATCGATGTCGCAGAGTATCACAAATGCATGTTAGATGCAGAAAAGACAGTCAATGATGCCGCTAATCTTATGGGAACCAATATTCAAGATAACTCATTTAAGTTTGTTGAAGACGATTCGATGGATTTCTGTATTCTGTTTAACAGTGAGAATAGACGTTGACACCTCCCATAACAATATTTTCTCGTCGATGATAATGTATTAGGAAGACGTTCTCGCGGGAGCAAGAAAGCTATTTCTCTTGAACAATTCCAAGAACGGTCTTACACTGCTTACAGGAAACCAAGTAACATGTAGCTTTAGGGAGACTTAATTCTTCGATATCATAGCCATTTGATTGTATGTCGGATTCGCATTTTGTACATTTTGCCATTCTTCGCTTAATGCAGGACCTAGTAATATCAATCTTTTCTCTCTCACGTTTATTTCAATCCTATTATCACATTATATGAAAAGGTGTCGATCCGGATGTAGTATTCATGGGCCTATTGGGTCAATATGTATCCAGTACTCACTTGTTTTCATGGTTTATACGGTCTCTGGCCCTTTTAGTATATATTAATATCTTTTCGATCAATACAAATATAGAATAAAGAGATAAGAGTCTAGTTGGTTGGATATAAATCGGAAAAGTGTGCAAAATGAACACGGCTTGTGTGAAGGCGAAATATTAGAAATTCTCAATAGTTCAAAAATAACAAGAATTTGCGAATGTCAATATCATGATAGTATGTATCAACTAACCCGAAGAATGCAGGTTGCAAAGAGGCAGTAATAATTCATATGGTAGGTTCACATTTTGAAGTAGACGTAACGAAGAAAATATCAATTAAACTACACTTCTAGAATGAAAGAAAGTATACGGAGTAATATATCCCTATAATTTTTTGTCTCTGAAAAAGTCTTAATGGTTAATAGCCGGAAATGCTCTATGTAATTTGTGAGAAAAAAATTATCTTGCAGGGAGATTGGGATAGATTGCTCCTATTTGGTAACCGCAACTGATGAGGAACTAGTTATGCAAACAGCTTTAAAACATATCAGCGAAGTTCACATCAAAAAACCGGAGGAAATAAGCCCAGAATTGAAAGCGAAAATGAAGGCAAGCATTAAACCCGAGCAAGGAACTTTATGGTTTCGTTAGGTAGAAGCCTAATCACATAATTCACATCGGTACCACTTCTTCATCACAGGTTAAGAAATGTCCTTATTTTGGCTTGAGGATATCCGACGTCCATTAGTCATCTGGAGCATTTAAATAACATGATTGGTGGTCATTCTGGATCAGTACACTCATTTTGAGTGTAGGTTTGTGTAAGCAATTCTGAACTATTGACTGGATAGACATATCTAATTTCACCTATTGTATCACAAACTGAAACATCTTGAATTACTCAATAAAACACACATAGTTATATTGGTAATAGAGATCAAATTAGGATATTTGAGCTAAAGTATCGCAGTGATTAACGATCCGAACAATTATGTTCCTAACTTAATTGCAAAATTAATTTGAGCGTGAACTTTATTCCTGGTTACGCTGCTATCCAAGATTTTCAAGACATTGGAAAAGCAAATCTTTCCTGTCTTTCTTTAGAATCGATTTCGTAAACTTATCTATGGTATGAATTCTTACACATTGAAATTCAGAAGGAATAAACCCACCATAAGCATAAAGTAAAATAATTACATGGTTTTCGGTCAATAAACAGACTTCTTCCTCTGCGGCACAATTACTTTCTTCAATGATATTTCTATACAGTAGGAGAGGTTTATGGGAATGCTGAATAATCATGTTAGCTGCTTTTAGTTTAGATCTGAGTTTATATATCAGCCATTCTTCAAAAGGATGAGCTTTTCCGTTATCACAAAGTGCATACAACCACTATTATAGTATTATAACCATATAAATGAGTATATCAACAATCAATTACATACTAGGTCGCAATTATACAATAAAATACGCAATTATACAATAAAATAATATACCAAAGACGATTCTTAGAGGCTTCTTTCTCTTCATGACAGATTACTTATTCTATTTTTATAAATAGATTAATTAAAGTAGTTAATATCGTCAATTATGTTCGATGAGAACGTCTGATCTAAAGGTAATCCATTATTCAAGATACTTTGAATTTTAAGGAGATTCTCACCGAAAAAACGGTGCTGTGCTTTAGAAACATAAAGATAAACGGCAAGAAATGGGATCGGCTTATGCTTTTTCAAGATAAGATCCTTGATCTTTCAAGAATTTTCAGAGATTTGTTGCTAAATTTCTTGGCAATCGAATTATTAGTTTTCCATTATTCATGATGATAAGATATCAATATCTATTCATGAATAATATTTCCAAACAGGCTATTCGGAGCTATCGATGCGCGTCTGATACAGATAGTAATAATAGCTTGATAGCGGAATGTGTTTATTTTCCTATTGGATCTGAAAAAACAACGTTGGATTAAACAGGATGTAAATGGGAACTATAAAATTACAACTAAAGGCAAAAATAATATGATGTCGCGTCAAAAACCATTGGTTAATTTAGGTAGGTAAGGAAGCGGCAAAACTCAAGAATATGTGAGCGTCTTGATAATCAACTTTTGACATTTACTCGTCGTATAATACGAAATTATACAGTAATCTGATAAATGGGGCTAAGTAATTATTACATATTTATGAAATAATAGTATAACATGGATATCATAGAAGGTTGTTTTATCATCAAAACTGAAGATCAACGTAAAGTTTGTAATGCACCAATTTATGCTCATTTTGCGTAAAAAACCTTTACCCTGCTAGGAAAACAAATAATTGCATAGCATGCAAACCTAATATTGACAATTACATTCCTGTCTGCTTTTCTATTCTTCTGATGATAGAGTAAGGCAAGAACTAAGAATTTTATAAGGTTATATACGTTTGTCACGTGTACGTATATAGATAATATTTTGACCCAAAATAGTTTCCCGTTAATAAAATGGCATGAAGAGCATATGGAAAAGTTGATTATAAGGTATGTAATAGGGCTTCCGGTAGACGCGTCTAATTGGCAAAAACGAATGAACAAAAAATATGGAAAGTTATCAAATATAGTTAAGAATATCAATTACGACGTGAAGCACGGCGCAAATAAGGAGCAGATTATTTCACTATTTTCAAGAATTCGTAAAGACTCATTCTTCCACGATCTCCAGATAAACAAAGAGTCAATGGATCGACTTGACAATCTGGAAAGGGAATTACATATATCTCAACATACACATAGCATTAGAGCTGTATTGCAGTCGCTCTCAAGTAATGCAGACATCCAATTCGGATTACATCCAAAAACAACCACTTCATGAGATACGAGAGGCAAAAGTTCTTCATGAATTACTCTGACAAATAGTTCTCCACGTCGCTGATTAAGTACGGACATACTATCTCAAGCAAGACATCATCAAGAAGTCTCGTAGCATCATACTGATCGCTGATAGTTTCTACTCATCTCAACTATAACTGCTCTTAGATGGCCTTCAATTGAAATGGATTAAAGCTTTCGCTGGCTTCAAGTACTTGTACATTGGCTCTCACAAATTTATTTTGCCAATGAATTTGAGAACTTAGATTAGATTACAGCATCCGATGGGTTGAACAGTAGCTACATTTCATTGCTTATACTAATGTATTACTTTTCTATACCTGTTAACAAATAGTACCTTAAATATCATTACAATTATACACAAAGCGAGGACAATTGAAAATCAATTTTTCGACTTTCTTTGGCAAGAAACAAAAGAGTGCTGAATACGAGTGTAAATCATGTGGCGTCAAATTTGAGACGGACCAAGAATTGGAGAATCACAACGAAATAGCACATAAAAAATAGAAAAAACTGGGCGGGGTACAAATTTAGATTTTCAAAATTCGGGCATACGAATGGGCCTAAGAACAGAATTAATATGAATTAAACCTTCGGCAACAACAACAGTAGCAGGAATTACATTAGTACGGCCGCTGCCACTAGTGTAAACTGAGAAAAAGGAAACCAAGAAACATAATACTTTTGTAGTAACCTTGAGTGGGGGAGAACCAACGCTTCGGCCTGACCTTATAGAAGTTTTCTGCGAAGAAATGCCAAGACGAGTTTGTGTAGTAACGAATGCTACTTACCCACTGAAAAGATTCAATAATCTATACTTTTATTGGGTCTCCATTG
>Ga0209077_1000361_pt1 | contig 12065 bp, 7 predicted proteins | sample PPLLak1March2015_FD_187247 | JGI IMG/M metagenome (GOLD analysis project Ga0209077, IMG submission 187247) | Freshwater sediment microbial communities from Prairie Pothole Lake near Jamestown, North Dakota, USA - PPLs Lake P7 Core (1) Depth... | ecosystem: Environmental > Aquatic > Freshwater >... | reverse complement strand
AAAGCGCGCTTCACACGAAGCGCGCTTAAAATCCGCCAAAAAAGGAGGATGGAGGAGACAACACAAAAAATCTCAAAGGGGATATGAGCGTTTCCATGTTGATAAGAATTATCTAATATAATGATTTTCTGTGCAAGCACTTTATATAATTATTTTCTAATATACGACTTGCACGTTCTCCTCGCATAATCGCTCCTTCAGGTTTTTCAACAGGTTGTCGTGCAGTTGTACGCGCCAGCCGTCGCCTAACTCCATTTCGCAGGTCGCCCCTGCATTGCGGTAGGCGATGCGCACCAGGCAGCCGCCGTTGCGGTAGGGTGTCAGCAGCTCTTTCAGTTCCGCGGCATTGCTTGTGCCGTTGCAGCTGAGACGCATGGTCTTGGCGAAGCGGGTGCGCGCTGCGGTGAGGTCCATCAGTTTGTCCACTGCGATGCGGAAGCCGCCGGAATAGTCGTCCTTGCTGACCTTGCCTTCAACGATCAACAACTGGTCTTCCCTGAGCAGGTCGCGATGGGCGTCGATCATTTCGCTGTAAACCGCCACATCCTGGCGTCCACTGCCATCGTCCAGCGTGACGAAGGACATCTTGCCGCGCCGCGTCATCTGGGTGCGGATGGCGTAGATCACGCCGGCCATCAGGGTCGGCTGCTGCTGCGGTGCCAGGTCGGCCAGCTTGGTGCGGATGAAGGCGGAGAGCTCCTTGCGGTGGGCGTCGTAGGGATGGCCGCTGAAATAAAATCCCAGGCTTTTCTTTTCGTAGATCAGGCGTTCCCCGTCGCCCCAGCGCGGCACATCCACCAGGTTTTCGGCCGAGTCTCCCGCGGTTTCCTCGCCGAACAGGCTGGCCTGGTTGATCGAACGGTTATGCTGCTCGGCGGATTCCATTGCCAGCCCCACCGAGGCCAGCAGGCTGGCGCGGTGATCGGTGATGGCATCGAAAGCGCCAGCGCACACCAGCGCCTCGATGGTGCGGCGGTTGACGATGCGTTTGTCGACGCGGCGGCAGAAGTCGAACAGGTCGCGGAACGGGCCGCCGGCCTTGCGTTCGGCGACGATGGACTCGACCGCCTGCTCGCCGGTGCCTTTTACCGCGCCCAGGCCGTAGCGGATTTCCGTTCTGGAAACCGGCTCGAAGCGGTAATTGGACACGTTGATATCCGGCCCCAGCACCTTGACCTTGTTGGCCAGGGTGTCCTCGTAGAACACCTTGAGCTGGTCGGTGTTGTCCAGTTCGGAGGACAGCGTGGCGGCCATGAAGGCGGAGGTGTAATGCGCCTTGAGCCATGCCGTCTGGTACGACACCACGGCATAGGCGGCGGTGTGAGACTTGTTGAAGCCGTACTCGGCGAACTTCTCCATCAGGTCGAACAGGCGCATGGCGAGTGCCGCGCCATAGCCTTTCTCTTCCGCGCCCTTGCTGAAGATGGCGCGGTGCTCCGCCATTTCCTCGGCCTTCTTCTTGCCCATGGCGCGGCGCAGCATGTCGGCGCCGCCGAGGGTGTAGCCGCCGATGATCTGTGAGATCTGCATCACCTGTTCCTGGTACACGATCACGCCATAGGTGGGCGTCAGGCAGGCTTTCAGGTCGTCGTGGAAATAATCGATCTTCTGCTGCCCCTTCTTGCGCAGGATGAAGTCGTCGACCATGCCGGAGCCCAGCGGACCGGGGCGATAGAGGGCCAGCACGGCGATGATGTCCTCGAAGCGGTCCGGCTGGAGCTTGGCCAGTAGTTTCTTCATGCCGTCCGATTCCAGCTGGAACACCGCGGTAGTGTTGGCCTTTTTCAGGATGTCATAGGCCGCCGGGTCGTCGAAATGCTGGGTGTCGAGCGGGCCGGTGAAGGACGAGTCGAGCTGTTTGACGTATTTCACTGCCAGTTCGATGATGGTGAGGTTGCGCAGGCCGAGAAAGTCGAACTTGACCAGGCCGACGGCTTCCACGTCGTCCTTGTCGAACTGCGATACCGTCACGGCCTCGGAGCCGGAGGCAACGTACAGCGGGCAGAAGTCGGTCAGCTTGCCCGGTGCGATCAACACACCGCCGGCGTGCATGCCGACGTTGCGGGTCATGCCTTCGAGCTTGCGTGCCAGTTCGAACAACTCGCGCACCTCTTCCTCGTTATCGTAGCGCTCCTTGAGGTCGGGCACTTCCTCCAGTGCCTGGTCCAAGGTGACGAACTTGCCCGGCTGGGCGGGAATCAGCTTGGAGAGGCCGTCGCAGAAGGGATAGGACATGTCCAGCACGCGCCCCACGTCGCGCAGCACCGCCTTGGCGGCCATGGTGCCGAAGGTGACGATCTGGGAGACCGCGTCCTCGCCGTACTGGTGGCGCACGTAATCGATCACCTTGTAGCGGGTTTCCTGGCAGAAATCGACGTCGAAGTCGGGCATGGATACCCGTTCCGGGTTGAGGAAGCGCTCGAACAGCAGGGCATAGCGCAGCGGGTCGAGATCGGTGATGCCGAGTGAATAAGCCACCAGGGAGCCGGCGCCGGAACCCCGCCCCGGCCCCACCGGCACGCCGTTGTGCTTGGCCCAGTTGATGAAGTCGGCCACGATGAGGAAGTAGCCGGGGAAGCCCATCTGGATGATGGTTGCGGTTTCGAACTTGAGACGCTCGGCATAGGTCGGGTATTCCGCTGCCCGCTTGGCCTCGTCGGGATAGAGCTCCTTCATGCGCACGGCCAGGCCTTCCTCCGCTCGCATCACCATGTATTCGTTCTCGCCCATACCTTCTGGAATGGGGAACAAGGGCAGCTTGCTCTTGCCCAGTTCGATCGAGAGGTTGCAGCGCTTGGCGATTTCCACGCTGTTGGCCAGTGCCTCGGGCACGTCTGCAAACAACTCGGCCATCTCGGCCTGGCTCTTGAAATACTGCTGCTCGGTGAAATGCTTGGGACGGCGCTGGTCACCCAGCACATAGCCCTCGGCGATGCATACCCGCGCCTCGTGGGCGCGGAAGTCGTTGGCATCGAGAAACTGGATGGCGTGGGTTGCGACCACCGGCAAATCCAGTTCCCCGGCCAGGGTGAGGGTTTGCTGGAGCGCTTCTTCCGCCTGCGGTGCGCCGGTGCGCTGCAGTTCGAGATAAAAGCGCTGCGGAAAGCATGTGGCCCAGTCTTTTGCCAGCTGCCGCGCCTGCGCCTCGTTGCCGTTCAGCAGAGACTGGCCGATATCGCCGAGATACGCGCCGGAGAGTGCGAGCAGTCCTTCGCCGAGGCCGGCGGAAAGCCAGGACTTGCTGATTTCCGCCCGGCCGCGGTACTGGTTGCTGCGGAAGGCGCGGCTCAGCAGTTCGCACAGGTTGCCGTAGCCGACCCGGTTCTGGCACAGCAGCAGCAAACGGCTGGGCTGGTCGCGGTTGCTTTCGTTCTCCACCCATACGTCGCAGCCGATGATCGGCTTGACCCCGCTGCCGCGCGCTGCCTTGTAGAACTTGACCATACCGAACAGGTTGTTCAGGTCGGTCAGCGCCAGGGCGGGCATGCCGTCAGCCTTGGCACGCAGCACTGGCGGGCAGGAATGATCCTTGCCCTGATCCAGACGCACGATACCGTCGGTGATAGAGAACTCGCTGTGCAGGCGAAGGTGGATGAAAGAAGGACTGCTCATGGGGGTGGTATAATTTTTCCTTTGAGTAATTTTACCACCCAATGAAACAACCTGAACTCCTCCTTCCCGCCGGTTCACTGGAAAAAATGCGCACCGCCTTCGCTTTCGGCGCCGATGCCGTGTACGCGGGCCAGCCGCGCTACTCGTTGCGCGCGCGCAACAACGAATTCAAGCTGGAAGAACTGCGCGTGGGGATAGAAGAGGCGAGAAGCCTGGGCAAGAAATTCTTTGTCGCCAGCAACCTCATGCCGCACAACGCCAAGGTCAGGACCTACATGGCCGACATGGAGCCGGTCATTGCCATGCGTCCGGACGCGCTGATCATGGCCGACCCCGGCCTGATCATGATGGTGCGGGAGAAATGGCCGGAGGTTCCAGTCCATCTTTCCGTACAGGCCAATACGGTCAATTATGCGGCAGTGAAGTTCTGGAAAAGCATGGGTTTGACGCGGGTGATCCTGTCGCGCGAGCTGTCGCTCGACGAGATCGAGGAAATCCGCCAGCAATGCCCTGACATGGAACTCGAAGTGTTCGTCCACGGCGCGTTGTGCATCGCGTATTCGGGCCGTTGTCTGCTGTCCGGTTACTTCAACCATCGCGACCCTAATCAGGGCACCTGCACCAATTCCTGCCGCTGGGACTACAAGGTGCACGAGGGCGAGGAGGATGCCGCCGGGGTGATTCGCGCCGACTTTTCCGCCCAGATGCAGGAAAGCGCGCTGTCCGAGTGCGGCAGCCTGCCGCGCCACCCGCTGGCGGACAAGGTGTACCTGCTGGAAGAGCAGAACCGTCCGGGCGAACTGATGCCGGTGATGGAGGACGAGCATGGCACCTACATCATGAATTCCAAGGATTTGCGCGCGGTGGAGCATGTCGGGCGGCTGGCGAAAATGGGCATCGACTCACTCAAGATCGAGGGGCGCACCAAGTCGATCTATTATGTGGCGCGTACCGCCCAGGTGTACCGTCGCGCCATCGACGATGCGATGGCCGGGAGAGCCTTTGACCTGAATTTGATGTCCTCCCTGGAAACGCTCGCCAACCGTGGTTACACCGACGGTTTCTACCAGCGCCACCACACGGCGGAACACCAGAATTACATGCGCGGCTATTCGGAAAGCGCAAAGAGCCAGTACGTGGGCGATATCGTGGCCTTTGATACTGTCAGCAACATGGCGGAGATCAGCGTCAGGAACCGCTTCGTGGTGGGCGACCGGCTGGAAATCCTGCTGCCCGGGGGCAACCAGGTGGTCGATCTGGAGCGCATGGAAAGCATGGCAGGCGAAGCCATCAGCGTCGCGCCGGGCAGTGGCTGGACAGTGCGCATCCCCTTGCCGCCCGGCGATTTCTCGCATGGCATGGTGGCGCGTTTCGTGGCTTGAATAGAACCATGAACACCCCAATTTACGGTATAATTTTCAACCCGTTAAATGGTCGTTTCCTCAATTAATGCAGCTTTTCGCTTTCGGCATCAACCACCACACCGCTCCGCTCGCCATTCGCGAGCAGGTGGCGTTTCACGCCGAAAGCCTGAAGCAGGCCTTGCTTGACCTGGTCGATCATCGGCCGGTGAAAGAAGCTGCGATCCTCTCCACCTGCAACCGCACCGAAGTCTATTGCAACACTGAAGAGCCGCGCCAGGCGATCGAGTGGATGGCTGATTTTCACCAGCTCAAGACCCATGCCATCGAGCCCTATCTCTACACCCTGCCCAAGCAGGACGCGGTGAAACACGCCTTCCGCGTGGCCAGCGGGCTGGACTCCATGGTGCTGGGCGAAACCCAGATATTGGGGCAGCTCAAGCAGGCAGTGAAGACCGCCGAGCAGGCCGGTACCATGGGTACATTGCTGCACAAGCTGTTCCAGCGCACCTTCTCGGTAGCCAAGGAAGTGCGCGGCACAACGGCCATCGGGGCCAATTCGGTGTCCATGGCTGCCGCTGCCGTGCGCTTGGCGCAGCGCATTTTCCCCAGCATCCACGAACAGAACGTGCTGTTCATCGGCGCCGGCGAAATGATCGAACTGTGCGCCAATCATTTTGCCGCCCAGCATCCCAAGCACATCCTGGTCGCCAACCGTACCCTGGAGCGTGCCGATACACTGGCGCAGCGCTTCGGCGGCGGCGCCATCACGCTCAATGATCTGCCCGACCATCTGGCCGCCTACGACATCATCGTCACCTCCACCGCCAGCCCGCTGCCGATTCTGGGCAAGGGCATGGTCGAGCGCGCCATCAAGGCGCGCAAGCACCGCCCCATGTTCATGGTGGACCTCGCCGTGCCGCGCGACATCGAGGAAGAAGTGGGCGAGATGGACGACGTTTTTCTCTACAGCGTGGACGATCTTTCCCAGGTAGTGCAGGAAGGCATGGACAGCCGCCAGGTTGCGGCTGCGGAAGCCGAGGCGATCGTCGAATCCAGGGTGCGCAGCTTCGTGGACTGGATGGAAAACCGCGAAGTGGTACCGACCATCCGCGCCCTGCGCGACCATGCGGACAGAATGCGCCGCCAGGAACTCGAGCACGCCCAGCGCCTGCTGGCCCGTGGCGAAGACCCGCGTGAAGTGATGGAACTGATGGCACGGGCGCTCACCAACAAGTTTCTCCATAACCCCAGCCACGCGCTGAGCCACGCCAGCGGCGAGGAGCGCAGCCAACTCGAAGCCATGTTGCGCAGGCTTTACCACATCCATCACGAATAAGTCCGGCTTTGATTCTAAGGGGCACCGGATGCAGCAATATTTTCACCGCAAAGGACGCGAAGGTTCGCGAAGGAAAAGCATGACCATGCGTCTGCGCCTTTTGAATTCCATTGCGTTCCTTTGCGTCCTTTGCGGTAAATCGCTTTTTGTCGGAAATTGAATAACGCATGAAACCATCTATCCTGGCCAAGCTCGCCTCCCTGAGCGAGCGGCTGGAAGAGCTCAATTTGCTCCTTTCCAGCGCCGACATCACCAGCAACATGGACAACTACCGCAAGCTGACGCGCGAGCATTCCGATCTTACGCCGGTGGTGGCGCAGTACCATGCCTGGCAGCAGTGCGAACAGGACATGCGCGATGCGCAGGAGATGCTGGCGGACCCGGAAATGAAGGAATTCGCCCAGGCCGAGATCGAGGAAGGCAAGGCGCGCCTGGAACAGATCGAAGTCGATTTGCAGAAGCTGTTGTTGCCCAAGGACCCCAACGACGAGCGCAACGTGTTCCTGGAAATCCGCGCCGGTACCGGCGGTGACGAATCGGCGCTGTTCTCCGGCGACCTGTTCCGCATGTACACGCGCTACGCAGAGCGCCAGCGCTGGCAGGTGGAGATCGTCTCGGAAAGTCTGGGCGAAATGGGCGGCTACAAGGAAGTCATCGCCAAGATCATCGGCCAGGGCGCTTATTCCAAGCTCAAGTTCGAGTCCGGTGGCCACCGCGTGCAGCGTGTTCCGGCCACCGAGACCCAGGGGCGCATCCACACCTCCGCCTGCACCGTCGCCATCATGCCCGAGGCAGACGAACTGGCCGAGGTCAATCTCAACCCCGCCGACCTGCGCATCGATACCTTCCGTGCCTCCGGTGCCGGCGGCCAGCACATCAACAAGACCGACTCGGCGATCCGCATCACCCACCTGCCCACCGGCATCGTGGTGGAGTGCCAGGACGACCGCTCGCAGCACAAGAACAAGGCCCAGGCCATGAGCGTGCTGGCGGCGCGCATCATGGACGGGCAGATGCGCGAGCGCAATGCCAAGGAAGCGGCCACGCGCAAGTCCCTGATCGGCAGTGGCGACCGCTCCGAGCGCATCCGCACCTACAACTTCCCGCAAGGGCGCATCACCGACCACCGCATCAACCTGACCCTGTACAAGATCGACCAGATCATGGACGGCGACATGGACGAACTCACCGGCGCGCTGATGGCCGAGCACCAGGCGGAGATGCTGGCCAGCCTGGCCGGAGAAAGCTGATTGGCGACGCTGGCCGAGCTTCTGGCGCAGGACAGCCAGAGACTGCGGCAAGCCCTCGGCCTCGATCAGCGCACAGCAAGGCTGGAAGTCCAGATACTGCTCTGCCACGCGCTCGGCGTGGCGCGTTCCTGGCTCATCAGCCATGACCGCGATCACCTGGCGGAACCTGACGCACAAACCTACTCAGCCCTGTTGTCGCGCCGCCTCGCAGGCGAACCCATCGCCTATATAGTCGGCAGCCGGGAATTCTTCGGGCTGGAATTCAAGACCACGCCTGCCGTGCTGATACCGCGCCCTGAAACCGAGCTGCTGGTCGAACTGGCGCTGGCGCGCATTCCCGAGAATCAGCCCTGCAAGGTGCTGGATCTCGGCACCGGCAGCGGCGCTATCGCCATCAGCATCGCCAAAAACCGGCCACTGGCGGCAGTAACCGCCGTGGATCAGTCGCAGCAAGCGCTGGCCGTGGCGCGAGACAACGTGGCGCGGCTGGAAGCGCCCAACCTGTGTCTGCTGCACAGCGACTGGTTCGGCGCGCTCGGCGCACAAACCTTCAACCTGATCGTATCCAATCCGCCCTATGTGGAAGAGGCGGACCCGCACCTGCAGCGTGGCGACCTGCGTTTCGAACCCTTGTCCGCGCTGGCTTCCGGGATGGACGGCCTGGACGATATCCGCAGCATTGCCGCCATAGCGCCGCAGCATCTCAAGCCGGGCGGCTTGCTGCTGCTCGAACATGGTTACAACCAGGGTGCAAGCTGCCGCGCAATCCTGCGCCAGCAGGGATTTTTATCGGTGGAGAGCATCCGCGATCTGGCAGGACTGGAGCGCGTGACATGGGGTCGAAGGCCTCCTGGCCGTTGACCGAGGGCGGGTGTCAGGCAGTAAGAATTTGTATGGAATGACCGGATATGCTTGGGTGTGATGCTCATGCGCGGTATCCACTGACACTGCAGCGCCAGCTTGGAGTCACGTTTTTTGCCCAATCCCGGAAATGTTGGCAGAATATTGATTAAATTTATTCTTAAATTCCCAAATTTATGCTTATTCATTTATAGATCGAATTGGGCATGGGCAATTTCGCCAGATCCCGTGACCGAAGGTGCGTTGAATCTGAGGACAACCAAGATGGCGAGGTCACTTGATACCGCATACTAAAGATAGCTCATTACCCCTTGATGGAAACCAGTACCACGAGGCAATTGAAATCGCCATGGATGGGTTCTGGCAGTTTGACATGCAGGGACGATTGATCGAGGTGAACGACGCCTATGTGCGTAGTTCCGGTTACAGCCGTGAAGAACTGCTGGCCATGCGCATCCCTGACGTCGAAGCCGTGGAAAATCCGGCAGAAACCGCTGCCCATATCCAGAAGATTCTGCGTGACGGCTATGATCGGTTCGAAAGCCAGCACAGGCGCAAGGATGGGAGTATCTGGCCGGTTGAAGTCGCGACTAGCTTTGTAGCCCATGGTGGCGGCAGGTTTTATGCTTTCCTCAGAGACATCAGCGAGCGCAAAGCGGTGGAAGCGGCGCTGCGTCAAAGCGAGGAATTCAACCGGCGCATCATCTCCAGTAGCGCCGACTGTATCAAGGTGCTGGATCTGGCCGGCAACCTGCTGTTCATGAGCGAAGGCGGGCAACGGTTGCTTGAGATAGACGACATCGGTCGTTATCTCAACAGCAGCTGGATCGATTTCTGGCAGGAAAAGGTTCGCCCGTCCGTAAGCAAAGCGATTGCCACGGCGAATTCCGGCGGAGTCGGCCAGTTCCGTGCCTACTGCCCATCCGGGAAAGGCATGCCGAAATGGTGGGATGTGGTCATTACACCCCTCCTCGGGGTGGATGGACAAACAGGTCGGCTACTCGCCGTTTCCCGCGACATCACCGAGCGCAAGCAGATCGAGGACGCGTTGCAGGCTGCCAAGATCGAGGCCGAACGCGCGAATAATGCCAAGTCCCGTTTTCTGGCTGCAGTCAGTCACGATCTTCGACAGCCGCTCTTTTCTCTTGACCTGTATGTCTCCAGCCTTGAAGGGAAGCTCGCTCCGGGCAATGGCCGGCTGCTCAGGAACATGAAGGACAACCTGGCCAGCTTAAGTGAAATGCTCGCCAAACTGCTGGATCTGAGCAAACTCGAAGCCGGTATAGTGACACCTGAAATCACAAACTTCGCGGTTACCGAGGTGTTTGAGAAGCTCGTTTCAACTCACGCCCCGGAAGCCACGCAGAAAGCACTGAAGCTGCGCTGCGTACCATCCCGCCTCATTGCACGCACCGATGCCGTATTGTTCGAGCGCATACTGGGAAATCTTGTTTCCAACGCTGTCCGCTATACCGAACATGGCGGCATTGTGATCGGATGCCGGTTCCGGGAGGGAAAGGCCTGGGTCGAAGTCTGGGATACCGGCATTGGCATTCCCGAGGACAAAACCGCCGAAATTTTCGAGGAATTCAAGCAGCTCGGAAACGAGGAGCGAAACCGGGAAAAGGGCAGTGGGCTAGGCCTGGCAATCGTTTCCAGGATGGTTGAATTGCTGGGACTGAAAGTCCGCGTCCAGTCCCGCTTGGGAAAGGGCTCGCTGTTCGCCGTCGAGTTACCCCTGGGACTGGAGGAAGCCGGGGCAACGGCAGTGGAGGAAAACCTTCGCCGAGCGTTACGGATCGCCTTGGTGGATGACGATATCGGTGTTCGCGAATCCCTGATCTTCGTGCTGGAGGAAGATGGACATCAGGTGGTTGCAGCAGCCACGGGCACGGAAATTTTGAGCAAGCTGGACGACCGGCCGCCGGATATCATCATTTCCGATTACAGACTCGCCAGAGGAGAAAACGGTTTCGATGCGATTACCGGGGTAAGAGCCGCATATGGCGGACATTTGCCGGCGCTCATCCTTACCGGCGACACTTGTCCGGAACTGATTCGCAGCATGAACGAAAACGGCATAATCGTGCAGCACAAGCCAATGAAATTTCACGAGCTGAATGGCTTGATCACGAAATTGACTAACGATACTTCCCACGTTTCCAGCACCATGATCGGCTAGCGGACATATCCGGTCGATTTCAGGGCGTCAAAAAGTTTTTCAGACAATATTGGTGGCCCGCGGCATTCGGGTGCAGGGGGTCGCCCTTCATCTGAGGATTGGAAAGCACGTCTCCGATCGAGTCCTTAATCAGCGGAGCGTGGTGCGCATCGGCCACTTCCTGGTAGAAATCGGCTGCGGACAGGCTTCGAAAAGCAGCACCCGCCGCGCTCGGCTTCGGTGTCGCAAGCAGAACCGCCTTTGCGCCGTGTGTCTTTATCCGCACGAGCATCTGTCCCAGGTTGGCGATAGTCTCTTCCTGGGGAAGGCGGCGCAACATGTCGTTCCCGCCCACTGTGACCAGGACGAGAACAGGTTTGTGTTCATCGAGCAGTGCCGGCAAATGCTGCAAGGCATCAGCGCTGGTGTCGCCGCTTACGCCGCCATTGATCACATGCCATCCCGTTCGCTTTGCCAACAGGCTGGGCCACGCCTCGTCCGGCGTCACGCCGTTCCCCGCTGTCAGGCTGTCGCCCAGTGCCAGAACCTGGCTACCGGAAAGAAATGCTTCTTCTTTTGCCTTACACGCGCGTCGCCAGCTCGACTGCAATGCCGATGTAGTTGGCCGGCGTCATCTGCAGCAGGCGCTGCTTCTCGCCTTCGGGGATCGCCAGGTTCTGTATGAAGGCGTGCAGCGTGTCGCGGTTGATGCCGCTCTTGCCGCGTGTGAGTTCCTTCAACTGCTCGTAGGGGTTTTCCACGCCGTAGCGGCGCATCACGGTCTGGATCGGTTCGGCCAGCACTTCCCAGTTGTGGTCGAGGTCGTCGTCCAGGCGCTGCGGGTTGACTTCCAGCTTGCCCAGGCCGCGCAGGGCGGATTCGTAGCCGAGCAGGGCATAACCCAGGCCCACGCCCATGTTGCGCAGCACGGTGGAATCGGTGAGGTCGCGCTGCCAGCGCGAGATCGGCAACTTTTCTGAGAGGTGGCGCAACAGCGCGTTGGCCAGACCGAGGTTGCCTTCCGAGTTCTCGAAGTCGATGGGGTTGACCTTGTGCGGCATGGTGGAGGAGCCGACCTCGCCCGCCTTGACCTTCTGCTTGAAGTAGCCGAGCGAAATATAGCCCCATACGTCGCGGTCCATGTCGATCAGGATGGTGTTGGTGCGACCGAACGCATCGAACAGCTCGGCCATGTAATCGTGCGGCTCGATCTGGATGGTGTAGGGATTGAACGTCAGGCCCAGGCCCTCGACGAAAGCCCTGGCGAATTTCTCCCAGTCGATTTCCGGGTAGGCGGAAAGATGGGCGTTGTAGTTGCCCACCGCACCGTTGATCTTGCCGAGTATTTCCACGCCGGCGATGCGCGCCTTCTGGCGCTCCAGGCGGAACACCGTGTTAGCCAGTTCCTTGCCGACCGTAGAGGGCGTGGCCGGCTGGCCGTGGGTGCGCGACAGCATGGGCAGGTCGGCCAGATCGTGCGC
>Ga0209077_1000358_pt1 | contig 12124 bp, 10 predicted proteins | sample PPLLak1March2015_FD_187247 | JGI IMG/M metagenome (GOLD analysis project Ga0209077, IMG submission 187247) | Freshwater sediment microbial communities from Prairie Pothole Lake near Jamestown, North Dakota, USA - PPLs Lake P7 Core (1) Depth... | ecosystem: Environmental > Aquatic > Freshwater >... | reverse complement strand
ACGACGGATGACACGAAACTCGGAGCCGTCGACCAAGACTTCGGCCGCCCGCGGCCGGGCATTGTAATTCGATGACAACGCGAATCCGTAGGCTCCGGCATTCATGACGGCGAGGTAGTCGCCCGACCGGAAGGAGGGAACACGTCGATCCTTGGCGAAAAAATCGCCACTTTCGCAGACCGGTCCCACCACGTCGGCGGTGATCTCCTCGGGCCGTTCTTGAACTGGCAGGATCGAGTGATGCGCCTGGTAAAGCGCCGGCCGCATCAGGTCGTTCATCGCACCGTCAACAATCACGAAGTTCTTGCCGAGGTTCTGCTTCCTATAAAGGACGTTGTTGAGCAGAATGCCGGCATTTCCGACAATGAACCGGCCCGGCTCCAGTAGGATGCGGTAGTCACCCATCTTTTCGCGGACATAGCCGGCATAACGGCTAAGATCCGGAGTCTCTTCGCCCTTGTACGGTATTCCGATACCTCCCCCTAGATCCAGGTGCTCTATCGGGAACCCGGCTCGCCTGAAATCGTCGGCCAGCTCGCGTAGTCTGCCCAACGACTCGATAAAAGGCTGGACATCGAGTATTTGCGAACCGATGTGAAAGTCGAGACCGATCAGGCGAATCCCCTTGTCCCCGAGCAAGCTGTTTTTGATCTCGCACACCTGTTCCATATCCAGACCGAACTTGTGCTGACGCAGTCCGGTCGCGGTGTAGGGATGAGTACGGACGTCGACGTCAGGGTTGACGCGCAGGGAGACGGCGGCCGGAGCGCCGCCTCTCGCCGTGAGTTTCTTTAGCAGTTCGAGTTCCTCGACCGACTCGACGTTGATCGAGAGAATCCTTAGATCGAGCGCCAGTTGCAGCTCCGCGGACGACTTGCCTACTCCGGAGAAGACGATGCGAGCCGGATCGGCCCCGATCCGCTGAAGGCGGAAAAGCTCGCCGGCCGAAACGACGTCAAAACCCGCTCCTGCATCCTTCAGCAGCTTCAGGATGGCAAGGTTCGCGTTGGCCTTGACTGCATAACAGATGACAGGGTTTACATCGCGGAAGGCCGATTCGAAGACCTCGAAGTTCCCGAGCATGCCTGCCTTGCTGTAAACATAGCAGGGTGTGCCCACTTGTTCGGCTATCTCTTTCAGCGGCACTTCTTCACAATGGAGCCAGCCGTTTCTGTAAGCAAACGCATGCGCCAAGGTCATAAGGGAGGGATGTTAGCAGAGGGTATTCTTGGGTGTCCACTTCTGCTAGAATCCGCAATCTGGTTGACTTGGAAGCTGAGGACCGCGAAACACTTGAATCCACGTCGTCCCGGAATCATTGTCTGGGTCAAGGAGGCAGTTTGTGCCTGACGCACGCTATCTGGTAACGGGAGGAGCGGGTTTCATCGGATCGCACATCTGCGAGTTTCTTCTCGGACGGGGGAGCCGGGTTCGAGTCCTGGACAACTTCTCGACGGGTAAAAAAGCAAACGTTGAACCACTCCGATTGAAGTACCCCGGTCTGCTTGACGTTATCGACGGGGATATACTGGATAAAAGCGCGCTCATTGAAGGTATGCGTGGCGTGGAAGCCGTCTTTCACGAGGCAGCCGTGGTTTCGGTCCAGCGTTCGGTCGAGGACCCGCTAGAGACTGATCGGGTCAACCTGCAGGGGACGCTCGGTCTTCTGGAAGCCAGCCGCCAGGCGGGTGTCCGCAAAGTGGTGTTGGCGTCCAGCACCGCGATTTACGGAGATTCCGAGGAGCTGCCGAAGCGCGAAGACATGAAGCCACATCCGTTGTCGCCCTATGCGGTGACAAAATACGGTTCGGAGCTGTATGCGTCGGTTTACACCCGGGTGTATGGGTTGCCGGTGGTTTGTCTCCGGTACTTCAATGTCTTCGGGCCCCGACAGGACCCCAGTTCCGATTACGCGGCAGTGATACCGAAGTTCATCACGCGAATCCTGTCCGGTCAGCCGCCTGTGATTTTCGGGGACGGCGAGCAGAGCCGTGATTTCGTCTATGTTGAAGACGTAGTCAGGGCCAACGTTCTGGCGACCGAGTCGGACGCTGCAGGAATGAGCCTGAATATCGCCACAGGAACGAGATACAGTCTGAACCAGTTGGCCACCTCGCTGAATCGCTTGATGGGAGCCGCCCTCGACCCCATCCATGAGCAGCCGCGAATCGGCGAAGTCCGGCATTCGGGGGCGGACATCAGTCGAGCGCGTTCCACCATAAAATTCGCTCCACAGGTCTCTTTCGAGGAGGGCCTGAAACGGACAATCGATTGGTACCGGTTACAACAAGCAGCCGGTTAGCTGGTCAGCCGGTCAGCCGGTTAGCTGGTCAGCCGGTCAGCCGGAATGAGGATCAACCATGGACCTGAAGAAGAAGATCCAGAGTAAAAAAGCTGAAATTGGAATCGTTGGTTTAGGGTACGTCGGCTTGCCGCTGGCCATGGAATTCGTTCGCGCCGGATTCATGGTTCACGGGATTGACCTCAACCAGGAGCGCGTCCGCTGCATCAATCAGGGAGTATCCCATGTCCTCGATGTGCCGAGCGATGTCCTTCGCGCGGCCGTCGACTCGGGCAGGTTCAAGTCGTATCCGAGCTACTCGATTGTGTCCGACACTGACTGCGTCATCATCTGCGTTCCCACTCCGCTGCGTCACACAAAGGACCCGGACATGAGCCACGTCGTCTCGGCCACGGAGAACATCGCGAAGAGGCTACACAAGAACATGCTGGTGGTACTGCAGAGTACTACCTATCCTGGGACCACCAATGAAGTGCTGATACCGGAGTTCAAATCCGACCACCTCGAAATCGGACGTGACCTGTTCGTCGCCTTCTCTCCCGAGCGGGTGGATCCGGGGAACCCGGTCTACAACACAAAAAATACGCCCAAGATCGTCGGCGGCGTCACTCCACGGTGCACCGAGATGGCGCAAACGCTCTATGAGCAGGCACTCGATACGGTCATTCCGGTCTCGTCCACGGGGGCGGCCGAGATGGTCAAGTTGCTGGAGAACACTTTCCGCGCCGTCAACATCGGGCTGGTCAACGAAATAGCCATCATCTGCGAAAAGCTCGGCGTCTCTGTTTGGGAAGTCATCCAGGCGGCCGCAACCAAGCCCTTCGGTTTCATGCCGTTTTATCCGGGCCCCGGGCTGGGCGGACACTGCATTCCGATTGATCCCCTGTACTTGTCCTGGCGGCTGAAGGCGCTGAACTACAACGCCCGGTTCATCGAGATGGCCAGCGATGTCAATACCCACATGCCGGAGTACTGCGTCGACCGGATCCACCGACTGATGAACAAGCACAAGAAGTGCGTGAACGGGGCAAGGATATTGGTCCTCGGGGTCGCATACAAGAAGGACATCAGCGATGTTCGGGAGTCGCCCGCTCTGGACATCATCCGGCTGTTGCAGGTGGACGGTGCTCTGGTGGATTACACCGATCCCTACGTTGGGGAACTCGATTTGGAAGGAAAGAAGATGCAATCAGTTGCGATCGATGCGCAAGGGGTTGCAAAATACGACCTTGTTACAGTAGTTACGGACCATTCCTCGTTCGACTACCCGATGATCCAGGCGTCGGCCTCTTTGATTTTTGATACCCGAAACGCCTACAAGATGGCCGCACAGAATGTCTACAAGCTCTAGGTCGTCCGGCGATGAGTCCAGCTCTGACAGGATGCCCGGGAGTGATCGGATCGACGCGAATCTGACTATCAGCAGTTCCGCCGATCCTGCCTCGCGTTCCGACACTTTGCCCGACGTCTGGCTCCCCGGGCTCCTCGTTTGCTCGGTGGTTGCGTCGGTCTTTTCGATATTTGCAGCCGACCTGCTTTTCGGCCTCGCCTGTGTAGCTTGGGCCAGGCACGCAATCGAGACCCGACGGGTTCAGTTGCGCCTGCCGCCGTTTTTCGGCTACCTGGCTGTTTTCCTCGGGGCTGTGGTCCTGTCAATCATCTTCTCCGAGAACATCTGGGAGAGCGCGATCTACCTGAAAAAGCAGGTCTGGATCTTCTGGATCATCCTGCTTTTCACGTATCTGCGGCCCAGGCACCTGCGACCGGCATTTCGCCTGCTGTTCGGTGCCCTGGTCGTCAGCTCGCTCTATGGCTTTGCTCAGTACTTCTGGCTGAAGGACATCGATCTGCTTCATCGGATCACCGGGCTGATGAGCCATTGGATGACGTTCTCCGGTCAGTTGATGCTCGGGAGCATCGCCTTGGCCGCCTACCTGGTGTTCGACCCGCCGTCGCACCTGACCGGGGGCCCGCGCCCTCCTTATAATCCGATTCGGCGGCCTGTGGAACTCGGCGCTTTGCTGCTGATCCTGGGCGCGCTTCTCCTCAGCATGACGCGCAGTTCTTGGGTGGGGTGTCTGCTGGGCGTGTTCCTGGTGCTCGCGCTGGCCCGGCCACGCTGGGCGGTGGCATGCGCCGGTGCGGTATTGTTGGTCTTTCTGATGCTGCCGTCCGCATTTCAGGCACGCGTTTATTCCAGCTTCAATCCGCTGGATACAACCAACCGGGTGAGGGTGGAATTGCTCCGTACCGGAAAGAACATCATTGCCGAGAACCCGTTGACCGGCCTGGGCCCCAGAATGGTGAGAAAGAGCTACGGTCGGTATCGGACGACGGATGAATTCCCGGGGTGGGCCTACCAGCACCTTCACAATAACGCCGTCCAGATTGCTTCGGAGATGGGTCTGATAACCCTGGCCGGGTGGCTTCTGCTCTGGATCAAAATCGTCTGGGATTTGGTGAGCCTGAAAAAGCGCGCGCTCCTTGCGGCGGATTACTCGCGGTACTGGCTCGCCTTGAACGGAATCGCCTGCCTGGTCGCTTTCCTGTCTGCGGGTCTCTTTGAATATAATTACGGAGACTCCGAGGTCTTGATCTTGCTGCTCTTCATGCTGACCGCTCCTTATGTCAGAGATCACAAACAGGAAAAGCCCGCTTGATATCGCCATCCTGGGCACCAGAGGGGTGCCCGCCAGCTATGGCGGTTTCGAGACTTTCGCGGAACAGCTCTCTGTCCGTCTGGCGGCGCGTGGGCATCGTGTCACGGTCTACGGACGGGCGCATTTCGTCGCGCCCGGTACTCGCAACTACAAGGGGGTGGCCATCCGGGTGCTCCCTTCAATCAAGAACAAGCATCTGGAAACGGTCTCGCACACCGCGCTTTCGGTCGGCCGGGCCCTTTTTGCTTCGCATCAGGTGCTGTTGATCTGCAACGCAGTCAATTCCTTCCTCTGTCCACTTCCGCACCTTGCCGGCCAAAAAGTTGCCCTGAACGTGGATGGAATTGAACGGCGTCGCAAGAAATGGACTACGGCGGGGCGGGTGGCTTATCGTTTAGGAGAATTCCTCTCCACGGTGCTTCCCGACGCGATTGTCGCAGATGCGAAGGTCATTCAAGACTACTACCTCAGCGAATATGGGGCGCGCAGCCGGTTCATTCCGTACGGCGCTGCCTCTGAACCGGTCGCCACGACCGGGATGTTGCAGAGACTGGGGATCAAGCCGGGTCAGTATCTCCTTTACGTGAGCCGACTGGAGCCGGAGAACAACGCCGACCTGGTCATCGAGGCCTACAGGCGCGCCCGGGTTCGGTTCCCGCTGGTCCTCGTGGGTGACGCTCCGTATGCGACCCGGTACAAAGCCCAGCTACTGCAGGCAGCCGCCGGGCTGAGTATCATCATGCCCGGCGCGATTTATGGCGACGGTTACCGGGAATTGCTCTCTCACAATTTGTGTTACATTCAGGCGACCGAAGTGGGCGGTACGCACCCGGCACTGCTCGAGGCGATGGGAGCCGGGTCGGTTGTCCTGGCAAACGACACTCCCGAGCACAGGGAAGTCATGGCGCGAGCGGGAATTCTCTACCGGTTTAACGACGCCGATTCGTTGGCTGTTCTCATGCGGGACGTCTGTGAGTCGCCGGCGCAGTACAAGGGCTACAAATGCCAGGCCGTAGAGCGGGTCCGTGAAGCCTACGACTGGGATGTCGTGACTGGCCAGTACGAGGACTTGTTTCGGGAACTGTTGGGGGAGAGCTAAAAGTGCGCTTGTCCGATTCCGTGGCGATTTCCGCCAATTTCGTCAGAAAAGTCTCCGTCCAGCGGCACCTGATCTGGAACTTCGTCATTCGCGACCTGAAGACTCGATATGTAGGGTCGTTCATGGGCTTTTTCTGGTCGGTGATTCACCCCCTGGTCCTGCTCGCAAGCTACACATTCGTCTTCTCGGTGATTTTCCAGGTGCGCCCCGGAATCGGGACAACGGACAACTTCGCGTTGTTCGCTTTTTGCGGAATCCTGCCGTGGCTTTATTTCCAGGAGACCGTGCTCCGGTCGTGCAACTCGGTGGTCGAGCAGAGCAATCTGATCAGGAAGACGCTTTTCCCATCGGAGATCCTCCCCATCACGGTAGCGTTGGCTAATCTCGTCACCCATTTGGTGGGATTTGCCGTCCTGGTGGCCGTCCTCATGGCGCTCGATCTGGCGGGCTGGGCGATTATTGTTATCCCTGTTTACCTCGTTCTGCTGGTTATCCTGGCGGTGGGGCTTGGTTGGCTGGTGGCTTCTCTGCAGGTCTTCCTGCGCGACACCTCGCAGGTCCTGTCCGTGATCATGGTGTTCTGGTTCTGGTTTACGCCGGTGTTCTACCAGGCAAGCGACGTCCCGGCTCCTTATCGTGCCTGGATTCAGTTGAATCCGCTCTCTCACGTCGTGTATGGCTACCGGACGGCCCTGCTGGAAAACCGCCTTCCGGAGCCCCAGTCAATAGGCCTGCTTGCGCTCTTTGCTCTGACCGCCTTCCTTCTCGGCGGCTTCGTGTTCCGAAACACCAAGCGGGAGTTCGTTGATGTCCTCTGAGCCCGTCATCTTCCTTCAGCAGCTTTCGAAGAAATACCCGATCTACGACCGCTCCGGCGACAAGCTCCTCGAGCTGTTGACTCTTCGGCGTCGGCATTTCCATCGGGAATTCTGGGCTCTGAAAGACGTCGACCTGGAGGTCCGTGCTGGGACCACGCTTGGAATCGTGGGCCAGAACGGTTCGGGGAAGAGCACTTTGCTTCAGGTGGTCGCGGGTATCTTGAGGCAGACGCGCGGAGACGTTCGTGTCCAGGGAACCGTCGCGGCCTTACTCGAGCTCGGTTCCGGGTTCAACCCGGACTTCACCGGCATCGAAAACGTGTACATGAACGGCGCCATCATGGGATTCACCAAGGCGCAGATGACCGAGCGGCTGGACCAGATTTTGGATTTTGCGGATATCGGCGACTTTGTTCACCAGCCGGTCAAGACGTATTCGAGCGGGATGTTCATGCGCCTGGCGTTCTCCGTTGCTATCCACGTCGACCCGGACATTCTGCTGGTCGACGAGGCGCTCGCGGTCGGCGATATGGTTTTTCAGCACCGCTGCATCAACCGGATCAACCGCCTGCGCGAGTCTGGAAAGACCGTACTTTTTGTCACGCACGATCTGCAGGCGCTCACTCGCTTTTGCGATCGGGCTATTCTCCTGGACCACGGTCAGAAGTTGGAGGATGGAACGCCTGCGCAGATCGTGCAGAAGTACCAGAAGCTGATCTTCGAGCGGGAGGCCAGGCGTGCCGGCCGCGGAGAGTACTGGGCGACCGAGGAGCAGGACGCGACCCTCCAGGTGGTGACAACGATACCTTACGTCCACAATCGCTTCGGCGAACATGGAGCGGAGATTCTGGGCATCATTCTTCTTTCTGCCGATGGAGAAGTCATTAATGAGATGAGGAGCGGCCAGGAGGTGCAGCTCGTGGTCTCCTCCCGGGTGCACAAGACGCTGGAGCATCCGATCATCGGCTTTACCCTGCGCGACCGCCTGGGCGTCGAGATTATGTCCTCAAACACCGCATACGAAGGAGTTCATCTGCCCCCTGCCGCGCCGGGCGACGTGATCACGGTCGGGTTTCGAATCCAAGTGCCGAACATGCGGCCGGCCAGCTATTCGATTTCGCCGGCGATAGCGGAGGGGAACATCTGGGAACACACGATCCACGATTGGATCGACAACGCCCTGATCGTTAACTTGGCGGACACCGGCCTGATCTACGGGATGATGCGCTGGCCGGTCAAGGCGTCGTACAACGTTCGATCAGGAATTTCGGCTAAATTTCGGGGACATAATACTTAATTCCTGACCCGTGACCGGGCGTTCTCCGGTAGCACAAGAATTAAGTTTTGTGTCCCCGAAATTCCCGGGATTCCCAAGCAGCAAGTGCTGACCTGATTCTTTTGTCTCAGACCGAGGGTGCAGTCCATAGGCGCTACCGCGAGTTTCGGGGACACAAAACTTAATTCCTCGCTTACGGAATCGGAGCGGGTTCGGATTGGGAATTAAGTATTATGTCCCCGAAACTTGTCCATAGGCGCCACCAGCAAGTTTCGGGGACACAAAACTTAATTCCTCGCTTACGGAATCGGAGCGGATCCGGATTGGGAATTAAGTATTATGTCCCCGAAACTTGTCAATTGCTCTCTGTTGCGCCTCTACTCCATCGGGACTTCTTTCAGAGGCACGTCCCAGTGAGCCTCGACGAGCTCGAAACGCCGCTGTTCCTCTCGCCGAAATGTCTCCTGGTCGGGGTACAGGCGCGGGATGATCTCCTGGTCCTTGGACGCTCCGATCGCTTCCCAGTCCTTGTAAACCAGGACGTTGAGGAAGTGCCAGTCGGCTTTGCCATCGCCGTGGAACTTGGGAGTGTAGGTCAGGATATCAAGAATTCGGCCGCTTTCTTTCTGGGCCTTGAGGATCGGGTAGTGGTTCTTCTTGAACAGCTCGATGAACTCATCGTGGTAGCCCCACTTGATCTTGTAGTAGTACGCCACACGGACCGGTTTACCTGCCATCTCTTTTCCTCCTTAGTTTTCCAGTCGCGTTCCCTGATGCTTTCATTTTAAATAAGATAGATGGACTCGCAGAACGAACTTTCGGATCGAGCAAAGAAAATCCTCGGAGGAGACGTCCGGACCATTGCACGGGTCTTGTCGGATATCGAGGCAGGGCCGGGTCCGGAAGTGACAAGCCTGCTTGCGCAATTGTTCTCCCGGGCTGGCCGGTCAACAGTCATCGGCGTGACCGGGAGCCCCGGATCGGGGAAGAGCACGCTCGTCAGCCAGTTGGCCCGATTGTATCGTTCGCAGGGCATCCGAGTCGCCGTGATTGCGGTGGACCCGACTTCCCCGATCTCAGGCGGCGCAATACTGGGCGACCGAATTCGCATGCAGGCGCTGGCCTCGGACTCGGGAGTGTTCATTCGAAGCATGGCCACGCGCGGCCGTCTCGGGGGACTGTCGGGCGCCGTAGATGATGCGATTGTGGTCCTCCGTGCCGCGGGCTATGGCGTCATCCTGGTCGAAACGGTCGGCGTCGGCCAGGATGAGGTGGACATCGTTGCGACCGCGGATGTGACAGTCCTGGTGCTCGTCCCCGGCATGGGAGACTCGATCCAGGCCATCAAGGCCGGCACCATGGAAATCGCCGACATCTTCGTGATCAACAAAGCGGACCACGTGGAGACGTCCAAAACGGAGCGGGACCTCCGACTGCTTCAGGAGTTTGGCGTCCGGCCGGATGGATGGCGCCAGCCGATCCTTAAGACCGTTGCGACGGCCGGTGAAGGAATCGACCTCCTGGCCGGCGCGATTGCCGACTTCGGACAATTCGTAAGCGCGGCAGGCGAGGAGTTTGGCAGACGCCGCGTCGCCTTCAGAAAACAGCGGGCGCTCGGGCAACTCCGCGAACAGGTTCAGCGTCTTGTCTTTCGAGAACTGGAGCCGGAGCGCCTGGATGCCCTGCTGAAGGAGCTCGAACAAGGAGAGGCGGATCCTTACACGGCCAGCCGCGAGCTCTTGCTGGCGGCTGCCAGGCGGCTGGGCTGAATGCGGAATGCGGAATGCGGAATAAAGAGAAATGCGCAATGAACGGAATGCGGTAACACTGTGATGCAGCTAGGCGATTTCAAGCTGAGCGTGATTTCCGACGGCAGCTTCTGGCTCGACGGCGGGGCCATGTTCGGGGTTGTTCCGAAGGTCCTGTGGGGAAAGAAAACCCCGGCCGACGAGAGCAATCGTATCCGGCTCGGACTCAATTGCCTGCTGGTTCAAACCGACACGGACAACATCCTCGTCGACACCGGGTGCGGCCGGAAATACAACGAGAAGGAGTTCCGGATCTACGGCATCGATCGCTCGACCCACCTGGAAGCAGCATTGAGCCGCCAGGGGCTCGCCCCGGAAGACATAACTGTCGTGGCAAACACTCACCTGCATTTTGACCATTGCGGTGGCAATACTAGATTGGAGGAGGGAAAGGCCGTCCCTACGTTTCCGAATGCCACCTGTCTGGTCGGGCAAATCGAATACGACGCCGCTCGGTGCCCGAACGAGCGCACCTCGGCGAGCTACTTTTCCTGGAACTGGGAGCCGCTCGAGAAACGCGGGCAGTTGCGGGTCCTGCCGGAGAACCACGACATAGTGCCTGGTATCCGTTTTGTCCATACGCCAGGTCACACCGCTGGTCACCAGAGCGTGCTCATCCAGTCTGGTGGACAAACACTCTTCTATCTCGCCGACCTCTGTCCCACCACCGCCCATGTTCCGCTCCCCTGGATCATGGGATACGATTTGTACCCGCTTACCACTCTGGCCACCCGGAGAGCGATCTACAGACAAGCAGTCGAGGAGCATTGGCTGCTCGTTTTTGAGCATGACCCCGAAGCACCTGCCGGCTACCTTGAAGAGCGGGAGGGAAAATACGTCTTGGCCCCCGCGCCTCTCGAGCCCTAAAATGTTCCCTTTTGCGGAGATTGAAAGGCGGCTGAATGCGAGAAGCGGATATCGGAATCATCGGGGGAAGCGGACTGTACGACATGCCGGGGCTGACCGACAAGACCGAAGTGGCGGTCGAAACGCCCTTTGGCGCCCCGAGTGATCCGTACGTCGTCGGGATGCTGGAGGGCAAACGGGTGGCGTTTCTGGCCAGGCATGGAGTCGGCCATCGGTTGATGCCGAGCGAGCTCAACTTTCGGGCGAATATTTTCGGGTTCAAGAAGCTCGGAGTGAAGCGGATTCTTTCCGCAAGCGCCGTAGGCTCTCTCCGCATCGAGCACAAGCCGATGGACTTCGTCCTACCCGATCAGTTCCTGGATCGCACTCGAAATCGCATTTCCACGTTTTTCGGGAATGGGATCGTTGCTCATGTGGGCTTTTCCGACCCGGTTTGCGGTCAGCTGGCTGACCTGGTACAGGCAGCAGCCAGAAAGATCGATTTTCCGATCAAGCGCGGCGGAACCTACGTCTGTATGGAAGGCCCCGCTTTCTCGACCCGTGCCGAGTCCAACCTGTACCGTTCCTGGGGCATGGATCTAATCGGAATGACCAATCTTCAGGAGGCCAAGCTGGCGCGGGAGGCGGAGATTTGCTACCTGACCATCGCGATGGTGACCGACTACGACTGCTGGCACGCGGACGAAGAGCCAGTCACAGTCGAGATGCTGATCGCATGCCTGACCAAAAACAGCGAGAACGCCCGCAGGCTGATCAAGAATGTGGTAGGCATCATGCCCGATAATTTCAATTGCCCGTGCCAGGATGCGCTCAAAACAGCAGTGCTTACGGACCTGGCGAAATTGGCCCCGGAAGTGAAGGAGCGACTCCGCCCGATCATCGGGAAATATTTGACCAGCTGACCACCTGACCAGCTGACCAGCGAAGCGCGGGGTTGCCAACCGGGCCGCAAAGCGGCGGATTCTGAAAAGCGAATCCACCCCATGACCGCCCGGCGGGCGGAAGCGATCAGTCGTAGGGCGGATTCGCTTTTCAGAATCCGCCGCTTTACGGCCCGGTTGGCTCTATTTCGGGGTTAGCCCGTCAGCCGGTCAGCCGGTCAGCCGGTCAGTGGTCAGTGGTCAGGAGGTGTGAAAAAATCGTGAGACCGCATTTCGACCCCAAAGGGGTCGCGTAGCAAAGCCCAGGGTTGGCCGCGTTGTTTGCGGCCTACCCTGGGTGGCGGCCCGTCAAAGATTCCAACCCTGAAGGGGTTGCGTATCCGGCTACATACGCAACCCTTTCAGGGTTGGGA
>Ga0209077_1000357_pt1 | contig 12127 bp, 10 predicted proteins | sample PPLLak1March2015_FD_187247 | JGI IMG/M metagenome (GOLD analysis project Ga0209077, IMG submission 187247) | Freshwater sediment microbial communities from Prairie Pothole Lake near Jamestown, North Dakota, USA - PPLs Lake P7 Core (1) Depth... | ecosystem: Environmental > Aquatic > Freshwater >... | reverse complement strand
CCGCATTTAACGGAGGCCTTACACATGCCTCTGTTGCCGCAGGTTATAATCAACCATGCGAAAAGCGGCCATTTACGTCTCTGCCGTGGTGATTTGCTTCGCCTCCGGCGCTCTCATGGGCACAACTGTGCGCCCGTTGAGCCTCCAGCAGATCACTTCCAGCGCCAAGACGGTCTTTTACGGCACCTGCCTCAAAGCCGAGCCAGTCGAGGATACGGGCCGAGGCCTTCCGGTCGTGGAATATACCTTCCAGGTGAAACAGGCAATCAAGGGCGTGTCCGAGGGCCAGACCTTCGTTTTCAGACAGCTCCGATCAGGTGACGACGGGCTGGGTGGTGTTCAGGGTGTTCCTTCCTACCGACCGGGAGAGCAGTACATGCTGTTCCTGCACGGCAAGAGCGCACGCGGGCAGACGAGCCCCGTCGGTTTGCAGCAGGGAACCTTCAAGTTGATCAAGACTCCCGACGGCAAAACAGGCCTCGTGAATCGTCTGAATAACCGGAACCTGACGTACGGCCTGTCGGACGCTGTGGCGGCTGATTCTGGCCTGAGCTCCCAGGAGTACGAAATGCTGAAGAGGCAGGGCGCGATTCCCCTGGATAGCTTTACGAGTATCGTGAACAGGATGATGCGGCTCAACAACACGGACCCAAACAGGAACAGGTAATGAAGTCATACCAGGTATTCTCCGTTTCTCGCCTCCTCGCTTGTTTGATCGCGATTGCATCCTTCAGCTCGGGCTTTGGCGGTGGCCCGAACTTCGTAGCCGCCGACCACACCCCCGTTCGCTGGGATCCAGCCCGTGTCGCGTATGTCATCGATGCCGGCAAGCTGGGCTCGCGGCCGCAGGAGGACGCGGCGATGCTTGTGCGCGGGGCGTTCTCCACCTGGGAAAATGTTGAAACGGCTTCGATCACATTCGAGGACCGGGGCTTCCTCCCCGTCGATGTTAATGTGACGAACTACGAGGACTACCTCAAGAAGCGGCCCGAGGGGAACGCGATAATCTTCGACGACGATGGCGAGATTACGGAGGCCGAGTTCGGCGAAGGATCCAGTTCTAACATTCTCGGTTTTGCCTCCGCAGTCCCGGAGGGGAAGACGTTCTCCTACGCCTTCGCGGTGCTGAACGGCCCGAACTCTTCGGACAGCCTGTTTGCGCCGACCATTGTCCACGAGCTCGGTCACCTGATAGGGCTGGATCATACGCAGGCCGGCTACGAGTTCGCCGGAACGTCGAACTCTCAGAGCGTCCCGGTGATGTACCCCATCCTCCAGTTTTTCCCCACGCGTGTCTTGCTGCGGGACGATATTGCCTGGGTTTCATGGCTCTACCCCACCGCCGAGTTTGCCGCGACGACCGGCACGATCGCGGGAAAGGCTCTGCGCGCCAACGGATCACCGCTGCTCGGCGCGAACGTCGTGGCTGTGCTCGTTCAGGATCAGGAAGAGGCTCGGAATGAGAGGGTCTCGGTGGTGTCCGACTTCCTGCGAAACGGAGACGGCTCGTTTCAGATACCAGGTTTAAAACCGGGCAATTACCATGTCTTCATCGAGCCGATTGATTCACAGTTCATCATGGGCAGCGGCGTCGGCCCATACGACCAGCGGTTTGTCGCGTTTTTCAAAGACTACTACAACGAGCCCGGAGAAGGCTCCGAGGAAGACCCGCTTCTGAAGAGTCTGGTTCCCGTCCAGATTACGGCGACAACACCGAACATCGACATCACGGCTAACGAGTTCAGCAACCGCCTGGACCTGCTGACAGACGACGGCGAAATGCTCTTCAGATTTCCCCCCGACTTCACGTTTCCATTCTTCGGAACACGCTACACCGAGGTTTACGTGAATTCCGACGGCAACCTCACGTTCGGGGCTGGCGACGGGGTTCCCGGCGAGGCCCGCAGCGAGGCGCGATTCCTGAATGGGCCTCCCCGAATCGCACCACTGTTCACCGACATGGACCCTGAGGCAGCCGGCGAAATCAGGGCAAGCGTCTCACCGGGACAGGTTACCTTCACCTGGGACCGGGTCCCGGAGTTTTCGGATACGAGCTTTCCGACGAGGAACCTCTTTTCCGTGACATTGTTTGCCAGCGGAGACATCCGCTTTGATTATGATCGCGTCGCGATCACCCCGGATGAGGATCCGGCCATTCCGCAGGGACTCCAAGTGATAGTTGGAATCACGCCGGGCGGCGGTGCTACCGGTGCGTCCAGGGACCTTTCGGCCATCGGGCCGACGATCCCTGTCCAGCCGACTCCGGTGTACCAGGTCTTCGTCGGGAATTCCTTCGACCTCGAGGGTCGGGAAATCTTCTTCGTGGCCGGAGCAACCGAGATTTTCTTTCCGTTCTACCGAGGTAATTTGCAGGAGTTCTCGGCATTCGGCGTGACCAATCTGGACACGAGGGATGCACTCCTTGAATTCGAGGCGCGCGGGGCGGACGGCGCACTCCTTCCCTCTCCCTCCAATCCTCATGCGGAGACTCTGCAGCCCCAGCACCAGTTGGCAAAACTTGGACAGGAGCTTCTCGGAGTCGCCGCCGGAACCGATCAACTGGGTTGGATGCGATTGAGCTCGAATACTCCAAATCTCGCCAGCTTCTTCCAGATTGGGAACGGGCTGACCGGACCAATCACCCGCATGGATGGATCGACGGCCGTACTCGGACAGGCGAAGCTACTGTACTTCTCCCGCGTCTACGAGGGGGATGCTGTCGTCGATTCTCTGAGTGGCCGGCTCCCGGCTCGGACCTTGTTGAGCGTGGCAAACCCGAACGCCGCCGCTATTACGGTGCAGTTCACTCTCTTCGCGCCGACTGGCCAGCCGGCGGCCGGTGATGTCTCACGCACCATCGCGGCCGGAGGCGTTCTGCAGGCATCCCTGCACGAGCTGTTCAACACCACGAGCCCCGTCCTGGACGGATTCGTACGCGCCGAGGTGACCAGCGGCGACGGCGCGGTAGGCTTCGAGTTGATCGAACTGTCGGACACGCTTCTTGGGTTGAATGCCAACGTCCCCGGCAGCGCGACTGTTGTCCATTCGGCCCAGCTGGCGAATGGGACGGCGGACGGTTCCGGCATTTTCACGAGCCTGAAAGTGGTCAATACCTCGAACTCGCCCCGGGCTCTCACGATCTCGGCCTTCGGAACTGAAGGGAATCCAATCGGGACGATTCTCGCGTTCACCTTGGGGCCGAACCAGACATTTCAAAAAGACGCCGGTGAGATTTTTGGCCTGGGACCGCCCACAGGCGTTCAGACGGTCGGCTCCATGACTATCGAGGCGGACGGGACTGGGGTGATCGGGGACGTCGTTTTCGGCGATCCCACCGATCTGGAGTTCGCGGCCGCCCTGCCGCTGCAGCCAAACCCGTTTCGGAGGGCCGTTTTCAGCCAGGTCGCCAACGGGCAACTGCAGCCCGCTGATCCCTCGACCGATACGTTCACCGGGATTGCTCTGTTCAATCCCGGGACTCAGGCGAGCGACGTCACAGTCACGGTGTTTGACCGGGACGGCGCACAGGTAGGAACGGCATTCACGACCTCGCTTGCCCCGCGCCAGCGTCTGTCCCGCCTGATCGAAGACCTGGTGCCCCCTTCGGGAACGCTGATCAGGGGATTCATCGTGCTCGAGGCGTCGCAGCCGATCGTGGCTCAGGAATTGTTCGGCAACAACGTCTTGACATTCCTGTCCGCAGTCCCGCCGACGGTTGTGGAGTAAGCTGGGTCTCGATATTGCCAACCGGGCCGAAAAGCGGCGGATTCTGAAAGGCGAATCCGCCCGGTTCGGCTGATGTTGGTCCCACTTCCAAGTGGGACTTCGGCAAGTTGGCGACTCCCCAACAACTGAAGAAAGAGTCCGACTTGGAAGTCGGACCTGCGCTTTCTCCCGCTCCGCCTTCTGAACCGCAGTCGCCTCGTTTCCGTCAAACATGCTGAAAGGGGTTGATGGATGACGATACTTCACCGACGCGTCTTCTGGTTCACGCTTCTGGCTGTTCTGTTCCTCTTGTTCAACCCGGCGCCGGCCCTGGCTCAGCAAATGGAGGCGGGAGCCGATTTTCTGATCGGCGTGGCTCAGAAAGAATTCGCCGATAATGTGGACACCACGGGGTACGGTGTTTCTGGGCAGTTCGCATACTTCCTGGGCGAAAGCCCGATTGCTGTGGGCGCGGAGGTGGGGTACTTGAACTACGGGACTGTCGAGCGCCTCGAGCCATTCAGTCCAGACATCCCGGAGATAATCGTCCGCGTCAGCACCACTAACAACATCCTGCTGACCCATGGTTTTATCCGGGTGCAGCCGCGCAGCGGCCCGGTCCGCCCTTATTTCGACGGACTGATCGGATTCAAATACCTGTTTACCCGCAGCTCAATCCGGGACGACAGTTTCCCCGGTGAAACTCTCGCTTCAACCACGAACTTCGACGACTTGGCGTTCAGCTACGGAATTGGTGGCGGGATGAAAATAACGGTCTGGGAAGGCACCTCCGGGAGGCGCGGTCAAGCGCCGGCCGAGTTGTCAATCCACCTCGGCGCCCGTTATCTGTGGGGAGCGGAGGCGCGCTACATGAAGAAAGGGTCCATCAGGCAGGCTCCAAACGGGGACATTATCTTCGACGTTTTCGAATCGGAAACAGACATGCTGACCCCGCAGATCGGCATCCGATTCAATTTTTAGGCGTCGACGAACAAAACCTAACGCGGGCCGGCCGCGCGCGTCGGATCGGACCGATCGGACTGATCCGTCGGATCCGTCGGATCAAACGTGCGCGGCCGGCGCGTGCCACACCCCACTCCCCGCTGCCCGCTGCCCGCTGCTAGTGTGCGGCGGGCATGCTGCTGTTCCAGATGTCCCGGTATAGCTTCCAACTTCCGCCTTCCTGTTTCCAGACCACGATGTACTTCCCCTTGTCCATCGACTGTCCGGTATCTCCGATTATGTCGTAGCGACCGGATTCGAAAGCCAGGTCCTCGCCCTCGCTAACCTCCGCCGTTGTCAGCCGGATCTCGCGAATGCCTGCCTGGATGAACTCCTGCCACAAGGCTCGGATGGCGTCTCGCCCGCGAACCACGTCCGCATGAGGAGGCATTACCTCCGCATCCTCGGCGTAGAGGCGGGCCATCGCGTTCGCGTCCTTGGATCGGAACGCAGCCATGAAATCCTGAGTTGCCGCCTTGATCGAGTTCGTAATGACACTTGAACTGGTTTTGTGAATTTCCATGTGGACTCCCTCAGAGATGGAGGACCCCCGGACGTGACGTCTGAATGACGGTGGAGATTGCCGGGGATGCCTCGAGAACTTGGACCCACTATAGCACGCCATTCTCGTACGCTCGCACACTGCCTCAAGACAACGGCTTCAAAACCGTTAACGTTCACATATTCTGTCTTTCCTCCCCTTGGCCAATCGTGCTAATCTCCGCCGTCGTAGCTCATTGGGGGGCAACAAACTTTCTTTTGAGGGCGAGATGACCGATACCCTGTTATCCCTGTCCTGGGTCGACATCCTGATCATCGCCGCTTATTTCGCGGTGGTTCTCGCAATCGGCTTTTACCTGAAGAAATTCACCACGACCGGCGAAGAGTTTTTCATGGCAGGCCGCAAGATGACCGCTTGGGTGGCCGGCCTCAGTTTCATCTCGGCGAATCTCAGTTCGCTCGAGACGATGGGATGGTCGGCGATGGCCTACCAGTACGGGATGCTGGGGGCGCATGCATACCTGATAGGGGCAATTCCGGCGATCCTCTTCCTGGCCGTCGTGATGATGCCTTTTTACTACATCTGCAAGACCCATTCGGTACCTGGTTACCTGAAGTTGCGCTATGGAGAAGGTGCCCGCTCGCTCGCCGGCATTTCATTCACCTTCATGACCGTGCTGGTCTGCGGTGTCAACATGTTCGCGATGGCCAAGGTGATGCAGTTGGTCCTAGGCTGGAACATCCACTTCAGCATCTGGGTTTCATCAATCACTGTGGCTGTTTACGTCGCTCTCGGCGGGCTGCTGTCCGCGGTTTTTAACGAGGTCCTGCAGTTCTTCCTGATCTGGCTCGGCTCGTTACTTATTCCGATCCTTGGGATCATCGAAGCGGGAGGCTGGAGGAAGCTGATGGCGTCAATAGATCGCCAGCATCCGGGCGAAAATTTCACCAGTCTCTGGGCCAATCTCGGTTCGGCGGCAGACAATCCGATGGGAATGCACTGGATCGGGATGGTTTTCGGCCTCGGACTGGCGGTCTCGTTCGGGTACTGGTGCACCGACTTCCTGCAGGTTCAGCGCGTCATGGCAGCGAAGAATCTGCGGGCGGCGCAAAACGGGACGATCATCGGTGCGGCCCTGAAGATGATGGTTCCGTTGATTGTGACGCTGCCCGGGCTCCTCGGGTTGGCCGTCCTCACCGAGCAGATGGGGATCAAGCTGCAGCCCGAGCACGTCGCACAGGCGACCGGCGGTCACAGCTACAACGACGTCCTGCCGCTCATGATGGCGCGTTACCTGGGTCCCGGTCTGCTGGGCCTCGGGGTCACGGCCATGATCGCGGGATTCATGTCGGGCATGGCCGGCAATGTGAGCGCTTTTGCCACCGTATGGACCTATGACGTGTACCGGCCGCTGCTTAACAAGCGGGCGACCGACGCGCACTATGTCAGCATGGGGCGCTGGTGCTCGGTCATCGGGGTTTTCATCGCTATCGGGACCGCCTACGCCGCGATGCTTTTCAGCAATATCCTGATTTATCTGCAGGTCCTGGTGATGTTTTTCATCGTCCCGCTTTTTGGGGCGGTCATCGTCGGAATGCTGTGGAAGCGTGCCACGGCTGCCGGGGGTTTCTGGGGTTTTTTGTCCGGTATCTTAGCTTCGATGGGGACGTTCATCTACGTTCACAGCTTTGCGGACCGGTTTGACGCTACGGCCCTGAACCCCGAGCATGTCAAGTACATCGCCCTGTCGCCGTTGGCGCAGGATATGGCCGTCAACATGTTCGGAGCGCTCTGGTCGCTGATCATCTGCGTTACGGTCACGATCACAGTGAGCCTCGTGACGAAGCCGAAGTCGGACGAGGAGTTAAAAGACCTGGTTTACGGTCTGACTCGGCTGCCTGACGAAGGCAAAGGTGCGTGGTACGAGCGCCCGGTCGTGTGGGCCGGCGTGGTGGCCGCAGTCCTGATTAGCGTCAACATCATATTCTGGTAAAGAAAAGTGGACAAAGAACACGGTCAAATACCAATCTGGTTCTTCATCGGGGTCATCGTCGCCTTCTACGGGATCGTCATCCTGGGCACCGGGATCTATCACCTGTTCGTGCCGCCGGAGAGGCCGGTAGCGTTGCAGGAACTGCACCCGGATTTGTGGTGGCCCGTGGTGCTGCTGGTGATCGGGTTGATCTTCACGATCAAGCACTACCCGTTCAGGAAGCTGTAATTTTCGCCGTCGACAACCGGCCGAAAACAGCGGGCAGCAGGCAGAAGGCAGCGGGCAGCACGGAGCCGGCGTTGCCTTTTCGTGCCTTGGCTGCCCGCTGCCTTCTGCCTTCTGCCCGCTGTTTTCGGCCCGGTTGCCGAGGTTGGCCGGCAGGTTACTTCTCGGCTTTCTGGTCGTCGGTCAGCTTATTGCCGTTGTCCTTGAACTTCTTCCCCTCTTCATTGAGCTTCGGATCGGTCGCTCCCTTCGCAGGGACGGACTCGTGGCAGAACTTGCAGTTCTTGCCGGTTTCCTTCGTATACTTGGCGGATCCGACCGCCTGGAAATTCAAACCCAAAAAAAGAGCCAATACCATAGACAGGATGACAAATGCTTTTCTCATCAATAAACCTCCGCGAAAAATAAGGCACGGCCAATGCCAACAGCCCTTTTCACCGCAAAATGGCCTCTCGTGGCCTTTTCGCGGGGCCTCTCTCTCGGTGCTAGAGATGTTGCTTCCCGAAGAAGGTTGTTAAATCCCTCAACAAATCGATCAAATTGCGCAGCGTTGTTCAACACCGGCGACGACCCACAGGATCTCAGAAGCTGTTGGCCTTGACATCGTTGATGTCCTTGTCCTTGAGGTCATTGAAGTCATCCGGCTAGAATCGCTGACACGGAGGTCGCGGACGACGATATGGAGACCAAGGTCTTTCGGCGGCAGGATGCTGTGATCGCGGGTGTCTGTGGAGGGCTGGGAGCCTTTTTCGGACTGAGGCCACTCTGGTTCCGCATTGCTTTCATCATTCTGTTGTTACCCGGCGGCTTACCCGGGTTCCTTCCTTACGTCATCATGTGGCTGGTGGTCCCGAAAAAATCCTGACGCAGGTCCGACTTCCAAGTCGGACATCGTCCGGCGTGAAATGACGTCCATGGCGCGGTGGGAGGATAACTGATGGCGGATGAACGAATCCGGGGCGACGAGTCATTGGACGAGATTGCCTCCGGAATTGCTTCCGAAGGCAAACTTTCGCCGGCCGAGGAGCGCTTCGAGCGGTGGCGTCGAACGGTGGGTCTTTTCCTCGGTCCCCTGGTGGGAGCGACCATTTACGTCTTGCCCCTTGCCCTGCAGCCGAAGGCTCACGCGCTTGCTGCAATCCTTGGGCTGGTCGTCACGTGGTGGATGACCGAGCCGATCCCGATCCCCGTAACGGCGCTCTTGGGTGTTGTGCTGTGTATTCTTGCCGGGATCGCTCCGGCTCTTCAGGCGCTTGCCCCGTTCGCCGACCCGACGATTTTCCTCTTCCTCGGGAGCTTCGTGCTGGCGCGCGCCATGGCCGTGCACCGGCTGGATCGACGGTTCGCATTTGGGATCATGTCGCTTGGATGGGTCGGCGGCAGCACGCTCCGCCTGCTCTTTGTCTACGGAGCGATAGCGGCTGTCGCTTCGATGTGGATCAGCAACACTGCGACGACGGCCATGATGTTTCCGATCGGTCTCGGCATCGTGGGCGCCATGGGGGACATGATCGGCCGCAGGAGCGGAGTCAGGCCGGCTCACCTTCGCTTCGGAACCGGCATGATGCTTATGACCGCCTACGCGGCTTCGGCAGGGGGCATCGGTACTCCGATCGGCACTCCGCCAAACCTGATCGGCATCGCGATCATCGAGAAATCGATCGGCGTCAAAATCCACTTCTTCCAGTGGATGGCGATCGCGGTCCCGTGCCTCATTGTCATGTACGTTGTGCTCTTCCTGCTCCTTTACAGGCTCGAAAAACCCGAAGTCGGGACCATCGAGGGCGCCCGGGAGTACGTCAGGGGTGAACTGTCGAAGCTGGGCCCATGGACCCGAGGCGAAAAGAACACCGTGGTGGTTTTTGGGCTGGCGGTGTCGCTCTGGGTGCTCCCGGGCTTCCTCGCGTTCATTTACGGAGCGACTTCGGACCAGCTCAAAGGGTTCAATTCGCGAATGCCCGAGGCTGCGGTGGCCATCATCTGTGCGGCCTTGCTCTTCTTGCTTCCGGTCGACTGGTCGAAACGGACTTTTACCCTCACATGGGCCCAGGCATCCCGAATCGACTGGGGCACGCTCCTGTTGTTCGGAGGCGGAATCAGCCTGGGTAACCTGATGTTCGGGACAGGGCTGGCGGAAGCCATTGGCAAAGGATTGCTGGCTTTGACCGGTGCAAGCAGCGTGGCAGGAATTACGTTTGCGGCCATAGTCGTCGCGATCCTGGTCAGTGAGGCGACGTCGAACACGGCGTCGGCGAACATGATCGTCCCGGTCATGATTTCGCTCACCATGGCCGCCGGCTTGAATCCAATCGCGCCGGCTGTTGGCGCCACGTTGGCGGCAAGCTGGGGATTCATGCTGCCCGTCTCGACGCCTCCGAATGCGATCGTCTACGGGTCCGGCATGGTTCCGATCACGCGGATGATCCGGGCTGGCTTTCTCTTCGATCTGGTCGGCGCGATCACGATCTGGGTGACGGTGATGCTCATGCTGCCGCTGGTGGGGCTGGGGTAGTGGGGAGACGTCGCCGACCCCAAGGACAATAAGGGCGGGCAAGGACCACAAGGACACGAGACAATGCCTTTGTCGTTGCCGTCGTTGGTGTCGGCTAAATCGTTTCCTCACATCCCCAACAACCCTATTGCGCGCCGCGTCCTCCCGTGGTGTATACTGACGCATTCTTATTTGCAGAAAGGGTAAATATAATGGCAGTAGTGATCGATACTGAAGTATGCGATGGTTGTGGAACCTGCGTGGAGGCTTGTCCGACAGCTGCCATCGAAGTCGTAGATGGCAAAGCAAAAGTCGACGAGGACAACTGCGCTGACTGCGGCGCTTGCGAGGGCGACTGCCCGACTGGCGCAATTCAGTCGCAGTAATAACACTAATCCTTAAGGGGTGTGCCGACCGGCACACCCCGGTCTACGTACTCCCCCCTATTCAGTCCCATCAAATCTGATGACCACTTCTGTAGCCACGCCGGGACGGATCTGAACCGTCTGGGTCTTGCTGAGTGACTCGTCACCCTGTTGCCCGCTCACACGCAGTTGTAGAATGCCGGCGGGTAGCTCGGGGAATTCGAATCGCCCGCCAGGCTGGTCGAAACGTGCGGCGGTGGTGAATAGCACATCGGCTTTGGTGCGGCTCAGCAGATCGGCATCGGCTGGTACCTCGGCCGGCCGCTGCCACAGTTGGATCTGGAACTGTCGCGCGGGTTTTCCCGATGGGTCCAGAACCACCCCATGCAATGCCCCATCGGGCGGCCGCATGACGATTTGTAAATCTTGCTCGTCGTTGAGGCTGTCGATCCAGACGCGGGTATCCAGATATCCCTGGCGGCGCGCAGACACCCTCAGGTAACGATCGGAGGAAACGCCGATCTCGAACCTGCCGTTTCCATCGGCCGACACCTGGCCCTCGCCCTTCGAGTCGAGGTTTTCGCCCGAACGGACAAACCGCACCACCGCGACCCTGGCACCAGGGAGAGCTTGACCGGTCGCTGAAACCACCGTTCCCCGAAGAGTCCAACCATCGTCCAGGATAACTTCCGAGGGTGGAGCGGAGGGGCTCATTCTCACCACTTTGGATCGGTAGTTCACGGCCGTCAGCTCGCATTCGATCCGGGTGACCCCGACTGGAACATTGAGTTCCACGATTCCCTGGCGGTCGCTTGTTCCCTGGAAGGATGCTTCCGTCTCCGGAGCGAAACCTCCTGCGCTGACGTTGTCGACCGCCTGCCCCCGCCGGTTCTTAACCAGAAAAGAAACGAGAGTTGCAGCGTCCAGTCGGATATCGACCGAATTCTCCCCCGAGTTCAAGGAGACCCGGTGCAGGTTGTTCTGGAGATACCGGGGCGCGCGCGCCTGAACCATTCCGTTTCCCACCGGAAGGCCTGAAAGGACGAAGTCGCCCGAGGAGTTGGCGGTTGTCGTCGAACTCCAGGACCGGATGGTCGCGTGGCCGACCGGCGTATCGGTCCACCTGGACTTCCCCTCTGACAACGACACGATGGTTACCTCGGCGCCCGCGACAGGTTTGCTGTCCGGTCCGAGGACGCGGCCCTTCAGGGAGGCGGCGGCCGACCGAAGCGTGAAATCCTGCTGGATCCCGCCTGGTGTCCTCATCTGGACGAGGCCTTCAGTAACCAGGAAGCCGGGCTTCTGGACGGTAACGAGTTTCTGCTTTTCGGTGTCGAGCTCCAGCTGGAGCTCGTAAAAGCCGCCGGGATCCGAGAAGACGCTCACAGAGTTGGTGCACGAGTTGTCCGGCCCGAGGTCGCACGCTTCGACGCGCGCATCAGCCACCCGGTCGTCGTTCTCCGTCAGGATCATGCCCCGGACGAAAAAACCATGGCGTCGAGTCGCGGCCTGTTGCCGGCCGCCGCTGCCTGGAGGATTCGAGGCGTTCGAGTATGATTCGGCGAGGTCGCCAGAAGAACCCTCCGGAAGGCGTGTGCCCGGTGCCTGGCCGGCATCCCGCGTTGGTCCATCAGTTGATTGACGGTGGTCCGTCGGCAGCAGCCTGGGTTCGCCGGGCCAGTAGACATAAGTAAGTGATAAGGCGGCGACGAACAAACCGAGGGCGATGATTGATTTTCGATTCCGTGACATCCTGTGGTTCCTGAAGCCCAAGGGAATAATCTTACAGCATGCCTTGGGCGGAACTCGGATGCAAGAAGCAAGGGAACGGGGGGACGGCGGCA
>Ga0209077_1000356_pt1 | contig 12206 bp, 9 predicted proteins | sample PPLLak1March2015_FD_187247 | JGI IMG/M metagenome (GOLD analysis project Ga0209077, IMG submission 187247) | Freshwater sediment microbial communities from Prairie Pothole Lake near Jamestown, North Dakota, USA - PPLs Lake P7 Core (1) Depth... | ecosystem: Environmental > Aquatic > Freshwater >... | reverse complement strand
CTCACGTCGTCTATGCTTTTCGCGTCGCGCCGGTTGGGCGTCACGCTGTGGCACACCAGACAGCGCTGGGTATTCAATTCACCCTCATCGCTGATCTGGTCATGCGGATTGAGGCGCTCGTAGTGCATCGGGTTGTGGCAGTTGAAACACAGGTCGGTGCGCGCCGAGTACGCCCCGCCACGGAAAAACCTCGGATTAAGTCCCTTTTCACCAAATCGCTCCTTCTTGCACTGCATCGGCAAATCATGGCAGGCAATGCAAGTCACCACGCCGCCGCCGCGCTTGACCGCCTGGCGGAAATTTTCGGGCATCCGCTCGCGCTTTTCGGTGGAAGGCACCATGCCCACCGCGTGGATATAGTTGTGCACCGAAACCGTATCGTGGCAGTTGTTGCACAATCCGTTGATGTCCCTGGTAAGCAGCTTCGCATCCTTTTCTCCTGGTGTGCCGCGATGACAGGCACGGCATCCGTTCCCATCCTCGCGCCAGTGCGGATCGGGTATCTGCTCCGCATCGATCTTGCCCTGCCGCAGCAGTTGCGGGATTTCGTCCACATGGTCAAACAGGCTGTTCTCATTCCAAGCACTTTTCACCTTCACATTTTCCGCTGGCGCGGCATACAGGGCACAGGAGAACAGCATCAACAGGCACCATGCCCACCACCGCACGTCCACCAACCTGACACTCCCTGTAGGTCGGGCTTCAGCCCGACTTCTCGGGCTGAAGCCCGACCTACGAGAGTGGTGTTTCATTTCATCAGTTGGGTTTGCCCCCTGCCTGTTACCGCCACGCACTCACCACGCCCTCCTGGGTCACCACCAGCACGCCGCCATCGATGATCGCCGGACCGCCGAAGACGCCACCACCCAGCTTCTGCTCCCAGGCAATCCGCCGACGCTCCAGATCCACCCCCACCAGACGTCCATCCAGGGTCGCCACCACGCCGATGTGGTTGCGCCCGACACTGGGCGAGTGCCGCACTCCTGCGCCCAGCGGCATCTGCCAGATAATCCGGCCATCCGTCATATTCAGCCCATACAGCACCCCGCTGCGGCTGCATACATACACCATGTCGCCGACCGGCACCGGCGTTCCCTGCGGCCAGTCATCCAGTTCGGTGCGCCAGAGAATTTTTCCGCTGCTTGCCTCCAGCGCATAAACATTGCGGTCATACGAGCCCTGATACACCCTCCCTCCCACCAACGCTGGCGCACCGTAGAGCGCTGAACCCAGCTCAGCCTGCCAGACAGGCTTGCCGTTATCGCGCAAGACCGCGTGAAGCACGCCGTTCTTGGCACCGACATACACCCGCGCCCCATCCGCCGCCGGCCCGGCGTAGTTCCCGCCATATTTGTAATCCCTGGCCCGATAGCGCCAGATCTCCTTGCCGGTTTGCACATCGAGGGCATAAAGAAACTGGTCCACACTACCCACATACACCTTGCCGTCGCGTACTACCGGTGCAGCCACGACCCCACCGTTAAGCTTGACCTGCCAGCGCCGCTTGCCATCAAAAGCGGCCAGCGCCGTCACCTCGCCATCCTTGGTGGCGACGATCACAAAACCATCCGCCAGCACCGGCTCGGCGGAAATCGGTCCACCCGCCTCGAAGCGCCACATCACGCCGCCTTTTTTTGCATCCAGCGCGCTCAGGCGCCGGTCGTTGCCGGCGACATACACCATGCCGGCATCGGCGACCGGCCCGGCGTACACCTTGCCGCCTGTTGAACTCTCCCACTGTCGCCCCAGAGCCCGGGCAGACAGTGCATCCGTGCTCTGATGCAGATGATCCGCCCCGCCGCCGAGCATCGGCCAGTTCGCCGCCAGCGCGGGAAATTGCCCGGCGGCCAGAGCCAGAAACAGCGCTACGCGACAGCCATCAGAAGCGGAAGCCATAATCCCTCTTCAGCAATAGCGTAATCGAGCGCTCCTTGAACGAGGCAAGTTCCTGCTGGGCATCCCGGAAGCGGTAGCGCGCGGTCGCCTGCCATTTTCCGATACGATAGTTCATATCCGATTCGAACGTCATCTTCCGCCCCGCGATGTAGACCGAACCCTCGATCTGCTCCGCGCGGGCCAGCGCCGTCCATTGCAACGCGCTGCGCAGGCTCATGCTGGCGCGCGCCTGCGCGTAGCGCGTAGCGGTGGCAATGCCCTGGCTGGTTCCGCTGGTCGCGCCAGCCGACAGCATGACGCTGCTGGCCCCGGAAAAACGGTGCAGCCAGCCGAGATCGAAGCGCGTGCTCTGCGAATCCAGGTCATAGTAGTAATAATAGTCATCCAGCGTGAGCGTCGAAGCACTCCACACCGCATACTCCTGCTGATAGCGGCGGTATTCAGCGATTCCCTGCAGCATGTCGCTCTGCGTCAGCATACTGGTCACACTGTAGCGCACATTAAGCTCGCTTCCACTCGGCTCACCCAAGGTCTGGCTCACGCGCAACTGCAGCGAATCGGCATAGAGCGGGGAATTCATGCGGGTATAGCCGAGATTGGCACTATGGGTGGTGTTCTGTTGCGCGGGTTGGCCGTATGCCGTTCCCGTGCTCTCGGCTTGCATTATTGCCAGGTTGTAGCCGCCACTAATCAGATAATTCCCCATGGTGTCCGAATACATCACCGCCGCGCTGCCGGTAAGCGCGGTGCTTTCCTGGCTCTGGCTGGCGCCTTCCATGCTGGCGGCGGTCGTTTCCGTGCTGGAGCCGCTCATGCCCAGCATCCCGGTCACCTGCCAGTGCGGGTTGATGCGATAACTCGCCCCGCCCGACAGGTTGTGCGACATGCTTTGACTGCCCCCGAATTCATTCATACCCAGGCCCACGCTATAGAAATGACGCAAATCCGCTGTTTGCTGCACATTGAACATGCTGTTGAAACCCAAAAATCTCGATTCCATCACGTTGCTACTTAAACCAGCATAGCCCCACTGGTCGCTGCGGCTGTAATAAGTCAGGTTTGCCGTCAGGTTCGTCTTGTCGCCGAAAAGCGAGCGATCATTAAGATAAAAGTAGTCCTGGCGCTGGCTGCTACCGTACACCTCTTCGTCCCATGCGGTGTGCCGGTAACCGTAGGACAAATCGGATTCTCCCCATTTCTTGGGCCGCAGCTTCTGGCTCGCGTCCATGCCAAACGACAGGTTCTGGTCCGAACGCGGCACCAGCGCGCTGCCGGACTCCGAACTGGCTCTGTCGACATAGAAGCTGCTGCGCCCCAGCCACTTGTTTTCCAGCCCCCAGCGCGCGCCCATATTGTTCGTAGTTAGTTCGTAGGACGGACTCCAGAAGTCGGACACCGTGCTCTGGCTGCGGTTGGCGTAAAGCGTCAGGGGATAAGGCTTGTTGGCAAACCAGGTGGTGTTGAGGCGGTAGCCCAGCATGTTGTAGCTGGACTCCGCGTTGACACCATTATCGACGCTCAGCACATTATCCCTTTGCAAGGTCACCCCCGCGTCGAATGTGGCAAAGCGCGGATCCCAGATAAAGCCGCGGCCGTTAAGGTCGAAGCGCGTGCGCAGCCTGGTACGGTCGCGGGTGCCATAGTCCGATTCGTACTGGTAATCCTCGGCCTCCACGCCCAGCGAGCCGTAGAAGGTCAGGCGCCCCGCGCTGCCCAGTTCCGACATTTTCAGCGCCATGGCCGGAGCGGGCAACAGAACCAGAAGCGCGGCGAGCACGCTCCCGGCCCTCTTGGAGCCGCACCGGCCATCCCCTTTAGCCACGCCTGCCAATTACTTAATATGACAATTCAAGCACAGCGCGCTGCCAGCCATCGTGTCGCGCAAAAAGCTGGTATTGGTGGCATCATGTGGGTTATGGCAGGAAGCGCATTGCACCGTGGCACTGCCAGAAGCACCGAAAAGCCTGACGTTCGTCAGCGTGTCCGGGTCTTTAAGTCCAGCAACCGCCCCACCAGTGGCAGTATCAGCGGTAACAAGTGCATCGTTATAAACAAAGTTGACCGGATGATCATTGCTCAGATTCGTACCCAGGTTGCGGGCGCCAGTAATAAAATTGCCACCAGTCATGGTAACTGATGTCGTTGAACCGGGATAATTGAGCAGCGAATTAAGCGCCAACGTACCGTCATGACAGGACAAGCACAGATTAGACACAGAAGCCGCAGCAGCCACACCAGCGGTCACAGTAATCGATAGCGCGTCGGGAACCGCATCAAGAGAGTTGGCATTGGAATAAGTAGTGTAAGTTTCCCCCGACAGAGCACGATTCCATAACGGCGTATTCGGCGTTTCATTTGCATTGTGAGGCGTGTGGCAGAAAACACAGATTTCTGTCGTATTAGAATAATAAGTATTTGTACCGCTAGTCGCAGAAGATAAATCATGCTTGGTTCCCGATACACCTACAGCAGCCAGCGCTCCACCCCCAACCGACAAAGTCACTAGCAGGAACAGCGCCCCCGCGGCCCAGCCCTTCGTTTTAATAAGATTTTTCATGATATTTACTCCTCCAGAGTAATTTGCCCCTCAATAACGACTACGCACCCTTATCGCATGCGCCATTTTCCTAATTGCTGGTACCGGCTTTTTTATCCGTTTACCATCTGATTCAATTAACTAAAATAAAACAGCACCTTATTTGTCAATAGTTGCTACTTTCTCCTTGAGATACTGGAAGACCTGAACGCGCTCATTGATGGAGTCCACCACATAAATCCTGTCATTTCCGTCAATAAATACCCCCGTTGGTAGCCAGAACATACCTGGCTCTTTGCCCAATCTGCCAACAAAAAGCAGGATTTTTCCCTCGCGGTTGAAAATCTGGAAATTGTTGAACGCCGCATCCACCACATAGATGTTGTTGTCGGAATCCACGGCAATCCCTTTGGGACGGCTGAAGCTGCCATAAGAATCTCCAAGTTGTCCGAAGGTATTAATGAACTTGCCCGCGCCATCGAACACCTGCACGCGGAAATTACCGCTGTCCGACACCAGCAGCATGCCATCACTATCTAGCGCCAAATTGACGGGGTAATTCATCTGCCCAGGCTCCGATCCACGCTCGCCAAAAGTGAACAGATACTTACCAGCCAGGTCGTACACCACAATGCGGTGCTTTGCAGTATCCGCTACGAACAGACGATTGCGCGCCTCATCCAGGACCAGACCGGTGGGGCGCCCAATTTCCTCCTGCTTGCCCAGCGCCAGCAGCGTCTTACCCTCCGGACTCAGTACCAGCACTTCTTTGCGCACGGAATCGGTGACAAAAAGCCGTCCCTTGCTGTCGAGGCGGATTTCCAGCGGGACGTACAATGCGCCCTGCGCATCGGTCTTGAGCGGGCGCACTTCCTTCTTCTCCAAATCGAATACCACGACAGCATGCAACTTGGTATCGGTAACGTAGATCAGCTTGCCGTCTGGTGAAGCGGCTACGCCGTAGGGCTTCCCCAGTGCCAGTCCGGCCTCTTCCTCACCCAGCAGCGCGGCCTTTAGTTCGTCCCGCTCGCTCAGATCGCTTTGCCCGTGATATTCAGCAACAAACCGGATACGTGGCTGCTCCGGCGGCACAGGCCATATCAGGCCGCTGGTGTCCTTCTTCACTACCGGCGTCGCTGCGCAACCGAAAAGGCCCACCAGGGTCACACCCAGGCAGGCCACCCTCAATACACGCATCAATTCAGACCGATAAGGCTTCACTATCTCTCCCTCTGTCGCGACAGGATCATATCCGTCTAATATTTTTTTATGTCGGAATCAAATTTGTTAATAGAGTATCAACGGATAGATTTATCCGCAATACCTCTGTCACAAATAGGTGATAAATTTTTGCACCCGATCTTTATATGTGTTCAGTCGATCACTTCTATGCAATTATGCCATAACAGCGGGAGGGTTATTCAATAGGGCGGAGGGACTAGTACTTTTGGATTTCGTGCAGAATTACTACGCCAAAACCTGCGCAATTCAGGCGGATATGACAAAAACCTGGCAAGGCGATACAACGACTCAAATCAAGCGGCCGGCGGGCTGCCCATTCTCATAACCTGATCCGAATTACTGCATCTTGCTGAATCCTGTTTAAGATAATATGCACGAACAGGACAACTCAAACACGCCATGAAGCTGACAAAATTTCTGCCTTACCTGGTTTCGGAATCCACGCCCCTGAGCATGGGCGAAAAATTGCGCGCCACCTTTGGCGCCTTTTTCGCTACCCTGGTTGTCGGCCTGGTCAGCAGCCAGTTTCTGCAGGGCAGCGGGCTGCATATCATGGTCACTTCCATGGGGGCTTCGGCGGTGCTGCTGTTCGCCGCCCCCCACAGCCCGCTCACCCAACCCTGGCCGCTGATCGGCGGGCACCTGATTTCCGCCTTCATCGGGGTGGCCTGCGCCATGCTGGTGCCGGATTTGTGGGCAGCCACTGCGCTGGCGGTTTCCCTCTCCATCCTGGCCATGCATCTCACCCGCTGCCTGCACCCACCGGGCGGCGCCATCGCCATGATGGCGGTGCTGGGCAGGGATCACGGTATCGCCAGCGACTTTTCCTTCGTGCTCGCGCCGGTGGGGCTCAATGCCCTGCTGATGCTGCTCATGGCGCTGATCATCAACAACCTGCTGGGACGCCATTACCCTGCGCGCGCCTACCCGGCCAGGGACAAGAAACACCAGCATGATGACCCCAAGCCGCTCGACCGTCTCGGCATCGGCAAAAGCGACCTGCAGCAGGCCTTGCGCGACATGGATGTGTACCTCGACGTGAGCGAGGCCGACCTGAAGCAGATTTACAGCCGCGCCGGGATGCACGCCTACCAGCGCAAGATGGGGGAAATCACCTGTGGCGACATCATGTCGCGCGACATCACCTCTGTCGAATTCGGCACGGAACTGGAGGAAGCCTGGGCGCAACTGCGATTCCACAAGATCGGCGCCATCCCTGTGGTGGACCCGGCGCGGCGCGTGATTGGCATCATCTCGCTGGTGGATTTTCTCAAGCGCGCCAATCTCAAGACCTACGAAACCTTCGAGGACAAGCTGATCAAGTTCATCCGCCGCACCCCCGGCCTGAGTTCTGAAAAGCCCGAAGTCGTCGGCCAGATCATGGCCGCGCCGGCAATCACGGCGCAGCAAGACATGCACATCGTGGAGCTGGTGCCCCTGCTCTCCGACCACGGCCTGCACCATATCCCCATCGTCAACACCGAGCGGCGGCTGGTGGGAATGGTCACCCAGTCCGACCTGATCGCGGCGCTCTATGCCGGCGGAAACAGGCCTGAAGGATAAGAAGAAACCCATGCCGAAATTTCCCTGGTATAACACCATCCGTTTCCGCGTCAGCCTAGCACTGTTTGTTCTCTTCTCCCTTCAGGCAGGCACTGCCGGTTTCACCCTGTATGAGGTCGATCTGCGCAAGCATGACTACGAGATCCTCAACCTTGCCGGCCAGCTGCGCGTCATCAGCCACACCATAGCGCACCAGTCACGCAACTACCTGAAAGAAAACGCAACCATTACCCTGAACAAGCAGCACGATGCCGCGTTCTACGCCCAGAACCTGCAACAGGGCATGGCACTCTACGACAAAATCATTATCGGCTTCCGCAACCGCCGCCTGGACCCGGAAATCACCGGGCTTGACGAGCCGCTGACATGTAGCTGGGACCAGCACTCACGCAATCAGCTGGATGCCAGCGCGACAGCATGGGAGGATTTCCGCACGGGCATGCAGCGCACGCTCGACACCAGCCTGTCCCAGCCCGAGCTTGCCGCCGCCCGCTACGCAGCACAGCACGGCGAAGAGTTGGCCCGCTCAGCGGACAGCCTAAGCCGCGCCTTCCAGCGCATGATGGAAGGCAAGCTCGCCACTATCCGCCTCTTCAACCAGCTGGCCTTCATTGCCACCGCCTTGCTGACAGCACTGATCGTCATCCTGGTATACCGCAAGGTACTGCGCCCGCTCACCCTCACCGTGGACGGGTTTTCCCGGGTGGCCAATGGCGATCTGGGCTACCAGATACCGCTGGTGGTGGATAACGAGATCGGCCGCATGACGCAGGCCTTCAACCGGCTTTCGGACCGGATGCGCGGCCTGTTCCGCCTCACCGACCGCATCAGTCGGGGCACCAACCTGCACGATGCGCTCAAGTTCGTGTGCGAGGAGTTTCGCACCTACCTGCCGGTGGAATGGGTAGGCGTGCTGCTGATCACCCCGGATCGTCGCCAGGTAGTGCTGGAACGTTTCTACAGCGAAGCCCCCAGCAGCCTGCGGGAAAATGACCTGTTTGAGTTTGCACTTGGAGCGCCTGAAGCTGCGCTGGCCAAAGGAAACGCCCTGGCTGTCGATGACCTGGACACCTTCTCCCGCGACAAAAGCCCTGCGTTCCTGTCTGCCAGGCTGGCGCGCGATAGCAAACGCTCGGCCCTGTTTGTCCCCTTGAAACAAGGCGGTGGTGGCGAAGCAGTGCTGGTGTTCGCCTCTTCCCATGCGGGCGCCTATACCCCGCAGCATGTGGAATTTCTCACCAACCTCGCCGCCCAGATTGCCCATATCCTGGAAAAAACCATCGTCATGGAGGGGTTGATCGTGGCCGCAGTGGAAGGCCTGGCAAAACTGGCAGAAAGCCGCGACCCGGAAACTGGCGACCATCTGGTGCGCATGAGCCTTTATTCCGCCATCCTCGCCGAAGAACTGGGCAATGATACCGTTCACCGCGAGCGCATCACCCCAGCCTACGTGCGGGATGTATTCCGTTTCGCCCCGATGCACGACATCGGCAAGGTCGGCATCCGCGACGATATCCTGCTCAAGCCGGGGCGTCTGGACCCTGGCGAGCGTACCGAGATGGAGCGCCACCCGGTCATCGGCGGACAGGTATTACGCCGCAGCGAGGAGCAAATGAACGCCCTCGGCCACAGCATTTTCCAGGTCGGCATCGAAATCGCCGAAGGCCACCACGAAAAGTTCGACGGCAGCGGCTATCCTGCTGGCCTGGCCGGCGAAGTCATCCCGCTTTCGGCGCGCATCATCGCGGTGGCCGACGTGCTGGACGCCCTCACCTCGAAACGCCCCTACAAGGAAGCATGGCCGATGGAAAAAGCCCTGGAAACCATCAACAACGATGCCGGAAAGCACTTCGACCCGGCTGTGGTCGCAGCCCTGCAGCGGGCGCTGCCCCGCGTAATGGAGATATACGAACGCCTGAAGCACGTCTGATGACAAGCAAGATCGGGAACAGTCATGAAAAGTACTAAATCAAGCGGTGGACTGGTCTATTCCACTGAGCACGGCAGAATCTGCCCCGCCTGTCGCAAACCCGTTGCCGACTGCATCTGTAGCCGGAATACGGCCATCCCGGCATCCGACGGCATCGTGCGCGTTTCCAGGGAAACCAAGGGGCGCAACGGCAAAGGCGTGACCCTGGTCAAGGGGCTCGCGCTCGACGCGCTTGCGCTCGCGCAACTGGGCAAGCAGCTCAAAACGGCGTGCGGCTCAGGCGGCACGGTGAAGGACGGCGTGATTGAAATCCAGGGCGATCACTGCGAACGGGTGATCGAAGCGCTCAAGAAGCAGGGCTGGGTCGTCAAGCGGGCCGGTGGCTAGCGGCTCTACACGCCTGACTAGAATGCCGCTTGATCCTGGGGAGTCATGCCCCTGTTCAAGAAATCCCAGTTCATCCGGATCAGGACATCGTTGCTCCGTTTCAGCGCTCTTTGGGCGGACCTGACCTTGTCGAGCAAGCCGGTGATTTCGCCGGCAAAGCCAGCGCCGGCGAAATGCAGATGCCACTCGTCGCCGTCCGGGTCTGACTCGTCGATGTCACGCCAGAAAAGCCTGGTGAAGCGATCATAGGAAACCGCCTTGCCGGCAAGGACATCGCTCCTGATTTCGCGCGCCCAGCGGCTTCGCCTCTTCATCAGGGCATCTGCGCCGTGGTGAACGGTCACGCTCAGGTAGGGGAAGAGATCCTCCGGCCGCTTTATCTGGACGAACTCGAGGAAACGCTCCCCCTCGTTGGCGTCGGCAATCAGAGCCTGAATCGCCGAGGTGGAGATTTCGAGGCTGACGCCGGTCTGGAATGTGTGAATCTTGTCGAGGTACATGCTTCGCTGCTCCTCTTAAAGCGAATTAAGATTGGAAAATCGCGCCAAGGTTCAGGTAGACGGCAAAAAACTTGCCGATTCATCTGTAATATTCAACAACAGACACAAGATTGGACTTAAGCAAGCATTTGCAAGGGATGCCATGATTCGATTCAACAATTCATTGAATGCCTGGGGAAAGCCTGATTTCGCGGCCGTCCTGAAACAGGAAATTGCCCGGATGGATCCGGCACTGTTTCCCCTGCGGCAAGGCTTGTCCATCGGCAGCCATGTAACCGATCGCCCGGTCAGCGCAATGATCATTCGTGCACATGAGGAAGAAGGGGTGATTCGCGTAAAGGCAGGAATTTTTTACACCAGCATCATTGCCGGCTGCAGCTGTGCCGATGACCCCACGCCCATCAGCGAAAACAACGAGTACTGTGAAGTGCAGTTCGACATCGACCGGATGACGGCCGAGACGACAGTGACGCTTGTCGCAGATCCGCATGAAGGATAAGCACATGGCAAGCAAAGTCGAGCAGATTTTGCGCGCTGTGGAATAATGGCTTTTCTGCTTTTTTAGCTGACCAACGAGATTAACAAGAACCGATGTCCCGCTTCGACCATGCCCATTCCCGCGCCACCCCCCAGCCCGGCGCGGCCAATTTTCGCTCCATAGGCCGCGTCTTCCCCTATCTGTGGGAGTTCCGTGGCCGCGTGCTGATTTCCCTGGCCTTGCTGGTCGGCGCCAAACTGGCTGCGGTGATGGTGCCGCTGGTGCTGAAGGAGATCATCGATGCGCTGGACAAGTCGCGCGCCGATCTGGTTCTGCCGCTGGCGCTGATCATCACCTATGGCCTGCTGCGCTTCGCCAGCACCACCTTTGCCGACCTGCGCGACGTGATTTTCGGCAAGGTCACGCAGCGCGCCATGCGGCGGGTGAGCATGGCGGTGTTCGAGCACTTGCACGCGCTGTCGCTGCGCTTTCACCTGGAGCGCCAGACCGGCGGCATCACCCGCGACATCGAGCGCGGCACCAAGGCCATCTCCAGCCTGGTGGGCTATCTGCTGTTCCGCATCACCCCCACCGTGCTGGAAATCCTAATGGTGGCGGTGATTCTGTTCGTCAAGCTGGACTGGGTGTTCGGGCTGATCACGCTGGTGACGCTGGCGGCGTATATCGCTTTCACTGTGACCATCACCGACTGGCGCACGCAGTTCGTGCGCCGCGCCAATACCCTGGATTCCGAGGCCTACGGCAAGGCGATCGACAGCCTGCTGAACTATGAAACCGTGAAATACTTCGGCAACGAGCGCTACGAGGCGGCGCGCTACGACACCAGCCTGGCAGAATGGGAACGGGTGGCCCTGCAATCGCAGCGTTCGCTCGGCCTCTTGAACGCGGCGCAGGCCGGCACCATCGCCATCGGCGTCACGCTCATGGTGCTGCGCGCGGCCAACGGCGTGGTGGAAGGCACGCTCACGCTGGGCGACCTGGTCATGGTCAATGCCTTCCTGTTGCAGATGTTCCAGCCCTTGAGTTTTCTCGGCGTGATGTACCGCGAGATCAAGCAGTCCATGACCGACGTGGAGCGCATGTTCACCCTGCTGCATCGCCCCAGGGAAGTGGAAGACGCGCCGGATGCGCGCCCGCTCGATGTGCGCGGCGGCGAGGTGAAGTTCGAGCACGTCAGCTTCGCCTACAACGCCGACCGTCCGATTCTGCACGATGTCAGCTTCACCGTCCCGGCGGGAAAAACCGTGGCCGCGGTGGGCGCGAGCGGTGCGGGCAAATCCACGCTGGCACGCCTGCTGTTCCGCTTTTATGACGTCAATGAAGGCGGCATCCGCATCGACGGCCAGGACATCCGCCACGTCAGCCAGGACAGCTTGCGCGCCGCCATCGGCGTGGTGCCGCAGGACACCGTGCTGTTCAACGACAGCATCTATTACAACATCGCCTATGGCCGCCCCGACGCCACGCGCGATGAAGTCATCAATGCTGCCCGCGCCGCGCACATCCTCGACTTTATCGAATCCCTGCCGCAGGCTTGGGACTCCGTGGTCGGCGAACGCGGCCTGAAGCTCTCCGGCGGCGAAAAGCAGCGCGTGGCCATCGCCCGTACTTTGCTGAAGAATCCGGCGATCCTGATCCTGGACGAAGCCACCT
>Ga0209077_1000350_pt1 | contig 12332 bp, 8 predicted proteins | sample PPLLak1March2015_FD_187247 | JGI IMG/M metagenome (GOLD analysis project Ga0209077, IMG submission 187247) | Freshwater sediment microbial communities from Prairie Pothole Lake near Jamestown, North Dakota, USA - PPLs Lake P7 Core (1) Depth... | ecosystem: Environmental > Aquatic > Freshwater >... | reverse complement strand
TTGTTTTCCAGGGCTAATTTAATTTTGGCTGTAACATCAAAATAAACATCCCAGTAGTCCTTGGGTTTTACCCATGGCCTTACTGCAAAATTCACGGAGCTGTCAGCCAGTTCCATGACCGCGACAACAGGCGCAGGGTCTCTGAGAATTCTCGGATCTGAATCAATAACAGATTCGATGACCTGTTTTGCTTTTTTAATATCATCTTCATAAGAAACGCCAATTTTGAGATCGATTCTTCTTGTGGGATTGGCAGTGTAGTTGCTGATTGTGCCGCCTGTTATTTGTGCGTTTGGAATGATAACTCGGACGTTATCCGGCGAGTTAAGCACCGTATTTAAAATCTGAATTTCCTGGACCGTTCCCTGTGTTCCGCCTGCCGCGACAAAATCACCGACTTTAAACGGCTTGAATATCACCATAAGTATTCCGGCCGCAAAATTCGACAACGAGCCCTGAAGCGCAAAAGCTACTGCTAATGCCGCCGCACCGAGCACTGCTATTGCCGCGGTAAGCTTTATCCCGACCCTGTCGAGGGCCGCGATAATCACAAATACTACCAAACCGAAATACGTTAGATGCTGCACAAAGCTTACAAGGATTTGCTCAACCTTGGCCCGAGCCATAGCCTTGGCGATAATTACGGAAATCCATTTCGCGACCTTGCGCCCGATTAGAAAGATAAGAATCGCGGCCAGCAGGTCAATCGCGAAAGCCGTTCCCTTGGTTATCAGAAAATTTTTAATAGTGTCAAATAGATGCTGAGTCCCGCTTGCCTGTGATACTGAATTAGCATCCGAGTTTGCGTCCGCACCAATAGCCGGTACGCTGACAAGCAATATCAGCGTTATTGCTAAAATCCCTGTTCTTTTCATTCGAAGCTCCGTCTTGCGATTTAAATTTTTAAGTTAAAAGTATCTCCGGTTTGTGCGCTACTGAGGTGCCGGGGCAGGTGCTGCCGGTGTATTGGGGCCCGGAGCTGCCGGAGGCGTCGGTTCGTTAGTTTTTTTCTTGCATCCCTCTAAACTAAGCAGACTCACTGAAATCAATACACATAACATAATTCTAATTACTGCTTTCATGTTTTCCCCTTTACAAAAAAAATTAATAAGTTTTAAACTCTAACTTTTTTTAAGTATGTCCCGAATATCCGTCAGCAGAAGAACCTCAGGTGTTGGTGTCGGCGGAGCGGATGGTTTCGCGGCCTCTTTTCTTTTCAGGGTATTAATTCCTTTTACCAGCATGAAAATCGCGAATGCGATTATTGTAAAATCAATCACCGTCTGAATGAAATTGCCATAGTTAAGTGTAACTGCCGCCCTGGCCGGTGCATCTGCGGTTGCGGGAACAGCGTCCTTCAGCGTTATCGCCAGTTTGCTGAAATTTACGCCCCCTATAAGCAGGCCTATCGGCGGCATAATTACATCAGCCACAATTGATGACACGATTTTGCCGAATGCCGCGCCAATGACTATGCCCACGGCCATGTCTACTACATTACCCCTGACGGCAAACGCCTTAAATTCCTGTAACCATTTCATTGCCATCTCCTTAAATTCACAAATCGCCCGCTATCTCAATTGCATGAGACTAAATCATAATATTTGCCCGTGACTTGTCAAGCCTTGGTTTTGTTATCTATGGAACAAGGTACGGGTAAATTGCCCAAATTAACATTTACAAAAATGCACAAAAGATTTTTACCGCAGAGTTCGCGGAGAGAGCAGAGAAATATAAAGTAAGAGAGAGAAAAAATATGGCGAAACGTATGAGAAAGATTCGAAAACTTATGGACGATTTTATTTATTTGACATAAAATAGATATTTTAAATTAATAATTAATAATTTAAGATAGATTCTACCGGCAAATATAGGTTGCTGTGGGGCTGTTGAAAAACACAATACTTACGATTGAGATTGCTTCGCTTCGCTTGCAATGACTTAAAATTGCACATATTGTCATTGCGAGCAAAGCGACGAAGCAATCTTTACTTTATAAACAGTCCCGCTGTCCCTATTAAAAATTGCGGCGAAATAGAATTTTGTTTGTAGCTTATGGACTCTTGCCCGGGCTGACTTATTTTATTAACATTAAATTAGAGAGGTCAATGAAATGAAATTATTTAATTTAAATATTTTAATACTTTTATGTATTTGCGGTAATGTCTTTGCAATCAATAGTTCAGGTTTAGTAGATAATTATGAAAAATCCACAAAAATACTTTGGCATTCTTCTTTCGAAGTCCACAGTATTATTTCAATGGAGGGACAAGATAATCCCGGGTTTCAAGCATTCGAGCGCACTGCCAAAATTTATAGAGATGGACCAAGAATATCTGTTATTTCCCAGGATGACGCCTTGATGAAAGGCGGACAACGTTTTTCTGAAAAGCGAACCTGTATTTTAGATGATAAAGCCATCATTATCGCCTCAGAGCAACAAGGAGGGGCTTTTTTTGATTCCAATCTTGCAAAGTGGAAACAATTTGCTTTTGCAGGTTTTGGAGGGGCTATAATAACTGAAGGAAGCGTTGTTGGAGACGATGATGCCAAGCTGTTTACGATTCTCCGTGAAAGCAATTTACAAATGAGAAATGAAATGGAAAATATTGACGGACATCAAGTTTATGTTCTTGAGGGAAAGGGCAAAAGAGGCAAGATTAGGATTTGGCTGGATCCAAATGCAAATTTTCTTCCAAGGCGTCTTGAAATATTTAAAACCGATGAGGACTTACTTAACGGCCGTCCCGTAAAACTTGCAAAAGAAGACAATATTATTAAAAACAAACAGTTAAAAGAATATTCTTTGAAGGTAGATGAAGTAAAAATACAAAAAGTAGACGATATGAATATAATGACCGATGCTAATATTACTGAAATTAGAACATATGCGGATAATTACAAAATTACAGCGCATTATCCTTTTCATATTCTAAAAATAAATCTTAAACCTGACTTTGCATCAGTTAAGGCCTTTGACATTAATTTGCCTGATGGAACACCGATAACAAATAACAATTTCCCTGGAAGCAAATTTGAGGTTCGCCAAGGTAAAATTGTTTCCGCAGGAAATTAAAATAGCGCAGAATGAAAGCAATTATTAATTTGCGTTTTGTATTGCGTTTAGCATGTTTGGATCGATTGCTTTGCCAAGTTCCTGTGCGATTTTGATATGCTCTTTGGCCTGCTGAAATTCATTAAGTTTATAATATGAAAGTGCAAGGCCGTAATGGCCATCGGCCATTTTAGGAGCAAGTTCTACCGCCTTAAGCTGGTTTTTCAATGCGTTTGCATAGTCACCTTTATTAAAGTACGCAGCGCCTATCTGGTATTGCAGCTCAGGATTTTTCGAATTTACCTTTATTGCCTTGAGATACTGTTCAATTGCCCCATCGAAGTTGCCTTTATTAAAATAAATATTTCCCAGATTAACAAGCGCTTCGAACAAATCCGGCTTAATCGCAAGCGCCTTAAGATATGCATCCATTTCATTTGCGGCCTTTTCCATTTGTTTATAGCAAAGCCCCATCCCTAAATACGCCTCCGCAATCGAAGGATTAATCGAAAGCGCCTCCTCATAGCTGGTAATCGCCTGCCCGCAGTCACCCGATTTACTGTAAACATCACCCAACAGATGATAAAGCTGTGCATTTTTAGGTTCGAAATTCAATGCCGAAATAATTGTATTTCTCGCATCATCGAGCCGGTTCATTTTTAAATAAATAATTCCCAGGTCTTTATATGCCGCGGCAAAATTCGGTTCTATGCGAATGGCAGCAGCGTATTCATTTACCGCATTATTAAACTGTTGGACCGCAAAGTACGCGCTTCCTAAAGTGGCATGTGTCTTTGCATCATCAGGGCTTATCCTCAATGCCGCCTGAAACTCATTTATCGCCTCTTCGATTCGGTTCTTTATCAAATAGTAGCTGCCCAGATTTTTTCTCGGCTCCGAAATCGTCGGATTAATAAAGACGGCCCACTGCATCGAGGCTATCGCCTGATTTACATTTCCGATGTCCTTGTAAACGTTCCCAAGATTATTGAAAAAGCAGCCAAGCGACTGGCGCTTGTTCAAATTCGACATGTAAATTGTTTCAGTCTTTGGAATTTTAAATTGCTCGATGTAGTAGCTGTCCGGCGGAGTATTTCCGTTATGGGTAGTCTCGATATTGATGCGATTCTTGCCGTCGTCATACCTCACAAAAAAATGTCCCGGCACCACCACACCATACAAAGGCAATCCCAATCTCTCGCCAATTGACAGATAAAGAATCGATAAGCTGAGGCAATAACCCTGTCTCCTATCCATCACCGAATGCAGAAATAAATCGTAAGGGTCTGTTGCCTTATCTATCGGTCGAAATTTCAATTCATTAAAAAGATAATCATTAATTACAGGTATTGCAGCCGGCCCCATCGTCAGATTTTTGGCTTTGACGCGCCTATGGATTTCTTTTGCCATATCGTCGAGCCGCTGCTGGTATTTCGTCCCTGCCACCATGTCGCTCCACGATTCCGACACAATCAATGTAGCCGTGCCAAGGTCAATCTGCTCAGGCGAAAGCGCAAGCACCTTTTCAATTGAATTGACATACAGCCCCTCAAGATTCGCATTCGCCAGCGGCTCTGCTAACTGGTTTTCATTTGGCGGCTGGGCCGCAAAACCAAATTTAAACTGTCCACCGCCGAGCACGCAGAGCCCGCAGAGACAAATATAAAGTAAAACCCTCGTTCTTTGTGGCGAGCAATAATTTTGTGTTATCATAAATTTATTTTTCAGTCACCTTCTCGGCTTGTAGTATCTTGGTTTTGCCTGTTAACATTGACTCATATAGATTGACAGAAGCCCGCATGTAAAATTGACTCATTAAGTCCTTTGTATATGGACCATCAATGAGTAGAAAAAGTTCCCCGCTTTCCTTGTTATAAAGCATCCCTTTGCGAAGTTCAATTTGTTCTATAGAAATTCCATAACTGATTTTCATTTCTCCAAAATGAAAACATTCGTTATATGCCTTTTCACCCAAATCTGATGATCCATGTTTAAGATAATAGATCAGATTGCCGTCAGTTATAGCTTTCTTCAAGAAATTCTTATCAATTAAATCTTGTTCACTTTTTGGGAAAGCACCATCATTTTCTTCGGTATATCGGCCAATTACTTTTCCTATACTTACTGCAGTAAGACCGTATTTGCTCGCTGCGTCTATCCAATTGTAATAGTGCCTTGTAACAGGTATTAAAACTATTAAAGTGAGCAATGTCAGCACTATGAATATTGTTATTTTTCTGGACAGCTTCATAATGTTAATCTTCTTCCATTTCCAGCCCTATAGGTTTCTTGCCGAAAAGGTCAATTTGCCGCCACTTGTTTGTCTTGAATCTGATTCTATTTGCCAATCCCGCCGTGATTATGCTCAAAGTTGCCGCCGCCCAAGGCCCCAGCGAACCGAAATTGGGAAACAGCTTTATTATAGCATATCCTCCTATTGCCAGTATAGCCGCTGCCGAAAAACCCGTGGCCGCCAGCCATATCGTATCTCCCGCTCCTCGCAATGCCCCGCTGTAAACCGTCCTCGATGCGTAAAAAAGCTGATAAATCGCCCCGAAGATAAGCACTTCTGCGCCGATTAAAATTACCTTTTCATCAGCCGTCCACAGCCGCATCAGTATGTCCCCGAAAAATAAAAATCCCAGTCCCACCGCTCCCATATAGATGACCGCAAGCCGCAGGCATAATCCGGTTTGCTTGATTGCTGTGTGGTCTCTGTCTGCCCCGATTGATTTGCCCACAGCTACCGTGATTGCCGTCTTCAATCCTTCGATAGGCATCGTTGAAAGATTTATGCATGCAAGCGCCGCGCTTGTCGCCGCCTGTGCCTCTTTTCCGAACCTGCCCACAAGCCAAAATAATATCGCTCCCCATACGCCAACGCTTAAGGCCAGTTCAATCCCTGCCGGAACTCCTACCTTTAAGAGGTCCGCCATTTTTTTAAAATCAGGTTTGAGCATTTTGAGGCTTGCGTATTCTTTTCGAAAATCACTGCTTAAAAATGTCCCCATCCTTATCCCGCCGCCGACTGCGATGCCGATTACTGTTCCCCATGCCGAGCCCGCGATTCCCATCTCGGGAAAACCGAATTTTCCGAAAACCAGCGCATAGTTCATCACAAGATTGACAACTTGTGCGATGATGGCCGCATACATCGAAAGCAGGGGCCGGTGAACCCCCATGAAAAACTGCACGCCCGCCCATACGAAGACGACCGCAATATTGCCGAAAAGCATTATTCGAAAATATATAACCTCAAGCTCGACTACCTCGGGGTCGTGCCCGAATGACTTGAAAATCGCCGGTGCAAGCGGCCAGCAAACGGCCAGAACCAAAAGCGAAAAAGCCGTGCCCATATAGACTGCCTGCCATAAATAGCTGGTGCATTCCTTTTTGCTTTCCCTGCCGAAACACTGGCTTACAAACGTGCCAAGCCCCGCAAAAATTCCCATCACGCATGCCGATGGTATCCCGGCCGTAAATCCCGCCGGCAAAACGGCTGCCAGTGCCGCCGTTCCTAATTTAGAGACCATCAGCCGGTCCACAAATTGCAGCAGAGTAAATGAAAGGGTCGTAACGATAATCGGCCCCGCCAGCTTGAGTATGAACTTCAGGGACGCCTCATTGACCTCAGCCTTTAGCGGCAGCACGACAGCAGGTAATGCCCCATTTCCCGTTGTAACAGATTCTTCATTCATTCTATAATCACAGATTACACAGATAACACAGTTTTAAATCACAGTGTAAATCTGTGTTAATCCATGTCTAATTTTAATCCTTTATATACGATTTACGGTAACAATAGGACTGCCAAAATTCAATATATTCGTTTTTCCTGCTGCAATCCATTTTCCTATTTAGGAAATTAAGCCATATCAGGAAAATAAAAGGGATTGTTGGCCGGTTCACATCAGGCCAATATTTCTACGGCTCGAATACTATCCGGATCTATTCGGAGTTTGCCAATAATGAAATAAGATTTTTAAATATAGCTATTGAATCGGCGGATAAGCCCCGACGAATTTTACATCCTTGGGCTCGCCAATAAGTTTTTTGATATCATCCGACAAAGACGTCCCTGATGCGGCAGAAGGGAATACATTTAATAATTGGAAATTATTCAATTGGGGACATTTGAATAACGGCCCCGCGTAATTCGAAAAATACTTGTCATTGGCGGAAAATTCAGGAATCAATTTATGCAAATCTTCAGGAGAATTTAATGCTTCCAGGCATCTTTCATTCTTGGCCGGACTCCAGTAAATCAACGGACTGGTTTTGTCTGAGCTTTGCCGGACATAAGCGTTGTAATCAAGCTTTTTAACCTGCGGCTGCGTAAGCTGGCAGCATTGAATCCGCATCTGCGAGAACGCAAGCAGCGGCCGGTTGAAATTTTCATCAGCCGTAAGCAGGTTGTTTACGAAGACATGTCCTTCGCGTGCATTTACATCGGGGCCGGTGCTCGGATGCCAGCCGAAATGGTCGCCTACAGCGCTTCTGTTATTGCGGCCGATGCAGGCGATACTGTTGACAAATGTATTGTTATAAATTTGAACATTGGAGCTGTTTAGTATGAATATCCCGTGATCACAATTTACAAACAAGTTGCCTGAGCAAATCGCGCCTTTTGAAATTTCAAAGAAAAATCCATTATCGCTTGGCCAGAACTGTTCGCTGTTAAACCGCCTGCTGTTATCGCCCACACCCTGGACCCAGTTATCGATGAACCTGCCGTCTACATTGCCGACATCATACCAGATACCGTTTGAATTAGGATTATCGATAACAAGATTGTCCCTGCAGGTTGCCCGGTAACACTGGTTAAATATCTTTACCGCGGCCGGAAAATAGCCGGTGATATTCTCGATGTTATTTCGCCTGAAGATATTTTTTTCAAGCAGCACATCTGATGAGCTGATGACATAAATCCCTTCAGTGCTCGTGTCGCTTACAAGACAATTCTTAATCGTCAGCTTATCGCCCTTAAAGTAAGCGGCTACACGCGAGCAGAATGAAATTGTGCAGTTTTCAAAAGTAGAACCAATTACATCTTTTCCGAATTTAGACTCATCTGCCAGCCCCTCCGGCTCTGTCCCTTCAATTTCAAAGGCCCGGTAGGCATACTGAGTAAATGTCATCCCTCTGATTGTCGAGCCTTTTTTGTCCGAGGCCTTGCCGTGACAATCTCCATTAGTTCGAATAAGTGCGTAGTCGAACGCCGTGATTTCCACAGAATGGTTTGCGGGATCGGTACCAATGTAAACCGTGCTGTCATTATAGTCGATGTAAAAGGAATCGGCATTAACGTCTCCTTGTGTGCCGGCTGATTCTAAAAACTTTCCATCAACAAAAACCATATCATTGTTAAAACGGTGCAGCGGAGTCCCTTTGTTCTTGTCCTGCTGCCACCAGTCGGCCGGCTTTGCCGCGAACAGCCGTTTCCAATTTGTCTTCCATAATCCATTGCTTAGGCGTTCCCATTTATCGGCTATATATGTCCCCTTTAATACCGTCCGTTCATCCGCGTATGGCTGTATCGTGATTCCCTGGTTGAATTTCAATCCTCCGGTTCGATATGTCCCGCCCCTCATTATGATTGCATCGCCTGTTACTACTTTCTCAATCGCCGATTCCAGCGATGATGCTTTATCCGGACTTTCTCCTGATAGCTCAGTTTTTCCATCAGGCGCAACATAGTAAATCTTACCCGTCACTTTTGGTAATTCATATTTTTGCTGAATTGGCCCGTAAGGTCCGCCAGACGGCTGAGCATTTGATAACGAAGCGCAGCAGACTGTCAGAATAAAAATAAATAAAAAAAGATGACGAAGTAAATTCATTTTGTTTTCCTTAAATTTTGAAGTTGGAGATGTCTTCCAGGGTCTTTTTTACAAAATCTAAAAATTGAGCCGCATAGCCCCCATTTGCGACCTTGTGGTCAACAGATAAAGTCATATTCATCATCTTGCGGACGATTAAACCATCAGCGGTATCCCCAGAGGGGACACAATTATCAGTTATTCTGCCGATTCCCATAATTGAGCACTGACCCGGGACAACAATCGGAATAAACGAATCAACACCAAACGAGCCGAGATTACTCAGAGTTATGCAGCCGCCTTCGAGGTCATCGAGCGTAAGCTGGTTTGTTTTTGTCCTTTCGATAAGCTGTTTTGTAAAACGGGCAATTTCTGAAACTGTTTTTTTGTCCGGGTCCTTTATTATCGGTGCAATCAAGCCCTCCGGCGTTGAAATCGCAAGCCCGATACCTATTTTTTTTGCAAGCTTTATATCATCACCTTCGATTTGGCCGGTCATTATCGGGAATTTTTCGAGCCCTATAGCAATTGCCTTAATAATAAAGTCATTATATGAGAGTTCTTCTTTGCGTGACTCGTTGATTTTTTGTCTGTAAGCGGCAAGTTCAGTGACATCGGCCCTTACATTTAGATAAAAACATGGCATTTCCTGTTTTGAGCGGAGCATTTTTTCGGCTGTGATTTTTTGAAGCCTGCTTACCGGTATGGTATCCCCAAGTTTTAGATTCACAGGCAGCACCGGAACTGGTAATGGCATGTCATTTATTTTGATGCGCTTTGCAGGTTTTGATTTTGCAATCGTAGGTGCCGACGGCATCGATGCCTTGAGCAAATTCAAAAAATCATCGCTTATCCGCTCATCCTTATCTCCAAGGATTAATAGAGGCGTTTCAATCGTATAACTTATTCCAATCTCGGCTAATATCAATTTTACAAAGCCATCCACAGGTGATTCTATCTCGAGGGTTGCCTTGTCAGTTTCAACATCAAAGAGGACATCGCCGCTCTTGACGTGGTCACCCACTTTGACCTTGCAGTCAACGATAGTTCCATCTTCCATTGTATCGCCGAACTTCGGCAGCCGGACTTCTTTGGCCATATCGAATCCTTTTCACTAGTATTTGAAATCAGGCGGATTTTAAGCTATCGGCAAGTTACAATCAACTTCCCTCTGGAAAGTGTTAATGCAAAATATTTAAGATTGATTTGAACAAATAATGCTAAAACCTGCGGTACTTCATCAAATCCTGATAAAGACAATCTAATTGCTGTCAGGGGTCTTGCAGCCACTGTTCGGCCAGAACAGCAAGGTCGAGAAAATCAACTACACCATCTGGAGCAATGTCTGAAGATGGAAAACCAGTCGATTGAAGCCACTGGCTGCCAATAATAGCAAAGTCAAAAGAATTCACAAAGCAGTCATTTGACAGGTCAGCGCCCGGACACAGACTGAACATATAAGCAGAACCCGAATTAGTTCCATTGTCGTCATCACCATAAGCTCCGACTACGGCGGAATTATTATCGATAGAAACCGAGACGCCAAAGGAGTCATAGGCGGCAACATCAAAAGCAAGAAGCCTGGCATCCGGGCTCCAGTTTGTACCATCTCGCTTGAAAATGTACGCTGCCCCCGAATTGCTCCCGCCGTCATCTTTGTAGTAAGCACCCACTATAGCATGTTCACTTCTGATAGAAACCGATTTCCCGAAGAAATCACCGATATCGCCATCTGAGGCTAAAAGTTTGGCCTGCTGGCTCCAGCCGGTTTCATCACGCTTAAATATGTATGCTGACCCCGAATTGTTCCCGTTGTCATCATCAAAAACACTTCCGACAACAACATATTCACTAATAATAGAAACCGAGTAGCCAAAATAATCATCGGCAGCTCCGTCTGAGGCAAGAAGTTTGGCCTGCTGAGTCCAGGTTGTCCCCTCACGTTTGAATATATAAGCCGAGCCGGAATCGCTTCCATTGTCGTCATCATAATAAGCTCCAATTACGGCGTAATCACCGCTAATAGAGACACAGTAGCCAAAGTTATCACCTTCAGCGCCATCCGGTGCTAAAAGCTTTGCCTGCTGGTACCAGGTTGTACCCTCACGTTTGAATATGTATGCCGCACCGGAGTCGTTACCTTTGTCATCATCATAATAAGCTCCTATTATTGCATAATCACCGCTGATTGAAACTGAGCCGCCAAATACGTCACCTGGGGCCCCATCAGAGGCTAAAAGCTTAGCCTGCTGGCTCCAGATTGTGTCATTACGGACGAATATATATGCCGAGCCCGAAGTATTTCCATTATCGTCATCACCATAAGCCCCGATGATAGCATAATCCGGGCAGATGGAGACAGAACGGCCAAAAAAATCGTCAACAGCACCGTCTGAAGCAACGAGCTTGGCCTGCTGATTCCAGTTTGTTCCATTGCGCATAAATATGTATGCCGAACCGGAACTGCTTCCGTTACTGTCGTCATTAATAGCCGCAGCGATGGCATAGTCGCCGCTAATCGAAACAGACATTCCAAACCAATCGCTGTCGGCCCCATCAGAGGCCGCGAGCTTGGCAAGCTGCGTCCATCCTGCCGTTTTAGCAACCTCGCACAAGCACAAAACCAGGCTTAATCCCAAAAAACTAATTGCACAAACTTTTCTCTTTTCCATTCTTAACCCCCTTAACTTCCTATATAATACAATAGTTTTCACCCTCTCAAAAAATCCTTGTGATTCGTTAAGGTCAACTTAAACGGATATGGCCTGTATTTAGCTGAAATGCATATGAGCACCCAAATTTATTTCTCTTAGGACGTACAATTCTTTAAAACCATCCTTGACAAAAAAGCTACTTTTTTAAAGAAATGAGTGTGCCTTAAATTTGACTCCTCGTGGCTCATAAAGCCTAATAATATGTTATTTCCCCTTGTATAAAATGTCAAGGGAAATCAGGTTAAAACTTATGAATTTTATCTTCTGTATACATTTGAATTAAGCTCTTTGGCCTATATACTCCCTAAGGCTCAGAAATCTATAAAAAAAGGCATATGTATTTGTTGCTTAAACAAGCAACTAAAGTTTGTTATAATTCCCTGGTCTGACTATAAACTTTCTTTTTCAACAAAATAAAAAAGTTGACTAGACCATCAAACAACAGATATTATTAATTTTATAAAATGCGGGCGTAATTCAGTGGTAGAATGTCGGCTTCCCAAGCCGAATGCCGTGGGTTCGAATCCCATCGCCCGCTTTAGTAAAGGCAGCGATTGCTCATTTAACCACACTGAATAAGGAAATAAATTATGTTCAACTGCTTTAGACTTTCTATAACCTTATCATTCTTTGTTGCCATCCAATTCGCAGCAGCAGATGTCAATCTAAATGATCCATTCGAAGTCAATAAATTGATTGGCCGCGGAGTAAATTTTGGCAATACCCTCGACAGGGAAGTGGAAC
>Ga0209077_1000348_pt1 | contig 12348 bp, 7 predicted proteins | sample PPLLak1March2015_FD_187247 | JGI IMG/M metagenome (GOLD analysis project Ga0209077, IMG submission 187247) | Freshwater sediment microbial communities from Prairie Pothole Lake near Jamestown, North Dakota, USA - PPLs Lake P7 Core (1) Depth... | ecosystem: Environmental > Aquatic > Freshwater >... | reverse complement strand
CGGAACAAGTTCGCGAACATCATGGTGTCGGGGACATACGCCGGGGCTGAAATCGCCTCTCCCGCCAGTCCTCCCGCTGGGTATGACTACCTCTACGCAAAGGCTGGCGGACGCTTCTACCTGAAAGACTCCGCAAACAACGAAGAACAATTGCTCGTTTCGTCAGAGTTGTCCAGGGCGAACGTATTCCTGACGAACGGCGGGTTTGAAGTCTGGCAGCGCGGCGCGAACTTCAGCCATATGGGATACAGCGCAACCGCATTCGGCCCTGACATGTGGCGATGGGTCGCTAACGGCGGGTCCACGCAAGGCATCATATCGTCTGATATCGCTGTCTACGATGGCGGCGGCGGTACATCGTGCAAGATTACCCACATCCTCCTCGGGACGGAATCATCGTTACGGCAAGACCTGACTGACCCTACGTTATTGCGGCAACTACGGGGCCGTACGATAACGTTCTCGTGCCGGGTGAAAACGAACGTCGCCAACGGCGTCAAAGTCAAAGGGTACGGCGGGTCGGTTGCGACCGAGAGTGCCTTCCATTCCGCCGACAATACCTGGCAAACAATGTCGGTTACGTTCTCGATTGACGCGAATGCGACAGCGGCATACGTGTATTTGACGTTGACGGCATCGGGTACGTTCAACTTCGACAACGCCACACTGACCATTGGAAGCGTCCCGCAGATTTACACTCCGCGACACCCGTCGGCGGATTTGCTCGACTGCCTGCGGTACTGCCAGGTCTACGGCGGGACGACAACCTACGACCGGATTGGCTGGGGCTTTATCAACGGCACAGCGGGGGCGACCTTCGGCGTTCGCTGGGTCGCGCCGATGGGCGGCGTACCCAGCATTACCTTCAATAACCCCGCTCTCTTTGCGGTACATCACTCGGTTGCTGGTGGTACGACGACGCCTTGCACAGTCCTAGGAGCCGGGGGATACCCGTACGGCTGCGATATTTCAGTGACGACCGCTGGCGGACTAACACTCGGTCAGGGCGCGACCTTCCTCACCAACGCTTCAACAACGGCTCGAATGCTCGCGGAGTGGAATCCATGACCGTCTCGATCTCTGACTTCAACACCGACGGCACGGTACTCGTCACACACGACGACCACAGTGAAACCGCACCGATTGAAGACGTGGTGTCAATCGACCGGGGCGGCTCGCTCACCGACGACACGATCATCATCTTTGCCTGTCCGGTTGATGAAGCATCCACTTCGTACTCGATGGGGAGCACCGGGGAAGTCGGAGACATGATCCAGCGTGCGTTGGTGCTGTTTCGCGTCAAGAAAAGCGGCGATACGATCACCCAGGCCAAACAGTTCGTCAAACAACGTATCGAGCGCAACGGAGGGGAATTTCTGCTCGACGCTGATGACACGCAGGCCAAGCTGCGAGACACCGCGTTCAAGCGAAACCTCCGTCGTGTCAAGGCTGCGATGGACGCGCTCGAAGCTGAACAGACACAGCCAGCCCCCTAGAAAACGAGCCGGGTAGGACGATGCCAAGTAACGCAATTGCACTATTCCCGCCCTTTGATCCCGAGGCCGATTGGCAATACACCGGGTTCAAAGTCTTCATCGGAGCGGCAAAGCCCGATCTCCAGCGCGCCACGATCTCGGAAGGCTGGCCGATTGTCACGACGGCAAGCACAACGCTGGCCCAGATCTGGAATGACGGGTTCGACACGCTAACGCTCACGAGCGGTGCGGCATTCACGACACGATCCGGCTTTGTCTACATTCCGGGTGTCACGTCCGACAACATGTTCAGCTACACGAGTCGTACCGGGAACGTGCTGTTCGGCGTGCGTCGCGTCGGCGGCAACGACACGCAACTCAATGTAGGCGCGTCGGTATATGCGTGGCGCGATATCACTGGTTTTATCACCCGTATCCGGCGCGGCTTCAATAAAAGCGGCAACGCCTACCTGCACTACGCCGACCTCGAAGGCTACTCCTGGAACTCGCTGATCGTCTTTCAGGACGCGACCGTCTACATTCAGTGCCAGTACGAGAATTCGACCTTCCCCGGCAACCGGACACCCTGGATACCCAGATTCCTTGGCTATCTCGACCCGCCACGACCTACGGCTGCGAACGACGGCTCGGTCTACACAGTAACGGCACGCTGCGAATCGAAGTGGCTCTCGACGATTCAAGTCCTGCCACAGACCATCGGCGACGAGACAATCGACGGCGACCGGACGGTTTCGTCATTCAAACAGAACCCGTTTGCTATTCCCGGTGAAGGCGACGGGAGTAGCAGCCTCGACGCCGATGCTACAAAGGGGGATCGTACTACGCTGTGGGCGTCTGGAGGCACCCCTGTGCAAGCAGCGGGACTGGCCGACCGACCGCAAGGCCGAGTTACAGTACCGGGAGGCGGTATCCCGAGCGACGCCGATGGGTTCGGGGCACGCATTCAAGGCGTCTACTGCAACCCACCGAACGGCACACGATACACGGCACAACGCCAGAAGTTCATCGAGATCACCCACACCGGACCTAATCCAAACCGGACACCGTACATCGACGACATCCGGTCGAACTACGTCGAGACTAGCCCTGGAGTCTGGGAGTGGATAACGACCGTCATTCCGGCAACGGAAGACGCCGAGACAGCCGGGATACTTGACCTCAGTAGTATGACGCTCGCAACTAAGAGTTGCCGCATTCAACTGGGCAGCAAGAACGGATACGGGCTGGGGGAGATGGCGTTGGCACGCGGTCAGACAGCCATCATCTGTTACAACAAGGCTGTCTTTGACGAGAACTTCCAGCCCCCACCGAACTGCATGATCATCGAAATCGAACAATGCGACGGCTGGCGGATGGGACTTGACCCGCTGCAATGGCATCGCGGCGTCGGGCAAGATTTTGACATCGACCCGGAAGGTGATTTCGTCGCCCTGATTCGTCAAGGTAGAGGACCGTTTCAGTGGGCCTCGCGGGAAGGAGCCGGAACACCCCGCGTGAACATCGTCTACGACGGGACGAATCCCGATCTCAATCTCAGTTACCTCTACGCTCAGAATCCAGGGGATATTGATACGACTCCTATTACGGGGTTTCCGCCGCGTGGCTACCTGACTTTCCCGACCGCTGGCGTGCGTATGTATTACGACGGTATCGATACAGCCCATCAGAAATTCCTGCGCGTCCGTAAGTTCGGGAATCAGAACCGTGTTTTCGGAGACGTGTACGAGGGTGTCTTCACCGCGCACTGGCAGGATTTCATCGGAATAAGCGATGAAACACGCGGTCAGATTCCAGCCCGGTTCTGGCGGAAGGTCGGTGACGACGCACCGATTGAAGACCAGAACCAGACCAGCCAGGAAGCGCACCGCGTCTGGGGAGACCGCTCAAGCGGTGGAACGGGCGGATTCAATCCGAACGCTAAGATTTCTGTCAACGGTCCCGGTCCTGGTCAATATCTACGCCGCAAGAATGCGTTGGGTGGCGGTGTCTACGAAGGGTTGACCGGACCTACTTACCCTGAAGACGGCGCGACGTTCTGGTGGCATGACAGCGCAACGCGCTGGGATTGGGAGACGCTGAACTCTCCGGTCTTCTGGACGGGCGGCGGCATGGAAACCGTCGAGTGGTTGCGAATCGATCTCGGCTATCACAACGTCGCCGCTGTTGACGACGATCTGACCAGTACCATTCTTCCCGGTAATGCGTACCCGGAGCGCAGGATTACGACAGTGCTCGGAGCAGCAATGGAGTATCCGGCTGCGTTACCGATTGAGCGGGGGTATCTCCAGTCAACGACGGGTGTGCGATTTACCTACGGTCGCCGTGATCGATTTGGCTTCTACGAAGTCACCAAGTATGCGTCGAACGGCAACGTCTTTCCGGCTGGTCAGGGACCGACAATCGATGTGGGTGAAGAACTCTACGGCGTCTATAACACGAACCCGTCGCATCATTACGGTGCACCACGACCGTTCGAGTTAGGCAATCTCTATGAGGTCGCGTCACTTGATATTCGACGCTGGCGCGCCGGATTTGAAGCCACGATTATCGAAGACCGTATGGCTATCGAACCCGAACGGATGATTCGCTGCACCCCCGGAAGCCTGCATAAGTTCCCGTCGGCTGGAACGATCTACGGACAGTTCGCCGGGACAAAATTTGAGATCAGTTACGACGCACGAACGGCGGATACGTTCTATGAGTGCGCCCACGTCCACGCAAAGTTGCGGGGTCAAATCCCTGCCGGAACGACTGTCAGTATGCAACTGGGTGATATGGTCGTGCCGAAATCGTTCCTGGTGCGTGCGACCCGCCGTAATAATCCGAATGACCCACTGACGTATCTCGAAAACGGCACGAACCCGGACTGGGATAACATCGCCGACGTGCAGGGCAATACCCACCCGAACGTGACAGTCAACTTCGCCAATTTAGCCGGGGCGAATCTCTACAAGGAGATCATCGTCATCGTCCGGGAGATGAGCGACGGGTCGTCTCCGGCGATGATCAACGACGCCATTGTGCGGCGTGTCCCGCGTGTTGAGCCGAAAAGCAGTGCCATCGCAGCACGCTGGGCGAATGTCGCTGTTGCGAGTGCAGGCGATATTGTCGCGCTGTTGCTCGAACAGGTCGGTTACGACCAGTATCACGTCAAAGCAGGCGGCGGTTACGGAATACGCACGCTGCGCGTCGGGCAGGGTTCGGTCTGGGCTGTGCTCGACGAACTGGCCGGGAATACCGACTGCTACCTGTCGGACGGACCGCTCGGCAACGTGACGTTCTGGCCGGATATTCGATTCCCCGGATCGGGTCGGTTCAATGTCATTCCGTCGTTTCATATTACCGACGCCGCGCTCTGGAGCGACATCTCAATGGAAGAGAGGCCGCATCACCAACGGTCGCAGATTGAAGTCATCGCAACCAACCAGACGAATGACGAGACGTATACCGTCAGAGTCCCACCGATTCCGCTCAGACACGGCACCAAAGAAACGATAACCGGATTGTTTGCGACCTCGGAAACGAACGCCGGGAATCGGGCTGCCTACCGTCTGCTCCGGGCGAACGGCGGGATGTTACTGACGTTCCAGTCCGGGCATATCGACCAGATTGACCCACAAGAGATCCTGCGTTTATCAACAACCCGTCTTGATACTGCCGGGAGATACTTCAGCGGGAATGTTATTGTGGAGTCAGCGTCGTGGGATATGACGGCTGACGGGCAGACTTCCGAGTTTACCGTCGAAGATTTGATCAGCTACTAGGAGCATCCGTGTCGCGTGAAAGTGAACTCCGGGCACTCCAGCAGAATATTCGGATGCTCACGACGAACGTGCCACTCATCGGTCGCGCGACCGTCGATGATGTAGTCCTGTCCGACGGCGTTCCGATGAAAGCCCTCGTTACTGTCGGCAATCAAAGCAACGTTGTCGCCAACCTGCCGATGGGTATGGGTTCCCCGGTACATCGCGGCGATGTCTGGATGGCACACGCCGAAGGCGGACCGCTCAGTCAGGAATGGACGCTGACGCGCAAAGTCAGTGGCAAGATCACGACCTTCGGTGAATACAACGATGAACTCGTCCCGACGATTGTGACCGTCATCCCGGAACAGGGCGGCTTCTATACCGAGAGTATGCAAGCGACGTTGGCCCGGAACAACGATGTCGGCGATCCCGGCAGCACGCCGTTAGCTGCGGTCTATATCTTCTTCCGCTCGGTAGTCGTCAACGGGTACAACCTCTTTGAAGAACAAGGCATTCGACAGGTCTATGTTCAGCACCGTCAGGAAGGTGACATCGAATGGAACCAGTCACTCTCGGCTGTTTATAGCCCGGAGCACATGCCGGAAATCTACGCGAACGCGCCAATCGCAACCGACGCGACGAGTATCCCGGTTACTATCCCGCCCAGCGAAATGGACTCGATGCTGGAAGGCCAGCTTGCGTTCTGGGAATGCGAGGGGGAAATCTTTCAGGGTCGGCTCAACCCGTACAGTGTCCCGCCTGTTATCGCGGTCGAGAAATTTACCCCGCCCGGTAAGCCGGAACGGGGAATAGGATTCGGCCCCAGTGACGACTCGCGCTGGAACCCGGAAGGCATTCCCGACACGCAAGCGTTCGTACACCCAGCTGGGTCAGCGATCCATCTAGTCAGTGCCCAGACGACGCTGGTCAACCTTCGCTGCAACAAGACCTATGAAATCCGCCTCGCAGCCGTCACCCGAAATAACAAACCCGGCCCCTGGTCGGTAATTCAGTCACTTCCGACCTGGGCACCCGACATCAAACCTTCGGCTGTCAATCTCTCGACGTTTACGGTAACGCATCTCTCAGCGTCTATCCTGGCACGCTGGGCACCCGTCAATACCGACATCGAAAACAACGCCAGGATCGACATCAAAAGCTACGCGGTCGTTCGACACACGCAGCCACTTCCAGCAACATTGACGCTGGCAGAGATTATTGCGGCTCCGTACTACGCCACGCTTGTCAGTGCGGAACAAACTGCCCTTTCAGTCACCGTTCCCGCGTCGCTCGGGGCGGGAAATCATATCGGCGTCGCGGCTCTGACGACAGGCGGCGTCATCGGAAGCTGGGCGTGGCAATACGACAACGTTCCACCCCCGGTCCCCGATCCGACTGCGTGGTCTATTCAGTCAACAGCACAGGGACCGCGTGTCGATATTTCACGGGATATGTATAACGTCGGCCAGGTTGGGAATGACCCCGGATTCAAAGAGTTCCGGCTCTACCGTTCCGCGAGTGTTTCGACAGCAGGCAGTGGTCCCGTCTACGGTCGAAACGACGCGCTTGTCGGGAACGACCCGAATGTCAATCTCGCGCTCGTCAAGGTCATTTCGAACGGCGCGATGAGTGTTCTCATCGATACGGACGACCCTGCGATTCTGGACTACTACCAGCTTACAGCCGTCGATTGGGCCGGAAACGAAACGCTCTGTATCGGAAATGGGTCGTACTGGAAGCGCGACGACGGCGTTCCGTCCGCTCCAGTCATCACAAGTGTTGTTTCGATTCAAACGGGTATTCGTCTCCAGTGGGCGCAGCCTGCCGCGTCGTACCTCAAGAACGTGCGGTACTGGCGAATCAAACGTGCCAGTCTCTATGAAGCACAGTTCGATTACCGCCTGGTAGACCCGTACGCAGGAGTTCAATACGTCTGGAATGCCTCGGACGTTTCCCCGGCGAACGCGACTTTCGCACGGTCGATGCTGTATTTCCAGATGCAGGCAATTGATTGGAACGGAAAAGAAGGAGCCTGGTCGGGTTGGGTAATCGACGACGTTGCCCCGCCGCCCCCTGCTCCTGCGAACCAGATTATCCGGTCATATAACGCGAGTATCATGTTTCAAGTCAACGGAAACGAGCATCCCGAATTTGATGATTCCTGGAGAGAGTATGTCGTTCTACAAGCGAGTGACGCTAGCGGTACTGGCTCTACTCCTGTTTCCCGTTTCGACGGAAGGCAGCTCGTCCTCGATTTTCCTGTCTGGTCCTCAGCCTTTTTTCAAATAGTCTCCGGTGACTGGGTTGGCAATTACGGTGTTGGAGTCCCTGGAGCGTGGGTTCAGGCGCGGTCGCTCTATCCCTACGATCCTATTTACGGGATACCCGCCAACGGAGACTTTCAAGCTACCGACCCTCGCAACGCAAACCTCCCGGCACACTGGGACACCGGTTTATTTCAGCATCTCAATTACATGAGTCCAACGCAGCACCGCTTCTCGGCATTCACATACGACAGCACGGGAGGATACCGAAGCCCCGCTGCAATGAGAGGCACACTCGGAAGCTATCTCGCGAGTGGATCGGACAGTAATGTTCGGACCCTCCGTACCAGCACGCGCATGTATTTTATGCACTCGAAAGTCTATACCATCCTCTTTTACGTGAAACTCCCCTTTAACATGACGACTGGACAGCGCCTTGATATCAACTTCAGTGTCGCTTTCTACGCCAATGCCATCGGAGGTCCGGTACTGGATGAGATTTTTGTCTATGAGAGTGTGAATAACCCCTACACTCCTAACACCTGGGTGCCTGTTGATTACGCGATGGCCTTCAACACCCCCGGAGCACAGTATTGCGAACTCACCGTTATGTCAGCCGGAGTCAATTTCGGCTCTCTCGTGGGGTATGACATTTCGTTCGACGCTTTCTCAATAACAACGACCTCGCCTTAGATACGTCAGAAAGGACGTGCCCCGTGCTTATTTACGACTTCTATGGGCAGGATAAGACTGCCGACGCACAATGGAAGAAAGCGTTCAAGATCTCAACACAATGGGTCGGTCCTGACGACGCGCAGGTTGAAGCGGTCATCATCGGCGCACGCGAATACAAGATCAACCTGACGCCTGTCGTGCTGACACCGGACGGTGCGCTGGTTGCCGATCTCGAAACACAGGTCGCCCACGCGAACCCGGCTGTCGATCCGGTCGGAACGAATGACGGACGCGGCGTCCAGACCGAGAACGGTTTAGCCGAACTTTTCACGACCACCGAGGCGGGTGTCAACGGTCTGCAACTCGGCGGCGGCTCGAAGATCGGCGACGACGGTCCCGTCGATGAAGTCTGGGTTGCTGGAAAGTACCAGGGAAAATCTATCCGTTCCCAGTCAGTCAAGACCGGACTGTACGGCACAGATGTCGTGCTCTCCCCGGTCTTTAAGATCGCTCATCGCGGCGGGACAGTACCCCCTGTGCAACCGCCAACTGGCGGCAGCGAAGGCGGACTGACGAAAAACCAGATTGCCGATGCGATGGTCGCACTGGCACAAGCCGTCAGAAACCTGCCTTAGTGTTCGCGGTGCGTCAACGGCAGATGCTTCCAGTTCATGCCGTAGACAATCTTCTCAACGGTGACGCGAGCAATGCCGTATCGCTCGGCCAACGCCCAGGTTTCGATGCCGCTCGCCCACAGTTCACGCATCTTCAAGACCTGTGCTTCCGTCATTCTGGCGCGCCCGTTGCGTTCGCCGCGTCTGTCACTTCGCATGGGTGTTCCTCGTGAAACCTTGGGGGATACATCTCCCCAATGACCGTTCAATGGAACAGTATCACTGGGACATCATCCGGCGAGTTCAGCCTGAGCTGGTCCTTGTCTGTGAGCCGTACTTCTCGGACGTATCAAGGCTACGATCCACCGTCCCCGACATCGTTATCGTGGGTCGCATGTACGGTGATCACGCACTCGGTATTTCGAACTGGTCGATGCCGGACGCTCGCGCTGTCAGTAATATGGTCGAGTTCGGCAGGCGTTCCGGTCAGAAAGCCAATCAGTCTGACATCGACATTATGGTCCCATTCAATGAACCGTCGATTGACTGGAACCTCCCGACGACCCCCGAAGGTTTTTCATTCCTGGCTCACGTATTTGATCTGTGGCTTACCGGATTCCGGGAAACGACTGACCGAAAAGCCGGAACAATCCCGCTCGCACCCGGCAACCGGGAAGACGACTACGGCACCTGGGGATATCGCGGGGCCGACATTCTCAAACCCGTCTATCAAAAGGCGGATGTTCTTGTCCTGCACAACTATTGGAACGAAGGCGTAGACAGCGACGGCATTCCGCTCGTGCGTAGCCCGTGGGAAGGCAACCGGGCGAGCCTGCAAATCCCGGCGTATGAATGGGCTGGACGACCGTGGACGATTACCGAGTTCAACCGTCCACTCAAGCGTGAAGACCAGAAGCCGTCAATCGCCGAAGAGTCACGCACCTTCATTGCCCAGCACATGCTCAAGCCTGCATTCCTCGGTGCCGCCTGGTTCTTGCTCGACGGAAACGACAATCAGTTCAAGGAACTACGGATGGTGGATAATCCGTGGCTGATCGACACCGCGATCAACGTCAACGCAGCCGACCTGGAAGGGGTAGGAATGGATTATAAAGAAATCAAGGTGACGATCACTCCCGGACTCGCCGTTTACGGTAAGACCTGGCGTGCCGTCGTCGATGCGACGATGGACGGTCAGCCCTCGGCTGACGGTGTGCTGACGTGCCAGTTCCAGTTGCCACGTAACCCGGACGGAGACGTGCTCTGGACGCAGGAAATGATCGACGGCAAATACACCTACAAGCTAGACGCGCAAGGTCGCGCCGTCGTCAGCTTCGACATCCCGGCAGATGCAGGCCCACCGGACGGCAGCGAGGCGTCCATCGGGTTACTTGCGAGCGTGGTCGATTTCGCGGGACAAGCAAGTGGAGCGGTCGAAGCGGGCTTCGGCAACGCTCAGACCTCAGTACCGATTCACACGACCCCGCCCGCCAAGCCACCGGAAGGACCGTCACCGGAACAGCCGGGACCGACTCCTGAACCAACGCCTCCCGTTTCCGGCTCGCTGCCGGAAGTCGGGACGGGCTTGCACCGCATCTTCGCGGCGGCGGGAATGGCTAGTCAGCACGCCGACAAGATCAAAGAGTTGATGGTCGTCATCCACGAAGAAATCAACCACATGAAAGAGGCGGCCCCAGTAAACCCCCGGAAGCCCTAAGCCTCCCGATCCCAGCAGAGGAAGGTGAGGGGCTACCGCCAGTCACGATGATCGGCAACCTGCCGATTTACGATCTCCGTCGAGCCAGCAGCTACTACAGCCGGGACATCAACCGGGTCAAGACGATCAGCATTCATCACTGGGCAGGCCTATCTGTGCCTGAGAGTGCGACCGTCGATCAAGAAGTTGCTGCCATCGAAACGATCCGGCGTCAACACGCACAGTCTCAAGGCTGGCCGGATTACGCCTACCATTTCACCGCATTTCAGTCGGGACGTGCGTACTACACGGGGGACATTGCCTCAATCCGCTATGTCGTCGGGAACAAAAACCCGGAAACAATCGCCATAGCATTGCCAGGGGATTTCACCAACGAGCCGCCGAGCAACAAGCACTTGCTGACGGTACGCGGACTGGTCGGTGAAATTCAGTACGCATTCGGACCCGGACACCCGCTAACCGTCGTGCCGCACAAGTATTACGGTGGGACGGCGTGTCCGGGGAATACCTGGGACCAGTGGGCTGACGTGGTATGCGTCGGACTCGGGAACACTGAGGACGGCGAGCCGGGGCAGTCTACGCTCCAGCAAGAGGCTGACATCTTGGAGTCAGCCGCGAAAGCCGCCGGAATCGATCCGGTCGTTTTGCTGGGGCTGTCGATGGGGGAAGCCGACCCGGAAGAAGGCCATCTCTACAATCCCGGCAAACGACGACCCGTCGATCCGGCGAACGACGAGAAACAGTGGCCGGATGTCAGTAGCGGACCTCTCCACCAGACAGTGCGGTGGAGCCAGGAATACATCGACGATTTCGGGCGGGGTTACAGCTTGTACCCCGGTGACGACTACGTGCAGGCCGTTCTCGACACCTATGAAAACGCGGAATACGCATTCAAAGTAGGTGCCGAGAAACTGGCGGGTCATCTCAAAACTGCGAACGGTAACGCGCTGGACGCGCTCTGCCTCTACAACAAACCTGCACGCGACCCGGCAGCCAATCCGCATCGCAAACGCTACGAATTGAAGCTGGCCGAAGCCGCCCAAGTCTGGGAATCACTGGGGCGGTAATGTAGCTATACTGACCGGGCATCACGGTCTCCAATACGTGGTGCCGCTCCCCGGATGCTGACACATCGCGGGGATTTTTCTTGCCCTAGACAATCGAAAGGACGTTCCGCTCATGACAGCCGTGACAGCCGGATTAGGTCGCATCCTCAGTTTCGATGACCGCAACACGAACTTCGACCTCCGCCGCGTCGTGAAGATGCCGCCGCTGGTAGCACAGCGGAACTGGGCGTTATCGCCATCCGAAAAAACCGGACTCAACATTCATGAGAGTGGGATCGCGCCTGCGGGAGCCTGGGTCAACTGGCTCGACACGCAGCACTCGATCAACGGACAGAAACAAGTCCCGGTGTCGCCCGACTATATCTTCGAACAGGCGCAACATTTCGACGGCATCGAACTACCCCACGCAGGCACGACCATCCTGGCTTGCGCGAAAGTCCTCAAGAAACTGGGGATGCTCGATGAGTATTACTGGGGCACCGACTACCAGACGATTCACACCTATCTCGTGAACTACGGGCCGCTCGTCATCGGCACCGACTGGTACGAGGGCATGTTCTACCCCGATGCAGAAGGCTTTGTCATTCCCGAAGGGCCGTACATCGACGGCGCGGCGTACCTGTGTCTGGGGTATAGCGCGGTCGATTACTGCTACACCTTCTTGCAGAACTGGGGCCGGAAGTGGGGACAGAAGGGCATGTTCAAAATGCGGGAAGGTGACTTCGCGGTTCTAATGAATCAGGGGGGAGAAGCCTGCGCTGGCGTGCAC
>Ga0209077_1000344_pt1 | contig 12379 bp, 6 predicted proteins | sample PPLLak1March2015_FD_187247 | JGI IMG/M metagenome (GOLD analysis project Ga0209077, IMG submission 187247) | Freshwater sediment microbial communities from Prairie Pothole Lake near Jamestown, North Dakota, USA - PPLs Lake P7 Core (1) Depth... | ecosystem: Environmental > Aquatic > Freshwater >... | reverse complement strand
AGTGAAGATCGTCCCGTCCTCGCCCGGCTTAACGGCGTTCAGATTGTCCATGACGACGATCATCGGCTTGGCCTTCTTTGCCGTAATCAGGTTGTCCAGGATGAAATCAACATGCCCCTGGATGTGCCAGCCGGTTTCGTCCTCTCCCCAACCGTGCATTAGATACAGAACGGGATAGCGCGCCTTCCCGGTGTCATAGTCCGGCGGCGTATAGACGTAGCAGCGCCGCCACTTGCCGGTGACTTTGGCGTAATACCACCGCTGGCTCACCTGGCCGTGCGGCACGTCTTTCGGAAGGTAATAGTCGGCACCTGTCTCCTCAGGAATCTCGATGCCGCTGTTTGCCCAGCCGGAGCCGAAGAATGTCCGGGTCGCCGGATCCGCGAGCGTAGCGCCATCCACGACCACTGAGTAATAGTGAAAACCCACGACTAGCGGCTCCGAGGTAGCGGTCCACGTCCCGTCGTCTCCCTTAACCATATCGAGGGTCTTCCCGACAATCTTGACCTGCACCTTTTGGGCGTCTGGCGCCACCAGGCGAAACGTCGCGCGATGATCCGAATAGACACAAGGGTGCTGCGCGCCCGGGATGTTCAGTGTTGAAGGCTTGCATTCGTCGGCTCCCTGTCCCCAGCACAACCCGCAAATGAACAGCGCCAGTGCGATGACTCCTACAAGTTCTCTCTCGAGTGATGCGTGTCGTGTCACTCAGTGCTCCTATTCAGGATCAAAATTTCGGTTCTTGCCTTTTGGCAAACGGGGAGACGCTAGCATGCAAGTCCAGCACGGGCTAGGTACGGTACGGTATAACGTCGTTGAAGCCTTAAGTGAGTCGTATGCTTGGTTCACTGGAAAAGGCTGGCGCCTTCTGGCGTTAACGGTTAGCTCTCGCGTTAACTTGTTTCTCGACCGGTCAGGAGGCTTATGGTATCGTTCCGACACGGAGCCAGAGCATGGGTGAAACCGAACGGACGGGACTCAGCGAATCACGTAAGCGGGCCGTCCTGGCGGAACTCGATCTCCTGCTGAAGAGCCCTGCTTTTCGGACCAGTAACCGATGCAAGGAATTCCTCGAGTACGTTGTCAAGCACACGATTGACGGGTCGAGCGATACTCTGAAAGAGCGCTCGATCGGCGTCGAGCTCTTCCAGCTTTCACCAGATTTCGATTCGGGGCAGCACACGATTGTCCGTGTAACAGCCAATGAGTTGCGAAAAAGGCTCGCCCAGCACTACGTCGCCGAGAATCACTCCCCTCACCCGGTCAAAATCAATCTGCCTCCTGGGTCCTACAGCGTCGAATTCAACTGGGAGACGCCGGCCGCGGAGACAAAGGTCCCGGCGCGGCCGAGCCGGCTAATCCGCACGGTGATTGTCTGCGCGGCGATCCTCCTGGTAGTCGCTGGCGGATACTCGCTGTGGCGGGGGTCCTCGGTGGGACCCATCACTCGCAATGCCAACCCGACTGCCGGACCGGTTCCGACAACGGCGCCGGCCGCCAACGGGGACTTGCGGATGATTGCGGGCTCCACCAATTCTTACGTTGACCGCAGCGGACGGACATGGGGCCTGGATCGCTTCTTCTCCGGTGGTTCCTTCCCCGTCGTCGCTGCATCCGAGAGACTCTTTCGAACACTAGATCCGGATATTTACCGGCACGGACGCCAAGGCGACTTCAAGTATGACATTCCGCTCGCGCCGGGCTCCTACGAGTTGCATCTTCATTTCGCCGAGACGGGGTTGGCTGATTTCATCAGCGCTGAATCCAGCGGTGAAGGGCAGCGCCTCTTTCGGGTCTTCGCCAATGGGAAACAAATTCTGGATCTCTTCGATGTAGTGGCTGATGCCGCAGGCGCCAACATTTCGGATGAGAGGGTCTTCCGGGACATCGCACCAGCCAAGGACGGCTTCCTTCGCCTGAATTTCGTTTCTCAACGAGGCGCAGCGATGCTGAATGGAATCGAGGTGCTCCCGGTCAGTTCAGGGAAGGTCAGGCCTATTCGAATTCGAGCCGGCTGGCCCTCCTCATGGCGAGATTCTGCCGGGCAAGAGTGGCGCGCCGACTCGTATTTCTTGGGAGGAAATGCGCTGGTCCGCGGTAAGAATCCGACTCGGGCAAACAACTCAATCTCACCTGACATGGCGCTCTATGCCAGCGAGCGGTGGGGGCATTTTTCTTACGCTGTGCCCGTGGCCGAGGGGCGCTATCGGGTAACGTTGAAATTCTGCGAAGGTCACTACGGACCTGGTAATACTGGCGTGGGTGGGCTGGGCAGTCGCGTCTTTGATGTGTACTGTAACGGGGTCGCCCTGCTGAGGAACTTCGACATCTTCAAGCAAGCTGGCGGAGAAGGCCGACCTGTGGATCAAACCTTTTCCGGAATTCGACCCACTGCCCAGGGCAAGATCGTCCTCACCTTTGTTCCCGTCATGAAAATGGCCTGCGTGAATGCGATTGAGGTCGTCGAAGATTCGGAATAGCCATCCCGAGTCGTGAACCTATTCCCTCCCAAGGAAGCACACGACCAGAGCGGCCCCGGGTTTCAGGTTTGCCCACGGGGACAATCCGCGCGCTTCGCTGAAAAACGCTCCGTTTGCGGTTCCGTCCGGCCCGACGGCCCGCGTGAGTGTGCTCCAGTTCTCTGGCCAGAGGGGGAGCTGTTCAGCTCGACCTGGTCGCCTGGCGCGCGTCTGTCAGAGCCGCGCACGCAGCGCGGGTGTTGAATAAGCGGCCTACGAATTATCGTAGTTGAAGGAATATACAAAAATGTAAAAAGCCGGTTCTCTTGGAGTCCCGAATGGGAAGAATCTGTTCCTATCCGGCGCCTGACCAACAGAGGGATATTTACAGACGAGTAAACCTTTTCAACACCCTCGCAGCGCGTTTCGCGGAGTAAGCGGGTTCGCGGCGCATTTGTCAACGGAACCCGCCTTGCTGGAAAGCGCTCGCGCGCGGCTCCGCCCGGGTGACCGAGCGGTTCAGAACCGCAAGCGGAGCGCTTTCCAGCGAGAGCGCGCGGATTCTCACCGGAAGCACCCAACTCGCAGCCCGTTCTAAATGTAGCTGTTGAAGAGGTTCTCGAGGTATTCTTGCCGACCGCTCTGCACAGCAGGCTCGCCGTGCTCGAGGATGTAAGCTTCAAGCTCCTCAAACCCGATCTTCTTGCCCTCGATTTTCTTGCCGAGGTCACTGCTCCATCCCTTGTAACGCTCCTGGATCGCGTCCTCGAACGTCTTGTCCTCGAGCATTCTGTCGGCGATCTTCAGCCCTCTCGCAAAGCAGTCCATGGCGCCGATATGCGCGTGGAACAGGTCCTCGGGATCGATCGACTGGCGCCTGACGTGGGCGTCGAAGTTCAATCCGCCGGTGGTGAAGCCGCCTGCCTTCAGGATGATGTACATCGCCTGAGCCGTCTCGTAGATGTTGTTCGGGAACTGGTCGGTGTCCCAGCCGAGCAACAGGTCGCCGCGGTTGGCGTCCACCGAGCCAAGCATCCCGTTGATGGCTGAAAGCTCCAGATCGTGGCAGAAGTCGTGACCAGCCAGGGTGGCGTGGTTGGCTTCTATGTTGAGCTTGAAGTCTCCAGTGAGATTGTACTTCTGCAGGAAGGCGATGCAGTTGCCCGCGTCGAAATCATACTGGTGTTTGGTCGGTTCCTTGGGCTTGGGCTCGATGTAGAACTGTCCCTTGAACCCAATTTTCTTCTTGTAGTCGACCGCCGCCTGTAGCAGCAGGGCCAGGTGGTCAAGCTCGCGCTTCATGTCGGTGTTCAGCAGCGTATCGTAGCCTTCGCGGCCGCCCCAGAACACGTACCCCTGACCGCCCAGCTCGTGGGTGACCTCAACGGCTTTCTTGATCTGGCTGGCGGCGTATGCGAACACCTCGGGCGACGGGTTGGTTCCCGCGCCGGCCATGAAACGGCGGTGGCTGAAGGCATTGGTGGTGCCCCAAAGCAGCTTGACACCGGTGTCGGCCTGGAGCTTTTTGGCCTTCTTCACAATCACGTCGAGGCGGCGGTTGGTCTCCTTGAGATTGTCCGCTTCAGGCGCGATATCACGGTCGTGGAAGCACCAGAACCCCACGCCCAACTTGGTGATGAATTCAAAGGCCGCGTCCATGGTCATGTTCGCGACCTCCATTGGATCGGAGGAGGCGTTGTAGCTCCTGATAATGGTGCCCGGTCCAAACGGGTCGCCGCCCAGGCCCTTGAAGCTGTGCCAGTAGCAGACTGCGAACCGGAGATGCTCCGCCATCGTCTTGCCGCGCACCACCCCCTTGGCGTCATAGTGCTTAAAGGCAAAAGGATTCTTCGAATCAGGTCCCTCGTACGTGATTTTCTTTACTCCAGGAAAGTACTCGCTCATCGTTTTTGCTCCTTAATCCAAATGATCGCTTACAACTTGGCGCACTCCGCCCGGCTGGCGCATTAGTTCGATAGCTGAACTATTCCTTCTTCTTACCGGAAAGTTCTGATTTCCGCAAGGTCCGCCCCGTCACGGTTGCCAACATTCATGGCCGAGGCGGGTAGGCGCCGGGCCGAATCGCCTCCCGTTTCTGCCAGCCGAGCAGGTGTCGGACTTCGTCGGGCAAGACTGTGCCAGATTCGGGCAGTGAAATATCCTGAGCCAGCTCATAACGACAGAGCTCCGGACTCTTGAAGAGAGCCCCAAGCGAACTCGTGACGACCTTGGAATGGGCTTCAAACTCTGGGTGCAGCCTCTGGAACTCTGCGAGCCTCTTGAACTCGGTCATTCCCTCGCCAGCTTCCAACGGGCTCCAGAACAGCAGGGCCTCCGGGTCGCCTCCTTCGTTCCGCACGTAGACGTTGCCGTCCAGTTGTGTGACTTGGGGCTTGGTGAGCTTCCCGGCCGGGACTCTCTGCTCGATTCGCAGAAGCGGCTTCGAAAACCGGGGCCCCGCGACCAGGAGGTTGCCGCAGAAGACGTGGCCCTCCCGCTTGTCCACATCCGGGCCGGTGGCCGGATGCCAGCCGAAAAGATCGGCTGTGGCACTCCGCCCATCCCGCTCGAACGAGGCCACGGAGTTAATCAGAGTGTTGTTCCAGGCGCGGACGTTTGCGCTGTTGAGGACGCGGATACCCTTGTCGCAATTAAGGAAGAGGTTGCCCGCGCAGATGGCGCCCTTGGAGATCTCGAAGAAGAATCCGTCAAGGCAATCCTGCACCCAGTTGTTCACAAACACGCCGTCCATGTTGCCGACGTCATACCAGATCCCGTTGGATTTCGGGTTGTCCATCACCAGGTTGTCACGGCAGGTGACGCGGTGGCTCTGATTGAAGATCTTCACCGCGGCAGGGTAGTAACCGGTCAGGCCCTCGACGTTGTTCCGGCGGAATATGTTCTTCTCCAACAGCACATCGGAAGAACCGATCACGTACACGCCCTCGGTGCTCGTGTCACTGAACAGCGAGTTGCGAATCGTGAGGCCATCGCCGCGGAAGAAACCGGCCACGCGAGAGCAGAAGGAGATCGTCACATTTTCGAGGGTCGCGCCCGTTGCCTCCTTGCCGTAGGTGGCTGGGTCACTGGGTCCGACCGGCTCATCGGTCGGCTCGTCGTTGGGACCGAAGCTGCGCTTGCCCTCGATCTCGATGCCTCGCCGCGCGTATTGGGTGAACGTGATCCCTCGGATCACCGGCCCCTTGTGGTCATTGGTCTTGCCGTTGACGGGCTCCGCCGTGCGAATCAGGGCGCCGTCGAAGGCAGTGATTTCGACAAGCCGGTTCGTCGGGTCCACGCCGATGTAGACCTGTCCCTTCTCGTAGTCGATGTAGTACGAGTGCGCGTCGAGCTCGCCCTCCCAGCCTGCAGACTTCAGCATCTCGCCATCAACGAAGACCATGTCGTTGTTGAAGCGGTGCAGCGGCGTCCGCATGCCCTCGCGGTCACGCTGCCACCACCCGAGCGGAGCGGCCGGAAAGAGCGTCTTCCACGGCGTCCGCCAGACGTTGTTGCGCAGTGCCCTCCACTCCGTCGCTACTCGCGTGCCCTTGAGGACCGGATGCTCACCTGCATAGGGCTGTATCGTGATCCCCTGGTTGAACCTCAGCCCGCCGGTGCGGTAAGTGCCACCGCGAAGGATGATTGCGTCCCCAGTCACCGCCTTGGAAATAGCCGTCTCCAGGGTCGTAGGCTGCTCCAAAGTCGCTCCTGTTGCATCGGCCGCGGCAGATGCCGCGGCATGGGATGCCGCGGCATGGGATGCCGCCCCATCGGGGGCCACGTAGTAGACGTGGGCCGCGCCGGCGGGTACCGCATAGGTCTGTTGAATCGGGCCGTAGGGCCCGCCCGAGGGCTGTGCCTGGACAGGCGCGTCCAGGAGCAAAAGGGCCGTGAAGGCACAAACGAACCAGCAAGATTGATACCTTTGCTGCAGGCGACGGTTCATTTCAGTTCCTTTCCTTGTCTGTGAACACCATTTTGCTGGTGGCCGCCACGATATCCCGCCTTTCATGAAGATCAAAAGGCAGGCCGGGGTTGATAGCCCCGCTCCTGATACTCGAAGTAGTCAAAATCCGCCGGTCGGCGCGTTCCTGCGCCGTCCTGGCAGCAGACACCCGCAAACGACCCCGTGAAGTTGGGCAAAATCGGCGGACCGGCCTCGTCGGAGACGATGCTCGCATCAAAAACCTCGGGGAAAGCCCGCCAGGCCTGCCCGGGCACTCGGTAGGCAAAAATCAGCCGCTCGTAATCCACATCCATGCGCAGTTCGATGTTTCCGGTGCCCGCTGGGAGCGGAATCGGCGCACTGAAAGTGTCGCCTGCATCCGTCACGCACGACATGACGCGCAAATGACGCCCGATCGTGTCGTCCTCCGTCAGGAACAGGTAATGAAACTTCGTGGCGTGGTAATACAGGACGAGGCCGGCAGACTGTTGAAAATGCTCCGGCAGAAATTCCATGCGCGTCGCGGCAGTGAAACAATGGGCCTGCTGACGACGGGCCACAAGCGCCTGCTCAAACTGGCTGCCCAGGGTCTCGCGGCCAAAGAGGCGCAGGAAGCCGGGACGTTCCGTAAGGGTCCAGAGCCGCTCGGGATAAGGCGAGCGAAGCCACTGGAGGTCGATGGGCAGCTCCGGCGAATCGAAGTCCTCGTGGACGGCCGGCGCGGGGAACGGGTGCGCCGGCAGGTTTGGCGCCGGTACGCTGACCTGCGGCACGCCCTGGCCGTCGGTAGTGCGGAGCCACCCATCCGGCGACCAGACCATCTTCTGGATCGCCGTCTCACGGCCCAAGGTACAGCGGCCGCGATTGGGCAGCGGCCTCCCGCACAGGTAGACCATGTACGTCTCGCCGTCCGGCGTCTCCACAAGCGAGGCATGCCCGGCGCGCTGCAACGCGCTGTCTGGCCGATCGCGCGCCGTCAGAACATATGTGTCGGGATGCACCTCGTACGGGCCGTCAATCTGTCGCGACCGGGCCATCGTCACGGCATGGCCCCAGAACGTGCCGCCCTCGGCAACCAGGAGATTATAGTATCCGCCGCGCTTGTACAGATGCGGCCCTTCGGTGAAGCCAATCGACGTGCCCAGGAAGATCAGCCGCCGCTGCCCGATCAGTCTTCGTTCGCGCGGCGAGTATTCCTGCAGCACAATGCCGGCAAAACGATTCTGGCCCGCGCGATGATCCCAGAGCATGTTGAGCAAGTACTTGCGGCCATTCTCATCATGAAACAGCGACGGATCAAAGCCGCTGCTGTTCAGGTAGGTCGGTTCCGACCAGTCGCCGTCGACGCGCTCGGCAGTCACCAGGTAGTTGTGAAAGTCGCGCAGCGATGCATTGGCTGTGCCGCCGCCCGACGCCCGGCCATACCGTTTCACGTCCGTATAGACCAGGTGGAAGAGGTCGTCAGCATAGGTCAGGCATGGCGCCCAGACGCCGCAGGAATCCGGATCACCCCGCATGTCCAACTGGTCTGCCCGCCGCAGCGGCCGCGTCAGCAGCCGCCAGTGCACCAGGTCCTTTGAGTGGTGAATCTGCACCCCGGGGTACCACTCGAAAGTGGACGTGGCAATGTAGTAATCGTCGCCCACTCGCAGAATCGAAGGATCAGGATTGAAGCCGCGCAAAATCGGATTGGTAATGTTCACGTGTTTTTCCGTTCACGCACGAGGGTCCACAACACAACGGCGCCGAGGATGTCCAGAATGCTCAGGGACACGAAGAACGGCGAATAGCCGACTCGGGTCACCAGCGCTCCCAGAATCAACGTAAAGACCAGTACCCCGGCGTTGCCCATCGTTCCTGCCATGCCGGCCACGGTTGCCACCTCGCTCCGCCGGAAAAGATCCGATGACATCGTAATGACTGTAACCGAAAGCGTCTGATGGGCAAAACCGGCCAGGCTGAAGAGGAGAATCGCCACATACGGGTCATTGACTCGGCCGGCGAACGCGACACCGACCATGAGAAGGGCGCCCGTCGAAAACGCAAGACGTCTCGCATTAATCAGCGATACACTCGCGTACTTCTGCAGTGTCGCGGCCACCAGTCCCCCGAAAATGCAGCCGAAATCCGCCGCCAGGAATGGCAGCCACGCAAACAGGGCGATCTTATTGAGCTCCCAATGCCGCTCGGTTGCCAAGTACAAAGGCAGCCAGAACGCCAACGTGCCCCACGTCGGGTCGGCCAGAAAACGCGGGATTGCTATCCCCCAGAAATTCCGCTGCCGGATGATTTCCCGGATCGACGGCCGTCCTCCTTCGTCCAGCGCCTTTTCCTGGCCCGTTGCGATGTAGTCCCGCTCTTTCTCCGACAGCCACGGATGCCGCGAGGGCGACCGATAGAGCAGGAGCCACAAACACACCCACACCAAACCCAGCCCGCCGCTGATCACAAACGCGCTCTGCCAGTTCAGGTAAATGACTGCAAAGGCCACCAGCGGCCCGGCCAGCATCGACCCCGCCGACGCCCCAATGTTGTAAATCCCTCCCGCAAACCCCCGTTCTCGAGCGGGAAACCACTGGGCCGTCGCTTTCATTCCCGCCGGGTTGGCCGATCCCTCCGCAAAGCCCATCAGCCCGCGCAGGACCGCCAGTCCCTTCCACGAACCCGCCAGCCCATGAGCCATGTTGATCAGGGACCAGGCCGTGGCAAAGATCGCAAATCCGATCCTGAGCCCCACCACGTCCAGCACATACCCGCAGATCGGCTGCAGCATGATCGTGATCTGAAACGCACCCGTAATCCACGAGTACTGCGCCTCCGAGATGTGCAGTGAGTCTCTGAGCTGCACCTGGGCCACCGACAGCGTGTTGCGCGACAGATAATTCAATACCGATCCCAGCATGATCAGGGTGATCATCCACCAGCGCAGCCCGGGTAGCTTAAAACCAGATGCCTTCTCCCCCGGAGGCGGGGGTATGACGACTTTTCGAGCGGAAACTTCTGGTATGGATTTCGGCTTCACGAGCGCGCCACCTTCCAGAGTACGTGCATTTTGGACACTAACTAAGCGTGTCTTTGTCCACCTCGAATTCATACACAGTGATGCTGGTGGGAGGCAGCGTGATCCTGGTTGGCGCCTCGGGCAGCGAGTCCTCCCCCATTGTGGCCGGAGGGCCAAAACCGAACCGGCCTGGTCCGGTCGGCGCCGGCGCAACTCCAGCTGGAGCGGTCAGGCGCCAAAGCTTTGCCGCCCCGCTGGGCTGGACACCGGTCAGATTCAGTTGGCAATCCTGCGATGTCTCGGTGGGGTTGACCACCGAAATGACGAGCTTCTTGCGATCGGCGCTCAACGCTGCAAACACGTCAAGCGGGTAGGTTGGACTTCCAGAGGGGCGCGCCGAGGTGTCCACCCCGACAGCCCCCTTGATGGCTCGCTGGGGAGAGTCGCCAGTGACGGGGACCGGCAATGCGCCTGCAAAGTGGTCGTGCAGCACCTTCATGACCAGCCCGTCCATTCGGAACCCGACCGGCTCACCGTAAGCGTCCATTGCAATCAACCCCATGCCGCCGGTGGCCACCGCCAAACCCACCTTGTCTGAGTGCCGGAAGAACTCATGGTACACCAAGGCATTGGTCATGGGATTCAGCATCGGATGGCTGACTGGGGGAGCGCTGGCAGGATCGACCGACCGATTTCTGGGAGACCACTCGTCGAAAGCGAACTTGATGTCCTTGTTCTCCAAGTGCGGCATCTTCTTCAGATACTCCTCCCATGCCTCGAACTTGAATTGCACCTTATTTGAGAGCCGGCGCACTTTATCGGTGAGCGCATCGTTGGCGTCGACGAACTCCTGCTTATCGACGTCGATGGCCAGGTTGGGGTAGCCGTAGAAATGCTCACCGAGGTAGTCGATGTAGTCGGCTGAATGCTCAAGGAACGCTCCCGTCCAGTCGTGTTTTGATCCGAACGGGAACGGCACTTTTTCGTTCAGCCGCTCCCGCCCTCTGAAGCTGCCGAGCTGCAGGTTCTCGATGTAGCACCAGGACGTCTCCTCGGGCGTGGCGCTTGAGGCGATCACCTTGATCGCCGGATCGACCTTCCTCATGGCCTTGACGACCAAGTTGTGCTTCTCGACGTACTGGTTGGGGGCCATGTGACCCCACTGCCAAGGACCGTACATCTCATTGCCAATTCCCCAGATCTTCACGCTGTACGGCGCGGGATGCCCGTTAGCCGCACGCAACTGCCCCAGCCGGCTCGTGGCGGGACCGTTCACGTACTCGACCTCTTCCGCAGCCGAGTGGGCATCGCCCAGTCCCGTATTCACTGCAATGTAGGGCTCCGCGCCCAACAGGCGGCAGAAGGTCATGAAGTCGTCGATTCCCATGTCGTTCGACTCCAGCCCGCCCCACGCCAGTTCGCGCCGCGAGGGGCGCTTATCGGCGTCGCCTATCCCGTCGCGCCAGTCATAGGCGGAGACGAAGTTCCCGCCGGGCCAGCGTGCAATCTCGATTCCCTGCTCTTTGAGCAAACGGACCATGCCGGCCTTGAAACCCGAGACGTTGTCCGCAGGCATCAGAGAAGTCGCGCCGATTTGGAACGCGCCGCTGCCGGTCCCAACAATCTCGAACGCTCCTTCGTTGGTGTCCGCCTTGGCGGTGAAATTAAGGGGAAACTTGGTGTAGTTGGCAGTCAACCTAAGAATGCTAATCGTCTGGCGATCTCCCGGATTCGGCCCCCAGATCAAGCTGACGTCCACTTTGGCGCCCGGGCTGCCCGCCAGCGCGACTCGCCCGGTGTAGGCCCTTCCTGCGCGTAGCGAGAACCCCGACTGGCTGATGCCGTGCGGGGTAGCCGCCTCCAGACGAACGAGCGGGCTCCAATCACCCACGTAGGCGTTCCTGCTGTCCATAGTCACAAACGCGTCGGCGCCAACGGGCCTCCAACGGGGTTGCGGTCCTCTTCGGCCAAAGCCTCCAGTTGGGGCCGCGGGTTGCGGGTTCGAGTTGATCTCGTTGAAGAACTTCCGGTCCGACAATAGCTCGGCCCAAACCCTGGTCGTGGCCGGCTCCATAAAGCCGCCGAAAACGAATTTCGTGATCGGCTGCGCCGTGCGTGTGGCGTCAATGTTAGCCGCCACAGGTTCCGCCACGACGGTGGTTCCCGTAAGAAGGGCAGCGACCGGCACCAGTAGAAAGCACTGCCATAATGGGCTTTTAAGGCCAAGGCCCTGATTCAGCCTTGACAGGAGGCACGCGAGAGCGAAATAAGCGCGAAGTGTCATTTTGACTAACCTCCGATGTTCAATTCCCGGGTCCGGAGCAGCCGCGGCTGGACGCGCCGCGCCGAAGACGCTTCCGCCAGCGAGCGCCAGGGCGCCGGCCAGCAGACAGATCAGATTTCCTTTGGCCAAAGTCAATCTTGCTTTCATGTTCCTTAATCTCCCTGTCCCCGTCGAACCACAAAATACGGCTGGCCCGTACGCTGCTCGCCGAGACCCGGGTACAGAGCCACCGACTCCGGTCCCTCCCTCACTTCGAAGTAGTACTGAAGCGCGTAGTGGCTCTCGGCGTACTCGGAGGGGATTGCGGCCCGCCACAAGCGGCCGTCGGACTGCATCGCCTCGCTCTGCCAGCGCTCGGCCTGGTTCACGTGCCGGTAGTGCAACCGCACGGAGGCGCAGTCCTTTTCGGCGGTGAATTCGAGCGCCAAGGCGCGCCCGGGCTCGAATCTGGCCGGCGGGGTGTGGCGTCCGGCCACGGCAGGCCTTTGCGGTCGGCCGAGGGCCTCGGCGATGGCGCGCACGATCGGCCCGCCGGCCTGCGCCGGCTTGGCGGAGTCCAACTTCGCCGCAATCGCGGCGATGTCGGCGTCGATGTCGGCCAGGCGGTCGGCCCAGTGGCCGCGCAACTGGCGCATTTCGCCCACGGTGATGTCGGCCATGTAGACGCCCTCCGTACGGGCGGCGAT
>Ga0209077_1000342_pt1 | contig 12436 bp, 7 predicted proteins | sample PPLLak1March2015_FD_187247 | JGI IMG/M metagenome (GOLD analysis project Ga0209077, IMG submission 187247) | Freshwater sediment microbial communities from Prairie Pothole Lake near Jamestown, North Dakota, USA - PPLs Lake P7 Core (1) Depth... | ecosystem: Environmental > Aquatic > Freshwater >... | reverse complement strand
GTCGAAACCCTGCCGAAGGACAGCCTGCTGGCGGGTCCGCCGACCGAAATGGACAACATCCCGCTGTTCTCCCGCCGAAAAGTCTATCTGTCCGACGAAGCCTTTCAACCCCTGTACGACCGGTACTACCGGGAAATCTCTGAACGAGTGCGACGGTTCTACCGCGCCTACTATGCCTGTGACAGGTCGACTCTTGCGGAATTCGCCCGGTCGACGGGCACCGACTACCTGGTGATCAGAACTGACGATTTCGCCGGCAAGTTCAGCCGGGTCAGATACTTCCACGAGCCATTCAACTCCTACATCAAGGAGTTGAAAGGCGACCGGCCGGTCTCGCACTTCGTTCTAGCAGACCCGCCCGCCGCGGCCGTTGTTTACAGCGACGGCTTCTTCAAAGTGATCGACCTGCGAGCCCTGTCCGGCATCGCAAGTGCTGAAGGAGCAGGACTGTTGCCAACCGGGCCGAAAAGCGGCGGATCCTGAACAGCGGATCCGCCCTACGACTGAGCGTCTTCGCATGGCGAGCGGTCGTAGGGCGGATTCGTTTTTTCAGAATCCGCCGCTTTTCGGCCCGGTTGGCAATGATTCGTCGCACCGTGTCTCCCAGCGTGGATAATCTGGTAAGCTAAACCATTTCAGCGGCCAAAGAAGAGGAGTCCAAGGTGAATAGCGCTTTCAGGGAAGACATACGCAATATCGCCATCATTGCTCACGTCGACCACGGCAAGACTACGCTGGTCGACGCGATGCTGAAGCAGTCGGGCATGTTCAGGGCGAACGAACGGGTCGTGGAACGGGTCATGGACAGCATGGATCTGGAGCGTGAGAGGGGCATTACCATCCTCGCGAAAAACACGTCTGTGCACTACGCGGGGGTCAAGATCAACATCGTTGACACGCCCGGGCATTCGGATTTCGGAGGCGAGGTGCAGCGGGTGCTGAAGATGGTCGATGGCGTCATGCTGCTGGTCGACGCGTCCGAGGGCCCGCTTCCCCAAACGCGCTACGTCTTGAGCAAGGCGCTCGAGCTGCATCTGAAACCGATCGTCGTCATCAACAAAATCGATCGACAGGACGCGCGTCCGGAAGCAGTCCTCAACGAAATCTTCGACCTGTTCATTGACCTGGACGCCAGCGAGGATTTGGTCGATTTCCCGGTCGTGTATTGCATCTCCCGGGACGGTATCGCGAAGAACCGGTTGGAAGATGACCACTCAGATCTGCAGCCCCTTTTTGAGGCGATTTTGCGCCATATTCCAAAGCCTCCGGCCCGGGACGCCGACGATCTTCAAATGCTCGTGAGCAACATCGACTACAACGACTACGTGGGGCGGTTGGCGATAGGTCGAATCTCCAGCGGAAAGGTCGCCATCGGCGACGCTGTGGCGTTGTGCAAGCTCAACGGGGACGTGCAGCGCACCAAGATTACCCAACTGTACAGTTTTGAAGGGCTCAAGCAGCTGCCGATCCAGGAGGCCACCTCGGGCGAGATCATTGCGCTCGCAGGGATCGAGGGGATAGAGATCGGGGAGACCGTGGCCAGCGACGTGAACCCGATCGCGCTGCCCCCCATTCAGATCGATGAGCCGACCATCTCCATGGTGTTTTCGGTCAACACCTCGCCCTTTGCGGGGCAGGACGGTAAGTACGTGACCTCTTTGAAGATTCGGGAACGCCTGGAGAAGGAGCTATTGGCGAATGTTTCCATCCGGGTCGAAGAGTTGGATTCGGAGGGACGAGGCGGTCAGGCGCCTCGCGAAAACGAAGTGGGCAGCTTCAAAATCAGCGGTCGCGGTGAGTTGCAGCTGAGCATTCTTCTCGAGCAGATGCGGCGCGATGGTTATGAGATCCAGGTTTCTAAGCCGACCGTCATTACGCGGGAAGTGGAGGGGGGTGTTCATGAACCGGTCGAGCTTGCGGTCGTCGACGTCCCCGATCAGTTCATCGGAGTCGTGACCGAAGCGTTCGGTCAGCGCAAGGGACAGCTCATGAAGATGGTTAACCACGGCAGGGGCCGCGTACGGCTCGAATTCGAGGTTCCGTCGCGTGGGTTGATCGGGTTTCGCGGCCAATTCCTCACTGACACCCGGGGCACCGGCATCATCAACACGATGTTCCTGCGCTGGGCTCCCTGGTTCGGTGACATCAAGTCGCGGTTGACCGGGTCGCTGGTAGCCGACCGCCCGGGTACCGTAACCGCCTACGCTCTGTACAACCTCCAGGAGCGCGGTCGGCTGTTTGTCGGGCCGGGCACCCGGGTCTACGAAGGAATGATCGTCGGCGAGAATTCTCGGACTGTCGACCTGGACGTGAATGTGACGAAGGATAAGAAGCTGACTAACATGCGCGCTTCAACCTCCGACGAGGCGATCCGCCTGGTTCCGGTGAAGGCTTTGACCCTCGAAGACACCCTGGCCCACATCAAGGACGACGAACTGGTCGAAATCACGCCGTCGTCGATCCGGCTGCGCAAGCGGGTGCTGGCGGCCAATATACGGTAAGGTGCGGTCTTTTCAGAGCCGCACGCAGCGTTTTGAGCGGAGTAAGCGGGTTGTTGTTGCCGTTAGCGCGATGAAGCCCAGGAGTAAAAACCGCTTACTCCGCTGAAAAACGCTGCGAGGTTGTTGAAAATGTTAACTCTTCTATTAAAAGGCGGATAGACCGGCGAGTTCCCGGCGAAGGGCGAGATCGAATGGAGCCGCGCACGAAAGCGAACGGAAGTGAGCGAGAGTAAGCGGACCACCTGACTCGCTCCACTGCTTCGTGTTTAAATGTCTCGACTTGGCATGATTGGTGGTCCGCTCACTCTCGCTCACTTCCGTTCGCTTTCGTGCGCGGCTCCATTCGATCTCGTCCTCCGCACGACATCAGCCAAAAACAAGTCCGTCAATACTTGCGGGCCGAACGCACTTCTCCGACCTTATTCAACACCCTCGCTGCGTGCGTGTTGAAGATGTTGACTGAAAAAGCAATAAACTTCCGGTGAAACGCGATAGCCCCAACGGATCCGACGCCATGCCCTGAAAGACATCAGAACCGCAAGTGGAGCGAAGCGGAGCGCGCGGGCCCAAACAGCCTGCTTCGGCGAGGCGAAGGGTAACACAAGAGGCAATATCGCCAGCGGTGGCAGGCAATTCTCGGCTTTTTCAACACCCTCGCTGCGAGGTTGTTGAAAATGTTAACTCTTCTATTAATAAGCGGATACACCGGCGAGTTCCCGGCGGAGGGCGAGATCGAATGGAGCCGCGCACGAGAGCGAGAGAAGCGAGCGAGAGTAAGCGGACCACCTGACTCGCTCCACTGCTTCGTGTTTAAATGTCTCGATTTAGCGAATGATTCGTGGTCCGCTCACTCTCGCTCACTGCCGTTCGCTCTCGTGCGCGGCTCCATTCGATATCGCCCTCCGCACGACATCAGCCCATAACAAGTTCGTCAATACCTGTGGGCCGAACGCACTTCTCCGACCTTTTTCAACACCCTCGCTGCGTGCGCGGCTCTGAAAACGAGTCCCTACTCCTCCACCCTGTAATTCGGTGCTTCTTTGGTGACGACCACATCGTGCACGTGCGATTCGCGGAGGCCGAGGTTGGTGACCCGGATAAAGTGGCTCTTGGTCTGTAGCTCCTTGATGGTTTTTACCCCGCAGTAGCCCATGCCGGCCCGGATGCCTCCCACGAGCATGGGAATGAGGCTCTCGACGCTCCCTTTGTAGGGTACTCGCCCTTCGATCCCCTCTGGAACCAGCTTGCGCTCGCCGGTTTCGGTCTCCTGCGCGTACCTGTCGGCGCTTCCGCCGGCCATCGCACCGAGGGATCCCATGCCGCGGTAGGTCTTATAGCTGCGGTTCTGGTAGAAGACCAGTTCGCCGGGCGATTCATCGGTGCCCGCGAAGAGGTTTCCGATCATGACCGAGTCGGCCCCCGCGGCGATCGCCTTGGTGATATCCCCGGAATACTTGATCCCCCCATCCGCAATCACCGGTAACTTTAGCTTGCGAGCTGCCTTGACTGATTCGACGATCGCGGTGATCTGCGGAACGCCCGCACCGCTCACGATCCGGGTCGTGCAGATGCTGCCAGGGCCCATACCAACCTTGACCGCGTCGGCACCGGCATCGTGGAGCTCCTGGGCCGCTTCTCCGCTGGCGATATTGCCAGCCACAAGGTCCGCACTTTTCAGTCTCTTCCTCAGTTCACGAACGGCTTTCAGCACCCGTTTGGTGTGGCCATGGGCGGTGTCGATCACTATCACGTCTGCTCCGACCCGCTCGAGCTCTCGTGCCCGTTCCAGATAGTCGCCGGTTGCCCCGACCGCCGCGCCGACTCGGAGGCGGCCACGCGAGTCCTTGGTGGACAGCGGGTAGGTGATCATCTTCATGATGTCCTTGACGGTGATCAATCCCTTCAACTGGAACTGATCGTCAACGACGAGCAGTTTTTCGATTCGGTGCGCATGCAGTTTCTTTTTGGCCTCCTCGATGGAGATGCCCTCGGTTACGGTGACGAGCTTGCCTTCCTTCGTCATCAAGTCACCGGCCGTCTTCTCGAGGTCGGTCAGGAAGCGCAGGTCGCGATTGGTGAGAATCCCCTGCAGCCTGCCCTTTTTGTTGGTTACCGGAACGCCTGAAATCCGGTAATGGCTCATCACGTTGAGCACTTCGCGGATGCTGGTTTCCGGCCGTACTGTGACGGGATCGACGATCATGCCGGACTCCGACCGTTTCACCTTGTCGACCTCCGCGGTTTGGCCGGCAATCGACAGGTTTCTGTGGATGATTCCAATTCCTCCCAGCCGGGCGAGGGCGATGGCCAACCGGGCCTCGGTCACCGTATCCATGGCGGACGACGAGATCGGGATGTTCAGGGGAATGTTGCGGGAGAAGACGGTATGAAGGTCTGTTTCGCCGGGCAGGACCTCGCTTCGAGCCGGCATCAGGAGAACATCATCAAAGGTCAGAGCGACGGGTATTTCCATTGGCGGATTATAAACCATTCCCTTTCCGTGCGCTATTTGGCGGAGCGCGCCGGGGAAGGCGGGCGGGAGGTTATCAGTGCTAAAATAGACGGACCATGTTGAACGCGATTCTCACTAAGATAATCGGCAGCACGAACGAGCGGGAGTTGAAGCGAATTAACCCGGTCGTGGAACAAACGAATGCGTTTTGTGAGCGGACGGAGCGGTTATCCGATGCAGAACTTAAGGCCAAAACTGCCGAATTCAAGCAGCGTCTGAGCAACGGGGAGACCCTTGACGACATCCTTCCCGAAGCGTTTGCCTGTTGCCGGGAAGCCAGCCGGCGAACTATCGGGCTGCGGCACTACGATGTACAGCTGATCGGCGGGATGGTCCTTCATCAGGGAAAGATCGCCGAGATGAAGACCGGCGAGGGCAAAACGCTCGTCGCCACCCTGGCCGCCTACCTGAATGCGCTGTCCGGCGACGGAGTGCACGTTGTTACTGTAAATGACTACCTGGCCCGTCGTGACTCCGAATGGATGGGGCCGATCTATCGATTCCTCGGGTTGAGCGTGGGGGTCATTCAGCACGATATGCCGGACGCCGATCGCAAGGCGGCGTACGGGGCGGATATCACCTACGGGACCAACAACGAATTCGGGTTCGACTACCTGCGCGACAACATGAAGTACTCGCTCGAGGATTGCGTCCAGAGAGGGCACAACTTCGGGATCGTTGACGAGGTTGACTCGATCCTGATTGACGAGGCCCGGACTCCGTTGATCATCAGCGGTCCCTCTGAGGAGTCGACTGACAAATACTACAAGGTCGACAAACTGATCCCACGCCTGCGGCGCGACGAGGACTACGCGATCGACGAGAAGGCCCGCACCGTGGTGCTCCAAGAGTCGGGCCACGAGAAGGCTGAGCAGTTCCTCGGTATCGACAACCTGTACGAGCCCAGAAACTTCGACATGGTGCACCACATCCAGCAGGCATTGAAGGCACACGCCCTTTTCAAGCGGGATGTGGACTACATGGTCAAGGATGGCCAGGTGGTCATCGTCGACGAGTTCACCGGCCGCCTCATGCCCGGGCGGCGGTACTCGGATGGACTCCACCAGGCGCTCGAAGCCAAGGAAGGCGTAAAAATCGAGCGCGAGAACCAGACACTCGCAACCATCACGTTCCAGAACTACTTCCGGATGTACAAGAAGCTGTCCGGCATGACCGGTACGGCGGAAACGGAAGCGGCTGAATTCGACAAGATCTACAAGCTCCTCGTGGTTGTGATCCCGACTAACCGCGACCTGATTCGCCATGAATTCGCGGACACGATTTACCGGACCGAACGTGAGAAGTTTAATGCGGTCGTCGAGGAGATCAAGGACTTGAACGGAAAAGGACGACCGGTCCTGGTCGGAACTACCTCGATCGAAAAGTCCGAACGGCTTTCGGGCCTGCTGAAGCGTCGCGGGGTCAAGCACGTTGTTCTGAACGCGAAGTACCACGAAAAGGAAGCGGACATCGTTGCGCAGGCGGGCCACAAAGGCGCTGTTACAATTGCGACCAACATGGCCGGCCGCGGAACCGACATCATCCTCGGAGGAAATCCGGAACACCAGGCGCGCCTGATTTTCCGTGATCGGGGGCTCGCGTGGGAGGACAACACGGAAGAATTCCGAAAGGAAATAACCCGGCTTTCCGTCCCGTGGAAGGTGGAGCACGAGGAAGTCATCGAGCTCGCCGGGTTGCACATCATCGGCACCGAGCGCCATGAGGCGCGCCGGATTGACAACCAGCTGCGCGGCCGCGCCGGCCGACAGGGCGACCCGGGATCGAGCCGCTTCTACCTGTCGCTCGAAGACGACCTGATGCGCATCTTCGGTTCCGAAAACATTTCGGGCTTGATGCAACGGCTGGGAATGGAAGAGGGTGTTCCGATCGAGTCCAAACTGATCACGCGGCAGATCGAACGAGCGCAGAAGCAGGTTGAGGCCCGGAACTTCGAAATCCGGAAACACCTGCTCGAGTACGACGACGTCATGAACAAGCAGCGAGAGGAAGTGTACCGCTTCCGTCGCGAGCTGCTGGAAGGAAAAGACCAGCGCGAATACCTCCTGAATCTCACCGAAGAGATCGTCGACGAGTTCATGGGCCGGTACATTCCTGAAGATACCGACCCCGAGAAATGGGAGCTCGAGAACCTTCGGGTCAACGTGCTGCGGGTGTTTGGGATAACGGAAATCGGGCCGGTGCATGACCTGAACAGAAACGAGATCCGCGATCGGTTGGTCGAGCTGTGCACGAAGCGATACGAAGAGAAGGAACAGTCGATCGGCGCCGACCTGATGCGCTGGTACGAGCGAATGATCATGCTCCAGATCATCGATCAGCAGTGGAAGGACCACCTGCTGGTTCTCGATCACCTCAAAGAGGGCATCGGGCTGCGAGGCTACGGCCAGAGAGATCCCCTGGTCGAGTACAAGCGTGAATCATTCGATCTGTTCGAGGAACTGTGGGACCGTTCGACCGAGGAGATGGTCCGGACGGTGTTTCTTTACCGCCCCGTGACCGAAGACGAGGAACGCGAAATGGTCGCGGCTCGTGCGCGCCGTTCCCAGCAGAAGGTATCGTACTCCGGCGCCGACGCTTCGCCCGACCAGCGGACGGCGACCGCAATCAACGCGGCGGTGAAGAACGGGCCCAAGGTCGGCCGCAACGAACCGTGCCCCTGTGGTTCCGGGAAGAAATACAAGAAGTGCTGCGGCGTCTAGCTGACCAGCTGACCGGCTAACCAACTGACAGCCGAGGGAGCCATCGGATATCGCTCCGTTTGCGGAGCTCAATCAGGATGTCCGACTTGGAAGTCGGACCTACGTGCCCAACCGGATCGTCGAGCGCAACAAAAACGCACCGAAGCGCTTTTCGCGAAGTGTGCGGATTGTTGCCGGAAGCAATCAAAAGCAGCGGGCTCCGCCTATATTTTGCGGACGTCCGACGCGTCGATTTCGCAGGAAACCGCTTGTTGAATCAGATCGATTGACAGGACGAACTTGTACTTGCTTTTCTTCTCGATCAGCCGTCCCACCATTCCCCGAAGCGGGCCGTGCACGATCTCCACCAAATCACCTTCGACGAGGTATGGAAAAGGATCGTAGGGGAGTTGGCTGAAAACCAACTTCCTGACGGCCTGAATCTGGTCCTCGGGAATAGGTTCCGGCTCACCCTGGAAACCAACGAGGCGGACCACCGAGGGAACCTTCAAAATATCGAGCCGGCGCTCCCTGATCGGGACGTGAACGAACAGGTATCCCGAGAAAAGCGGGAACTGGACTTTCTTGCGGCGGTCCTTCCATCGCGAAACAACTTCCCGCAGTGGGAGGAAGCACTCGATCTGCTTTTGCCAGAGCTGTTCCGCCACCACCTTCTCGTGTCTCGACCGCGTCGCTACGGCGTACCACTGGAGTGGCTGTTCGTCCATCCTGAAGATCCTATCAAATTGTGTCCGCCGCGCGAAAGGCTGACCGGGATCATCGGGCACGCCGCTGCCCTCTCCGAGCCGCACGCAGCGAGGGTGTTGAAAATGTTCACTCTTCTATTAATAGGTGGATAGACCGGCGAGTTCCCGGCGGAGGGCGAGATCGAATGGAGCCGCGCACGACAGCGAGAGAAGCGAGCGAGAGTAAGCGGACCACCTGACTCGCTCCACTGCTTCGTGTTTAAATGTATCGACTTAGCGAATGATGGGTGGTCCGCTTACTCTCGCTCACTGCCGTTCGCTTTCGTGCGCGGCTCCATTCGATCTCGCCCTATGCACGACATCAGCCCATAACAAGTCCGTCAATAGCTGGTCAGCTGGTCTTACGCCTTGACACCCGATCCTTCCACCTTAGATAATCGTCCTCCCCAATCGGGGATACCGAGGTAATCAGAAATGAAGCAAGCTGTTGTCTGCGGCGCGGGTGGGTTCATCGGGAGTCATCTCGTAAAACGACTGAAAAGAGAAGGTTACCGGGTGCGTGGCGTGGATATCAAGTGCCCGGAATTCGCGCCCAGTGAGGCCGATGAATTCCTGCTCCTCGATCTCCGAAAGCCGGAAAACTGCGAGGCCGCGGTTGCCGGGCGACCGGCTGAGGTTTACCAGCTGGCCGCCGACATGGGCGGAATGGGATTCATCCACTCGGCTGAGTGCGAAATCATGCGGAACAGCGCCCTGATCAATATTCACATGACGGACGCGGCCGCCAAGGCCGGAGTGCCGCGGTACTTCTTTTCCTCTTCTGTATGCGTCTACCGCGACATGCAGCCCGGAGAACCGGAGTTGCCCGAGGCGGGTGCGTATCCAGCCATGCCTGATAATGAATACGGCTGGGAAAAGCTCTACGCCGAGAGAATGGCAATGGCGTTCGGACGTCGCACTGGCATGATCGTTCGAATCGCCCGGTTTCAGAATTGTTACGGTCCCGAGGGGACTTGGCGAGGCGGGCGCGAAAAGGCCCCGGCCGCGATCTCGCGCAAGGTGGCGGAGGTCGAGGATGGTGGAACGATAGAGGTCTGGGGAGACGGGTCGGCCGTTCGGTCGTACACCTACGTTGATGATATGGTCGACGGCATTGTCCGGCTGATGTGGTCGGACCTCGAGGGCGCGGTCAACATTGGCTGCCCCCAATACGTTACGGTCAACGAGCTGGCCGAGACGGTGGCCCGGGTTGCCCGCAAGAAGATTTCGGTGCGGCACATTCCAGGTCCGGTAGGCGTCCACAGCAGGAACTTCAGCAACGAACGGATTTACTCGATCGGTTGGAGGTCGAGGTTTCCCCTCGAGGACGGGATTCGACTGACCTACCCCTGGGTGGAAGCACAGGTCAAAGCCAACAGGTAGCGAGCAGGGTTATACGGTTCAGGGTTACACGGTTCACGGTTACACGGTTTGACGGTTGACCCGTTCCCCGGTTAACAAATCCAAAACGGTAGCGCCGCAAAAACCCTGAACCGTGGACCGTCAAACCGTGGACCGTCAAACCGTGAACCGTGTAACCGTCAAACCGTGTAACCCTGAACCGTGAACCGTTCGAACCGACTAGAACAGATTATCCATGTCGGGCCCGCCGCCAGGGCCGCCGCCGGTTCCGCCTTCGCCCCCTTCGCCCCCTTCGCCCCCCTCGCCTGTCCCGAGGGATCGCTCAATTGACTCCGGGTCTTCACCGGATTCGAGCCGATCAACCATCTCGTTGAACTCCGGACCGAGATCTTCGCCCAGCTCGCCCCCCATCTGTTTCATCATGCGGGCCATGGATTTCGGATCGTTTTCATCGAGGTCACCCCAACGCGAGGGATCCGCCATGGTCTCCAGGCGACTCTCCTCCGAGCGCACCGTAGCGACTCTCGAAACGAGCTGTTCAAGATTTGCGCTGCCGCATCGGCACTGGGTGCCTTCGGAATCGGCAATCCGCCAAAAGAACCGAGAAAAGCGTCGGCCGCAGCTCTGACAAAGATACTCGTAAACAGGCATGCGCATTATTATATTGACTGCGGATCTTGCGCGCCAACCTTCCTTTCGAAGGAAGCTGTCCAAAGGTTGCTCCACTGCCCAGGGAAACCTCACTGGGATATTCACGAGGTGATCACGAGGTTGACGTGGCGAGGCACTTCTGCGAGAATTCGGAGCTTCTATGCGCCCGGGCGTCAAGCTTCTGCTCAAGGCCATCGTGACCGTAATCCTGCTGGGCATCCTCGCCTGGGAGGTGGACTTGCGCAAGCTGTTGAGCGTTCTGCTCTCGGCTAACCTTTCTTTACTGGCCCTGGCCACGCTGATTCAAATCAGCATCATGTTTCTGGGAGTTGCCCGCTGGCAGGTCATACTCCGCAGTTTCAACATGTCGCCGGGGTTTTCGCCGCTGACAAAAATAACTTTCATCGGACTCTTCTTCAGCGTCTTTCTGCCCTCGTCAATCGGCGGAGATTTCTTCAGGGCCTACTACCTGTCGAGACGGGAACACCGAGGGATGTCGACTACGCTGACCAGCACGTTCCTCGAGCGAAGCGCTGGCCTGTGTGCGCTGCTGGCGCTCGGCATCTTTTTTGCCGCCCGCCGCAGGATGGTTGTCGAGGGTGTACCCCTGTTTTACCTCTTGCTGGTGATCGGAATTGCGTACGTGGGGGTTAATGTCGCGATTTTTAATCCCTGGATTCACAAACACATTACGCGGCTGTTCCAGTACTTCAAACTGGAGAACATCGAGAGCAAGCTTGAACTGGTATACGGCGGGCTCCTGAGTCTGCGGAAGAACAAGATGGCGATTGCCGCTTGCCTGGCGCTTTCTCTGGTGATCCAGTTTGTTGCGGTCGTGATCATGTGGATCGTGGCTCTGGCGATCGGGGTGAAAGCGCCGTTCCTGATTTTTCTGGTCTTCATTCCGATCGTGAACCTGACAATCATGATCCCCTTAACGATCAATGGCTTCGGGCTTCGCGAGGGGGTTTACCTCCTTCTTTTCAGAGAAATTGGCCTTCCCGACGAGACTGCTGTTACACTGTCCTTACTAAACTTTGTCGTAGTGACCCTTGCTTCGCTTCCTGGTGCGGTTGCGTACTCGTTCTACAAGAAGGAAGAGGATTTCGATCACATACTGACGAAGCCTGAAGCCCTATGAAAGTCCTGGTGACGGGCGGGGCCGGATTCATTGGCTCACACCTGTGCGAACGTCTGCTCGAGCGCGGAAACGAGCTCGTCGTGCTCGATAACTTCAACAACTTCTATGACCCGCGGATCAAGGCCCGCAACATTGAACGGGTGCGTGAAAAGGGGAGGTTCAGTCTTTACTCCAAGGACCTGCTCGACGCCGACTCCCTCGATATGTTGTTCCGCGACGAGCGCCCCACCGCCGTCGTTCATCTGGCCGCCTATGCGGGCGTTCGTCCCTCTCTGGCCGACCCGATGCTCTACGATCAGGTTAATGTCACCGGAACGTCGGCCCTGCTGGAAAAATGCCGGCGCTACAACGTCGATCGGTTTGTTTTCGGCAGCTCGTCTTCCGTCTACGGGGTGAACAGCAAAGTTCCTTTCCACGAAGACGACCCGATCAGCCAGCCGATTTCTCCGTACGCCGTGACAAAGCGGGCCGGTGAACTGCTTTGCTTCTCGCACCACCACACTTATGGATTGCCGATTTCCTGCCTCCGCTTTTTTACGGTCTATGGCCCACGCCAGCGCCCCGAAATGGCGATCCACAAGTTCACACGGCAGATTCACCGTGGGGATCCGATCCAGGTCTACGATGAAGGGAAATCCGAGCGCGACTACACGTTCGTAGACGACGTCGTCTCGGGCATCGTGGCTTCGCTTGACCGCGTCAATCGCTTTGAAATCTTTAACCTGGGAAACTGCCGGACGGTGCCTCTGCTTCGCCTCATAAACCTGTTGGAGGAAGCGCTCGGCCGGAAGGCGGAGCTGCAACTGTTGGCAGCCCAGCCGGGC
>Ga0209077_1000341_pt1 | contig 12437 bp, 21 predicted proteins | sample PPLLak1March2015_FD_187247 | JGI IMG/M metagenome (GOLD analysis project Ga0209077, IMG submission 187247) | Freshwater sediment microbial communities from Prairie Pothole Lake near Jamestown, North Dakota, USA - PPLs Lake P7 Core (1) Depth... | ecosystem: Environmental > Aquatic > Freshwater >... | reverse complement strand
TCTTCCTCCTCTTCTTCGTGCTCGGCAGCAAAATCAGCAATATCAAATTCCAGCTCAAATGGATACTCACCAAGTTCGCCGCTGCACTCAACACACATAAAAGTAATTACTACTTCGCCGAGCACATCAGTAACATCAATATCTACTTGTGAGGAGTAGAAATTACCCTCTAGCTTTAGTTCTGATTTGCAATTAGGACACTGCATAATAGATACTCCTTTAGTTAGTGTAACTTCTTGAGAATGCCAAGTGCTATCTCGCGCTCAGCTTCGTACTCTAAAATACGTTGAGGATCGCGTGACTCAGTAATTAACTTGGCTACTGATTCCAGTTCTGTGTTGAGTACGTTGATTAGATACTCGATTTCGTCGAGGCGCAAAATTACCTGATATATCATAGATGCTCCTTAGCTTGTTCTTGCCAGTGTTTGATACACTCAGGACACGCACGTTGCACTTGGTGCTGGCAGAAATTCCAGCTACAATCGTACTGCTTCTTGCATACATAGCAATCATGTAAGTGATACCACGAGACAGGCGTAGTGCTAATTACTTGTCCGTTGTCTGCCATGAGGTAATTCTCCATTTACTAACGGCGCGGTCAGCCGCCCCCGGCTGAGCTTGCATTTACATCTTGAATAGCACGTAGTGCTAATCATTATACTCGATTAATTTAAGTTGCATAAAACAGTCTGGACATAAGTACTCAGATGAACCTGAGCAATCATGCGAGTTACACTCCCAGACTTCACTACAATCCGGACATTCATGATAGTGCTCAGTCATTAGCTAAGTCTCCATAGGTACGCTCGTAATCAGTGTCGTGTGCAGCTAACATTGTAGAGATACGAGTTGCTATAGTCTCGAGTAGATCATCCAGTGATGGACCATCCTTAATACCTAAGCCCTCAACTAATGCAGGCAGACGTTCTGCTAATTTTTCGCAGAGTGCTTCAAATTTAGGATCATAACCCTGAGCTGGTCCACAACTAGGACACATATAGTCACCGCACAAACAAGGTTCGTTCATTTACTTAATTCCTTTCAGTTAGTGAACGCTTGAACTATACAGTAATTATACCACGGAATTGCTCGTTTGTCAAGTAAAGTTAACTTAATTTCTCGTACATTATACTCCCATCAATAAGACTAATTAATTTAGCTGATTTGAACGAGTGCTGTATCCAGTGAATTAAATTACGTAGGTTCTGTCCTTCAAACTTACGCAGTATCGGTGCAGTGGATAATATAGTACCTCGTTCATTGAGAATTACTAAGCACACAAATTGATCAGTACATAATTGAAGCTCCATTAAATATCCTTTTAGCCTGAGAAAGATTGTCTCCCTTTGGGCAATAAGAGCTTACTTCCTTTGTGGGCTTGCTTGTCAAGACTCACTACGTTCGGCCTCCTACGTCGGCAACTTGACAAACGCCCAGTCGTCAGTCAGCTAAGAATTGCCCTTCGGGAGAAAATCTTTCCGGCCTGGGAGTACCAGAGAGGACAGCAATACCACCACCTCGCGTTGCTCCAGCTGTACCATAACACTTGGGAGTGTTACGGTTAAATTCTAACCTAAGCGTTCAATCCTTCCTATTGATTGAAGCCTCAGAGCTGAAAGTGTCGCCATAACGTGCTTGTAGCTTAGCAATATTCTGTTCTGCTATTGAGTTGAGGCTGAAGCCCAGTGCACTACACGCTTCTGCTATGTACCACAGAACATCACCTAATTCGTAACTTAGTTTATCTAAGTTTAGATCATGCCCGTGGAATTGCCACTTCTTGAAATGATCAGCTACTTCACCTACTTCTCCACATAGGCCTAGAATAGACATAGCGATATTGTCAACAGCGTGTGTCTCGTCAGCTGCAAATGCACTTGTTTTGTGTGCCAGTTGTTGGTACTCGTTTAGATTCACTCTGTACCTCGCATATCTATTCCACCTAATCTAGGTAACTTATTACCATTGAAGGGCTTATAATCTATCTTCAGCCCGGCCTTCTTTAGTATAGTAATTAAGTCACCTGCCCATAAACGCGTTTGATTTCCAAAGTCTTGCATAGAAGTGAGTGTAAATGCCGTACCAAGGAGTAGTTCATGTGCACGCTCTTCACCAAGCTCAGCAGACTTCGCCCTCATCCTGAAGCCCATAGGAACTGAGGAGTCCTCAATATTAGCATTCCATGTAGCAGGCATATTGTAGCTATAGGCCCACTCATCACGGCTTACCAGGAACACACCACCTGCCAGATCATAGTATTGGATTGCTCCCATAATTATGTTAAGTGCTTCTTGCAGCTTTGGGTCATCTATTGGACGTTCGTTAAACATAAGAGTTATCCTTTCGTGCTGAGGTTAGAAATTAACCAGAAGTAACTTGTTACTACAATCCTCCAGGGTTAGGTTGTCTGCTGATCTTGCAGGATGCAGCGACAGTGATGGTACACCTATCAACCAAGTGCAGGCCACCTGCTTTACATTCCTCCACTGCCAAGGCCGGTTATGTTTACCATAGTTACCTCTTGGAGGTACGTAACTTACGTAAAAGTCTCCGTCCCTGTAAAAGCTCCGCGCTCCGAGGCGACTCACTCAGTCGCCGAATATACTAAATACTACTTAGCTCTATCATTGCTAGGCAACCTTGCCAGACAATTATTATTCACTTTTTATGCCGACTGATGAATCTGCTTATACTCGAACTCTTGATTATATTAGCTAATTCATCTTCGATTTCTATTTGCTCATTTATTTGTAGATTATGCATCTCCTCAAGTGTTAATACTTTCTTTGGAGTGATATTTAGCAGTATTAGATTGCGCTCTCCTTGTTCAGCTGTTTGTTGACGACTGCACATTTAGGTTATCCTTTTTACTTATGATTGCTGCCGTTGGTCTATTAGCTGTCGATTGATCGCAACCTATTTAGCTCTTCTGTTAGTTTAATATCATCCCTGTGTATTGAGGATGCAGCTGAGTCTAGTAGCACAGCTTGTGATAGATAGTGTACAAATACGTGATGAACTTCATCTAAAATATCACGTAGTGATAGTTCGTTATTTTCTGCGCTAATTTGACTGATTAGTGTTAAATCACGCTCCAGTCTTTTGCGCACCAATGTACGAAGGTCCAGCAGCCTTTCGTCATTAGAGCGATTCATAGCTAGTTATTCCTCCAGTTTACGTAAGATTGCTGCGTTTTGTGCCAGTAATACTTGTGTACGTGCAGTTTGATCGCTGAATAGTTTATCGAAGCGACTACTGCTTTCTAGTACGAGTTTGGTTATGAGTCGTGATAAATGCCACCATACAAGTGCTACAGTTAGTATAGTTATGCATGGCATACCTATAATAAATGGTGTGAACCATAGTGGATATTGCATACTAGTTAGTTCTCCCTTATTATTAAATCAGCTATATAGGTCAAGGACCTATGTACGTATACAAATACAGTGCCAGATTGAGTGAAATTACTGTCGTGCATATGATGCCAGTAAGTATTACTGCTATTAGTAGTACGTAGTCTGGTTTAGTCACTGATTATTCCTCCTTGTGTTGCTTTAGCAATTCTTGCATCTTAGGAGTCATTAGACTCTTTTCGGCTACTTTACGCATACGCTCTGCGTCAGCCTCGGACCATTGAGGTTGTCTGCCACGTGGTTTAGGTATAGGCCCATCAAATGTTAGTTCTTCATCCTGCTGGAAATTCTTTAGTAGATTCTTCTTCTTTCTATTTCCAGCGTTTAGAGAGGCCTTGAACATACTATCTGTAATTGCAGTCGCTTCATGCGTTGATTCTATAACTGGTATTCCTTTCTTGTCAAGCCATGAGTCAAATACATCTACTATTATTCTTATTAGCTCACTCATACTCCTCAGGGGGATTCCTTGTTCTTCTACGTAAATTGCTGCTCTTGCTAATTTTCTGCGATCCAAGGTAGAATATACTACTGCATCCGGTTCCTTCAACATTTACTCCCCTTTCATTCCAGCTGCCGCCGAAGTTAAGTACTAACCACTTTAGTACTTCCTTGTTCCATAAGTATGGATAGTCGTGTATGAATTGTTCTATACGAAATGCCGTTGATGCTTGGTAGCATTTAATTAGTCCATACATTCTACCTCTTTTATATGTTTCTTTGTGTATGTGGTACTTCATTCTAGCTTCTAGATCACGAGTTACTCCAACATACCATTTATTGTCGTCTGGAGAAACTCCTGTAAATAGTACGTATACATATCCAGTTGAGGTATCGTCAGCACTAATGTGTAGCCTCGGTTCTTCCACTTACTTCCTTTCATGTAGTTCAGGTGTCTCATGTATCTCAGCATTAATTCAAAACGCCTTAGTGCCATTATTTAGTAGTTATATTTTACTTATTCTATTTCTCTCTCCTTTCTTTCTTATTAATATATATTTTTTTATAGTATAAGAATAGACCTAAAGGAAAACTAACGTAGTAAGTAATAAACACTCCTAATATAACGCCACTTGGGCTTTTTGATCGCTGCTGAGACACCTGAACAACCTGAATTACATGAACATTATATCAGAAATCGCTGTAAGAGTCAAGCTTCCTACAAATTTTAAGCCTAAATTCACTCCTACAGTTAATTTCTAACCACAGATCACTTCCAGCATCAAAACTCTTCTTGACAAATCAACTAAATTCTGATATAATTACACTCAGGATTGACGTTCGCCAGCAATTTTACTTACGTTAACCACACGAAGGAATTATCCTCATGCCATTACCTCGCTTTTTCACTAAACTTTTCCCCCAGCCCCCGCGCGTAAGTAATTTACATAACTATGTCTATGCACAGTGCGATCCGTCTAAGTGTTATTACTGCTCTGCGCCGGCAAAAGCTATGGATCACGTCTTGCCTATATCACTAGCACGATTGCTACCATATTATGAGTTTCCGCAAGAACTCTTGCAGCTCGTACCTTGCTGTACACGTTGTAATTCCATAGCCGGCAATCGGTTCTTTGTCAGTCTAAGTGCGAAGAAGAAGTTTATTAATGAGCGCGTCTATGAACTAAAAGTTCGTGCTCAATATGCTGAGGTAATAGATAAGCTTGAGAGATTGCTGTCTAGGTGAGACTTAATCGGGCTCTGCCCGTACCCAGGGAGCGCGCCACTTACGCGAGTACACGCAGAAATGGAGCTAGCCGAAGCTAGCCCCATTTGTCTACTTACTTATGTTCTTCTTTAATCGCTCTATAAACGCCTCTAAGTCTTCATCTGACGCTGTTAAGCATTGGATGAAGAGGTTGGATGCCCACTCGTCTATGCTAGTTGGTCTGTGTACTTTAGGTTGCCCTCTGCGCTCGCGTGCTTGCTGCTGTATCCTATCATAGCGAGCAGCTTTTTCAGCTGTAGTTAATGGCTTCGGTTTCCCACTTCCTTTAGGTCTGCCCATTATCAGCTCCTATTGTCTAGTTGCATGCCCACGGTCTAAATGAGCACTGCAGCAATCCGTATCCAATTTCACCATTGCAAAAATTGCAAATCATTATCAGTTCCTTTTATGAGGTGGGCTAGTCCTCATCCTAGCCCAGTTTCTTGTTCACCTTACTTGGTTTTGGTGGCTTTTACACCGAATTTTGCCTGCAGTTCTGTGAGGAGTGCCATTGCTTCATCCTCGTCCATTTTGGCAATCTGCTGTTTCAGAGATTGTTTGTACTCGCCTTCACCGTTCACGTTAACAGTTTCATCCGTTGGTAATTCACCTGCACGGGCACGCCGTTGTAATACCCAAGTGGTATACTTGGCGGCTTTCTCCACGGCATCCTTAACACTGGCGTAGGTAATCTCCGCCTTGTAGGAATGCTTTGGCCCGTCTTCACCTTCAGATTTCAGTCCGGCCTTGAAGGCAACAGTGATGGTAAGATCTGCAGTCTCATAGGTAGCCATAATTCAGCCCCTTTGCGCTCCTGGCGCATTATGGTAAAGAACGTTGGTGGCCATTGCCACCTCACACTTTAATTGTTGCACAGATCCAGTGATCTGTCAACCTCGATTCTGCGAGGTGCGTTTGCGCCTCACAGGTATATTGTTGCACACGCAATCACGGATGTCAAGAGCGATTCGCACTTTGAGCGATAGAATGAAAGTACATTCCTGTGCACGCACGTCATCAGGTGCCCGTATTCAGGTGCACGCACGCGCCTGTATTCGCACGCGCGCACGACCCCGGCATGGGGGGAGCAATTTGCGCGTCGCTGTGGAGAGCCATTCTCGCAGTGTGACAACTTTTATTCACGTAAGTAATTCACTAATCCTCCTTTCATTAAGCAATGATACCACACTTTTGTTTCAGTGTCAAATTAATCGTTTTACTAAGTGATGCTCACGCATCAAAACATTTAATTTGGGGGAATGGTTTGCTATCACATTTTTAAGCTAAATTCCACTAGCAATACTTGACATCGGCCCTGAAGTCTGGTATAATTACCTTGTAACGTTGAGGTTTTAGTTGCGGTTAATCTGCAACCGAAGCAATAATGTGCAGCTAGGCCGATCACCGAAAACTCAGCTTCCTACTGAGCTGCTGCACAGAAGGATATAGGAGCTAACTAAGGAGGTTAGCATGGAACAGACGTACGAGAGCATAGTAGTACGTTTTGTTGCGAAGATTCAAAAGGCAGAAAATGGTTGCTATGAATGGGTTGGTGCAAGATTTCCTTCTGGATATGGCTGCTTTACAATTAAGGGTAAACTTGTACTAGCTCATAGAGTGGCTTATATACTGTTCGTTGATCCAGACTTAAGTGATAACTTAGTAATACATCACAAGTGCGAGAATAGAGGCTGTGTTAATCCTAAACATTTAGAGAAGATGGGTAGAAAAGCTCATTATAAAGCTCATTTTAGACAGAGGAGAGGTTGGGATGGACGAACCTAAATACCTTTACGACCGACGCTTTGTTGCGAAGCGCAACTACGAAGTAAAAACTCTCTGGCAAAATCACGAACAGATGTTGCGAATGGTTGCACTAGGACATTCCAATGAGCATATCGCTCAATCTTGTGGTGTGACTGCACAAACAGTTTCAAATATAAGGAATTCTCCTATCGCTAAAGGTAAATTAGATCAATTGCGCCAAGCTCTCGATGCCGAAGCTATCGACATTGGCGCCCGCATCAACGAGTTTGCACCAACAGCCTTGCGGCTGTTAGAAGAAGTCATTAGCGGTGAAGTTGAGGCACCTATTGCTATTCGTGCCAAGTATGCATCAATTCACTTAGGTCGTGCCGGCTTTGGAGAGGTTAAAAAGATTGCCTCAGTTAACACGCACTTAACACGTGATGACATTGAAGCAATCAAACTTCGCGCTCTTGCCTCTGCGACAGAAGCAGGCTTGATTGTATCCGATGATTAACTTAGCTCGGTCGAGGGCGACCGACCGGCTCGTAAGTAACACAATTGTTACTTAGGTTAAATTCTAACCAAACGAACGGGTTCACTCAATGGCATTAGCAACACTCACGCCTGACCTCACCGACATACTGGCGATGTGCTACCAAAACACTGGCGTGTTCTGCAAGACTTTACTTCCAGAAGCGTTCAACACGCCTTGGAGTGTGCTACACAATCAAATGCTTAGAGCTATCGACTCAGGTCATAGTAAGATATGTATAGCCGCACCTCGTGGTCTAGGCAAGACTTCCCTGGCTCGTGCGTTAGTAGAAAAGTCCATACTATTCCGTGATTACGAATTCATACTGTACGTGTCCAACAGCGAAACAATTGCTACAATGCAGACCGAAAACATCAAGCGAGAACTTCAAACTAATCGAGAAATACGGCGCATTTTTGGTAACGTTGAAATTAACTCAGATGATCCCGAACTCGATGAGTCGTTCTCGAAGCAATCATGGGTGGCATTTGGTAACTCGCTTGTTATGCCACGCGGCGCCGGTCAGCAAGTTAGAGGCTTACTATACAAGCACTTTCGTCCACAACTTTATATTGTTGACGATCTAGAAAAGAAGGAAGAACTGGAGAATCCAGAGAACCGACGCAAACTTAAGGAGTGGTTCCATAGCGACTTAATGAAGGGTGTAGATCGCTACTCAGACAAGTGGCGTATTATCTACATCGACACCCTAAAACACTATGACTCACTATTGCAGGAGTTACTTCAGGATCCAGATTGGTACTCAATTAGACTTGACTTATGCGACGACGAGTATAACTCACTTGCACCTCACCTAATCAGCACCGAAGAACTTAAGCGTGAAGTAGAATCTCACCGTTCCAAAGGAATGCTCGATGTCTTCTATATGGAGTACCGAAACTTACCTATCTCCAAGGAAGATGCCACCTTTCGCCAAGACTATTTCAAGTATTACGAAGAACGCGAACTCGATAACCGACACCTTGAGAACGTAATCATAGTTGATCCAGCCAAAACTGCAAACATGCACTCAGCCGACAGTGCCATTGTTGGCATCGGCATTGACTACACAACAAACGCCATATACATACGCGATATAGTCAGTGGTAAATTCTTTCCTAACGATCTGTACGAAGAAATGTTCGCAATGCGTCGTCGCCTTAACGCTCACGCCATTGGCATTGAGGTAACCGGCCTTGAGGAATTCATTAAGCAGCCAATCACTAACGAAATGCTTAAGCGTGGTCCTAGCGATTCCTTCGAACCTATTTGGCTTAAAGCTAGAGGCGGCGCTCCTGATGGCGAAAAGGGTAAAATTAAGCGGATCGGTTCACTTTCACCGTACTACCGACAAGGATATATCTACCATAACAAAAGCAACTGTGCTAAGTTGGAGGCTCAGCTGCTTTCATTTCCTCGCAGTGGTCTCGTGGACGTTGCGGACGCCACAGCTTACATCATCGAGTTACTCGAACTCGGTGGGCGCTACTTCACAGCACCAGACTACGATCCTAACGAACTAGAGAATGAGTTTTCATCATTAGAATATGATCCTCCGCTGGACGATGATTGGAGATTAGTATAAGCTAAAGATACAGCTAGGGTCTGCAGCCCGAAAAGCTAGCACCTGTACTAGCCTGCTGTATTTATTCTTACAGGAAGCCGTAACAGGAGGCTAAAGTGGAATTATCCGACCTTGAGCCGTTGAGTTATTTCTTTGGTGCATTTCTTGGTGATGGATCTGCTTATGCAGGAAGCCAGGGTGGATTGGTTGTAAGTGTTGCTACGAGTGATAAGGATATAATCACAAAGTGTTATTTGGATATCACTTTCTTTTTTAGCGATTTACGGAAAGGGAAAGTAAGTGAGTATATAAATCCTACCGGTTTGCACGTATACCGTGTCAACTGGTATGGAGCCCCTTTACATAATCTGATTATTAATGCTGTAGGATACAAGGACTGCTTGCCTGAGTATATATGGACAGCTTCTAAAGAAGCAAAACTTGATCTTCTAGCCGGGCTTATGGATACAGACGGCGGAATATCTCGCGGAAGTAACGGAGAATACAATTTATACTTCACTGGTGGGAGTGGATTTATATCGCAATTCACCGCCTTATGTGAGAGCTTAGATATCATAGTCGGTAAACCACGTAAGAATAACAACCAAGTTGGTTGCTATAACTTTCACGTGAATAAGAAGTCTGCTAAAAGAGCAGGATTTCTATTTTACTGCGCTCGTAAGCAGGAAAAATGGATTACTTACATTAGGACTAAGTGAATGCCATACAGCATAACAAACCCGGATAGTCTCATAGATATGGGAAATGTAGAGAAATATGATTACCGATACGATTATCCGGAAGGCATGAACTTAAAGCCTGGAGAGGAGTTGCATCAGCGGCTTCTCTCTAGATTGATACGCTATGGCTGGGAAGCTGCAAAGGTGCAGTCATCCCGTAGGCCTGCATGGGACGAGATCAATAAGACCTTAACTGGCTACATCTCATTATCAGACAAAGAGATGTTAGTGAAAAAGAAAGATCCTAGAAAGCCAGTAAGTATTGTATTTCCGTATAGTTATGCTATTCTTGAAACGTTGGTTTCTTACTTAGTTGCGGCGTTCTTCCCTAATCCTATGTTTAGGTACGAGGGTGCATCTCCGGAAGATGTGGCAGGTGCTATCCTCATGGAGAAAGTTATAGACTTACAGTGTGCCCGCAACAAAGTGGCCCTCAACCTTCACACTATGTTTCGTGACGCATGTGCATACGGGTTCGGTGCAGTTGCTCCATACTGGCTTACACGCACTGGCAAGAAGCGCACTCGTGAAGCTGCAGGATTCTACGACGGCGATGGTAACTTCACAGAAACAAACGCAGTTCGCACACTACGAGAAAACGTAATCATCTTTGAGGGCAATGCCGTCACCAACATTGATCCCTACAACTATTTACCTGATCCTAACTACTCCATTCACGACGTACAGAAAGGTGAGTATGTAGGCTGGCTAGATCGTTCAAACTACATGGATCTGCTCAGTGAGGAACAGGATGATCCTGCACTGTTTAATGTCCGCTATCTACGGCATACTGCTAATAAGTCTAGCGGCATTCTTGGCACTGATTCACGCACTTCTCGCACTCGCTCACTTCGTGGCGACGCTACTTCATTCGACCGTAACATTTCGCTGCCTGTTGATCAGTTTCATGTCTACGTCAAACTTATTCCGAGTATGTGGAAGCTGGGTCCGTCAGACATTCCAGAGAAGTGGCTTTTTACTGTTGCTAATGACTCTGTCATTATACGTGCTAATCCTCTCGATCTCGATCACGACATGTTTCCAGTTGGTATATGTGCTCCTGACTTCGACGGCTACAGTCCAGTAGCATACTCACGACTCGAAATACTTAACGGTATGCAAACAGTAATCGACTGGCTCTTCAACTCGCACATAGCCAATGTAAGAAAAGCAATCAATGATGTCCTCGTTGTCGATCCCTACCTTCTAAACATCGAAGATTTACGTGATCCAGAACCAGGAGGTATTGTTCGTTTACGTCGCCCTGCTTGGGGTAGAGGCGTCGAAAACGCAGTTAAACAACTCGCCATCACAGACATCACCAGAACTAATCTCCAAGACGTAGCCTTCATAGTAGAGTACATGCAGACTATGACTGGCACTGACAACGCAGTAATGGGCAACTTGCGTAAGGGCGGACCTGAGCGACTCTCAGCACGTGAGTTTCAAGGTACAGCTCAAGGTGCAGTGAATCGCCTTGAACGTATAGCCAAAATAGTTGGCCTTCAAGCAATGCAAGACATCGGGTACATGTTCGCTTATCATAGCCAGCAATTTATGTCCCAAGATGTATACGTGAAGTCAGTAGGTGATTGGCCAGACTCAGTCCAGCGACAGTTCAATATTCAGGAACAACGCATCAAAGTATCACCAATGGACTTACTTGTAGACTACGACCTCATAGTGCGAGATGGCAGCATTCCAGGCGGCAACTTTAGTGACGTATGGACGCAGCTCTTTCAAATAATAGGTACAAACCCAGAGCTTCTACAACACTTCGACATTGTGAACATCTTCAAGTACATAGCAACATCACTTGGTGCTAAGAATGTTGATGCTTTCGAGCGGCAGCAGCCAGCAGCACAAGTAAGCGCTGCTCCTGATGAACAAGTCCTTAATCAAGTTGCTAATGGAGAGCTAGTAAGCTTGTTAGAACAAGGATGAGGCAGGCGTGGCGCTTACACAAATAGAGCTGAGGTTAGAATCTAACCGTACTAGGGTTGGGCCAGTGATTGGCGAGCAACGCGAGTCCCTTATGACACTGGTGCTGTCAGGCCGCCATGGCATTTTCCCAGCAGGGGCGAATTTTCTTCTGCACGTAATGGCACGCAGTCACCCAAAGGGGCGAAACGAAGTGGAGCACGCGAAGCGTTGACTGCACTAGTGCCATGTAGTGCTAGGCTTACTTGCCCCTGCAGGGAGAAATGCCGCGAAGGCCAATGGAGAAATTTTAATGTCCGAACAGCAATTTCACGCAACACTTTCTGAGCATCATGCTTTACTAGGATCAGTTGCCTGGAATGATCTCGTGCGTGAAATTGACGCTTGGCTCCAAGACGTACGCAATAAACTTGAAGTAGAAGACGATATTAGTGAGATAAAACGATTTCAGGGTATCGCCGAAGCTTGCAGACATTTCCTTAGTTTGCCACAGAATATAGTAGACGCACTCGAAGGAGAACGTAATGGCCGAGAACTTTGATTTGTTAGATTTCGGACCAGAACCAACTCACACTGAGTCTGAGCCTCAATTAGAACCTGATACACGTGAGGTGGTTCCTGCAGAACCAGAACCAGCTGTTGAGCCTACATCTGATGAGCCTGAAGGTGATTACGAGTCAGCGTTATTAGCTAGGCTGGAGGAAGAAACTGGTAAGCGTTTGCAGTTGGAACGTGAGCTGCCACCAGTTGAGGAATCAGCTAAAGAGCCAACAGCAGACCCTGATTTT
>Ga0209077_1000339_pt1 | contig 12473 bp, 5 predicted proteins | sample PPLLak1March2015_FD_187247 | JGI IMG/M metagenome (GOLD analysis project Ga0209077, IMG submission 187247) | Freshwater sediment microbial communities from Prairie Pothole Lake near Jamestown, North Dakota, USA - PPLs Lake P7 Core (1) Depth... | ecosystem: Environmental > Aquatic > Freshwater >... | reverse complement strand
CCGCTCAAGCTGTTACCGACCGGCAAATATCCGAACGATTGTTCGCCGATTTGGACCTTGTTCAACACCCTCGCTGCGAGGGTTGGATAAGGTCGGAGAAGTGCGTTCGGCCCACAGGTATCGACGGACTTGTTATGGGCTGATGTCGTGCGGAGGGCGAGATCGAATGGAGCCGCGCACGAGAGCGAACGGCAGTGAGCGAGAGTAAGCGGACCAACAATCATTCGCTAAGTCGATACATTTAAACACGAAGCAGTGGAGCGAGTCAGGTGGTCCGCTTACTCGCTCGCTTCTCTCGCTGTCGTGCGCGGCTCCATTCGATCTCGCCCTCCGCCGGGACTCGCCGGTCTATCCGACTATTAATAGAAGAGTTAACATTTGCAACAAACCTTGCAGCGTTTTTCAGCGGAGTAAGCGGGTTCTGCTTTTTGCGAAATTTCGGCAACCACCGAACCTGTTTGCAGGCCCGTGCGTTTTCACTGGTGAACGGGGATAACAGAACAGAAGCGAAACAAGAAGAGGAGGACAAGATGAGCAACATTCCCCCCAACGAGATACGACCGGAAGCGGAAGTCGAGACTCCGCCGTTTAATCAGCAGCAGCCACCTTATTACGGCCGGGCGTACTACCAGGATCCGCGCCGGAAGAGCCCGGTGCTTGCCGGAGTCCTTTCCCTGATGCCAGGTCTCGGGCAAGTCTACGTCGGCTATTACCAGCATGGCTTTATCAACGTACTGGTCGTCGCGTCTTTGATCGCCATGCTCGCCGGCGGATACCTGGGGCCAATGGTCCCACTCGGCGCGTTCTTCCTGGCCTTTTTCTGGCTGTACAACATGGTGGATGCGTGGCGCAAAGCGTCCCTCTATAACCAGATGCTCGCAGGACTCGGTCCTACGCAGTTGCCCGAGGAGATGGAGAAGCCTGAGAGTAAGGGATCGCTGGTCGGCGGAATCGCTCTGATCGCTTTCGGCGCTCTCATGTTTGCCCATACCAAGTTCAATTTCTCTCTCGAGTGGATGGAGGATTGGTGGCCGATGGCGCTCATACTGCTCGGTGCGTACCTGATCTTCATCTGGGCGCGTGCCAGCTTCATGGACGACAAGGGGGACATCCGAAAGTAAGGCTTCACTCAATCACCTCTTGAATCAACAAAACGGGGCAGCAAACTGCCCCGTTTTTGTTTTTGCGATTCACCATCCGCGCACCCGCGAAAGACCGTTCCGTGCGCGCCCGGCTATAATTGTGAGATGAAGAGAGCCTACTACCTCGTTCCCTTGATTGCGTCCCTGTTTTTCGTCCAGGCAAGCTTCGTACTGGCCGCGGCCCAGTCGAGCGCACCGAGCGCCGACGAAGCGCAGCAGTTCCTGCAGAAAGCCGAACAGCGCTTGCTGAAGCTGTGGATCAATGCGGATCGCGCCTCCTGGGTTCAGAGCAATTTCATCACCGAGGACACCGAAGCGATCGCCGCCCAGGCGCAGGAGCAGCTGATCGCAGCAACCACAGAGTTGGCCAAAGAGGCCGCGAAGTTTAACCGGACCGAGCTTCCGCCTGACCTCCGTCGGAAGATGACTCTCCTGATCACATCGCTTTCCGTTGCTGCTCCAAGCGATCCCGCCAAACAGGAAGAGCTGTCTCGACTGATGACTTCGATGGAGAGCATCTACGGGAAGGGCCAGTATTGCCCGAGCGGCGACAAGAAGCGATGCATGGACATCAACGAGCTGAGCCGCGTCATGGCAGAGAGCAAAAAGCCCGACGAACTGCTCGAAGTCTGGACCGGCTGGCGGACCATTTCGCCTCCCATCCGGCCGAAATACAGGCGCTTCGTGGAGTTGACGACCGAGGGGGCTCGCGAGCTCGGTTTCAAGGATCTGGGCGAGATGTGGCGGGCCAAGTATGACATGTCCCCCCAGCAGTTCGCAGCGGAGCTCGACAGGCTGTGGGCGCAGGTCAGACCGCTCTACGAATCCCTGCACACGTACGTGAGAGCGGAACTGAACAAAAAGTACGGGTCGCAGGTGGTCGCTCTCGACAAGCCAATCCCGGCTCACCTTCTCGGCAACATGTGGGCCCAGTCATGGGGAAATGTCTACGACCTGGTCGCGCCTCCCAACGCCGATCCGGGCTACGACCTGACGAAGATCCTGAAATCCCGGAACGTCGGACCCAAGGATATGGTGAAATACGGCGAGAACTTCTTCACCTCGCTCGGGTTCGAGCCTTTGCCCGACACTTTCTGGGAACGATCGCTGTTCACCAAGCCCGCTGACCGCGAGGTCGTTTGCCACGCCAGCGCCTGGGATATCGATGCTGAAGACGACTTGCGGATCAAAATGTGTATCGAAATCACAGCCGAGGACTTCCAGACGGTGCACCACGAGCTCGGGCACAATTTCTATCAGAGGGCTTACAACAGTCAGGACCCGCTATATCGGGGCAGCGCCAACGACGGTTTTCACGAGGCGATAGGCGACACCATTGCCCTATCTATCACGCCTGAGTACCTCATCAAGATCGGGCTACTCGAGAAAGCACCGGACGCGAAGGGGGACATCGGCGACCTGATGAAAATGGCTCTCGACAAAGTCGCCTTCCTGCCTTTCGGACTGCTCATCGACGAATGGCGGTGGAAGGTCTTCGCGGGCGAAATCCCGGCAGAGTCCTACAACAAAGCGTGGTGGGAGCTTCGGCAGAAGTACCAGGGAGTGGCGGCGCCGGTGGTGCGGAGCGAAGAGGATTTTGACCCGGGTGCTAAATACCACATTCCGGGGAACACTCCGTATTCCCGATACTTCCTCGCACACATCCTGCAATTTCAGTTTCACCGCGCAATGGCTCGCCAGGCCGGGTGGACCGGGCCCCTGCACCGCTTCTCGATCTACGGAAACAAGGAGGTCGGGGCTCGACTCAAGAAAGTGCTGGAAATGGGACAGAGCCGTCCGTGGCCGGAAGCGCTGGAGGCCCTTACGGGCGAGCGGCAGATGGACGCAACCGCGGTACTTGATTACTTCGCGCCGCTCAAGACCTGGCTAGACGAGCAGAACAAGGGCCGGAAGTCGAGCTGGTGAGTTCGGACGTCCGACTTCGAACTCGGGCCCAAGCCGCACGACGGTGCCAATAGGCAGTTTCGGCTACACAAAACTTAATTCCTTGCCGACGCAGGCAAGAGCCGGCTGGATGGGAATTAGTTTCGGGGACACAAAACTTAATTCCTCTGCCGACGCACGCAAGAGCAGGCTGGATGGGAATTAGTTTCGGGGACACAAAACTTAATTCCTCTGCCGACGCACGCAAGAGCAGGCTGGATGGGAATTAAGTATTATGTCCCCGAAACTCCCGAAACTCCCGAAACTTAATCGAGCTTCGTCAACGCCACCTTGCGGAACTCGACCTCGGTCCCTTCGGCCTGCAGGGCGATTTTGCCTTGAGATGCTGTGGCGTTGACCCCGTGGTTCACAAGATCGTCGTTTACCCAGACCTTGACTTCATTTCCGCGGCACTCGATGACCATACGGTTCCACTCGCCCAGGGGTTTCTCGGAATTGTCCGTCAGATTCAGGATACGTCGCGCGTCTCCTGGCCCTCCTCCGAATGCCTGGCCTTCCTTGCGTGGCCTGCGTTTCTCCATGTCGGGCACTTCGATGTTTTCCTGGATGCACCAGAAATCGCCCGCCTGACCGGATTGCATCTGGACCTCGACCGACTTGGGAAACATCGCGGAGAGAGCGCGAGGAGTTGAGGCGTGAACCAGCACGCCGCAGTTGCCGGCTTTGCCGGGGAACCGATATTCGACCTCGAGCCGGTAGTTGGAATAGGCCGCGTCGGTGATAAGGTGTCCTCTGGGGGTCCCCATACTGACAAGGAGACCGTCGCGGACCACGAAGCTCGGTGGGGCGTCCGGGTTCTTGTCTTTTTCGGGGACATCCGGTGTCCACCCGGCTAGATCCTTGCCGTTAAACAGCGAGACCGATTCTCCGGCCAAAAGCAGGCACGAGGACACCGCACCAACGACGAACACCACCATCAGTTTTTTGAGCATACAGTTCAATTTATCCAAATACGCGCCCAAGCGTCCAGCGAGCCCATCCTGGGCGTCGAACCGGTGGACTTCAGACCCGGAAGCCGTGTAGGCTGGTTTTTAAGACCTACCTAATTAAACCGGGCCATTCCGGTGGTCAGCTTCCCGGGCAGCTCAACCCGGAGCAGGAAACTCCTATTGACCGGCGTGGCGCAGTCGGTATCGGGCGAGAAGGGAGTCGTACTTGGGAGAATCGGTATTTCGGCGGCAGAAGGGCGATGGTTTCGCCCGGGTGGGCCAGCCCCACCTCGAGCCCGAGCAGGCTGAAGTCTATTCGAAAGCCCTCAGGATCCTGAACGATACGGGGATTCCTTACATCCTCGCCGGCGCCTTTGCCCTGCACACTTACACCGGTCTTTGGAGAGACACCAAGGACCTGGATGTCTTCATTAAGCCGTCCGATCTTGAGAAGGCGCTCAGAGAACTGGCGAAGGCGGGATTCAAGGTGGAGATCCCGGAGGACCACTGGCTGGCGAAAGCGTGGTCGGAACCGTATTTCGTGGACCTGATCTTCAGCATGGCCAATGGGGCGATTCAGTTCGACGACGACTGGCTGAAGTCCGAACGGACCGCTGAAATCGAGGGAGTGCACGCTCCGCTCATCGGACTGGAACAGCTCATCGCTTCCAAGGCGTTTGTCGCGGCGCGCGACAGGTTTGACGGAGGTGACATCGCCCATGTCATAAGGAGCGTGCGGGGAAAAGTCGACTGGAAACGGGTCGGCCGGATCCTCGGGCCGCACCGCAAGATCCTGCTGTGGCACTTTCTGTTTTTCGACTTTGTTTACCCGGGCCATCCTGACTACCTGCCGCAAGACTTGATCCAACAGATGTTTGAGGGGATCAGGCGCGATTGGGCGGATCCGCAGGCGCAGTCGAGCGAGTGCCGCGGCATGTTGGTCGATCCGTTTTCCTTCTCGGCGGACATACGGGACTGGGGCTACACGGACCCACGCGAGCTGCGGGCTTACTACAAACACGGCGAACCGGAGAACGGAGAATAGGGTTGAGGATTGCCGCGATCGCAGACCTGCATTGCCGGGTCAACTCGACGATCAGTTCGTGCCTGGAAGGCGTTGAAGACCAAGCAGAGGTCCTGATTATCGCCGGAGATCTGACGGATGCGGGCCTGCCCGCGGAAATGAAGGTCTTGTTGGAAGAGATCACCCACGTCAGGCTGCCGATCGTCGCCGTCCTGGGCAACCACGATCACGAAAACGGAATGGAAGGGGAACTCACCCGCATGCTGCGTGACAGCGGCATCCTCGTCCTGGAGGGAAGCGCCGTGGAGATCGGCGAAGTTGGCTTCGCGGGAACCAAGGGGTTCTGCGGCGGCTTCGACGGGCGCATGGTCCAGCCATTTGGCGAGAAAGCGATCAAGGACTTCATCCAGACGGGAATCGACGAGGTGATGCGGCTCGAAAACGCCGTAACGAAACTGGAGAGTCGGAAGAAGGTAGGCGTGCTCCACTATGCCCCGATCAAGAAGACCCTGGAAGGCGAGTCACCCGAACTGTTTGCCTTCCTCGGGTCGTCGCGCCTGGGTGCGGCTCTGGATCGTCACGGCGTGGACGTCATCGTGCACGGCCACGCGCACAACGGGTCTCCGGAGGGCCGAACGCAGCGTAACATTCGCGTCTACAATGTTTGCCGTTTTGTGCAACAACGCAACAGCCAAAAACCCTACTGCGTCTTCGAGGTTTGAACCAGCCACGGATTTCACGGATGACACGGACAATCCGTGGCTGGTTTCCTGTCGCGCTGGTTGCTTCGAATCGAACCGCCGACTTGCTTCAAAGAGGCAATTTCGAGAAAATAGTTAACACTCTCGAGAACTTCGGGTATTTCCCCCGTCAGCCCGGATGGCCACGCCAATCGGCCACGGTACACGCTTGGAGCAAGACACAGTGACGCGACTCGCATTCGGGTTCTATCCTGCCTCGGACGACACAACAGCCGTGCTCGCCAGCCTGAGTGTGAAGGGCCACCGGCGCGCTGCGGCAATCACCCGGTCCCAGGACGGGGATGTCCGTGTGAAGCACGGTTCCGCCCGGCCGACTCAGTGGGGCGTCCTCGGGGCATTAGTGACGCTGCTAGGAACCCTGTTGTTGGAACTCCCACTCTTCGTCTCGCTACCGGCCACCCTAATCGGATTCCTCGCCGTCTGGTTCGCAATCAGCCTGACAGGTGCCGGCGTCGAGAAGAAGCTGATCGCCCGTTACAGTCGGTGGGTTCTCGAGGGGGAGACGCTCGTCATAGTGAAAACCCAGGGTCGACAACTCGTTGAGGTTGTTGAGATCCTCAAAACTTCCGGGACCGCCGCACCGGCAACGTTCTTTGCCCGTCAGACCGAGCGCAAGCCGAGTGACGCCCGGACCGCCTCAGGCAGGAGCGAGCGGCTGGCCGGCGAACGGCTCAAGTCCGAGGCGGCCCGACTTGCGGCAACTCAGAAGGCAGTATCCGCGAACGTGCGGCCAGACCCCCGGTTCCTGAAGCGGCTGGACGAGTGTTCGAAGGTACTGCGGTGCGCCACCGAAGAGCTGAGCGAATCGGTGCGCCTCGAACAGACGGTCACGCCGGCGGCGGAGTGGCTGCTCGACAACAACTACATCATCGAAGCGCAAATCGGCGAAATTCGCCGCAACCTGCCGGCCGGCCACGAAAAGCTACTGGCACTCGTGGAAGGCGCTTCCGGGGGGGCGAGTTTTCGCATTTACGAAATTGCCCGAGCGCTCGTGAGATCCGTTGACTCGCACCTGGACCGCGAGAACCTTGTCGGTTTTCTCCGCGCTTACCAGAGCCTGCAGCCGCTGGGGATTGCGGAGCTGTGGATACTTCCGCTGGTCCTGCGGCTTGTGTTGATCGAAGAGTTGGAGGCGAAGGCAACCGACGTCAATCTTCGACAGCAGGGCCGGGAAAATGCTGATTTCTGGGCAAATCGTGTTCTGAACGCGGCACGACGCGACCCAGATCAGCTCCTGCTGATTCTCGGGGAGCTGGCGCGCGAGCATCGGAGGCTCGATCCTCATTTCGCAATCCGCCTCAACAGCCACCTGTATGACGAAGAAGCAGCCCTGTCCTCGGTGCAGCGTTGGGTGGAACGAGAGACAAACGCAACCTACGCGGAGCTGGTCCAACAGGAGCAGGCCAGACAGGCCGGCGACCAGGTGACCGTCGCGAATGCGGTCACGTCGCTGCGGCTCTTGACCGAGTTGGATTGGCGAGTCGTGTTTGAGCAGCTGTCTGAAATCGATCGTATCCTCGCAGACGATCCCGCCGGCGCGTACAAACGATGCGATTTCCATACCCGCGACCGGTGTCGCAGCTCTGCCGAGGAACTGGCGCGACATTCGAAATTGAGCGAAATTGAGGTCGCGCGGAAAGCACTGGAGCTGGCAAGAGGTGAGCAGGAAAGGGCTCGCAATCACGTCGGCAATTACCTGATCGGCGAAGAGCGACCGACCCTCGAGCGAGCCTGCAATGCCCGCGTGCCGGTCGGCAGGAAGGTCAGGCGAGCGCTGACTTCCAACGCCACCGTGGTCTATCTTGGCTCCACTCTCGGTCTCACTCTTGCCATCGAAGCAGCTTTGTTGTCCGCGAGCGTTCGTTGGTGGAACCACCCCCCATGGCTCACTGCGGTCCTCGCGCTACTCGCGTTGTTCCCAGCCTCGGAGATCGCCATTCAGGCCGTCAACCAGTTGATTGTCCGGCTGTTTGAACCGCGGGTGCTTCCGAAGATGGAATTCAAAGAGGGGATCCCGGACCAAAACCTCACGATGGTTGTGGTTCCAATGATTCTCCTGACCGAGGACGCAATCCTCACGCAGGTCCATCGCCTGGAGGTCAATTTTCTCGCGAATCGTGACCCGAACCTGATATTTGCCCTCCTTTCGGATTTCGCCGATGCGCCTCGAGCCGAAATGCCAGAAGACTCGCGATTGCTTGGGGTCGCACGTCGAGCCATCGAGGAACTCAACGAAAAGTATTCCGCCAGCTTTCTTCTATTTCACCGGCCTCGAACATGGTCCGATTCCGAGAATACCTGGCTTGGTTGGGAACGAAAGCGAGGCAAGCTCGAGCAGGTCAACCACTACCTGATCTCGCTGAAGGGTGACCCGGATCTCCAGAGCCTGAAGCCGGAGTTGCCGGATGGGAGCGAAAGGGATTACCTGATTGTTGGCGACACACGGCGTTTGGCGGACGTCCGTTTCGTCATCACCGTCGATGCCGATACACAGATGCCGGTGGGAACCGCCCGACGACTCGTCGAAACCCTGGCGCATCCCCTGAACGAACCGCAGGTAGAGATTGCTGAGCGACGGGTGGCCAGGGGTTTCGGCGTCATCCAGCCGCGGTTTAGTGTCGCTCTGCCGCACGCAACGGCAACCGCGTTCACCCGGCTGTTTACCCGCCAGACCGGAACAGATCCCTATTCACGGGCGGTCTCAGACGCTTACCAGGACCTCTTTGGCGAGAGCATCTATCACGGCAAAGCGATATACGATTTGCGGGCATTTTACACCGTGCTTTCGGCGCGCATTCCGCAATCCTGTCTGTTGAGCCACGACCTGCTCGAAGGATGTTATGTCCGAACCGCGTTGGCCAGCGACATCGAACTCTTCGAGGACTTTCCCCACTACTACTCCTCGTACTGCTCGAGACAACATCGCTGGACCCGAGGCGACTGGCAGGCAGCACACTGGATTCTTCCGTGGGTCCCGCTTCCGGGCGGTCGCAGCGAACGAAACCCGTTGTCGCTGATCAGCCGCTGGAAACTCCTGGACAACCTAAGGCGAAGCGTCGTTCCGATCGCCTCCGTGCTGCTGGTGATCGGCGCTGCTGTTTTCGGGGCGCCGGTCTGGCAGATCGTGGTTGGTGCATATGCCCTGATTCCAGTCATCTCGCTTTTGGGCACCTTGCACCTCCGAGCAACCGCGCTGCAGGGATCAGGCTGGCCGGAATTCAAGATGGCCGTCGCACGCGCGGTCGTCTCGATCGTCCTGATGCCTCATTCCGGTTGGCTTGCGGCCGATGCAATTGTCCGGGCGAAATACCGAAAGCTGTTCTCGAAACGGCGTCTTCTGGAGTGGGAGACGGCTCAACTTAGTCATTCGTTTGCGCGTCACCGGTTACACCGAGTAGCCGTCCAGAACGCCGTCGTAGCGCTGCTGTCCGCCGGTCTCGGATTTCTCCTTCTGCAAGCTGACCTGGCGGTTTGGGCAGTCCTCCCCTGGGTGCTGCTTTGGATGGCCGCCCCGGCGGTTGCTTCAGAACTGAGTCACACTCGGCGGCCACTGCCCGAGAGAGCGCTGTCCGAGGCAGACGTTGCGTTCGCTCGTCTGGTTGCCCGCCAGACCTGGAGATATTTCGACGACCTGGTTGGTCCGGCCACGAACTGGCTGCCCCCGGACAATTCCCAGGAAGCACTGAACGTGGAAATTGCCGAGCGCACTTCGCCAACAAACATTGGGATGTGGCTGCTATCGGTCCTGACCGCCCGGGACTTCGGGTACCTGACGACGGCGGAGATGGTTGAACGCCTGTCTGCAACTCTGGAAACACTCGGCAAGCTGGAACGCCACGAGGGCCATCTGCTGAACTGGTACGACACGCGGACTCTTGAGCCACTGCGCCCTCCGTACGTCTCGACGGTCGACAGCGGAAATTTACTTGCCTGCTTCATTGTGCTCAAACAAGCCCTTCTCGACCTGCAAAACGGTCCGCTCCTTGGCCGTGAGGTTTTCGACGGTCTTCGGGACGCGCTCGACTGCCTGAAGGACGCAGACGCCGAAACGAAGGGACTCCAAGGGCGGCTCGCACCGATCCGGACGCTTCTAGACCAGGCCGCGGACGATCAAGTGACGAAGCTGGAACAACTCACCTCGATCCTCGCCGAGATTAGGCAGGTCACCGGGCAGTTGCGAAGTGAGACCGGTCCGGCCGAGGAATTGTACTGGCTGGAAAAAGCGAGCACGCAAGTCACCCAATGGGCCGACTGGGCGACGGACTACCTGGGCTGGCTGCCGCGACTGGCCAACCTGGAAGTCCCCAAAACACAGGAAGGCGTGGAGGCGGCGGCTTTGCGGGATCGATTGCTCGCGAAGACACCGACGCTGGCCGGCCTGGCGGGCGGCGACATCGCGGGTCTGTTCCGTGAATTGACCGGACGCCTCAGGGCACATAGCCCCGAGCTGATTGCACCGTCCAGCCTGCAGGACATCGAGCGAGCGTTTGAGCGCGCTCAGATGAAGGCGCGGCGTCTGCTCCGCCGAGTTCGCAGGCTGCGGGAAAGACTCGACCAGGAGTCGGAGGAAATCAACCTCGGTTTCCTGTACGACCTGGACAAGCGACTCTTCACAATTGGCTACAACCCCGCGCTCGGGCGCCGCGACAACTCGTACTACGATCTCCTCTTGACCGAGGCGCGGCTGGCCAGCTTCCTCGCCGTGGCCCGGGGAGAGGTCCCGGCGGAGCACTGGTTCACACTCGGCCGTCCCTTCCGAAACGCCAACGGAAGACAATTAGTCATGTCGTGGACCGGAACCATGTTCGAGTACCTCATGCCGCTGCTCTTCACAAGGTGCTTCCGAAATTCGCTGCTGGAGCACGCCTGCCGTGTGGCACTCGAGGAGCAAATTGACTTCGGCCGGCACCGCTCAGTGCCGTGGGGAATCTCGGAGTCCGCATTCAGCGCCCTCGATGCCCGCAGGACCTACCAGTATCGGGCGTTCGGCGTTCCTTCGCTTGCCTTGCATCGGGAAGCGGAGACCCCGGTCGTTGTCGCCCCATACGCGACTGCGCTGGCCCTTTTGCTCAGCCCGGCGAAGGCGATACAGAATCTCAGAAGACTAGCCGCACTCGGACTCCAGGGACCACGCGGCTATTACGAGGCCGTGGACTATACCCGTCTAAGCCGGCGCGAGGGCGAGCCGGGGGTAATTATCTACGCCTACATGGCGCATCACCAGGGGATGACGCTGCTTGCTCTGGGAAACGCGGTTCTCTCGGGAATCATGCAGGAGAGGTTTCACGCCGACCCACTTGTGAAGGCAGCCGAACCCCTGCTTTACGAGGGGAAACCTGAAAATCCGCCGGTCTTCATACGAACAGTTTCGGAAACCAGGCCGATCCGGGCCGTCGCATCCCTGGCAGAGCCGGGAGCCATCCGGGTGACCACCCAGGATACCCCTGTCCCGCGCACCCAGTTGCTCTCGAATGGCAACTATTGCGCCATGGTGACCAATTCCGGCGGAGGATACAGCCGGTGGCGCGACTTCGACATCACCCGCTGGCGGGCCGACACGACACGCGATCACTGGGGGACCTTTCTTTACTTTCGCGACGTGGATGGCGCCGGAACATGGTCCCTGGGCTTTCATCCCCTGGATCATCCCGAGCGCAGGTATTCGGTCACTTACGCTTCGGAGAAAGTCGAGTTTCGGCGACGGGATCACGACATGGAGACGGAAGGGCAGGTCGTGGTGTCACCGGAAGACGACGCGGAAATCCGCCTCATCTCGCTTACAAACCGATCTCTGCACGCGCGCACGATCGAGCTAACCTCATACACCGAGCTTGCTTTGGCGCCTCACCCGTCAGACCGGGCGCATCCCGCCTTCAGTAATCTGTTCGTCGAGACCCGGGCGATTCGAGAACGTCGAGCCCTGGTGGCATGGCGGCGAAAGAGGTCCCCGGAAGAGCCGACCATCTGGGTGGGACAACTCCTCGTTGGAGTCGCGCGGCCTGGAGAGTTCAGCTTCGAAACGGACCGATCGCGTTTCGTCGGTCGCGGGCGAAGCTTGCGCAATCCAAAAGGTCTTCGCGAGCAGTTGGACAACACCGAGGGCTATGTCCTTGATCCAATCTTCGCGCTTCGTTCGCGAATCACTCTTCATCCGCGCGAACGCGCCCGGGCGGCGGTGGTCACCGTCGCGGCCGGGTCTGAGGACGAGTTGATGGCTTTGCTCCGCAAGTATTCCGATCTTCAGGCCGCCAGCCGTGTTCTTGAGCTTGCCTGGGCGCATACGCAACTCCAATTCCGGTATCTCGGGGTGCAGATCGACGAGGCGCAGCAGTTCCAGGAGTTGAGCAGCTACATGATCTACCCAAACGAGGGCTTGCGGCCGTCACCTGAACGGCTGCGCAGAAATGCCCTTGGGCAGTCTGGTTTGTGGGCGATGGGCATTTCGGGCGACGTCCCGATTCTTCTCGTGACAGTGGCGGATGAGAACGACTTCCCGGTAGTTCGGGAAGCCCTGCTCGCGCACATCTTCTGGCGCGCCCGTGGCCTGAAGACCGACCTGGTGGTGCTTAACGAGGAGAACTCCGGATACGATCAGCCGCTGCACCAGCGATTGCAGCGAATGGTCCAGGCGCATTGGGCGATGACCGGCATG
>Ga0209077_1000338_pt1 | contig 12500 bp, 11 predicted proteins | sample PPLLak1March2015_FD_187247 | JGI IMG/M metagenome (GOLD analysis project Ga0209077, IMG submission 187247) | Freshwater sediment microbial communities from Prairie Pothole Lake near Jamestown, North Dakota, USA - PPLs Lake P7 Core (1) Depth... | ecosystem: Environmental > Aquatic > Freshwater >... | reverse complement strand
GATGTGTATAAAGTGTAGGGCAGAGGGAGGCCGATGTTTTATCAGGCCTACCGGCGACGCCGCTTTGGTATGTGCAAAAGCGAGGGCCTATTGGTGCACATACCAAAGCGGCGTCGCCGGTAGGCCTGATAAAACATCGGCCTCCCTCTGCCGCCGCACTCCAAAAAAAGCGCGACCCTTTTCGCTACTTGCCCGCCACTCCCGGAGCCGGCAGCACGAAACGCTTGCCCCTGCCGTCCTCGGGCAGAGCCGGCGCCTCGGTCTGACCTATAGCCAAACCATCCGCCGAGAGCCGGAACGTCTTGATCATCTCTGCCATTTCCAGGGCTTCGCCTCGAAGCGTCTCGGCAGAGCTCAAAGACTCTCCCGAGCTGACCGAGTTCTTGAGGGTCAGCTGCATGATCTGATCGAGTTCCCGGGTGATCTGACCAATACCGCGGTTCTGTTCCTCGGAGTCCTCCGCAATCTGGTTCACCATCTGCCGGGCCTCGTGGACCCGCCGGCTGATCTCTTCGAAATTCTTCACCGCTTCCAGGTTGAGGGCGAACCCGGTTGCCGCGTGTTTGGCCGATTCCTCGATCAATGCCGCGGTGTTCCGGGCCGCCTCGGCGCTCCGCATGGCCAGTCTACGGACCTCCTCGGCGACGACACTGAAACCCCTGCCTGCCTCTCCGGCCCTCGCTGCCTCGACTGCCGCATTGAGAGCCAGCAGATTGGTCTGAAAGGCGATTTCGTCAATCGTCTTCACGATCCGTGAAGTCTGGTCGGACGACGACTTGATGTTCTCAATGGCTCGCGAAAGGCGTTCCATGCTCGAAGCCCCGGTGTCCGCGCTGCTCCTGGCTAATTCCACGTGGCTGCGAGCCTGTTGTGCTGTCGCCGATGTCTGCTTCGTCCCCGATGCGATGGTCCCGAGTCGGGTTGAGGCGTTTTCAAGAGAAATCGTCTGCTGTTCGGCCATCTCGGCGACCGCCTGGCTGCAGGAATTGATCAGGGCCGTGGCGCCGGCCACCCGGGACGAGTGGTCTGACACCTGGGAGAGGCGTTGATCGAGTCGGGCAATTGCCGTGTTAAAGGCCGTCTGAATCCGTGCAAAGTCGCCTCGGTAGTCCCCCGAGAAGCGAACGGTGAGGTCATTGTCGGCAAGTCGATCGAGCACGACGAGCGCCTCCGAGACCGGCGCGGTAATGGAATCAAGCATCTCGTTGACCCCGGTCATCAGTTCCCGGTAGCTGCCTTCAAACCCGGACGCCGCCGAACGGACATCCAGGCGCCCATCCTTGATCGCGGTCACAACACGGTGCAGCTCGTCGATCATGCTATAGATCGATCGGTTGATCGTGATGAAGTCATTAGAAAGGACATCCGCTTCTGACCGAGGCTTGATCTGATAGCCGCGGTCGTTCCGGCTCAGGGCCTCCGCTGCGCCGGCTACGTCGCGCATGTAGGAGACCAGGTCATGAAAAGAACCGGCGAGGTTTCCTATCTCGTCGCTCCGGTTCATTTTTGGGCTCTGACTTAGATCACCGGACGCGATCCGTCGACTGATTCCGACAAGCTGCTCGATCGGCCGGGTGATCGATCGGGTCAGGGGCGGGATGAGCAAAACCAGCCCCATGATCGAAAGCGCAATGATAATCAGGTGAATCCGGACCGATTCTTGCAGAGGGGCGTCGATCTCATCCGACGGAACTCCGAGGACCAGGGTGGCGTCCAGTCCCCGGACCGGGCTGTAAACAAAGTACAGTCTATTACCGTCAAACAAGCCCTCGTCGATCCCGCTTTGGCCGCTAAGCATATGGGCCGTCGCTTCTCGCAGCCCGGAGAACCGCGTCCCATCGTCCTTGAAATCTGTAATGCGCTTGTTGAGCAGAAGTTCCTTGTTCTGGTGATACAGGAACGTGCCATCGCGGCTGAGGAGGAAAGGCACGCAGCCATCGAAAAGCGGCAACGAGCTGATGATTCGATCCATTGTCGCCAGGCTGATGTCGATCCCCGCCACCCCTAGGAGCCGCTTTTGCTGGTCATAGATCGGGATGTTGTGGGAAACGTAGATTCGCTTGTCGAGCAGATCCAGGCTGATGTCGTAATCCGGCTTTCCTCGGCTAACGGCCCTCGAATACCATTCCCGTTTGCCGACGTAATAGTCCGGCCCGGCCTTTCTCTCTTCATGATCGAAGTATTCCTGGGTGGCTTCGCAAGCGAAGAAAGCCGACTTGATGTCCGGGTCATTTGCCACGATCGACTTCGCAAATGCGATCAATCTTCGGTACTCGGCGTCGGTTGTGTGGTCTGCGCCTCGCTGGCGATTCCCGGAGAGCCAGTTGACGAGCTCGGGGTTCTGACTGAACCCGGACGCGACACCCGCCTTCTCTCGCATGAAGCTCTCAATCGAGACGGAGATGCTGCGCACCCTTTCCAGGGCCTTGGCCTGTGTCTCGCGCACGAGCAGCTTTCGAGAGAAAACCAGATTTGCGACGAGGAAACAGAGTGATGTGACCAGATTGAAGGTCACAAACACGATGAGCATCTTCGTCCGGAGGCGTGTGTTGGGAAACATCGCTCTCGGATCCCCCCTTGTGGCCCGCCGATTCTATATGCGGTGCATACCGGGGTCAACAGAGAATGAGAGGAACGCCCGCGTGTGGTACCCTCTCTTCCCATGAGAGAACCGATCAATCGACGTAACTTCGTCCGCCTGGCCGGAACTGCGGGGCTTGCGGCGGGAATAGGCAGTCAGGCGGCCGCGCAGTCAAACGCGGCCAAGCTTCAGCTGGCCCTTGTCGGATGCGCGCACATTCATACCCCTGGTTTTGTGAATCTTCTCAGAGCACGCCGTGACGTGACCGTGAAGTACGTTTGGGACCATGATGCGGCGCGTGCTGTGAAGCGGGCCGGAGAGCTGGAGAGCCGGGCGATCGATAATGTAAACGAGGTCTGGAGCGATCCGGACATTGCGGCTGTGATCATCTGCTCGGAAACAAATCGTCACCCGGATCTCGTCTTTGCCGCCGCCAAGGCTCGGAAGCACATGTTTGTAGAGAAGCCCCTCGCGACAACCGGCCGGGATAGCGTGGCCATGGCCGAGGCGATCGAGAAGGCCAAAGTCCACTTCACGACTGGCTACTTCCAGCGCTGTTCCCCCGTTAACCTGTTCTTGAAAGAGCAGGCCAGCAAGGGGAGCTTCGGCCAAATCACGCGAGTCAGGGGATCGAATTGCCACGCCGGGTCCTTGGGCGGCTGGTTCGATACTGAATGGCGCTGGATGGCTGATCCGAAGATTGCGGGCGTCGGCGCTTTTGGAGATCTGGGAACTCATGCGCTCGACATCATGATGTGGATGATGGGCGGAGTCGAAGCGGTCACGGCAGACATAAAGCCGGTCACAGGCCGCTACCGCGACTGCGACGAGTCAGGCGAAGCTCTGATTCATTTCCAGAACGGAATAACGGGGACGTTGGCCGCCGGTTGGGTGGATGTCGCCGACCCTGTGACTCTTCTGATCAGCGGGACCGAAGGTCATGCCTCTGTCGTCGACGGCCAGCTCTTCTTCAAAACGAGCAAGATCGAGGGCGCCGACGGGAAAAAGCCGTGGACTCCCCTGCCCAAAGGATTCCCCGTTCCGCTCGACCTGTTTGTCGACACAGTTGCGGGTGTGAAAGGCCTGCCGCTCGTCCCTCCGAGAGAAGCTGCAGCCCGGGTCGTCGTCATGGAGGCGATTTACCAGTCCGCCCGCGGCCGGAAGTGGGTGAAGATGAGCTGAGAGACTGGCCCTCTGGAGCGATAGTAGTTGCGTCCGGCCCTATCGTGGTCGGACCCTCCAGAGTCCGGCCACAATAGGGCTTGACGCAACCACTATCGCTCCAAACGTGACACGGCTCTGTAACTACCTCGAATTGTGGTATAAACCCCGCCCGTGACTTCTTCATCCGCTACCCCCGGCCTCCGGCGCGCGCTTGGTCTTTGGGACCTGGTTTTCTACGGCATCATCATCATTCAGCCCACGGCGCCCATGCCGCTCTTCGGCGTGGTGAGTCACGAGGCCCGTGGCCACGTCGTAACGGCGATCTTCATCGCGATGGTCGCCATGCTGTTCACCGCGGTGAGCTACGGCCGGATGGCCCGCGCCTACCCGAGTGCCGGCTCCGCCTTCACCTACGTGGGTCGTGAGATTGGACCGACTTTCGGCTTTCTCACGGGGTGGAGTATGGCCATGGACTACATGCTGAATCCGCTTCTCTGCACCATCTGGTGCTCGAAGGCCGCCGGCAATATCTACCCGGAGGTTCCCTATTTCGTCTGGGCGATTATCCTGGCTACTTTTTTCACGTGCCTGAATCTGCGCGGCATTCAGTCCTCGGCCAGGACGAACCGCTGGATGGCGATCGGCATGGGAGTCGTCATAGTCGTCTTCCTCGGATCCGCCGTCAGATACCTGGCGGGCTTGACCGGGCTCCACGCTTCGTCGTTCTGGCAACCCTTTTATGATCCGGCCACCTTCTCTTTCTCGGCCGTTTTTACCGGCACGTCTATCGCGGCGCTGACCTACATAGGCTTTGACGGCATTTCGACGCTCTCGGAGGAAGTCCGCAATCCCCGCCGGAATATCTTGCTGGCAACCGTTTTGACCTGCCTGGTTACCGGCGTGCTGGCCGCCGTTGAAGTCTACGTGGCTCAGCTCGTCTGGCCCGATTTCGGGAGCTTTCCCGATGTGGACACCGCGTACGTGCATATCGCGGGTCGAGTGGGCGGGCCTTTCCTTTTCCAGCTGGTGAATTTCACACTCCTGGTTGCTTCCATTGGTTCCGGAAGCGGCGCGCAGCTGGCGGCCGCCCGGCTGCTTTACGGAATGGGGCGTGACAACGCGCTTCCGAAGCGCTTTTTCGGAGTCGTCGAACCCAAACGTCGAATTCCTCGCAACAACGTCCTGTTTGTCGGCGCTGTTGCGCTCATTGGCGCTTTTCTGATGACTTTCCAGATGGCTGCCGAATTGCTGAACTTCGGCGCCTTCATCGCTTTTATGGGAGTCAATGCCGCCGCTTTTTGGCGCTATTGGCTTCGGGCGGACGAGAAGAAGATCGGCTATCTCTTGCCGCCGGTGCTGGGGTTCGTCATCTGTTTCTATATCTGGCTGAACCTGCGCTGGCAAGCACAGGTTGTTGGCGCGATCTGGCTGTCTGCCGGCGTCATTTACGGGGCCATTAAGACACGGGGCTTCCGCAAAGGCTTGATCAGCTTCGAAGTACCGGCAGAATAGGGGAACAAGTTCTAAGTTCTGAGTTCTGAGTTCTGAGTTCTGCGCTCAAGTATCGAACCCAGAACTCAGAACTCAGAACCCAGAACTCAGAACTCAGAAGTCAGAACTCAGAACCCAGAACTCAGAACTCAGAACCCAGAACGTTATTTGACACACCACCACGCTCGGGTTAATAGTCTTCAGAGTGAAGACCTTGACCGCTGCCGTCGTCGGAGCCGGTTTCATCGGACCAGTGCATGTCGAGGGGCTGAAACGCGCGGGTGTGCCGGTTGCCGGAATTCTGGGAATATCGGACGAAGAATCGACTCGAGCGGCAGCCGCCCTCAACCTGCCACGCGCCTATCGTAGCTTCAAAGAAGTCCTGGAAGATGCCGATGTGGATGTCGTCCATGTTGCGACCCCCAACATCCTGCACTTTGAGATGGCGCGGGAGGTCCTGAGGGCCGGAAAGCACGTCCTGTGCGAGAAACCGCTGGCAATGAACACGAGGGAATCGGCGGAGCTCGTCGATCTGGCTCGAACGAGCGGTCTCGTGGCCGGCGTGAACTACAACATCCGTTTCTACCCGCTTTGCATCGAGGCTCGGGACATCGTCCGCCGGGGAGACCTCGGCGATGTCTATTCGATCTGCGGAAGCTACGTCCAGGACTGGCTGCTCTATCAGACAGACTACAACTGGCGGGTCCTGGCCGAAGCAGGAGGCGAGCTTCGCGCCGTCGCCGATATTGGGACGCATTGGTTGGATCTGGTCCAGCACATTACGGGCCGGGAGGTCGAAGCGGTGTGCGCGGATCTGAAGACAGTTCACCCGATCAGGCTCAGGCCGAAGGGCGAGGTTCAGACCTTCAAGGGGAAAGAAGAAACAGCAAAGATCGAAACCGAGCCGATAGCCGTCACGACTGAGGATTTCGGCTCGATTCTCCTGCGCCTGTCAGGCGACGCTCGGGGCTGCCTCTGGGTCTCCCAGGTGACCGCCGGGCGCAAGAATTCCCTGCGGTTCGAAATATCCGGCTCCAAGCGCGCCCTTTCCTGGTCGAGCGAAGAGCCGAACCAGCTGTGGATCGGACACCGCGAGCGCCCCAACGAGAACCTGATCCGGGACCCGGCCCTGGTTTCGGACGCTGCCCGGCGGTTTATCAGCTACCCGGGCGGTCATAACGAGGGTTTCCCCGATACGTTCAAGCAGTGTTTCAGGGCTTTTTACGGATATATCCAAGCGGGCCACTTTTCGGCTGCCCCAACGTTCCCGACCTTCAGGGACGGGCACCGCGAGATCAGAGTGTGTGAGGCAATACTAAAAAGCCACCGAGAAGAGCGGTGGGTCGAGTTGAAAGGAGAAGAGGCATGAAACTGGGCTTTGTGAGCGCAATCCTTCCCGATCTTTCCTTGGAAGAAGTGGTTAAGTTTGCCTCTGAGGAAGACTTTGCCTGTGTTGAATTGATGTGCTGGCCGAAGGGCAAGGCCGAACGCCGCTACGCCGGCGTCACCCACATTGACGTTGTCGATTTCAAGAAAGACGATGCCAAGAAGGTCCAGGACCTGATAGGAGAGGCTGGCGTCGGGATTAGCGGCCTGGGTTATTATCCGAACCCGCTTGCGCCGGACGAAAACGAGGCCAACGTCTACATCGAGCACATCAAGCGCGTCATTTCAGCCGCCCAAGTGCTCGGTGTCGGTGTCGTAAATACCTTTATCGGACGTGACTGGACAAAATCGGTCGATGACAACTGGCCTCGCTTTCTGAGCGTCTGGAAGCCGATGATCAAGTTTGCAGAAGAGCATGGAGTACGCATCGCCATCGAACACTGCCCCATGCTGTTCAGCAAGGACGAATGGCCTGGCGGCAAGAACCTCATGACATCTCCGGCGATCTGGAGACGGATGTTCGAGGCCATTCCGAGCAAGAACTATGGCCTAAACTTTGATCCTTCCCACTTCATCTGGCAGCAGATGGATTACATCAAGCCGCTTTGGGAGTTCGGGGAACGCATTTTCCACGTTCACGCGAAGGATGCACGCCTGGATCGGAACCGGCTGGAAGAGGTCGGCATCCTGGCCACCCCGCTCCAGTTTCACACGCCGAAGCTTCCGGGAATGGGCGACGTGAACTGGGGACGCTTTCTCGGGGTTCTGAGGGATACGGGCTATGACGGCCCGGTCTGCATCGAGGTCGAGGACCGCGCCTACGAGGGCTCTCTGGACAAACGCAAGGCGTCCTTGCGCCAGAGCCGCGATTACCTGAAGCAATTTATCGTGCGGGAAGAGTAAGGAGGTCAAGGTGGAATTTACCTATCCCGACATCGCAAAAATGATCGACCATTCTCTCCTGAATCCGATCCTGACGGACCGGGAGTTGGAGAAGGGCTGTCAACTCGCCCTCGACTATAACGTTGCAAGCGTCTGCATCATGCCTTACGAATTGAAGCGCTGCGCCGAAATCCTCAGGGGAAGCACGGTTAACGCAAGCACAACGATCGGCTTTCCTCATGGCGGACACACGTCAGCCGTGAAACTGGCGGAGATCAACACGGCGCTCGAGGACGGAGGCCAGGAACTGGACATGGTAGTCAACATCAGCAAGGTTCTGAGCGAGGACTGGGACTACGTGAGGACTGAGCTGAAATCGATGATCGAGCTTACCCACTCGGCAGGCCAGAAGGTCAAGATCATCTTTGAGAATGCGTACCTGAAAGACGCCCACAAAATCATGCTTTGCAGGATATGCGGCGAGCTCGGGGCGGATTGGGTCAAGACCTCGACCGGCTACGCTCCCGGGGGAGCGACTGTCGAGGACCTCAAGCTCATGAGACAGTATTCACCGCCTCACGTCCAGGTAAAGGCCGCCGGGGGCGTCCGGGATCTGGACAAGCTTCTGGAAGTGCGGGCACTGGGAGTAACGCGCGTCGGGGCCAGCCGCACCGCCGAGATGCTTGATGAATGCAAGCGTCGGCTTGGGCTGAAGCTGACCACCCGGGGTACAGCGGCGGTTGAGTGACGCGTTTTTTGCGTTGTATCGAAACCCCGCTGTTGAGCCGGCCAGAGCGGTATAATTCAAACGCTATGGCTACAATTGGAACGGCTGAAACGGTTCGCGACTTTCTCAGCCATCGGACCCTCGCCCTGGTTGGGTTCTCGAGAAGCGGGAGAAAGTTTTCGAACAATGTCTACCGCGAATTGAGCGGGAAAGGCTACAAGATCTTCCCTATCAATCCTGCGGCTGGGGAGACGGCAGGAATCAAGGTCTACGCGGGCTTCAAGGATCTGCCGGAACCGGTAAGCGCAGCAGTAATCATGGTGCCGCGGTCAGCGACGCCCGAGGTGGTGCGCCAGGCCGCGGAAGCAGGCGTCACATCTGTCTGGATACAGCAGGGGGCCGAATCAAAAGAGGCGGTTCAGGTCTGTCAGGAGAAGAACCTCTCGTTCGTGAGCGGGCGCTGCATCCTGATGTTCGCCGAACCCGCCATTTGGCTCCACCGTGTCCACCGGGGTTTCCTGCGCTTCTTCGGCAGGCTGCCGGCGTAGCGACCCGCGGATAACGCGGATAACGCCGATCGATCGGCGTTATCCGCGTGTTATCTGCGTTATCCGCGGGTATGACCTACGGCATGCGAATCGTATCGTCAAACTGCATGCTGATCTCGGTCGTCTTGCCCGGTTCGATTGTGATCGGCGCCGGGGCTTGGCCATCCTTCGCGTACACGGTCAGGGGGCATCCGGAAGCGGGTGGGCCGGTAAGCTCGTACCCTCCTGGCTTGTCGTAAACTGCAGCCACGTAGACGGGTGTGACCGTGAACCCCATCGACAGCGTTCCGCCGTTCTCCGCCAACGTTTCGAATTTGATAGGCAGCACCTGTCCCGTCGTCATATCCGGCGTATCGAATACGAAGACCAGCAGCTTGTGCGTCTGATCCACCGGCCCATCACTGCCGGCGTACTTGACTGTCAGCTTCAGCGTGCCTTCCTGAGACTGAGGCTGAGGCTGTTCCGCCTTAGGTTGTTGAGTTTGCGTTTCCTGGGCCCACAGCGGGACCGCAAGTGCGAGCAGCACGATGACTGCCAAACCGACAAATACTCTCTGTTTCGACATGTTTCCCTCCAGGCAATCCTGGCGAAGTGTACGCCAGACCGTCCGTCTTCTCCACTGTTTGCCCCCGAACGGTGGCGCGGAGACGGTGAACGGCCGGTTTTCCCCGATGAGTTGCGAAGCGGTCGCCGCCGCCTTCTCTCCCCACTTACCTACAGGAACTCGGTTGTATTAAACTAAGTCCATCTAGGTACTCAACAAGGAGCGTCAACGTGGACTACTCGAAGCTGATTGGAGAGAAAGACGAGAAGGCAATCTCTCGTCGGAAGTTTGTGGGAGGCATGGCAGCTGCGGCCGGAATCACCCTCGTTCCCCGATATGTACTGGGAGGAAAGGGTTACCAGGCTCCAAGCGACAAGCTCAACATCGCCTGCATCGGCCCCGGCGGCATGGGAGGCAACAACACCAACAAGTGCGCTCAGACCGAGAACATCGTCGCGCTGTGTGACGTGGACGACGAGAAGGCCGCCAAGATGTTCGCGAAGTACCCGAACGCCAAGAAGTACAAGGACTTCAGGAAAATGCTGGAGCAGCAAAAGGACATCGAAGCGGTGATCGTTGCTCCGCCTGATCACAGTCATGCCGTCGCAGCTTTGGCAGCGATGCAACTGGGCAAGCATGTTTACTGTCAGAAGCCGTTAACCCGCACTGTCGGCGAAGCGCGAAGACTCACCGAAGCGGCCCGCAAATACAAAGTGGCCACCCAGATGGGAAACCAGGGACATTCGAACGAAGGTCTGCGTCTTGTCTGCGAATGGATCTGGGACGGCGCCATCGGCCCGGTTCGCGAAGTGCATATGTGGACCAACCGCCCGGTATGGCCGCAGGGCATGTTCAAGAGGCCCTCTGAAACGCCGCCGGTACCGGCTTCCCTCGACTGGGATATGTGGATCGGCCCGTCTGCGATGCGTCCCTATTCGCCCGCGTATCACCCCTTCAATTGGCGTGCGTGGCAGGATTTTGGCGCTGGAGCGTTGGGTGACATGGGATGTCACGTGATGGACGCGGCCTTTTCAGCCCTGAAGCTCGGTTACCCGAGCAGCGTGGAAGCGCTCACGTCGGATATCGTCGTCGAGATGTGGAAGAAGCAGGAGAACAAAGAAAGCTATCCTTCCGCTTCCGTCGTTCATTACAACTTCCCCGCCCGTGGGGATATGCCGCCCGTCAGGCTCCACTGGTATGACGGCGGAATGAAGCCGGAAAGACCTGAAGAGCTCGAGGCTGGCCGGGAGCTTCCCGAGAGTGGAACGATCTTTGTCGGGGACAAAGGCAAGATCATTACTCCGACCTACACCGAAAGCGTACGGATTATCCCGGAAACCAAGATGCAGGAGTACAAGCGGCCCGCCAAGACCCTCCCGAGAGTCAAGGGCGGACAGGAAGGCCACGAGCAGAACTGGATTGCGGCCTGCAAGGGCGGCGAACCGGCTTGCTCCAACTTTGATTACTCCGGGCCTTTCACTGAAACGGTCGTTATGGGCAACCTGGCGATCCGCTTCCCGGGCAAGCAGCTGGTCTGGGACGGCGTGAACATGAAGGTCACGAACTTCGAAGCCGCCAACGAGTTCGTATTCCCGAAGTATCGTGAAGGCTGGGCCCTGACGACGTAGAAATCTCGGCGCGGAACGGCTTAAAGCAAAAGGCCGATTACGCGCACGAGCACGAGCACGAAAAACGGGGCGATCAATACCCGCCGTTTTTCGTGCTCGTGCTCGTGCGCGTAATCGGCCTTTTGCTTTAAGCCGTTGGTCAACCTCCCAGCTTCGCCCGGACCAATTCGTTTACTAGTTTCCCGTCGACGACTTTCCCCGCGAACTTCGCCATGACTGCCTTCATCACCCGGCCCATGTCTTTCGGCGCGCTCGCTTGGACTTCCGCGATAGTTTCGGTGACGGCGCGTTCGATTTCCTCGCGACTGACGGCCGCCGGCAGATAAGCCTCGATGATCTTCAGCTCCGCTTGCTCCTGGTCGGCAAGATCCGATCTTCCGCCCTTGGTGAACTGTTCGATCGATTCTTTCCTCTGCTTGACCAGCGTTTGCAGGACCTGGATCTCTTCACCCTCGCTGAGCGCCCGCATCTTATCGATCTCTTTGTTCTTGAGGGCAGTCTTCAGTCCGCGCAATACGCTCAGGCGGAGTGCCTCCTTCGCCTTCATCGCTTCAATCATCTCTTTTTGGATCTGCTCGATCAGTGCCATCTCGTCCTCCGTTCCAACAGCTTCAGTTCTTCAGAGCCGTGAGCGCAGCGTTTTGTGCGGAGCGACCCGGCCTGTGCCTCTGGAGCTCCGTCGATTAGCGCTCCAGAGGCACAGGCCGGGTCGCTCCGCAACACACGCTGCGCTCACGGCTCTCAGAGACTGGAGCTAACTGCCGTTCCGTCACATGATAACCGACCAGCAAGATTTTCAGGAGAGTCTCTGTGCTACGACCAGTCTGCCTCCGCCCGGAGCAGGGGAGGAGAAGTCGAGACGCGAGACCCGGGATGCGAAGGACTGGATCACGCTTGGCGGCAGCTTTCGCCAGGCAATTCCGAACAGTCTGCGGCGGGCGAGCCTGGCTTGTTGGAGAAGCTCGAGTACGTCCCAATAGAAGACCAGCCGGGTCTGAAGATAGGGTCTAATGTCGATGATCTGGAAACCTGCGTCTTCGAGCGCCTTACGCCAGCAGGATTCAGGCCACAGATTGAGATGGCACAGTTGGCGGTTGCGCCAGGACGAGTATCTCCTCGAGGGGAAGGCGAGGGAGCGCGAAAACTGCTCCGTCGGCACAGTGAAGATCAGGCGTCCGCCGGGGCGGAGCAGTTCTCGAGCTTTGACGAGGACGGGCTGGAGGTTGGAAATGTGCTCGAGAACCGAGTTGCTGATTATGGTTCCAAAGTGAGCATCGGGGAGATCGGATTGCTCGACGAAAGCGTTTTCCAGCCTGAGGTAGAGACCAGTTCGGGCGGCCTTCTTGAGAGCGTCAGGATCCGGATCGATGCCCGCCTCAATCCGGGTGAAGACCATCGCGCTCACGAGGCCGTCGCCGCAGCCCAGGTCCAGGATCGGACGGGTATACTCGCATTGCCGCAAGGCCGCGATTTCGGCCGCCCGCCACAAGCCAAGGGACGGCCCCTGCAGCCGAAAAAGCCAGCCGAGAGTGGTTGCATCGAGGGAAAG
>Ga0209077_1000336_pt1 | contig 12507 bp, 17 predicted proteins | sample PPLLak1March2015_FD_187247 | JGI IMG/M metagenome (GOLD analysis project Ga0209077, IMG submission 187247) | Freshwater sediment microbial communities from Prairie Pothole Lake near Jamestown, North Dakota, USA - PPLs Lake P7 Core (1) Depth... | ecosystem: Environmental > Aquatic > Freshwater >... | reverse complement strand
TGGGCGCCATCCTCTGCGTCATCGCCTACCTGATCTGGAGCATCTGGCCGGGTTGAACTTGTGCCTCGACGGCGCGATAAGAGGCCTGCCGACCTGCGCGAGCCTTAACCCTCCCAAGGCCTTAAGCGCGTGTCAGGATGCTCGGTCGGGGCGCTCCGTCTGCCTCGGTGTCGGATGTTGAGCGCCCCGTTAGCCTTGGAGAATGAGCATGAAAAGACTGGTCGCATTCGCCCTCGCCGCCTCGTTCCTTGCCGGTGCCGCCGCCGCCGAGAAGCCGAGCAACCTGTGGTTCTTCTGCAAGGATCTGATCAACCCGCAGGTCTGCAAGATCTTCCGCTAAGCCGATGGCGACCGCGCCCACTGAACCTGCACAGCAAAAACACTCGAACCTGATCCCGTGGGTGCCGGGCCAGTCGGGCAACCCCAAGGGACGCGCCCGCGGCTCGCGCAACAAGCTCGGCGAGGACTTCATCGAGCGGCTGCACGCGCACTGGGTCGACAATGGCGACGTCGCGATCGAAGAGGTGTTCGAAAACGACAAGGTCGCGTACCTGAAGGTTATCGCCTCCGTCATTCCGAAGGAGGTCATCCACTCGCCCGGCGGCCTCGAGGATCTGGAATATGACGAGCTTTACCGCCTCTTCATCGAGCTTGCCGCCCGAGCAGGATGTGGTGATGGTGGGTCTGGAGCTGGAGCGGAAACGCTGCCGCCACCTATGTCGAACGGACCTCCACTGGCTCTTGGTTCACGGTCTGAAGAGGAAAGACTGCGACAATGACTGGGTCCGTGAGCGGTGCGCCGAGGTTCAGGATGACCCCGATGGATACTTGGATCTGTGGGCGCGAGAGCATTACAAATCGACGATCATCACCTTCGGCCTGACCATTCAGAATATACTGAACGATCCAGACATCACGATCGGGATCTTCAGCCATACGAGGCCGATCGCCAAGGCCTTCCTCAAGCAGATCAAGCGCGAGTTCGAGACCAACGACACCCTCAAAGGCTGGTTTCCCGACGTCCTCTTCGCTGACCCCGTGAAGCACAGCCCAAAGTGGAGCGAGGACGAGGGCATCATCGTCCGACGGACGTCGAACCCCAAGGAAAGCACCGTCGAAGCATGGGGGGTCGTCGACGGGCAACCAACGGCTAAGCATTTCCAGATCCTCGTCTACGATGACGTCGTCACCAAGGAGAGCGTGTCGACCCCCGAGATGATTGAGAAGACCACCGAGAGCCTGCGCTTGAGCTACAACCTCGGCACCCGCAACGGCAAGCGCCGGATGATCGGCACGCGCTACCACTTCAATGACAGCTACCGGCTGGTCCTCGACAGCGGCACCGCCCGCCCAAGGATCTACGCCGCCACGATCGAGGGGACGGTCGACGGAGAGCCTCGCTTCCTGACACGCGAGAAGCTGGCCGAGAAGCGCGCCGACATGGGTCCGTACGTCTTCGGGTGCCAGATGCTGCAGAACCCGGTCGCGGATCAGGTGCAGGGCTTCAAGAAGGAGTGGCTGCGCTACGCCGCGGCGCCGACCCGGGGCCACAACACGGTCATCCTCGTCGACCCGGCCTCGACCAAGAAGAAGCTCTCCGACTACACCGCCATGTGGTGCATCGGCCTCGGCCCCGATCGCTGCGTCTACGTCCACGACATGCTGCGCGACCGGTTGAACCTGACCGAGCGGGCCGAGACGCTGATCAGCTGGCACCGCAAGTGGAAGCCGATGGCGGTCGGCTACGAGCATTACGGCATGCAGGGCGACATCGAGCATATCCGCTACGAGATGGAGCATCAGAACTACCGCTTCGACATCACCGAGCTGGGCGGCACCCAGCCCAAGAACGACCGGATCCGGCGGCTGATCCCGTGGTTCGAGAAGGGCCGGATCTACCTCCACCCGAAGCTGGTCAAGACCAACTACGAGGGCAAGGAGGTCGACCTGACGAAGACCTTCATCGAGGAAGAGTACCTCGCCTTTCCGGTTGCCATCCATGATGATATGCTTGATGCCCTCGCACGGTTCCTCGACGAGGACATGCCGATTGCGTGGCCGCTGCAGGCCGAAGAGTTCGAGCCAGATGAGCCGCTAGAGAGTGGCCGCAACCCGATCACAGGATACTGACGCATGGTCGATACGGTCGACGACACCATGATCACCGGGGAGCCGTTCAAGGCTGGCGACAGCTGGTTCCGGTGCGTCGTCGAGAAGCCCGGCGAGATCCGCCTGACATGGGGAACGACCGACCAGTGGGCGCTGTGGGATCCGCTCGACTTCGCGGTCATCCCGGAAGAGACCGTTCCCGAGACCGTGCTGGCGCTGGCCGCCACCATGCAAGGAGACTGCTGATGGCCGCGCCCGTGCCGCTCGAACGCATCGCGACCCGCCTCAAGACGGTGATCAACAACCTCGGCGACCTCCCGCCACCGGGCGAGGGCAAGACGCCGGATCCGTACATCGCCGACGCGCTGGGCTTCGCCACGCAGGCCAAGGTGTGCGTCGACAAGCAGATCGAGACCTCGGGCAACGCCCCCAAGGCCGCGACAGCCAAGAAGGGAAAATGACATGAACATCGTGATGATCCTCTTAGTGCTGGGCGCACTGATCAGCTTCCTGCTCGGCGCCTTCGGCGGCACCGCCCGCTGGCCCTCGATCGACCTCACCGCGCTCGGCCTCGCCATGCTGACGCTGTACCTGCTGCTGCAGGTGCTGTCGGTCGCCTGATGCCCCTCGAGACGCTCCCCGACCCGCCACTGGCGACGATGATCACCGGCAGGGATCCCGACAGGGATGTCGGCGGCGTGTTCGACCGGCGCGTGTTCGACGACAACCGTCCAACCCATGTGTTCGACTGCGGCCAGATCGGGGCGCATCTGTTGGGCGATCCACCCGTTGGTACGCTGGTCACACTACCCGACCCAGTGACCGCATAGGAGAGAAGACATGACAGAGATCAAAGGTGGCGGCGACCTCGCCAAGAAGGCCCATGATCAGGCCGACAAAAAGCCGGATCCGACCCAGCTGCCAGCCGACACTGGCAAGAACCGCGACGGCCAGAACAAGGTGCGCCTCGCCCGGCCCGACGAGGAGGCCAAGATCAAGCGCGATCGCCGGACCGGCGACTGGCGCAACATGGCCCGCGAGCAGGTCGATAACGACTGCTGCGTCTCGGCCAAGGATCTCGAGACGCACACCCGCCTCGCCCGTCCCGATGAAGAGGACGAGATCAAGGCGCGGCATGCCAAGAAGCGGGCCGAGGCCGCGGGCCAGACCGTGCCTCCGCTCTCGCCCAAGCAACAGCAAGCTGCAGCCGACGAGGCCGCCGCGTCTGTAGCGCGCCGTCTGGCGCTAGGAGGTGTTTGATGGCGAAAACGAAACGGGTGTGGAGCAGGGCCGCGAAAAAGCCTGACGCCAAGGCCGATAGCAAGGCCGAGGTGGCGCCGCAGATGAGCGCCGAGGAAGCCGAGGCGCAGGCCCGGGTGCATGGCGTGATCCGCACCAGCGTTGCGGCTCATGGCGGCCTCGGGGCGCCTTGGGACATGGATGACCTGCCCAACCCTGACCCGCCGCCTCCCGAGCCACTGGAGGACGAGGCTGCGCTGGCTGCGGAGGGGCGCCTGCGCGCTGCTGCGCTCGGTGGGTTTGGTCCGGAACTGGTGCTGGAGAGGCCCAAGGCCAAAGCGAAGGACTAGCCAATGGCGACTGTTCCCCTCGACCTCGACCTCGGGCTTGAAGAGGTGGCGCCGGTACCAGCCAACGACCTCAGTCCGCTCGACAAGACCTACCTGCTGGCGGGGTCGCAGGGGAACATCGTCGACAAGCTCGACGAGGACGATCGCATCAAGCTCGGATCCGACTGCGTCGATGATTACGAGAAGGACTGCAAGGATCGCGAAGAGTGGGAGACGATCGCCGAGGAAAGCCTCGAGAGCGCGGCGCAGGACAAGCCGACCGCGGTCAAGTCGACGCCTTGGCCGAGCGCCTCGAACATCAACATCCCGCTGCTGACGACCGCCGCGCTCCAGTTCAACGCCCGCATGTACCCGGCAGTGGTCAAGGGCGACGAGGCGGTGCTGTGCAAGGTGGTCGGCAAGGACGAGGGCAGGCCCAAGCTCGGCCCGCACCCGCAGACCGGCCAGATGATGCCGATCCCGGACATGATGCCGCCGGGTCCGCCGGATCCGCAGACCGGCCAGCCCGCCCCAGCCCAGCCGAAGATGGACGGACAGGGCAAGATCATCCCGGTGTGGGACGTCCCGCCGGGCGCGAAATCCAAGCGGGCGCAGCGCGTCAGCGAGTATCTCAACACCACCATCTTCTACCGCATGAAGGGATGGGAGAACGACACCGACGCCCTACTGATGCAGCTGCCGATCGTCGGCTGCGTGTTCCGCAAGGTGTGGACCGACAAGTACAAGGGCGTCATGAGCATGATGGTCCCGGCGCTCAATCTGGTGGTGCCGAAATGCGCCCGGGATTTACTGACCACGCCGCGCACCACCGAGAAGCTCGAGGACGTCTACCCGCACGAGATCCGCAAGCATGAGAAGACCGGCTACTACCGCCGGGCCGAGCTGGAGATCGACGAGGAAGACGAGAAATCCGGCGCCCGCCTGTTGCTCGAGCAGCACCGCTGGATCGACCTCGACGAGGACGGCATGGAAGAGCCTTACATCGTCACCGTCGACCATGCCACGAGGGAGGTGCTGCGGCTCGAGGCCAACTTCACCAAGGAAGACATCAAGGCCGACGAGAACGGCAAGGTCTACTGCATCGAGAAGCGCCAGCTGTACGTCAAATATGGCATGTTCCCCAACCCCAAGGGGCATTTCTACGACATCGGGCTGGGTCACCTCTTGAAGAAGCTCAACGCGACGATCGACACGGCCATCAACCAGCTGATGGATGCTGGCACGGCACAGACGGCAGGAGGCGGGTTCATTGGAGCAGGCGTTCGACTACAGGGGCGGGGAAACCGAGGGACGGTTCGTATGGCTCCGGGGGAGTACAAGGTGGTCGATGTGGCCGCTGACACTCTGCGAAACGGGATCTATGAGCGAACCCTCCCGAATGTCAGCCCTGTTACCTTCCAAGTCTTGGACTTCATCCTCGGCTTCGCCCGCGAGATCTCAGGGGTCAAGGACGTCCTGACGGGCGAGGCGGCCAACACCGCCCCGGTCGGATCCACGCTGGCCCTGATCGAGCAGGGGCTGCAGGTGTTCAACGCCACCGCCAAGCGGTTCTTCCGCGCCGCCAAGGACGAGTATGAGTTGATCCACGACAACCTCCGCCTGTACGGCGGCGAGGCCGCGGCGGCGGACTACAGCAACATCCTCGACGACCCCGATGCCAACTTCGTGGCCGATTTCAACGCCAGCGACATGGACATCCGCCCGGTCAGCGACCCGTCGACCGTGACACGCATGCAGAAGATGGCCCGCGCCCAGTACATCGAGCAGTCGATCCCCTTGCTGATGCAGGTCGGAGGCGACCCGCGGGAGGCACTGAAGCGCAGCTACGAGGCCGCCGACATCGAGGACATCGACAAGCTGCTGCCGCCGCCGCAGCCACCGCAGCCCAACCCGCTGATGATGGCCGACGTCAAGGTCAAGGAGGCCGACGCGCAGAAGAAGGGCGCCGAGACCCAGAAGATCGTCGCCGAGACCCAGCTGCTGCCGGGCAAGGCGCAGGCCGAGGGAATGAAGGCCGGATCCGAGGCCCAGAAGAAGGGCGCCGATGCGCGCAAGACCGACGCCGAAACCCAGATGATGCCGATGCTGGCGATGGCCGAGAAGCGCAAGACCGACGTCGAGGTCGAGGGCAAGCTGGTCGAGCAGGCGGTCAAGGCGATCGGCGGCGAGAAGGAAAAATACGCGCTCGAGAAGGAAGCCACCTTCGATGGGCTGGTCGATGGCCTCGGCGAAGAAACCTTCGGCGGCCCGTAGGCCAATCCGCGACCCGCTGGGGGCGATGATCGCGGCGACGATTGCGGCTGACACGGACCGGCTGATTGCCATGTTTCTGGGGGACGTTGATGAACCTGCCAAGCGACGAGGAATTTGAGGCGTGGCGCGACCATCCCATCACCCAGTTCGTGATGGAGGCGTACCGGCGCATGGCCGAAGAGCAGAAGGCGGCTTGGGTCGACGGCAGCTGGGAAGCAGGTGACGCCAACCCCGAGATGCTGATAGAGCTGCGCACGCGGGCCGACGCCTACCGCTCGATGAGCGAGTGCGTCCTCGATGATTTTGCAGCCACCGTGAAGCCGGAGATCGTACATGCCGAAACCCAACTGCGACCTGATACCGATGGAGTTCAACGTGGTGGTGGAGGTTGACGCGCCGCCCGACCGGATCGGCTCGATCCTGCTGCCGCCCAGCGTGGCCGACAAGGAGCGGCTGCAGGCCGACGAGGGCTGGCTGGTCAGGATCTCGCCGCTCGCCTTCAGCTACGACGACTGGCCGGAGGGATCGCGCAAGCCAGTGGTCGGCGATCGCGTGCTGATCGGTCGCTACACCGGCATCACCCGCGAGAAGGACGGCGTGATGTGGCGGATCCTGAAGGACAAGGACGTCATCGCCGTGATCGAACCGGAGTTCGCCGAGGTGGAGCCGCTGCGAGCCGCGTAAGGAGACTGACCAGTGATCGAGATCCGGCCAATCGTTCAAGCCGTCGGGCCTGACAACCCGTCAAAGCAGATCTCGGTCAACAACTGGAACCTCGGCCACGCCCTGACCGCCTCGCCCAACGTGCTGATCGGCACCGATGGCGCGGGCGTCGAGAAGGAGTTCACGATCGGCATGGGGCCGGGGCAGATCCCCGATGGCGGCCTCATCGCCACGGCCCTCGACGGCAAGGTCAGCGTCAGCGGCGATGTGATGACCGGCACGCTGGAGGTCTCCAACGCCGTCACGGTCAAGGCGCCGGGCGGGGTCAACGGCAATTACTGGCTGGTCAACGAGAGCGGCACAAGGCAGGGCGTGTTCTACTGGGAGCGGGCCTCCGACACCGTCCGGCTGCGCGCCATCATGCCCGATGGCGTCACACTGGCGAGCGAGATCATCCTCTCGCCGACCCAGTTCACCTTCCAGCTTGGCGCGCTCCAGCCGCTCGTAGTGGATGCGGCGGGAGCGACCGTCACTGGCGCGCTGACGACCACAGGCCGTATCGACGCTGGCGGCATCATAACGACCGGCGGGGCCAATGCGGGCATGTACCTCAACGACCGCGACGGCACGGGCCAGATCGTCCTCTACGACAATGGCGATGTCTTCCGGGTATACATCAATGGCGGCGATCGCTTCACCGTCAATGCCACTGGCGGCGGCACATTCCAAGGCCCGGTCACGCTCCCCACCGAGGCCTACGGGCCAAGCTGGAACGGCAAGAGCGAGGCGCCGACCAAGGATGCCCTGTACGACAAGATCGAGGCGCTGGCCGCGCCGTCCATCCTGTGGGGCAACATCACCGGCACGCTGTCGAACCAGACCGACCTCCAGACCGCCCTCAACGCCAAGGCCAACCTCGCCGGGGGCGCGGCCTTCACCGGGGTGATCACCGTCCCTGACGACCCCTATGCGGCGGGCTGGGACGGGTCGACCGTCATCCCCACCAAGAACGCCATTTACGACAAGATCGAGAGCGTCATCGCGTCGATCCCGGCGGCGCCTTCGACGGTCGTTTCGGATGCCGTCTACGATGCGACATGGAACGGCACGGGCGCGATCGCCCCCTCCAAGAACGCCGTCTATGACCAGATGGAGCTACGCTACGCCAAGACGGGCGGCGCCCTTTCCGGCGCGGTTTCCATCTCGATGGCGGCGCCGTCGATCACCCTCAACCCGGTGTCGGGGATTTCGACGATCGACGTTCGCGGCACCGCCTCGACCAATGACGGCCTGAGCCTGCGCGCATCGGGTTCGACCGTTACTTTCGCTGCCGACACCACGCTGTGGCGCAACCGGGCGGCGAGCGTCACCTTCGGCACGCTCAACTCGACCAACCTGACGATGACTGTGCCGATCGTCGTGCCGGATGTCGCCTATGCGCCCGCGTGGGACGGCGACTTCAGCGTACCCACCAAGAATGCCGTCTACGACAAGATTAACTCGATGGGGGCAGGCGGCGCGGTCGACGACACACCCTATGGCGCGTCATGGGATGGCGTCACCACCATCGCCCCGTCGAAGAACGCGGTGTACGACAAGATCGAGGCATTGAGCGTCGGCGGCGGCGGCGTCACCACGTTCAACACCCGCTCGGGCGCGGTCGTCCTGACGGCGGCGGACGTATCGGCAGCGGGCGCCAACGCCTTCGCCACGGCGGGCCTGCTCAACCCACAGGCGGGCATCCTATCCACCGGCACCTACATGGACCGGTGGCAGAACGGCGGCATCAACGTCCCCGCCGGGGCGACTGGCGGCGGCCTCGAAATCATCGGCAATTTCGCCACCTCGTTCAGCGTCATCCAAGCCTACAACCAGACCAGTGCAGCCTATTATCCGCTGCAAGTTGGCGCTTCGCAGATCGTGTTTCAGATCAACGCCGCGAATGTGGCCACCTTCGACGCGGCGGGCGTGGCGATTGCGACCGGCAAGGTTCTGACTGTCCCTGATGATGCCTATGCGCCGGGCTGGAACGGTTCAACGGCGGTGCCGACCAAGAACGCGGTTTACGATAAGATTGAAGCCGTCATTGCGACCATCCCGGCGGCGACCACCTCGATCGTCGGCATCACCGGCACGCTGGCCCAGTTCAACACCGCGATCACCGACGCCGACATCATGCCGACTGCGGGCGGGACGTTGACAGGGGCGCTATATTCTAACGCCGCGTCGGGAGTAATTCGCACTTATGGCTTCCTGACGGCTGGCGCTTATGCCGCTGACATATCGCTGCAAGCTGACAACGTGACGTTGAAAAGCAATGTTGCGACAAAGCATCGGTTCGACATTAACGGCGCGGAAATTTTCAGTGTGGTCGCGGCGGGCGCGTCAGTCACCGGCAACATCACCGCCACCGGCACCATCACATCATCGGGCGCTCCGCTGGCGACCGTTTCGCAACTGGCGAATTACCTGCCGCTGACGGGCGGGACGTTGAGCGGCGGCATTACGGTGCCAACTGTGACTATCGACGGGGCGAGCGGCTTAATGCGGTTCAACCCTCGCAGCGGCACCGGCAACCTGACGCAAGTCTATTCGCCGTCAACGGGTGAGCTTCGGTTCAATATCGCCAACGTCGGCGACATTTTTACGATGACGAACGCCAGCCTCGCTATCAATGCGGTCGCTGGCACAGCGCGCTATCTCCAGTTTGCGGTTGGCGGCGTTAATAAGGCTTATGTCGCCTTGGGCGGCAACGATGTATCGCTTTATTACAACGCGCCGACTGACCATGTTTTTCGTATCAACGCCGTTCCCTATTTAACTGTCAATGCGACCACTCTGAATTTCGTCGGCACGACCCTTTGGGTCAACGCCGACAAAATGTATATCCAGCACAACGGCACGAACGGCTATATCCGGACCGCGCCGAGTGTCGGCGGCGACCTTTATCTAGGCGCTCAAGGTGCATCCACTCTCCAACTGATTGCAGGTGGCGCAGCTGCCTTCAGTGGTTCCGTGGCTATTAGTACAACACTAGCTGTCACTGGAACTTCTGCCTTTAACGGCAATATCACTCTCAGCAGAAACTACCCCAACATTTTCATTGACAGCACCACGACTGACGGCAGCGGAAACGAGCGGTCGGCGATCCAGTTTAGGAACCACGAACTTGACGGCTGGATTGTTTACTCGAAGGGCGAAATGGCTGCACCCGAGTTTGTGTGGCGAGCGATTATCGCGGGCGCAACCCCCGGCTCAGAGGTTGTCAGGTTCACGACAACTGGCGATATTATTTGCACCGGCGCTATCTATGCCGCGTCGAACAAGCGTGCCTATCAGCAAGCCACCGCAATGGCTGGTGCAGAAATCTATATGTCCACTAGCGCACCGAGTGGCGGGGCCGATGGCGACATCTGGCTGCAATACGTCTGATGCCGGGTCACATCCGAGTTGGCGGCGTGTGGAAATCCATCACCCCCAATTTCAAGATTGGCGGCGTGTGGAAGACCGCGACCGGCGGCTGGGTCAAGATCGCCGGGACATGGCGCAAATGGTATGACCCGATTGTCGCCTACACCGTGGACTACACCACCTCGACCTCGATCAACGTCCCGGCTGGCTATACCAAGGCGACGGTCTGCTGCGTCGGTGGCGGCGCGGCTGGCACCGGCACGGCGGTCACCAATGCGGCGGGCGCGGGCGGCGGCGGCGGCGCGGGGTCGAATGTCGTGGACATCGCCGTCACTCCCGGCGAGGCGCTGACCGTCACCATCGGCGCGGGCGGCGTGGTTGGCAGCGTCAACGGCGGCGTCACCCAACTGGTGCGCGTGTCGGGCAGCGTCGTGCTGTGCAAAGCCAATGGCGCTATCGGCGCGGCTGGCGGCGCGTCCTCTGGCGGCGTCGGCACCACCCTCTATGCGGGCGGCGCTGGCGGCGTGAGCGCAGGCACCAGTGCAACGCTGGCGCGCTACGGCGGTGGCGGTGGTGGTGCGGCGGGCCTGACCGGGGCGGGCGGCGTCGGCGGCACCGGCACGGCCAGCGCCAGCGGGACTGGCGGCACCGGCAATACCCCCGGTGGCAGCGGTGACATGAACCTTAACGGCTCTGGAGGCTATGGCAGTTCAAACAGCATCGGTGGCCTCGTCGCCAACGCCGGAGGCAAGGGCATCATCCGGATAACGTGGACGCCATGATGAAAGACAGGCTCCCCGGAATTGGCCTGACCATCGCCGCTAGGGCGATCCTGCTAGTTTTCATCATTTGCGCCGTCATCGTCGCAGCGGCGCTGGCGGCAAGCTGGTTTCTGATCCCGTAGAGGGATAAGCGCGGCCCGCGCAGCAGGGCAAGAAGGAGTGAGCCACAGTGGCAACGCAACCAGAACAGGTCGCCGAGGGCGCCCCTGAAACGGAAGAGCAGAAGACACCGACGTCAGATAGTCAGATTGCAACTGACGCGACCACCACCGACGATGATGATGACGAGCCGCCGCCGCCGGATCCGGTCGACGAGCTGGCCCGCGGCATGGGCTGGCGCCCGAAGGACCAGTTCAAGGGCGACCCCAATCTGTGGAAGCCCGCCGCCGACTACATCAAGGCCGGTGCCGAGATCCAGCGCGGCCTGTCGAGAGACCTGAAGGATCTCCGCGGCACGGTCGACACCATGACCCGCACGCAGGCCGCCATCCTGCAGCAGTCGATCGCGGCGGAGCGCGAGAAGCTGGTCTCGAGGTACAACAAGGCGGTCGAGGACGGCAACGCGCAGGAGAGCTTCACCGTCGGCAGGGCGATCGACAACCTCAACGGGCAGGCGCAGCAGCTGCTCGCCCCGCACCATCAGGTCGCCACGCCGCCGCCCGAGGCCGAGGCATGGGTCGAGCGCAACGGCTGGTTCAACTCGGACCCTCTGGCGCGTGATCTGGCGCTGGCGGTGGCCGAGCGATATGCCAACGCCAACCACGGCGTCGAGGCCCAGTTGGCAGCCGCCGAGCGCGAGGTGAGGAAGATCTACCCGCACCTGTTCGGCGCCTCGTCGAAGGATCCGCCGGGAGTGGCGCAGCCGGGTGGCCGCTCCGGATCCGGCGGCAAGCAGGGGTCGTCCTATGCCGACCTGCCGCAGGAGGCCAAGAAGGTCGCCAAGGACATGGCCGAGCGCGGCGTGATCCCCAACGTCGAGGCCTACGCAAAGCAGTATTGGCAAAACGTGAAGGCAGGAGCATAAGACATGACAGACCAGCCAGAGCGCCAAGGGCGCAAGGCAGAGGTGGCACAGCGCCGCCGCCGCCGTGACCAAACGGCATTCGGGCCATCCCTGAAGCTGGGGATCCCCGAAGAAATCACGGAGAAGCTGGCCGCAGCAGGCCGTTCCCCGCGATGGGTCAATGACGAAGGCAACCGCATGCACCAGCTGACCAAGCTGGACGACTGGGACAAGGTTGCCGGGGTGGATCCCGTAATAGTCGGCACCAAGCAAGATGGGACGCCGCTAAAGGCATATCTGCTCTCGAAACCCGACGAGTTCATCGCCGAGGACCGCAAGGCCAAGGAGGATCACCGCCGGACAGTCGAGGCAGGGATGGTCAAGGGAAAAACGCTCGTCAAGACCGCGGAAGGCGAAGTCCTCGCTCCGATCCAAGGCCAAGCTGGCGCAGAGATCTACGTCGACAAGGCGTCATCGATCGGAAGGGGCAACCAGATCCTCGAATAAGGGAGCCACCTATGGCTAATGCCAATACTGCGTTCGGGCTGAAGCCTCTGCGCGATGCGGCAAGCGGGCCAACCACTGGCGGGCTGGAGATGTTTTACGTCCCGGCCACTGACGGCACTGCCCTGTACATTGGCGATCCTGTCGCCAAGACGGGCGAGGCTGACGCCGCTGGTACCGCTGCCGTCATTCG
>Ga0209077_1000335_pt1 | contig 12511 bp, 8 predicted proteins | sample PPLLak1March2015_FD_187247 | JGI IMG/M metagenome (GOLD analysis project Ga0209077, IMG submission 187247) | Freshwater sediment microbial communities from Prairie Pothole Lake near Jamestown, North Dakota, USA - PPLs Lake P7 Core (1) Depth... | ecosystem: Environmental > Aquatic > Freshwater >... | reverse complement strand
GACCCTTCGCGCGTCCCAGCGGCATACGCAGTGTCGAAGTGCACCCAGCCCGGCCGCACAACTCCTTCTCCCCTCAGGACCGGGAGCTTGGTGAACTCGTAGCGGGTAAAGACCTCTGGCGCCTCCTTGGATGTCAGCAGGCGCTTGAGAGCCAGCCCATTGATGATGCGATGGGGCCCGTCCGCCATCGTCCTCTGAGAATTGTCATTCTCGTAAGCAATTACGTTTCCCAGCCTGGCACCCAGAACGAGAGCCGCCGCGAGAAGCAGTGCGGGCAAAATCCGTGGCAACATCTTCCTCCGGGCTGCTGCCACCCAGACGTCACGCCGATTGCGAGAAATGTCGGCCATGAACCGAATCTCCTTCAAAACGAATGCAATAACCAGGCATCTCCGACACGTTGCAGAGTCACGGAGAACGTTCGTCCGTCTTCGGTTACTTCGAATTCCGCAAGTTCGCGCTCGACGGCGATCAATCGGCGGGTGTCGAGCAGTCGTGCCAGGCGCGCCATGCGTTCCGGTTGGCCTTCGAAATTCGCCTTTAGATCGTCGCGCAGCTCCGGGAGAGCCAGCGATAGTGCGGTCTCCATGTTGCCGTCTTTCAGGGCCGCCGAAAGACGGTCAAGGTGCGGTGAGACCTGCTGCTGGCTTGCGGAGAGATCCTGCGGGCTGCTTGATACCCCCGTCCAGTCAACGTCCACCTCGCTGGACCCAGCCGGTGCATTGGTCACGACGCCACTCCCGCCGAGGGAGGACCAGTAGCGGTAGCCGACGTAACCGCCCGCCGTGAGGGCCAGAAGAAGGACCAGGGAAGCGCAGCCAACTAGAGAGACCGTCAGGATCCTCCGTCCGGCGCCGGATGCGGATCCGGTGTGATTCTGCAAGAGCTGCCCGCAGCCCGGACAGAAGCGGGCCGAGCGAGAGACGAGGGCGCCGCACCGCGGACATTGAGCCGGTCGCGAGTTCATGCATCACCTCCAACCACCTGCTACACCACGACTAAAGGCGGATAGTGTGCTTGCTGGCCTTCAGGGTGTCAAGGGGAGGGAAGTGAATTGATCCGTTACGTAGTAGTAGCCGCTCGGGCGCTCGGGCGCTCCGAGGGGGGTGTTTCAGGCGTATCGGCGGTTTCCAGGTGGAACACCTCGTGGAGGTCTCTCTGAACCGGACTGTTATCCGGGTTGGTTGGCATGATCTCCCGCATATGAGCCCACCATTTTTTGCAGGCTTCGGTTCTCGCAATGGAGTCCCACTGCTCTTGACTCTCAAACTCCACGTAGGCAAAGAGAGAACCGCTGCAGGGATCCAGAAAGATCGAATAGCACCGCACCCCGTGGCTCTTGAGGGTGCGCTCCAGCTCGGGCCAAATCGGGTTGTGCCGCCGGCGATATTCAGCCTCCTGCCCTGCATGGACGCTCATTACGAAAGCGCGCCGCAGCACGCCGTTTTGCCCGAGGCTCATATTGGTTGGTGCGATCCTCCTCGAGCAGTGTGTGGCTGCTTGCGAGTTTGTGGCAAATCCTTTCTCTCGCTTGTCCGGAATTTCGCCCTGCGAAAGAAAACGGGGTTCTGTTCAGGACCCCGGGTGCATAAGCATAGGGAAGCAGTCAGAGAGTTCGCGGATGGCGTGGCGCGGCGGGGTGTCCGAACAGACGCTTTTTACCCTGTGAAATTGACGGCCCGGAAAGCGCGGAGATGTCTGCTCCTCGCGGGGATCATGCCCCACTGACGCCCAGGAGCGAGTCATTCGGGTAAAAGCGATCGACGTTATCCGGGGTGATCAGTTGGTGCTTGATGAACAACGCCGGCGGCGTGGCTTTCCCGGCGAGGATGTCCAGAGCCAGCCGGATCAGCCCTTCCCCGTACTTCTCGGGGAAAAACGCGACCGAACCGATGAGCCGGGTTCCGGGCCTGCGGAGTTCTGCCCGTGCTTCGGGCTCGGCGTTTTGGCCCACGATGGCGCACGCGCTTTTGCGCCCCGCCTCCTCGAAAGCCCGAAGAGTGCCGAGTGCGCTCGGATCGTTGGCGGCCCCGACCAGGACCCGTTGTGCCCGGGATTCCCGCAGATGTCGCCGGACGCGCTCGAGGGCGGTTTGGAACTGGCCGTCGCCATCCAGCCTGACCGTGACGCAGCTGTCGGGAAGGTGGAGGACCTGCTCTATACCGTCGAGCATTCCCCGAATTCGTGACTGGGGGATCGGACCGGCTCGTGCCAACTCGATCATCAGGACCTCATCAACCTGTCCGTTCCAAGCCTTTGCGGCCCATCGTCCCAGGTGTCGGCCCCCGAGGATCCCAGCCTCGTAATTGTTGGCGCCGAAATAGATGCCGCCGGGGTGGGGAATGTCGATCGCTACGAAGGGAATACTGGCCTGCATGTACTTCGAAGCGATGGCGGGAGCCACCGATTCATCCGTCTGGAACTCGATCACCAGGTCCACCTGTTCGTGAACAAACTGGTCGGCGTTGCGCAAGGCGACTTTTGACTGATAGCGATTATCGAGGACGATGAGCTCGATCTGTTCCCGTTCCGCCGCGCGCTGCAAGCCTTCGAGAACCTCGCGTGGAAACGAAGTGTGCTGGCCCTGGGATGCGTACCCGATCCGATGGCGCCTCTCCTTTCGAATTTCGGAGATCATCCGGTATCGATTCTCACCTGTCTTGTCGATAAAGCCGAGTTCGTGAAGAGTGTAGAGCAGACGAAAGCACATGCTGCTGCTCAGGCCGGTTCGGCTCACCACGTCTCGCAATCGAACTACTTCCCCCTGCGACTTAAAGCAGGCCAGTATCTGGGAGGCGTGAACCACTGACTTGACGATATAGCGCTTTGCTTCCTGGTTCTTCATCGCAATTCAGCCCTCACATTCAGGCTCATCGAGCTTCTGGCGGAGGCCAACAATAGCCCGGCGCTCGCGGCGCGTCAAGCAGATCTTTTTGCACCGCGAAACGGCTGCGCGCGCTCCTCCTTTTCAAGAAGCGGCCGGATCGGACGCGGGTCGGCGCCAACAAGATAATGAAAATAAGACGGTTGCGGTACACGGTTCCGGGTAAATATCGAAGCCGCCGTTTCTATGCTGCGAAAAGCAGCGGCCCGGTCCGTTTTTGGTTGTCATGCCCCCGCACAAATCCGAATAGTGAAAGGAGCGAATCCGGATTGTGAAAGAGTCGGAAGCGAATCCGAGAGGCATCCCAGGTCAGGTCGCGGAATCGGGGACGCGACGGCACCCCGTCGGTTCCCGGTTTCGGCTACGAGGAGGAGCTATGCGAGTGCAGAGGAACTGGGTTTTGGTCTTGGCTTTTCTGGTCATCGTGGCCTTGGTCGCGAACTCCGGCCAGTTGCTCTTTGCCCAGGAGGCTCGAGGTACCGTCGTCGGCAGAGTCATGGATGCCAGCGGCGGCGTGGTCCCTGGAGCCGCTGTGGAGGTGGTCCACAAGGCCATGGGCACCAAGACGGCGGTGATGACGAACGACGAGGGTTTCTACCAGGCGTCCTACTTGATTCCCGGTGTCTACCAAATCACCGTCGAACTGCCTGGTTTCAAGAAGACTATGCTTGATGACGTTCAGGTGCGAGTCAACGACCGCCTGGAACTGAACGTCAAGCTGGAGGTCGGGGAGCCGGAACAGATCATCACGGTCACCGGGGAGGCGGCGTTGCTGAACACGGCAGCGGCGACCATGGGACAGGTGGTGGACTCGAGACGCGTGGCGGATCTTCCGCTGGCTCACGGCAACCCGTATGCGCTGATCGGGATGGCGGCCGGCGCCTCGTTCAATTACACGGCCGCGACCCTGAACCGGCCGTTCGAACCGACCCACATCGTAGGCTATGCGATCAACGGGTCGCGGGCCAACCGGATGGACGTCATGATCGACGGCGTTCCGAGCACGGCGACGGCCAATGCCAACGAAGTCATCGCGGCCTACGTGCCGCCCACCGATATCGTCCAGGAATTCAAGGTCCAGACCGCCAACTTTGATGCCAGTTCAGGCAACACCGAGGGCGGGGTCACCAACATCAGTCTGAAATCAGGGACTAACCAACTGAGCGGCACGGCCTACTGGGCCAACCAGCCGGTCAGCTTGGCAGCCAATGGCTGGCTTAACAACCGGAACGGGCAGCCGAAGACCGAGACCCAATACAACCGGTGGGGCGGATCGCTGGGTGGACCACTTTGGGTCCCGAAGCTGTACGACGGCCGCAATCGGACCTTCTTCTTCTGGGGCTACGAGGCGATTCACGAGACCCGTGCCCGCAACAACTGCGGCAACAACTGTACGATTCCGACCGCCGCGAACCGCAACGGGGACTTCTCGCAGCAGTTGACCGCCGGCGGCACCGGGTACCAGATATACAATCCCTTCACGCGCCGGCTGCTGCCGAACGGGACTTACGAGTCGGATCCTTTCCCGAACAACATCATCCCGTCAAACCTGATCAATCCGATTGCGAAGAAAATCCTGGACTTCTACCCGACGCAGTCGATCACGGCGGGTAACGCGCTGGGGCAGAACAATCACAACAACGCGGCGCTTCCGGAAGTGATCACCTACTACACGCATTCGTTCAAGGTGGATCACAACCTGACCGAGAGCCAGCGGTTGGCATTCACGGGCCGTTTCTACAAGCGCGACAGCAACTACAACAATTACCTGGATAGCATTGCGACTGGTGAATGGTTCCAGTTCCTGTCCCGGGCGGGCGGTATCGACTACGTGAACACGTTGACGCCGACGACCGTTTTGAACTTGAGATACGGTTACAACCGGTTCATCCGGAGCTCGGATGGAAACCCCGGGTCCTATGGCATGGACATTACGACGCTCGGGTTTCCCCAATACTTAAACGACTATTCTTCGGACGACATGCGACGGTTCCCCTCGATCACATTCCCGGGTGGGAGTGGAGGAGCGGGCTACATCGGGACAGCGCACGGCAACTTCGTGCGGCCGATCGACACGCACGTCGGTGCGGCGACCTTCAGCAAGATGATTTCGTCGCATTCCCTTCGGATAGGCGCGGAAGCTCGGGCCTACCGGGAGAACAGCCGTTTCATGAACAACGACATGACCGGCCGTTTCGACTTCACGACCGAATGGACGAGAGGGCCGCTGAACACCTCGGCGGGCGCCCCGAACGGCACCGCGCAGGCGATGGCGGCTTTCCTGCTGGGGTTGCCCTCGGCCGGGAACAGCTTCATTGCGCGCACCGCGAGTTACGCCGAGCAGTCGACCAACTGGGGCCTGTTCTTCCAGGATGACTGGAAGGTCAACGACCGGTTGACGCTGAACCTCGGATTGCGCTGGGAGTACGAGGGGCCGATGACGGAACGGTACAACCGCAGCGTCAAGGGGTTTGACTTCAACGCGGCCCAGCCGTTTGCGGCGCAGGCGATTGCAAATTACACAACCGTGTACAACGCACAGCAGGGTGGCGCCAACCCGTTACCGGTGGCGCCGTCCGATTTCAAGGTAAACGGTGGCTACACGTTTGCCACTGCCGACGACCGGGGTCTTTACAACACCCCCACGAGGAACTTCCTGCCGCAAATCGGCTTCGCCTACAAGATCACGGAGAAGACGATCATGCGCGGTGGGTTCGGCATCAACTACGGGTTCCTCGGCCAGCGCCGGGGCGACGTGGTGCAGGATGGCTTCAGCCAGAACACCGGCCTGGTGCCGACTCTGGACAACGGCCTGACCTGGCAGGAGACGCTGTCCAACCCCTTCCAGGGGGGCGTTCGCGAGCCGCAGGGGTCAGCCGACGGCATCGCGACGTTTGTGGGACAGAACGTGACGTTCTTCAACCAGGATCCGGACGTCGTTTACAACCAGCGTTGGCAGTTGGGTTTCCAACAGCAGATGCCAATGGGGTGGGTCTGGGACATCGCGTACGTGGGGAACCGGGGGACGAACATCGAGATCTCGCGCAACCTGAACGCGACGCCCAATCAGTACCTCAGCACTCTGAACGTTCGGGACACGGCGAAGAACACGTACATGACGGGTCGAGTCGACAACCCGCTGTACGGGCTCATTCCCGTCACTACTTCGATCGGCGGCAGCAAGACCATCACCCGTGAAGGGTTGTTGCGTCCGTACCCGCAGTTCGGGAACGTGACGACCACGACCAACCAGGGCTACTCTTGGTACCACTCCCTGCAGACAGGTGCCCAAAGGCGCTTCGCGCAGGGGTACACACTGCAGCTCAACTACACCTGGTCGAAGTTCATGCAGGCGACAGAGTATCTGAACCCGGCCGATCCACTGCCGACCGAGGTGATCTCGGATATGGACACTCCGCACCGGTTTTCTGTGACCGGTATCTGGGAATTGCCGTTCGGTCCTGGTCAACGGTTCACGGGCCCCGACAACGGGTTTGTGTCCCGCGTGATCGGCGGGTGGCAGGTCAACGCGAGCTATGCCGTCCAGAGTGCCCGTCCGATGGGGAACTGGGGTAACCTGATCTTCAACGGCGATTTCAAGGACATCCTGTTGCCCGAGGACCAGAGGGACAATGACGCCGGATGGTTGAACCCGGCCGGTTTCAACCGGGTGTCGGCCCAGCAGCTGGTCTACAACATCCGGACGTTCCCGTTGCGATTCAGCTACATCCGACCGGACATGATGAACAACGTGGACTTCTCGGTTCTGAAGAATACGCAGATCGCTGAGGACGTGAAGTTCCAGTTCCGCGCCGAATTTCTGAACCTTCTGAACACGCCGAACTACCCGCAACCGGACATCAACCCGGTCAACGCGAGTTTCGGGAAAATCACGGGTGGTCAACTGAACTACCCGCGGTTCATTCAGCTCGGCTTGAAACTGTTGTTCTAGCCGATCGTGTCAGCCTCGCCCGGGGGGCCGCTCCAGCCCGCCCGGGCGTCGCAAGCCACGCTAGCTCCCTCCTTCCCGGCCTGCGGAGCGGGGAATTGGCAAAACGAACGCGTTACTGGGAGCGCGTGCCGATCCTCCAGGGTCAGCGGAGCGTAGACGCCGAGCGTGGCTTGCGTTCTTTTCTAGCCCCTCATTCACAGCTTGCCGCCGCAGAACTTGCAGAAGCTGGCATCCCGGTCATGTCCTTCTTTCCCGCAAGCCGGACAGACCGTAGCCATGGCTTGGCGGGGCGTCGCTCGGGTCAATTCCACCGTCACGATTCCGGTTGGAACTGCGATGATGCCGTACCCAAGAATCATCACCAGGGCTGCGAGCGTCTGTCCAACGGGAGTTTGCGGGGAGATGTCCCCGTATCCCACCGTGGTCAAGGTGACAATCGCCCAGTAGACACTCTGCGGAATGCTGGTGAAGCCGTTTTCTTGCCCCTCGATCACGTACATCAAAGAACCGATGATGACGGTGCTGGTTCCGACCGCAAACAAGAACACGGTGATCTTCGGCATGGCAGCACGGAGCGCCCGCGTGATCACGTCTGCCTGTGCCAGGTATTCGGCCAGCTTGAAGATCCGGAAAATCCGAAGCAGGCGCAGTACTCGCACGACCAGCAGGTAGCGGCTTTCGGGAAGCGCAAGACTGAGGTAAGTCGGGACGATGGCGATCAGGTCCACCACACCGAAGAAGCTGGCGGAATAGCGGGCGGGGCGCGAAACGGCAAGAAGGCGGAGCATATACTCCACGGTGAACAAGAGCGTGAAGAACCACTCGAGAAAATAGAGCTCTTCTCCATAGCGCTCGCGGACCGAGGCAACACTGTCGAGCATGACGACCAGGACGCTTAGAAGGATGCTGATCAGAAGCGCGATGTCGAACGCTCTTCCAGCGCGGGTATCGGATTGGAAGATCACCCGATGCAGCCGCAGCCGCCAGTTCTTCATAGTCTCTCCCAGTTTACCCTAAGCGGTGACCTCGATTGCGGCTGCGAGCCTCTGCTGAATCTGGGGATCATAGTCGCCCGGCAGTAACCTCAGGCAGGATGCCGAGCCGGCAGCCAACGCTGCCCGGCATGCATCCTCGAGGGAAAGTCCCTCCAATAGGCCGTGGGTCAGACAGGCCGTGACGGTATCTCCGGCGCCGATCGGATTGTAGACTTGCACCAGAGGGGGCAGGCGAAAGCGTGTCTGCCTGATCACACCTCCCCGGTTCTCCACGAGCAGCGCGGGCTCGCCGCCATCGGTAACCAGCGCGGTCGGCCAACGGAGGCGATCGCCCTTCCAGTCAATCCCGCGGTCCACGAGCTGTTGGAACTCGCCGGCGTTTATCTTGATGACGTTGGCGGTCTGGAGAAGGTCTTCGTCCATCTCGCGGACGACGTCGACGACGAGCAAAGACGCACGGACGCGACGGGCAATCTGAAGGTAGATCCCCGGGCCGACTCCTGCCGGAGCAGTGCCCATGATGACCAGAGCATCCCAGTGAGCGGATACGGGCAGCAACTCCAGGAGGCGTTGCGTGACGCGCTCCTCAGGGTCTACGGCGAAGGGCTCGATCAGTTCCGTGACGGTCGCGGACTGCCGATCGAGCAGGGTTGAGCAGACACGTGTCTCGCGATCGACCCGGACATTGAGTACCTGGATCCCCGAGCGCTCGGAGAACTCGCATAGTCGGTGGCCGTTGACTCCTCCGACGACCTGCAGGAGCGAGACGTCGTGGCCCAGGCGCCGCAGCACCATGGCGGCGTTCAATCCTTTGCCCGAGCCATACTCACGGCAGCTGGATGCCCGGTTGACCTTCCCCGGGGTCAAGGCGTCAAACTCGAGCACCTTCTGCCAGGCCGGGTTCAGGCCAGTGACAAGAATTCGCGACATTCTCCCTTCTCCTCGCGCTCAATGTGTTTGGGGTTATTGCCAAGCGGGCCGAACAGCGCGAAATCCTGTCAATCCTGTTAATCCTGTCAATCGATATTCGACAGGATTAACAGGATCAACATGATTCGGCGCTGTTCCGCCCGCTTGTTACTCAGGTTCTTTCTTCTCGAAGTCGCTTTTGTTGACCCACCCGGCATTGATCTGCTCGCCCTTCATATAGCGCTCGTAGAAGTTGCGGCCGCTTTCATCGGCGTACGGGTAGCGATCGAAGATGTCGCCCCGCCCGAACATCCTTGGATCTCCCTGCTTTCTCAGACGATCAAACATCTCCTCGCGCAGGCGTTTTCGGAGGTCCTGGTGTTGGGGAGAGTCCGCCAGATTCCTGAGGCAGTCGCGGTCGACTCGTAAATCGTAGAGTTCCTCGGACGGCCGCCGCCCGAACGACCATTCCCAGTATTGTCGCGAGCCGGGTGCCGTTCGCGCCCGAATGCACTCGGTTTTGGTCGGGCTGCCGTCGCAGTTGAGGTACCCGGTCTCCGGGTTCCCGGCCGGCCATCGGTCGGGCTCGAAGTTGCAGAGGTACAGAGTCTCGTCCCTGACGATGCCTCGAATCGGATAGCCGGCATCGCCCGGACGCCCCACGTCGTGTCTCTCCTTGCCGATCAGGACCGAATCCCGTCCACGAGTTACCTTTCCGACTTTCCGCGAGCGGGATATGTCGGTCAGGCTCCTCCCCTCGATCGGTTGCATTCCGCTCGATCGCTGATTCACGCCGGCCAGTTCAAGAAAAGTGGGGGCGAAGTCGATGAAGCTGACGTAGTCATCTACCCGACGCCCCGGGCCCTCGATGCCGTTTGGCCACATCATCGCCAGCGGGAGATGATTGGAATAGTCATATGCCTGGCCCTTGATCCGGGGGAAAGGCATCCCGTTGTCGGCAGTGACGACTACAAGCGTGTCATCAAGCAGGCCGCGAGTTTCCAGCAGACGCAACATGCGTTGGAGGTGCTGATCGAAGTACTCCAGTTCAAACGCGTAGTCGAGCAGGTCAGTGCGGATCACCTCGTTGTCAGGCCAGAATGGGTAGACCTTCGGAATGTCGGTAAGGCGCTTTTGTCCTTTCGAGATCCCGGCACCGAATTCGTAAGCACGATGTGGCTCCGTTCCTCCGAACCAGAAACAGAAGGGCTGGTCCTTCGGCCTCGCGGCGAGGAAATCCTCGAAATTGGCAGCGTAGTCATTATTGCCCATGTGTGCGGCCGGAGGGGCAACCTTCTTGGCGTTGAAAGGGACGCCGGTCAGCTGTCGGGGCTTGCCGTTGACCTCGCCGGGAACGCCTGGGCCCCAGCCTTTTGCGGTAAAGCCGACGAAGTACGCGTGTTCGGACAGGGCTTCGGGGTAGGTCTTGAATTTAGCGGGGAAGAAACACCAGTGATTAGCCGCTTCCTCCAGTTGCCAGGAATTCCGGCCCGTCAGGATGCAGGCGCGCGAGGGGGCACACTTGGCATTGGGTGTGTAGGCGCGGGAAAAGAGCACTCCGTCTCTGGCCACCCGATCGAAGCCCGGGGTCCGAACCCACGAGCACCCGTAAGCGCCCATGTGCGGGTAGGACGCGTCGTCCGCAATGCAGAAAAGGATATTGGGCCTGTGGGCGCCTGGTTTGGCACCTGTCGCGCCTGTCAGCACGCCGCCGAGTCCGACCGCGAGGAAGTCACGTCTGTTCATTGTCCCCCCGATTCGCGCGAGATTATGACACCGGCGTTTGTCATCCTGCCAATTCCTTTTTGCCAAATGCCGAAGTGACGCAGTTATAATTCACATCGCGCTCTCACGGCGAGGTTTCATGGTCCCGAATGGGTCTCCGACAACCACGTTTGGTCTGCTCGAACGAATACGCCGGGGTGACCAGGATGCCTTCTCGATCCTCTTCGAGAAGTACCGCACCCGGCTGGCGGTCCTTATCCATTACAAGCTGGGAGACCGGCTCCGGGTCGACGCCGGCGTCGAGGACGTGGTTCAGGAAGTGTTCCTGGCCGCCTCTCGGGACCTCAACGCATTCGTGTACAGGCAGCCGGGGAGCTTCATGAGCTGGCTTGCCCGAATTGCCGAGAATACGGTCCGGGACCTTGCGCGATACCAGGATCGCAAGAAGCGTGACTTCGGCGAACGAGTCAGTCTGGCCTCGCCTTCCAATCCGCTGGGTTTTGAGCCTCGAGTGTCCCAGACTCCCTCCCGCGTTCTGGCGGTCCGGGAGGAGTTGCAGCGAGTACTGGAAAGACTGGATGACCTCCCCGATGATTACCGGCGCGTCGTATTGATGGCCAGGATTGAGTGTTTGCCCACGGCCGATATCGCAGTCCGGCTGGGGAAGACTCGGGAGGCTGTTGCGGTGCTGCTTTACCGGGCCATTCAGAGCCTGAAAAAAGCGGGGTCCGAAACCAAATGACGGATGCGGATGTCACACTCCCCGCCGAGTCGGGAGAAGATCCCGGAGAGCGCGAGCGCAGGCTCTCCGAAGCACTGGCTCAGTATTCCGACCTCGAAGCTCGGGGCGTGCCCGTCGATCTTCTGGAATTCTGCGAGCAATATCCGGACCTGGCTCCCGAGCTGCGTGAGTCCATCCTGACAATGCTGTCGCTCGAGCCCGCGTCTGATAGAGCCAAGGAGACTGCCCCAGCGGGTAGTTCGGCCATGAGCGGTTCGAGCAGGGCGGCCCATCCTCTGCAGCTGTCCGGGTGTCGAATTCTCTCGGAAATTGGATCGGGCGGGATGGGCTGTGTTCTAGCGGCGATGGATGAACGCCTGGAGCGGCGCGTGGCCATCAAGACGCTTGCCCCCCGGTTTCAGGAAGACAACGCCATTCGTGCCCGTTTCATGAGTGAAGCGCGGTCGCTCGCCCGTCTGTCGCATCCCAACATAGTTCGAATCTACGGGTTGGGCAGCGCAGACGAAATGCCGCATTTCATCATGGAGTATATAGATGGCGCGCCTCTGACCGAGGCGGCAAAGCCCTTGCCGATCGGCCTGAAGCTCGAGTTGATGCGAAAGGTCGTCCGGGCTGTCCAGTACCTCCACGAGCACGGCATCATCCATCGGGACCTGAAGCCAGGGAACATCCTGGTTGGCCGGGACCTCGAGCCCAGATTGCTCGATTTTGGTCTTGCGCGCCATCTCGATCTTTCTCCGCGGGGCCGAACGCTCCCGGGTGATCTGATCGGCACGCCCGAGTACTTCTCGCCCGAGCAGGCTCGAGGGGAATCGGTCGATGAGCGGACGGACATCTTTTCGCTGGGCACGGTTCTTTTCGAGCTCCTGACTGGGAGGCTGCCTTTCGAGGGAAAGGACCTCAGCGAACAGGTCGAGAAGATCTGTCATGCGGACGCGCCCCTGCCGAGAAGCCTTGATGGCGCCATCCCGGGGGAGGTTCAGAACATTTGCATGAAGGCGCTCGAGAAGAACCCTTCCGAACGCTACCCGAATGCGCGCGAGCTGGGTGATGACCTGGAACGCTTCATGGCGGGCGAGCCGGTGCTCGCTGCTCCGGCTTCCTACACCAGGCGGATGTCTGGGCAGGTGGAGCAGCACCTGAAGCAACTGGATCGCTGGCGGAGAGATCAGATCCTCTCTGACTATGAGTTCGATGCGCTGGAAAGGAACTACTCCCGGCTCCTCGAGCGTGAAGATGCGTGGATCATGGAAGTCCGGAGGCTCTCGCTACCCCAGGTGGCGCTTTACCTGGGTGCCTGGCTC
>Ga0209077_1000332_pt1 | contig 12569 bp, 11 predicted proteins | sample PPLLak1March2015_FD_187247 | JGI IMG/M metagenome (GOLD analysis project Ga0209077, IMG submission 187247) | Freshwater sediment microbial communities from Prairie Pothole Lake near Jamestown, North Dakota, USA - PPLs Lake P7 Core (1) Depth... | ecosystem: Environmental > Aquatic > Freshwater >... | reverse complement strand
CCCTACCCAGGGTTTCCCGCACACAACGCGGGCAACCCTGGGCTTTGCTACGTGACCCCGTTGGGGTCATTTCGGCAATCCGCTTGACGGAAATATCACACAGGCTGCATCGACGCAGGCACCCAACCTCAGCTCGAAACCTCTTCCCGCGAAAAGACACCCTTCTCCAGGTGGTACTTGCGCGAAGCGTAGGCGGCAGCGTGTGGGTCGTGTGTAACCATCACGATCGTCTTGTTGAACTGCCGGTTCAAGCCTTTCAGCACTTCCAGGACCTCCCTGGCGGAGGCCGCATCCAAGTCGCCGGTCGGCTCGTCGGCCAGGACAAAAGTCGGATCGGCCACGATTGCCCGTGCGATTGCGACACGCTGCTCCTGGCCGCCGGACAGCTGGCGTGGATAGTGATCCATCCGGTCTTCGAGGCCAACCAGCTTCAGGGCAGCCTCCACGTGCTCTCGCCTCTCCTTCTTAGTGAGAGAGGTGAGCAGCAGGGGCAGCTCCACGTTCTCGAAAGCCGTGAGCACGGGGATCAGGTTGAAGTGCTGGAACACGAACCCGACATGCTGGTTTCTCCAGACCGCCAGGTCGTCCTCGTCCAAGTCATGCAGGTCCTCGCCGGCCACCCGGACGACCCCGGAGCTCGCCCGGTCGATTCCGGCGATGATGTTGAGCAGCGTGCTCTTACCGGAACCCGAAGGCCCCATCAGGCAGACGAACTCGCCAGGCACGATGTCAATGCTCACGTTGTCGAGCGCTTTGACGTCGACAGAGTCACGATGGAAGATCTTGCTCACCTGGGCTATCGAAATTAGCGGTTCGCTCATAGGTTTTCTCTTACGAAGCCTCTGTGACGGTCGCTTTCGAGAACGTCACTCTCGCAGTCATTTCCGGGCGAAGGTACTCGTCCGGTTCCAGAACCTGGACCTTCACCTGGATCGTCGCTTTCTGCCGGTTCGCCTCGGGCGAAATTTCAGCGATCTCGCACTTATACTTGCGATCGGGATACGCCTCCGGGGTCATCACGCAGGCCTGGTCCCGGGCGATACGGTTGAAATCGGACTGGCTAATATCCAGTTCGACCTGAAGATCGTTCAGGTCCGCCAGGGACACCACGGCCGACTTGGCGCCCATCTCCCCTGCGAACGAGGTCGTCACCATTTCGCCCATTTCGACCAGCCGCTCGAGCACGGTTCCGTCGCTCGGCGCCGTGATCCGTGTCGCATCCAACAGGGTTTCTGCGTACCTTTGGGCGGCGCGATTCCGCTCCACTTCCGCACGCGCAAGGGCGATCTGCTCCTGGCGAGGCCCGAGCTTCATCAGGTCGTGACTGCGTTCCGCCACGCGAACCGCCGCCTCAGCCATGTCGGCTCGTGACCGGGCGTTATCCACCTGTTGCTGGGAGACGGCTCCGCTTTTCAGAAGGGATTCAACCCGCCGCAGCTCCAGCCGGGCATTTTCCAGATCCGCGCGCAATCGCAACAACTCTGCTTCAGCCCTCTGAATTTCCTCCGGCCGGTTTCCGGCTTCGAGCTCCTTCAGCGCCGCTTCCGCCGCCCGGACCGCCGCTTCGGCCTGTTCCACCTGTGCCCGGTACTCGCGGTCATCCAGCCGGACGAGCAGCTGCCCCCTCTTGACCGGGTCACCCTTCTCCACGCCGATCCAGGCGACCTTACCCATGACCTTCGAGCCCACCTCGATCTTGTGATGCGCGACGATGTACCCGGAAGCGATCAGCGTCGTCGCTCCACCGCCGTCGCTGCCGGTTTGTGCGGTGGGCTCTGAAGCCTGCTGCGCGGGTTTCGAGCCGGCTGCCCCCTCGGAGTCGCTGGCAGCCTGGTCTGTCTTGAAATAGCCGCCCAGAAAAAATCCGAGCAGCAAACCGATCACCAGGAGTGCCCCGGAAACCAGCCAGCTGACCCCACGTCGTCTGTCGCTCGACGCCTTTTTGGATCGATCTATTCGGAGTGCGTCCAAGTTCTTTTCCATCAATCCCTCGAGTTAGTCCCGCATCACGTCGATCAGTTTCAACCGCGCCGCTCGCCGCGCCGGCAGAAAACCGCCTACTATACCGACGGCCAGCGAGAACAGCAAACCCTGCAAAAGGATGGAGGGCGTCAACCGGAAGTTGAATGCAACTTCGCTGAACGTCAGGAAGTTCATAGTTCCGGTCGACATGCCGTTCAGGGGCAGAGCGAGCAGACAACCGAGGATACCTGCAGCCAGCCCGAGGATCGCCGATTCCACGATGAATGATGCGAGTATGCTGAATCGTGGGAACCCCAGCGCCCGAAGCGTTGCCACTTCCTTTACCCGGCCCATGACCGCCGCGTACATCATGTTCATGGCCGCAAAGCAGGAACCGATCCCGAGCACCAGGGCGATGATCACACCGAGAGCCTTGAGGGCGACCGACGATTGGGTCTGGGCCTGGTAATACGCCTTCTGATCATGGACTTCCAGCGAGATCCGCCGATCGCCCTCGATTCGTTTGCGCAGCTGGGCGGCAGCCTGTGCGTCGGTGGCACGGAGAACAATGCATGAGTAAATCGGGCGATTCCACTCCTGGGCCACGTCATTGTAATCGGCCCACAATTCCGAATCGTACGCCGTCCCGGACGCGTCAAAGATCCCGACAATCGGCCAGTCGGAACTTGCGATGCGCACCTTGTCACCGACCTTCATCCCCTTGAAGCGCTTCGACAACGATTGGCTGACAATCAGCTCTCGGACTCCGCCCCGTAGCCTCCGCCCCTCGATGATCCGGATCTCGGGCCGCAGTTCGAACGCAACCGGGGATACGCCGCGAATCAAGACATTGGTCGTGTCTCCACCGGTCCTCTCGTGGTTGATGAGGACCGCTATCTCTCCCGACGCAAGCGGCTCGCCGTTGGCGTTCTTCGCCACCCCGTCGAGGAGGCGAACGATATCGAAAATTGCTTTATCGAAGTAGCTTGCCGTCTCGTTCTGCGAACCTTGACGAATCAGCACCAAGTGGTTCGGATGCCCCGTCTGAACAAAGGTGGAGTCCAGCCCGTGGATCAGTGCCAACATGAAGAGCACCACGGCAACGGTCAGGCCGATACCGAACGCAGTCATCGCGGTACTAAATCGGCGGACCCACAGGCTTCGCAGATTGTATTTGAGGGGAATCTTCATAGATCCTCGATATCCTGATCCGCACCAGGCAAGTCGGTAGCCTAATCTCAAGCTGACCGGCTGAATCTTTACACCACCCTGCGCAGCGCGTCGACGACCGGTCTTCGAGCTGCCTGCACGGCCGGTACGACCGAAGCCACTATGCCTATCAGAAGGCCGGTTCCGATACAGATCGCCAGGGTTTCACCCGTTACCAGGAACCTTTGCATGAAACCAGCAGTCATCTCGTACATATCCACGCCGGAGAAGACCAACCTGGCCCCGACCGAGCCTATGATTGCGCCGATCAACGTGATGGACATCGCTTCTCCGAGCAGCAGCCCCAGGATCCGGCTGCGACGAAAACCGAGAGCCTTCAGTATCCCGATTTCCCGTGCTCGCTCGCGAATCGACATGGCCATGGTGTTTGCCGCCACGAGGATGATGGCGAAGACGACAACCGTGCAGATTGTCTTTATCATCAGTTGCACGTTACCCATCATCGAGATGAAACCGAGCACGAAAGCCTTTTCGCTCTCCGTCTTGGTGGGCGCCGTTGTGTTCTGAAACATGGCGTCCACTTTCTGCGCTACTCGAGGGACGGCCTCGGCAGATTTTGCCTTAATCCAGTACCAGCCGACGATGCCCTGGTTGTTCATCGCTTCGTTGAAGTAGTCCCACTGGAAGTAGAGCGCGCTCTCGTCCTGTGCCTCGTAGATGCCCCGAAGGGTCAGCTCGAAATCGGCCGGCCACAGCCCCTTCTTCAGGACGATCTTCTCGCCGACTTTCCAGTTGTAGCGGTCGGCAAGCTTTTTGCCCGCTACGGCCCCGGTCCGGTCTTTGACAAAAGCCTGCTTCTGATCCTCGGGGATCTTCACGTCGCTCAAGACCTCCCAGATCTGATCCGCCTGAATGGCCATCTGTGCGAATATATTTGCCGGGTCCTCGTAGATCCCTTGGATCCACGCTGCTCCCACGGCCGCATCAACCTCGTCCACCTCCTGGATCTTCTGTCGGTACGAGAGGGGGAGGATGTTGGCCAGTGACACCTTGTGGCGCGCAACCAGGCGCAGCGCCGAGTCTGGCGCCATGGGCGGGTTCTCCAGCTCGCTGAGAACCGTGAGCAAGGTCGCCACGAGAAACAGGCTGACCGCGATGCTGGTCATCGTGAGCAACGTGCGGCGCTTGTTTCGGAAGATATTCTTCAGAAGAAACGGGACGAATTTCATAGCTTTTAGACGAGAGACCGATAATGACTCGGTCAAAGGTAGTACGGATTCTCGACCCAATTAGTTTACGGATGGGAGGGAGAGCTGGCAAGTCAAGCCGATTGCGGATTGCGGAATAAAGCCCGCGACACAGCAGGTGCAGTTCTCAGAGGACTGCCGGAGCCTGCCCTTGATTCCGCAATCCGAAATCCGCAACCCGAAATTAACGCAAGAAGTCGTTCTTCTTCATCACATCAACCAGCTCCTGAACGGATGCGGCTGACTTCTGAAGTGCGACGCGTTCGTCCGTCGTCAGATTAATCTCGACAATATCCTCAACTCCGCGGCATCCCAGTTTGATCGGTACGCCGACGAAGAGGTTGCTGATTCCGTATTCGCCGGTCAGATACGTGGCGCAAGGGAGAATCTTCTTCTCGTCGTGGAGAATCGCCTCAACCATTTCAGCGACAGCGGAGGATGGCGCATAAAACGCGCTGCCTGTCTTGAGCAGCTTGACGATCTCCGCGCCACCGTCGCGGGTCCGCTGGATCAGCGCCGCGATCTTTTCGGCAGGAAGCAGCTCGGTGATCGGGATGCCGGCCACGGTGGAGTATCGTGCCAATGGCACCATCGTGTCGCCGTGCCCTCCCAGGACGAACGCCTGGGTGCTCTCGACCGAGACGCCGAGCTCCTGGGCGATGAACGTCCTGAACCGGGCCGAGTCGAGCACCCCCGCCATGCCGATTACGTGCTCCCGCGGGAAACCCGAGTAGTGGAGGGCCACGTGGCACATCGCATCCAGAGGGTTGCTGACGACCAGGATGATCGCTTGGGGACTGCGCGGAGCGATGTTCTGAGTGACTTCGCGGACGATGGTCGCGTTCTTGAGCAGCAGGTCGTCCCGGCTCATGCCCGGCTTCCGGGCCAGCCCGGCTGTAATGACGACAATGTCAGAATCCTCGCTGGCATCGTACGTGTTCGAACCGGTGAGTTTTGAGTCATAGTCCTCGACCGGGCCCGCCTCCAACAGGTCGAGAGCCTTGCCCTGTGGCATTCCTTCGACGACATCGACCAGAACCACATCGGCGAGCTCCTTCTCAACCAAACGCTGGGCCAGCGTGGCACCTACATTCCCTGCCCCTACAACCGTCACCTTGTTCCGTTCACAACGTTTCATTGGCTGTTCCTCTGAAATGAGAAGTGCCGTTAGGCCTGACCCATGTTTTCGATCACCGCCGAGGCGAACTCACTCGTCTTCAACGTGACCGCACCTTCCATCTGCCGTTCCAGGTCGTAGGTCACCCGACGCTGCTTGATGCTCTTTGCGAGGCCTGAATAAACCAACTCGCCCGCTTCTTTCCATCCCATGTATTCGAGCATCATGACGCCTGACAGGATCAACGACCCGGGGTTGACTTTATCCTGGCCGGCGTATTTCGGAGCCGTTCCGTGGGTCGCTTCGAAGAAAGCAACCTCGTCCCCGATATTTGCACCCGGTGCCATTCCCAGCCCGCCTACCTGTGCGGCGCAGGCGTCCGACAGGTAGTCGCCGTTGAGGTTCGGAGTCGCCAGAACCTCATATTCGTCGGGACGGAGCAAAACCTGCTGGAACATCGCATCCGCGATGCGGTCGTTGATGAGGATTTTGCCGCCCGGGACCTTGCCTCCGAAGTTTTCCCAGAGATCCTTCTCCTCGATGCAGACATCGCCAAACTCCGTGCGAGCCACTTCATAGCCCCAGTCTCGGAACGCACCCTCGGTGTACTTCATGATGTTGCCCTTATGAACAAGGGTCACGCGCTTTCGACCATGGCTCACCGCGTGCTGTAAGGCCATCCGGACCAATCGCTTGCTTCCAAATTCGGAGATCGGCTTGATGCCGATGCCCGAGTCGGAACGGATATTCTTCCCGAAGTGACTGTTCACGAAGTTGGTCACCTCGGTGGCTTCTGTCGATCCGGCTGGCCATTCGATTCCGGCATAAACATCCTCGGTGTTTTCCCGGAAGATGATCACGTTGAGCTTTTCCGGCTCTTTGACCGGAGACGGTACTCCCGCAATGTACCGGCACGGACGAACGCATGCATACAGGTCCAGGACCTGTCGGAGAGTGACGTTCAGACTCCTGATACCGCCGCCGACGGGTGTCGTGAGCGGGCCCTTAATCGCGACCCGGTGAGCGGCCACTTCGTCGATGGTCGCCGATGGGAGCCATTCGCCGGTCTGCTGCTTCGCCTTCTCCCCGGCCAGCACCTCCCGCCAGGCGATCCGTTTCTTGCCCGCGTAGGCGGTCTGGACAGCCGCGTCGAGAACCCGCCGGGTAGCCCGCCAGATATCCGGCCCGGTTCCATCGCCTTCGATGAAGGGGATAATCGGGTTATCCGGAACTTGAACCCGTCCCTGTTGAATTTGTATTCTTTCGCCCCGCTCTTCGTTCATGCGTTGACTCCTCCGTTCAACATGACCGCTTCACAAACCGCACGTCTCCGTTTCCCCTAGGAGGTTGCAAGGAGGGACGTTACGCCACGTCCGTTAACCCTACGCCAGAGTCTATTTTAAGAAGTAACCGGAGTCAATCAACCACAGGCGATAAAGCGAGAAGAAGTGTTGAGAACCTCCACACAGCATGTTTGCTACAGGCGTTCCAGAAGCAGAGCCAGGAGTGCGGTCCGGGTGCTCAGGGAATCGATCAGGATGTACTCATCGGGTGAGTGAGCTCCGCCACCTTCGACTCCCAGACCGTCGAGCGTCGGGACGCCCTGGGCTGCCGTGAAGCTGCCGTCGCTTCCGCCCCCGGAGGAACCGCCTTGGAGGTCGAGGCCGATTTCGGAGGCAACCTGGCGGGCCCGTTCAAACAGCTCGCGCGCCCTCGGACCGTGTTCCATCGGCGGCCGGTCGAGCTGACCTTCGACGCCTATTTGGGCCCCGGCGATGGTCGGCGACAACATCCTCAGGGCGGATTCCACACGGGCGCCTTCCTCGATGGTCAGGAAGCGAACGTCGATGGTAGCTTCCGCGCTTTCGGGGATCACGTTTTCGGCCGTGCCACCGTGGACCAGCGTCACCGAGACGGTGGTCCCGGCGCCCCGATTCTCCAATTCCTGAATCCGGCAAATCTGCCCGCTCAACTCGAGGATCGCGTTGATCCCTTTCTCGGGAGCAGCTCCCGCATGCGAGGCCCGGCCGCGCACGCGTATCCTGAAGACGCCGCTTCCCTTCCGGGACAGCTTCAATTCGCCGCCAGCCAGTGGAGGTTCCAGAACCAGGGCAATATCCGAGTCTCGGGCAAATGCTTCAATGATCTGCCGGCTCTCGAAGCTGCCGATCTCTTCGTCGGTTGTATAGAGGAAACGGACGGCCTTCCCGGGACGGATCGCACCCTGTTGGAGGTATCGCTGCACGAACATCGTGGCCGCAACGCTCGCCTTCATGTCGCAGACCCCGGGACCGTACAGCCTGCCCGCGTCCCGGCGGATCGGGTTGCGTTCCAGGGATCCGGCCGGATGGACGGTGTCCAGGTGACACAGCACAAGGATCCTCCCCTGTGAGGGCCCCCCTTGCTCCTTGTCTCCCTCTCTCCTTGTCTCCCTGTCTCCTTGTCTCCCTCTCTCCTTGTCTCCCTGTCTTGTTATCTCAGCCGGCCATTCTCCCCACACGATGTCGCCAACCGAAGACCGCCGTTCCGTGGTCGCCTGAACTCCGCACTGGGCCAGGTTTTCGGACACAATTCGGCCCAGGTCATCTACCAGGGTCTTCGACGAAGATGGGGATTCCAAAAGGACGAGTTTCTCGAGCGTTTTAAGGAGCGGATCCCGGTCGGCCCGCACGCGAGCGAGCAGGTCAGACATCTGCTCTCCAACAGAATTCAACCTTGGCGATGAACTCCGTCCAGCCGGTGAGAACGATTTGCGAGCCCGGAGTCCACGCGACTTCCTGGACACCGGTCTCGGTGCGCACGTTCACGGGAGAGGTGACTTTTCCGGCCGCCAGCGCGGCCACGGCTGCCCCGCAGGATCCCGTGCCTGACGACAGAGTCGGCCCGACTCCCCGTTCGTAGATCCGGATTCCGATCTCGTGAGAGCCCTCAACACGAACGAAGCTGACGTTCGTACCTTCGGGGAAGAGCGGATGTGTTTGGAGCGCCTTGCCAACCCTGTGAAAGACTTCATCCCCAGGCAAGGGATCGGAGAAAACCACGCATTGGGGATTGCCGACGTATAGCGCGTTGATCGGAACCATTTCGTCACCGACCGGGACCGGATACTCCCTCACACATTCGATCGGCTCCCGAGGAGTAAAGGGGATAACACGGGGCTCAAAGACTGGCTCGCCCATGACGGACCGAAACTTCCAACGCTCTTCGCCCCGCTCGATCAGGGTATAGACTTTGGGACCCGAGCCGGTCTGAATGTCGATCTCGGAAAGCTGGGCGAGACCTTCGCGCACGAGATAACCGCAGACGCAGCGGACACCGTTCCCCGTCATTCCCGTTTCGCTGCCGTCCTGGTTGAAGATGCGAACCGCAAAGACCGATCGCGAGGCATCAACCGGCGAGACGAAAAGACACCCATCGGCTCCCACCCCGAAATGCAGGTCGCATATGGCCTTGGAGAAGTCGGCAAAATGCGCCTCGTCGACCTGTCGGGCATCGACTACCAGAAAATCGTTGCCGTGACCGTGGAGCTTGGTGGCGAGAACTTGTTGCATTGGTACCTATCGTCCAGTGATTGCCAACCGGGCCGAAAAGCGGCGGATTCTGAAAAGTGAATCCGCCGCTTTTCGGCCCGGTTGGCACAGAGAGAACCTAGTGTTGCAGTTTACGGCCTCGGCCGATGACCTGGTCCAGGATCTCCTGCGATATCTCCTCCACGGACTTCCCTGTGACGTCAATGACGGGCCAGATCGGGTTCTGCGCGAAGATGGCGTGGGCGTGTTCCAGTTCGCCCTTGACGCGCTCGACGTCGGCGTAACTGCTGTCGGCCACCCCCAGCTGGCGCAGCCGGACGACCCGGACCTCCGACAGGCGCGACGGGTCGATGGTCAGCCCGACGATTTTGTGCTGATCAATCTCGAAAAGCTCGCGTGGGGGTTTCATCCCAAGGACGGTCGTAACGTTTGCCACTTTCCAACCTTCCTGCGCAAGGTAAATGCTGACCGGCGTCTTCGACACCCGGCTGACACCGATCAACACAAGATCTGCGGTCTCCAGGTCCTTAATAGACCGACCGTCGTCGTGACGGATAGCGTATTCGATAGCATCAATGCGGCTGAAGTACTCCTCGTCGACACGGTGCAGGAGGCCCGGGGTAGCAACCGGTGTCTTCTGGAAGAACTGAGTCAGTTTGTCCATGATAGGCCCGAGCAGGTCGATCGACTCGAATTTCTGCTGTTCGGCGCTGGAGCGCAGCCAGGTCCTCATCTCGCTTTCCACGAACGTGTAAACAACCAGCGTGTCCTCGTGAGCCGCTTTGAAAATTTCGCGAATCTGCTGTTTTTCTCGAATGTTAGCGTACCGCGTGATGACCACATCTTCCTGAAATTGCGCCATGGCGGCCTTGAGCATCCGATAGGCCGTCTCTCCAGTTCCATCGCTCATGATGAGCACGTGATAAGCCTTCATGGCCGCCTTCTTTCTCTAAGAGGATTCTTTCAGTCTGTTCTTCAGTCCTTCGATGGCTTCCACCGGCGTTGGGTCTTCCTGATTCAGGAATGACAGGTACACGCTTGCGTAATCTCCAAGCAGGAGGAGTGTCCAGAGTCTCTCGAGCCAGCTGTCGCTGTCGGTCCAGAACTCCAGGGCGGACCCAGCCTTTTCGCTGAGGATGTCCCTGGTAATTTCGGCCCTGATCTGAATCCGGGGGTGATCCTCCCGGTCCCGGAGAAAAATGGGAAGGATCTGGCGAAGCATAGCGCCGGGGTGCTTCCAACCGACGATTTCGTTGTGGTTCATCTCGGGCAGGGACGCGGAATATGCAAGCTGTTTCCCGTTCTCCGCGAACTGACCGCGCCATCTCGTCGCCAGGATATCGAGCCGATCCTGGCTACCATAAATCACCGGGATTCTGCGGTGCAGCTGGCGCGCAAGCGTCTTGGCAGCATTTTCAGCCAGCGGGCAGGCCGGCCCGTACAATTGAATCTTCCTTCGAACCCAGCTGATTGATTTCTTGACTTCCTCGGTCTGATTGGGTGCCAGACCGAGCTTGCTCAGAGCTGCCAGCACGGGAACTGCCGAATAACCGATCGCTGTACGAGGCGGATAGCCACCCGGGACCGTGATCAGAGGGAAGCCGTGCTCCTCCGCCTCTCTCTGCAGCTGGCCGTTCGAGCTGATACAAAGGACCTTTGCACCGGCCGCCGTGGCTTCCTTCAGCGCCGAGAGTGTCTCCTCGGTGTTACCTGAGTAGCTGGACATCACCGCCAGGGTATTTGCCCCGAGGAAACCGGGCACTGAGTAACCCCGGTTAACAAAAAGCGGAACACGCAGCGACCTGCCCAGGTAACAGCGAATAAAATCTCCGCCAATCGCTGAACCACCCAGTCCGCAAATGACGATGTTGCTGACCGAGCGCCACTCATCCGGCAGGTTGATTGATTGGCCGATATGTACCGCTTCTTCGAGCTGTATGTCGAAGCGGCCCACGACATTGAGCATCCCGTGCTCGTCAAGCTCCCGCATCCCGATCAGGTTGTTCAGCATTTCACTCACTGGTGTACTCCGCCTCTCTGACTATGCTCCGGAAGAAACAATTTAACATGTAGTTGTGGCCACGGAAACGCTTTTAGCAGGGTCCCTGAGCAAAGGATCGAAGATAGACGGCGACGGGGTCACCAGTCCAAGGCTTGGGACGACCAGAAACTAAAGGTAGCGCTTCATCTCCCTGGACCGAAGCTCTTCCACAAGCTTCTTGACGTCTTCAACGCGATCCTGGGGACAGACGAGGGTCACGTCCGGCGTCTCGACAACGACCAGGCCGCGTATTCCAACGGCACAAACCAAGTGGTCAGGGGACGAGTAGAAGATGCAGTCGCTGACGTCGTGGGCCACATAGGCGGCATTGGTGTGGTTACCTGAGGCATCGGGGCACCAGATGTCTCTCAAGGCCTTCCAGTTCCCCACGTCGCTCCAACCCAGCCTGCAGGGCAGAACCGCAACTCGGTCGGCGCGCTCCATTACCCCGTAGTCAATCGAGGTCTTGGGCGCGCGCTCAAACAGGGAATCAATATTCTCCTGGTTGTCCCAACGGCGCTCGATTTCCTCGAGGATCTGCCGAAGATCGGGCATGTGATTGCCAAGCTCCTCCAGGATCCGGTCGGTGGACCAGACAAACATTCCACTATTCCAGTAGTAGTCGCCGCGCTCGAGAAAGCGTTTCGCCTCATCCTCAGGTGGCTTTTCCGCGAACCGGGCGACCCTGAATGCGGGCTTCTCCGCGAATTGGCCAATGCCTTCTCCCCTTTGCAGGTACCCGTAGCCGGTCGCTGGATAGTCAGGCTCGATTCCGAAGGTGACGAGCCATCCTTGCCGGGCCATATCCTCGGCGGCGCTCAAGGCCGCATGAAACTCCGCCACGTCCTTGATGCAGTGATCGGACGGGAGGACTACCATCACCTCGTTGCCGAAATCGCGTTTCAGCTTGACAGCCGTAAGACCTATGCATGGAGCTGTGTTGCGGGGCATCGGCTCCAGGACCAGCTGATCGCGCGCAAGGTCGGGCAATTGATCGCGGACCAATCCCGCGTAAACCGGACTGCACACGACGTAAACATCCTGGATCGGAATCAGCGGGGACAGCCTGCGCACTGTTTCCTGAAGCATTGTTCCAGGGCCGCTGATCTTCAGGAACTGCTTGGGTCGCTCTTCACGACTCAGCGGCCAGAAACGGGTTCCCTGCCCCCCGGCCATGATGACGGCCTTCATTGTGCACCCCCACTCGGACCGACCAGATAGTCTTCAGCAAACGCCTTGATATCCTCGACCTGCACTTCCTTGAGGTCGGACAGCAGGACCGAATTCTGGTCCACCTGTACGCCGGATATCAGCTGCAACGCAATTCCGAAGATGCGGTCTCCGCCGTCCATCTGCTCGATGTAATGGCGCGTGATGGCCCGGGACAATCCGGCCAGAAAGACATCCTCGCGCAGGCCCTGTGTCTGGATTCTTTGAAAGACGCCCCTCAGTGCCTGCTCGGTTGCAGCCTCCTGCCCCAAGCTTTGGACACGCGCGATTAT
>Ga0209077_1000329_pt1 | contig 12592 bp, 11 predicted proteins | sample PPLLak1March2015_FD_187247 | JGI IMG/M metagenome (GOLD analysis project Ga0209077, IMG submission 187247) | Freshwater sediment microbial communities from Prairie Pothole Lake near Jamestown, North Dakota, USA - PPLs Lake P7 Core (1) Depth... | ecosystem: Environmental > Aquatic > Freshwater >... | reverse complement strand
TAATACCGCCTCCGGCCAACGCCAACGCCTCCCGCAAGACCATCCATAGCACCCCGTTGCTTGTGGCGCCTAGAGCCATGCGGATCCCGATTTCATTCGTTCTGCGGGTGACAGCGTATGAAAGGACCCCATACAGCCCGATGCCGGCGAGCACCAGGGCAACGATTCCGAACGCTGCAGATAATGTCGCTACAAGCCGCTCCCGGAGCAGCATCTGCTCGATCTGTCTCTCCATCGTAGAGACATTCAGGATCAAAAGGGTCGAACGCACGGTCTGGATATGCCTCCGAACGGATGTGGCAAAGGTAATTGGGTCACCGGAGCAGCGCGCCGCCAGGGCAAGCCGGTTAATACGATCAACATGTTGACCGATGGGAAGATAGATGAACCGGGAAGCCGGCTCCCGAATGTCGTCATGTACTGTGTCCCTGACGACGCCGACAATTTCGTACAGCAGGTCGGAACTCGGATAGTTTACGAACCTGATCTTTCGGCCGATTGGATTTGCATGCGGGAAATAGAAACGGGCGGCGGTATCGTTGAGTATCGCGACTTTTAGGGCGCCGCCATGGTCGCCGGGGGTAAACTCGCGCCCAAGCGACGTCGGCACACCGAGAGTGTCAAAGTACTCCGGCGAAACGGCCGCGAGGTGGATTTCCTTGTCCTCTTCGGTCCGAGCCGCGAACCCTGGCACTTCAATAATGGCCCCCCGGTCTCGGCCACTCATGGGATTCATGGTCGTCCAGCCGCACGAAAGTACCCCCGGGATCTGCCGGACTCGCTCGAGAATCTCCGCTTGCATCGCCAGCCATTCAGGAGATCCGTTCAGTTGTCGCTCCGGAGCGACCTCCATGGTCAGAATTCCCTCTCGAACAAACCCGAGGTCAACCGATCGAAGTTCACGCAAGCTTCGAATGAACAGTCCGGCACCGGCGAGCAGAACCATAGAAAGTGCCACCTGTATTACGACCAGCGCCCGACCGAGCCTCATTGATACACCGCTTCCAGCAATGCTTCGCGAGCCGATTTGCAGCCCGGCGGCAGGATCATTACCAGCGGCCCTCAGAGCGGGTGCGATTCCAACCGCCAAACCAGTCAGCAGTCCGAGGCCCGCCGTGAATAAAAGCAGGCGCGCATCGAGCGACAGATCCAGCACGATGGTGTTATTGCCTTGAGCGAAAAATGCCGCCAATGCCGTTTGGCCCATCCGGGCCAACACGATCCCGAAGATCGCACCCGCTCCGACAAGCACCAGCGCCTCCGTCACATTCTGACGAACGAGGCGCCCCCGACCCGCGCCAATGGCCAGCCGCACAGCGAAGTCTCGTTGTCGCGCCACGGCCCGGGCGAGCATCAGGTTCGTAATGTTGACGCATGCGGCAAGCAGTACCAATCCGCTCAGGGCCATCAGCGCCGTCAGCGGTTTCGAAAACCGGTGACGCAATCCGCCAAGGCCCTTTGCCGCTGGCGCAAGGTCCATGTGATGAAAGAGCCGCGTTCGAACCTCTGCTGGAATCTGCACGTCGGCCACGTACGCCTGGAACAAGGCGTCCGCTTCGGCGCGCGCCTGTTTCACGCCGACTGCGGGCCTGAGACGGGCAACTACGAACAACCACAACGAGGTGCGGTCCCGCATCTTCACCGGATCGGAGAGCATCATTGGAACGGCAATATCCGTCGCGTAGCCCGGCTCCAAGCGCATGATTTCCGCGGGCATGACGCCGACTATCGTCACGGCCTGCTTGTACACGTAGATGGTTCGTCCGATGACCTGAGGATCACCCCCGAAGCGCCTCCGCCAATAGGTGTCGCTAATCACGGCGACGGCGCCATTACGTCCGCCTTTGCCTGGTGTGTCGTCATCGGAAGCAGTCAGAGTCCGGCCAATAAGTGGCCGGACGCCGAGCGTCTCGTAGAAGTTGCCCGACACCCAGACACCTCGCGCCATTTCGCGGCCACGATCGGCGATCAGTTCAATGGCCGACGGACTGAACGCCGACACCTCTTTGAAGCTTTTGGCCTGGTTGCGCAACAGTTCAAAAAACGGATACGGGGGGCCGTCCCAACCGGCGACGCCGACCATCTGGACAAAAACAAGCCGGCTCGGGTCGCGTACCGGCAACAGCCGGAGCATCACCGCGTCAAATACACCGAAAATCGCCGCGTTTGCACCGATGGCAAGCGCCAGCGAGAGAACAGCGATGGTGGCAAGCCCGGGACTCCGCCTGATTGTTCGAAAAGCGAGCCGGAGGTCGGCACGAAGTTCATCCAGGCGTTGGAGGCCCCAAGCCTGCCGGCACTCGTCCTTTCTGGCTTCGACTGAGCCAAACTCTACCCGTGCACGGCGCTCGGCCTCCTCGCGGCTGACACCGGAGCGAACAAGGTCTGCCACATATGACTCGATGTGGAAGCGCAACTCGGCATCCATCTCGGCCTCAAACTGTTTGCGCCGCCTCATCTTCATGATTCACCCGGAACCGCGCCGAGAACACCGGCAACAACGGACGCGAAGTCGTTCCAACGTGCCGTCTCCGCCTCGAGTTGCCTGCGCCCCGAGGCAGAAAGCTTATAGAACTTGGCCTTGCGCCTGTGGTCGCTCTCTCCCCACTCAGAGGTGATCAGCCCCTTGCGCTCGAGACGGTAGAGGGCCGGGTACAGTGATCCCTGCTGGATCTGCAGCCGGCCGCCTGTGAGTTGCTGCAGGCGAAGCAGGACCCCGTAACCGTGCAAACCACCGAGTGAGACAGCTTTCAGGATCAGCATGTCCAGTGTGCCCTGCAAAAGATCCACTTGCTTGTTCATGCCTAGAGCCTCTAGGAGAACTGTACCTCGCTTCTCCTAAAACAGTCAAGGAGAGCACATGCGCGCGGCCTCATTTCCATTCCTCTCCCTCGGCGCGGGGATCGGAGCGGCGCGGTCAAGTATTGTGCTCAACAGAACAGGCACCTGGGGTGAGAGCACGGCGCTTGCGCGCGTCTACTCTGACCTCCTGCCTTTTTGCTGGCGCCGAATCCAAGGGGCAGGCCGTATCTAGGCAAACCCAAACCGACCAACGGGGCCTCGAAGCAGGGCACAAAAGTGACACAAAAAGAGCACAGTCGAAAAACCTCCACCTCCTCCCGCCTGCTTTCGGTCTTGGAACGTCAGCGCGACCCGTTTCGACTCTTGCCTGATCAGGCTATTCGGGTCTCACTTGGTTGATGCGAGTCGTTGGTCCTGCAAAAGGCAAGGCAGAAATCAGTTGCCCCACTTCGGTATCAAATGATACCATCAACTGGAAAGTGTGCTCACGCCCAAGCAACAGAGAGTGTTACCGCAAAATCCAGTTCGCTCTCGGGAAGGTGCGAGATGGAGATTGGGCACCAGCAGACGCCTCAAAACTAAATTCCAACTTTCTGGATTTGGATTTGATTACGGCTGAAGAGCAGACTCGCGCTCTCATGAACGCCCTCCAAGAGATAACGCCACATGATTATAAGGGCAGTCATCCACCTCAAATGTCCTATGAGCCACTGGTCCGCGGGGCAGAGCTGTTCGCGTTTGCCTGGGCTTCGAGCAGCTTCGGGTGCCGGATGTATTTGAAGTTCTGTGTTTTTAGGGAAGAAGTGTACTTCTTTTCCCTACATAAGGAACGTCAAGGAGGAGACGAATCGTGATCTGCTTGAACTGTGGTGAGGAACTGAGAGCCAGAAGAACCGACTTCAATGGCGAGTACGCAGGGGTTTCGGTATCAATTGAGATGGAAGGCCTGGTCTGCGACAGCTGCGGGTATAAGACGGTACCAGGATCCAAAATGGAGGAATTTGGCCGTTTGGTTGCGGACGGTTATCGGAAGCAAAAGGGGCTATTAACCAGCGGAGACATTCGGGGAATTCGCGAAGACCTCGGTATGTCACAGCAGCAGTTTGCTGATCATTTGGGAGTTGGAGTTGCCAGCATCAAGAGATGGGAGTTGGGGAAGGTCCAGGAGGAATCGATGGATCAGCTCATGCGCCTGAGAAGCTCCATTGAGGCCGCCACCAAGAATCTCGATGAGTTGGTCCGGATAAGCAGCTCGAGTCAGATTTCAGTTGAACAGGCTTACGTTATAAGCCAGGTTATCGCAGGACCCGTCAGCAACAGGGGGGCGAGTGCCTTAACCATAGAGCCGTCCAGACTTCTTGGTGACGTAACCTATACAACCCAGATGACGCCATCAGTCAACTTCCGAACACCTGGGAGCGAGGTCGATGACGAACAAGAAGTCATCGTTGATCTTGGGGCGGAGCTTGGGGACGCGGAGCTAATAGCGGCATGAACGCAATTGTGATTCAGCAGAGTCAGGAGGCGCTCAAGGAAGCGGTACATCTCCATAGGAACGCCTCCATGGAAAAAATCCGCCTATCGAAAGCGAGCTTCGCCAGCGCGTCTGCTTCTGAGAATCCGAATCAGGCGGTTTCGCTTGTCTTCCGGTTTGGAAGTAAAGCGAAACCGCCTCAGTCCGGTCTACTGCGACTCACCGTTGATTTCGGAATTGAAGGCAGGCCGAATGATGAAAAGCAGACAGGCGCGACCGGCCAACGTCCGGTCTTTTCGCTAAACTGCACATATGAGCTAGACTACCGCCTCCGCGCAGGATTCACGCCAACCAAGCGCCAAGTGAAGGCTTTCCGAGAGGGCAACGCTGTATTTAATATCTGGCCGTACTTCCGGGAGTACCTTCAAGACACACTTGCCAGGATGGGATGGCCCCCGCTTACTGCGCCTTTTCTACGGATCGAGGCTGAACAGATGTCGGAGGAGAAGCGCCAGCGTTTGTGTATGCTCCTGAAGGCTCTGAAAATGACACTTCAGGACCCAGATGACTCCTTGAGAGTCAATCGATTGATTGAACTCGTAGAGGGCACTCTGAGCGGGGCACGGCTAGAACCAGAAGGGCCTATCGCTCCACAAGATTTGATCAGACTTGAGAATCTCATAGCATCTTTCAGAGCGCGAATTGGGAGATCGAGTCTCGAAGACGCCAGGAACCACAAGACCGCGACAGAAGTCCTCGACCTCGTCAGCCGCTTGCGTGGGTAATGCTTACTTGCCCGCGGAGAAGGAGAGATATGCCTGGCTCTGAAGCCCAAGCCGGCTTCTACTACCAGAACATCGTCGGTGGGCATTATGCTTTGGACCTGATTGAGTTCGGTAGTCGGCTTCGGTCGCTTACCTTTGACAACTTTGCACGGGCGAAGCACATCGACGACATTGTTGCTGAATTCGCCGACCGTACGGTGTTCGTACAGGTAAAGTGGGCCCACGACGATTCATCAGCTGGCACAAAACGTGAAACAGTACCGAAGACCGGGGTAAAGAAGCAGCCGTAAGTGATTGAAAAGATTGGTGGAGGTAAGCGGATTCGAACCGCTGACCCCCTGCTTGCAAAGCAGGTGCTCTGCCAGCTGAGCTATACCCCCACGGTACCTGACAGCGACGGGTCCAATCTTCCGTCGCACTGGCTGGATCGGATGCCGGGAGCGCCTGAAAACGGCGGTCTCGGCGTCACGTCGGTCAGTTTAGCATGACGGACCACCCGTGAGAAAGCTCTTCGGACAACCCTGTGCTTAGCGCAACCCCAACCGTCGGACACCCTGGCTCGCTCGATTGGCCGCAACAGAGATACGGGCGTCGGACAATGGAAGGCGGCCGGCTCAGATCAACGCCGGATGCATGAATAAAGCGTGATGGTCCGAACCGCCCGGCGGCTTTCCGGGTCTTGTCCGCTCCAGATAATCGCTGAACATCGGCGGACGGTGTCGAGTGCCCATGCAGCGGTAATTCTCGCTGTTAATGGCCTCCAGGCGTGCGTGGCGACGAGGATGCCAGAGAAAATCGTCCGTGAGGTTCTCGTTCAGGTCTAGCAGGGCATACTCCGGTTCGTACTTACACTCGGGTCCGGCGTAGTTAATCCCGTCAGCGCCCACCTGGAGCAGAAAGTGACCCGCGTGCAGCTGCGGAAACCTCAGGGGATAGTCCTTGTAGCGTGCGACTGGCAGCTGGATTGTAGACGACCCTGTCGCTTTCCTGCGCAGCTGCTCCACCGATTCGGTGACGCCCGTCTGGTCTGCCATGCGCGGTCGTTCTGACTCCCAGTCGACGCAGAACGGGTGGAAGTAGACCCAGTGAGCCCCCGCTCGCAAAGCGGCGAGTGCGGTCGACTCCATCCGCGGTACCCATTCAGATCGAGTCAGCAATGTAGCGCCGATCTGTAACGGGCTACTCTCCGTTTCGATTCGCCGTCGTACGGCTTCGATCGCACGAAGGGTCTCCAGAAAAGCCGGGCTGTCCTCTTCCTGCCAGTCGTAGAGCGAAACCCGGACCGCCGTGCCGTGTTCCAGAAGGGCGTTCTGCACGGCAGGTCGATGCAGGCACGTGCCGTTGGTGATCGTGGAGATCTCCTTGAACCCCTTGGTGCGGGCGAGCGCCAGGGTCTCTGGATAGTGAGGCACAAAGGTCGCCTCGCCACCCGTTAAAATCAGGCCCGGGGTGTGCGGCCCGAGGATACTGAAGAGCCTCTCAAGAAAAGGCAGCGCCAATGTGAGACCCGGACTGCGAGAGGCCGAATACGGACACTGCGGGCAAGCCCTGGTGCACAGCTGTGTGAGGTCCAACTCCACGGTAACAGGGAATATCCGCTCGCCTCTCCAGTACGCCTGGATCCTTGACTCGTGGTGGCCGACCTTTGAAGGGGAAAACATTACCGCGGTTGATTTCATGGGTTGCGATCCCGTGTTTCTGAAATGTCCTGCCGGGGAGAGCTCCCCGATCGTCGCGCAATCGGGTGATGTCCCTGAACCTTCCCTTTTTTCAGGTAGTAGACGAGTGGATTGACATCCGCCGGAATGCCGGGATTAGTGGCGCGGTACCAGGTAGAGTCGAAGCCGGGTCCGGGACTGCGCCCTTCCAAGGCGCCCCATCGGACAAAATGCCAGAGGGGGTTAACACCGTTGGCGAGGACGTCAGGGTTTCGCTCCAGGTACCAGGGAGCGTCGAAAAAACCGCTCCACCAGACGCGCCAGAAATCGAGTGGGACTCGGAAGGCGGGGACCCTTCTTGGCCCGATACTCGCTCCGTGAGCCACGTCTCTGGCGATCCGTCGCAAAGCGAGCTGGTTGATTGTTTTTCCGAAGTCGGGCCTTTGCGTCAACGAGAACCACCAAGCCAAGCTTGCTTCCCGTTCCCCCGGAGAGGACTCGGCGCTTCTCTCGAAATGCAGTGCCGTGATCTCCATCGGACTGGCGCAACGCTGGCCCGCGTATGCGACGAACTTCCGCCACATGTACATGTCCGTCGGAAAAGTCGATGGTGTAGTTGCCCAGCCCTCCGGCAGGCGGAGATAGGCGTCGCGGGTGTGGGAGCCAAAAATCAGTCCGAAGCCCCGTCTCTTCCTATCCCACTCAAGCACGATATCCCGAAAAAAGGCGTCTTCGAGATCGGTCAGGACGACCGCTTGTACCTCGGCCCGCAACTGCCCCTTCTCGTCCCGGGTGGTAGTCATCCCGACAGCGACGCTATTGGCAAAGTCGGCCTTTTCCAAAGCACGTTCCATCGACTCGACATGCCAGGGCAGGTACAAGTCATCGTGGCTCAAGTAGCAGACGATTCGACCAGTTGCTTCGTCGGTGATCACCTGGTGTCTATAGATTTCGCCGTGACGCGGCCCTTTCGGAAAGCTAAAGACCCTGATCCTCGGATCTTCTCTGGAAAGGCCTCGTAGAGTGTCGACCATCTGAGGCGGGGATCCATCACAGATAACGCAGATTTCAAGCTCGTGGACGGTCTGGCGCTGGGCGCTCGCGATCGCCCAGCGTATGAACGGCGCGTCACCGAAAGTCGGGAGGATTATGCTCGCTCGCATAGGTAAAAGACGTCGTACCTCAAGTCCCCAGGCCGGCGATACGGCGCAGAGCGAGTAAAGCGGCAGTTGTTTCTCGGGCTTCGGCCAGATTACAGCGTGGTGGCGGTCCCCCACGCAGGTGCTCGACGAACTCGGTCAACTCAAGCAGAAGAGGGAACGTCGGGTCGACCGGCACCTCTTCGATCCCGTTCGCATCCTGGATAACGATGCTCGGGGACAACGCATCGGGCAGAGCCGCCGCGCCCGCCGAACCATGGATGCTGGCGCCAGATTGCTTGACGCAGTGCCGGGCACAGGCACTTACGGCTGCTCGAACGTCATCCTCCAGGACGCCGAGGAGGCTTACCGGGAGATCGCCCTCAAAACGGAGCCAAGCATGCGACGGAGGCGGAATATGGCCCAGGATGTGCCTGATGATGGTGAAGTCGTGAACCGCCAGGGTCCAAACAACGTCGCCTCCGTGCAGATCGGGAACCCACGCGTGCCTGGTCAGGCGGATCTCTTCCAGAACGCCGATGCGGCCCGAACAGGCAACCAATCGTAGCGCCTCTATACCCGGGTGATATCGCCACTTATGCATGGCGAACTGGAGTCGATCGCCGCCGAGCGCCGCCAGACGGTCAGCGCTTTCGAGCGACAGGCAGAGAGTCTTTTCTGAGAAGACGGGTTTCCCGCGAGTAAGAAGGGTGGCGCTGACAGAGGCCAGGTCGGGAATCGGAACGGCAACCACGTAGCCTTCGCATGCCGGAAGATCCTGCGCCCGGACAGAGACGCCGGTCGCGCCCTGACAGAGCGCCCGTTCTCGAGCGCCATGGTCTATGTCGGCGACCCGGGTCTCACAACCGAGCGCGACAAGGTCGCGAAGTATATGCTTCCCCCAATTTCCGCAACCGACCAGTCCTATCGTCGTCACGCTGTGCCCTCGCCGTCCGACTCGACGGATCGGCAGAGAATAGCACGGGCATCCACGCCCAACCTAGCCGGTTCCTGAGGAAATTCGGCACTAAAGTTGTCACTTCGGCCTGCTTACCCGACGGCGGATCAAGCGGCCAAGCTTTGGGCGTCACGGGAGGGGGCGCACGTCCCGGCCCGGAGGGACTCTGATAGGACTATTCCGGTGATTCGGGGGAGCTTTCGGCTGGCTTCGGGGCTGCGTTGACCTCAAGGATGCGGGTATTGACGATCGCCACTTCGACCCGACGGTTTTTTGACCGCGACTGGTCGTCGGTGCCCGAGAAACGCGGCCGGGCTTTCCCGAAACCCTGCGTGGAGATAATCCCCGGGTTGATTCCGGCTTCGACCAGATAGTCCCTGACCGCCTGCGCGCGTCGTTCGGACAACCCGCGGTTGTACTCATCGGTTCCCGCGAAACGAGGCCGGGCCTTCCCGAAACCCTGCGTGGAGATAATCCCCGGGTTGATTCCGGCTTCGACCAGATAGTCCCTGACCGCCTGCGCGCGTCGTTCGGACAACCCGCGGTTGTACTCATCGGTTCCGACGTCATCGGTGTGACCGTGAATATCAATCCGGTAATCCGACGACGTCAGCAGGATGCCGGCGATACGGCTCAACAGTTCCTTGTCTTGGGCGTGGAGGACGGCCTTGTTGAAATCGAAGTTGATCGAGTCACTGCCAAGGCTCATGACGAGCCCCATTGCCGTCCGGCGAGTCTCGGCAATATGTCCCAGCGCCCGTTGCAGTCGGTTCAGCTCAGCCTCTTGGCGTTCCTTTTGCCGGGCGGCCTCCTCCTGGCTGATGCGCAGCTCCTCCCGGGCGGTATCGGCCGCGCGCTCGGCGGTCTCCCGGCCGGCCTGCGCCTCGTCCCTGGCCCGGGCTGATTCCAGCGCGTCTTGTTCCGCCTCGGCTGCCCTCCGCCTGCTCGCGCGAGACTCTTCCGCAACCTCCTCGGTCGTTCGGCCGATTCTCTCTACCCGGAGGCCCACCTCCTGCAGTGCGGTCTCGACCGTGTCCATACGCCAAAGGACGACTACTGTGAGAACGATCAATACGACAGCGGTGAGGAGCGAAACGACGAGCGACAGGTTGACTCGGCCGGAGCCAGGCGTCGAGCGGCCGGGAGGGTCAGTGAGCGGACGCATGTTTACTATTTTATCAAATCGCAACTTTGGCCCGGGCGAAGCGGTCTGGCGTCGGCTGGCAAGCACGATTAGAATCTAGGTCGAGCCTTCCGTTCGGGGAGGCGCCATCGAAAGGATACAAACGATGAGGTCTGCCAGCCTGTTCAGTCTTGTGCTCTGTGTGTGCCTTCTGGTCGGTATCTCGGGTCTTGGTCTGCGCTCGCAGGCCAACCAGGGTGGCGCTGGTCAGCAGGATTGGGAAAATCCCCAGGTGATCGGGATCAACAAGGAACCGGCCCATGCCACCCTGATGCCTTACCCGGATCGGGACCAGGCGCTCACGAGGGCCCGCGAAGCGTCTCCTTATTACGCAAGTCTCAACGGGCAGTGGAAGTTCCATTGGGTTTCGGAGCCGGGCAAACGCCCCGTGGACTTCTTCCGGCCCGACTTTGAAGTGAGCAGCTGGAAGGAGATCCGGGTGCCGTCCAACTGGGAAATGGAAGGCTATGGAACGCCCATTTATACCAATATCGTCTATCCCTTTAAGCAAGACGCTCCTCGCGTTACCTCGGAACCCCCTCAGAAATACACGGCCTTTGCGGAACGCAATCCGGTGGGCTCCTACCGGCGAACGTTCACGGTGCCGGCCGGCTGGCAGGGCCGTGAGGTCTACCTGACGTTTGATGGCGTCAGCAGTGCTTTCTACCTCTGGATTAACGGTGAAAAGGTGGGTTACAGCGAGGATTCCAGGTTGCCCGCTGAATTCAATGTTACCCGTTATCTCAAACCGGGCGAAAACCTTCTCGCCGCCGAAGTCTACCGATGGTGTGACGGCAGCTACCTGGAGGACCAGGATTTCTGGCGAATGAGTGGAATCTTCCGGGATGTTTATCTCTGGTCGGCGCCGAAGCTCCACATTCGTGATTTTGAAATCACCACCAAGCTGGACAAGGACTTCCGGGATGCGGTTCTGGAAGTGAAAGCCGAGATCCAGAACACGTCGGACCAGCCGGGCTCCTGCTCAGTCACCCTGGAACTGCTGGATGCGGCCCGCAAGTCGGTCGTTCCGAAAGAGCCGCGTCCGGCGACCGTGGCCCCCGGCAAAACGGCCAGCGTCTCGTGGAGCATCCCGGTCAAGTCGCCTCGAAAATGGTCGGCTGAGACACCGGATCTTTACCCGCTCCTCCTGACACTGTCAGGCGCGGGCAACCAGGTGCTCGAAGTAGTTCCCAGCCGGGTTGGCTTTCGGCAGGTGGAGATCAAGGGCGCCCAGATCCTGATCAACGGGAAAGCGGTCTATTTCAAGGGGGTCAACCGGCATGAGCACGACCCGAAGACCGGCCAGTACGTCCGGCGGGATTCGATGGTCAAGGACGTCCTGTTGATGAAGCAAAACAACGTGAACGCCGTCCGGACGTCCCATTACCCCAACGCGCCGCTCTGGTATGACCTGTGCGATGAATATGGCTTGTACGTCATCGACGAGGCCAACGTAGAAACGCATGGATACGGCACGAACTCGCGCAACCAACTGGCGAACGATCCGGCCTGGACTGAGTGTTTTATCGACCGGGCGCGCCGCATGGTTGAGCGAGATAAGAACCACCCGAGCGTCGTGATCTGGTCCCTGGGCAACGAGTCGGGCGACGGTCCGAACCTCAAGGCCGAAGCCGACTGGATACGCGGCCGCGATCCACGCCCGGTTCATTACGAGGGCTCTTCCTCGAACAGCGACGGGAAGGCGACCGACATTAATTCGGTCATGTATCCGCCTCCCCGACAACTCACGAGGGAGGCCCAGAAATTCCCTGAAAAGCCGTTCCTCATGTGCGAGTACGCCCATGCGATGGGCAACAGCGTCGGAAATCTGCAGGAATACTGGGATGAGTTTGAAAAGCACCCGTCGATGCAAGGCGCTTTCATCTGGGACTGGGTAGATCAGGGGATCCTCAGAACGGATAAGGAGACCGGAAAGAATTACTTCGCTTATGGAGGAGACTTCGGGGACTTCCCGAACGACGCCAACTTCTGCCTTAACGGCCTTGTCCAGGCCGACCGTACCCCTCATCCGTCGCTTGCGCAGGTCAAGAAGGTGTACCAGAACATCAAGGTCGAGGCGGTCGATGCCAAGGCAGGGAAGTTCACAGTCGCGAACAAGTTCTTTTTCACGGATCTTTCAGATTTCGAGGCGACATGGCGAGCCGAAAACGACGGCGCTCCAGTTCGAAGCGGGAAACTCGGGCGACTGAAAATCGCTCCCGGCCAGAAGGGCGAGGTGAGCATCCCGATGCCCGCGCCCGGCTCCAAACCTGACGCGAGGGAAGTCCTGACAATATCCTTTACGCTGGCCAGTAAGCAGAGCTGGGCCCCCGCTGGCCACGAGGTGGCGTGGGACCAGTTCGAGCTGACAAACGGCCGCGACCAGCTGACCGCGAGATCAGCCAGGCTCGAGCTGAAGCAAACGGCAGATGCGATCGTCGTAACCGGAGAAGGGGTCTCGGCACGAATCAACGCCAAGAACGGCGAACTCGAATCGTACAAGCTCGGAGGCGTCGAGCTGCTCGCCTCGCCGCTCGTTCCGAATACCTGGCGAGTGCCCAACGATAACCAATACCGGAACGGTTTTGTCCAG
>Ga0209077_1000325_pt1 | contig 12666 bp, 13 predicted proteins | sample PPLLak1March2015_FD_187247 | JGI IMG/M metagenome (GOLD analysis project Ga0209077, IMG submission 187247) | Freshwater sediment microbial communities from Prairie Pothole Lake near Jamestown, North Dakota, USA - PPLs Lake P7 Core (1) Depth... | ecosystem: Environmental > Aquatic > Freshwater >... | reverse complement strand
AATTAAGGCTATATGCTTTTTTTTGATTTTCATAGTAAAACCCTGCTATTCAATTTCCAGCTCAGATAATAATGTCCCGCTTTCGTACAAAAGAGTCATTGCTGCCGTGTGATATTCGTTTTCTTTCGAAACCAGATTCGCCCTGGCATTATCCAGCATTAATTGACTGTCGAGTAAATCCACAAGGGATGAAATCGAGCTTTCGTACCTTTTTCTTACAAGACGCATTCCCTCCAGAGATGTCTCCACCGCTGATTTTGCCAACTCCATATTACTTTTCGCCTCTTCAAGTGAAATCCATGCCTGGTAAACCTGAAAAGATATTGCATTTTCAAGTTCATACATATCTTCTTTAGTTTTTGCCAGTTCAAAGGCGGCTTTTGCTTTCTCTGCATCTCTCTTACAACCTTCGAAAACATACCACTTCAAAAAAATGCCCCCGAACCAGCCGCTGCCTTCCCCTCCGAATACATTGCTGTGGTCATCAAGCTCATAATTGGTTCGAAATCCCGCCATAGGAAGATATTGGGAGGTCTTCAAATCGACATTCTTTCGGGCAGCCTCAATTTTTTTCCTCATCGCTTTTATGTCGCTGCGAGAAACTGCTGAGGAAATATAATATTCAATCTGCTCTATTTGTATTTGCGGGAAATCCGGTTCGGCATCGAAGGAATCTTGTGTCCCCATACTCATTCCAAGTGAGCGTTTTGCCAGACGAAGATTTTTCAATGCCGAAATAAGATTTTGCTGTGCCTGCTTTTGAGCTGTCGATGCACGTAAAACGTCAGAATACAAAACCAAATTTGCATCATATTGCAATTGGCTTATTCTTGTGTGCTCGTTTGCATCTTTTACTGATTGCTCATTAGTATTAACCATCTCTTTTGCCGTAAGAACGGATAAGTATGCCTTTATTGTATTGTATACAGCCGATTCTCGAGCCCTTTGATACTGCTCGTTATTAGCCTGAGATTGTTTTTGCGCAATATCTAAACCAATCCATGCGGCCGGAGCAAAGATAGACTGCTCAAGTGAAAACAAGGTTTGATAATTATTTAAATATCCCGGATTATTGAAAGTTCCCGGCGCTCCGGACAAATCTGCGCCTGCAAACCTTTGCTGATTTAATTTATACGAAAATACATTTGCGGGAACATCGGTCCTTGTAAGATTTTCTTCGATTGCAATCTTGGGCAATAACTCTCCCCGTGCGGCATAAACATCCTGTTTATTGGCTTTGACTGAGTAAGCAAATGCCTTTATCTGATGATTATTTTCAAGAGCCATTTGAACTGCAGCTTTAAAAGAAATTTTTCTCTCATTAGCATCATGATTTATTGAAACTGCATAGGAGGGATATACAAAAAAAAGGACAAGAATAAAAGCAGCTAAACTATTAAACCAAAAATACAGCATTTGTTTTGGCATATAAAGCACTGGCATTTCAGCAAATTTCCCCATCCGATTTGAGGATATATCATCAATTCCCAACCGATATTTGTATGAGACAATCGAAATTATAGGATAATAAAGAAAGTTGTCAAGCCTGGGGAAGTGACAAGTTTTTAGATTGCCGCATTGATCTGAAAAAAGATATTAATCAGCCTGTGATGGCCTTCCAGCCCTGATTAAGCTCTTCCAGTAAATCAATGACATCCTGGATGAGTCGAGGCTCTTTTTTAATATTGGCTTCTGAAAGGCGTCTTATCATAAACAAATAAAGCTGCCGGAGATTTGTGGCTATTTGGCCGCCGGCTTCCATATCGAGGACGGCATTGAGCTCATTAATAATATCCTGAGCCTTAGAAATGTATCTGCCTTTTTCGGCGTAATTATTTTCCTCAAGCTCTTTGATGGCCAATTTTAAAAACTTGATGGCTCCATCATAAAGCATGACAATAAGCCGGCCTTTGCTCTGGGTGCTGACCGCTGTATCCTTATATATTTCAACTCCGCTCATCAGACCACTCCCTTATAAGCGAAATAAAATTATTATTGCATCACATTAATTTTTCAATTGAGAAAAATCTAAAAAATGGGGAGGTGACGTATGCCACCTCCCCCACTGATTAACTTTGTTCTGCTTTGTTATCTCAGCAGATTCAAAGCCATCTGAGGCATTGAATTGGCCTGAGTTAACATCGATATACCGGCCGAAGCTAATACCTGGTTCCTTGTCATTGATGCCATTTCTGTGGCAACATCGACGTCGGATACACGGGATTCTGCTGCGGACAGGTTTTCGGCAGATATGTTAAGCACTTCGATTGTGCTCTCAAGACGGTTCATCTTATAACCGAACGCTGCACGAGCTGTATCCTTTGTGCTGATTGCAGTGTCGATTGTGGCTAATGCCGCCTTTGCGCTTGTGGTGCTGCCGATGCTTAAAGTGCTGACTCCCAGGCCGCTCTTTGTCATATCAGCGCCTGTGACATTAATGTAATCGTTAGTGCCGCCAAAATGTATACTTACTGATGCTGAGTTGTCTAACATTGTGATGCTGTTGAACTTTGTGGCTGTCGCGATACGATCGATTTCGTTAGACATTTCACTGAATTCCTGATTCATAATTGCTCTCTGAGCGGAAGAATATGAACCAGTTGCCGCCTGTTCAGCCAGCTGCTTCATACGAACCAGAACGTTATCGATTGTCTGCAGTGCACCTTCCATAGTCTGCAGCATACTGATACCGTCCTGAGCGTTACGAACGCCCTGTTGTGTGACGGCAATGTCCGCTCGCATAAGTTCGCGGACGGCAAGGCCTGCTGCGTCATCCTTTGCGCTATTGATTCGCAGACCTGACGACAACCTCTCAACTGACTTGGCCAGGGCATCATAGCTTTGGCCCAAGTGTCGAGCAGCGTTGGACGCCATAATATTGTTTTTAATCACTAACATATTGCTGACTCCTTAAAAATATTTATGTGTCAACAAAACCTTCTCTTCTGCCATTTTTATGACCAACCGTGGCCAAACCATCTGCCGTGCAACAAGCACGTTGTAAGCTTCCAAACCTCATTATCGTGGGAATATCAGTCAACTTAAGGGTTTTTGGGGATTTAGGAAGATTATAAATTGTGGCCCTGTAATAGCCTAAACAGTCATACTGATAAATGTTTTTTCAAGGACCGATAAAAATATTTAACAGAAAAAAATAAAATTTTTTTTATGAGAATTTTTTGAGATAGGTATTTAAGAGATGTTTAAATTAGAACATTTATCTTGTTTTCTAATGAGGAAAATTGGTTGTAATCTGATGAGGAATTCATGAGATAAGAATCATCTGTAATATCAAACGAATTACTTAAAAGCGGTTTTTGTAAAAAATAGCTGTCTTTTCCATCGTTATACCCGTGCTCGCCTAACTGTTCCCATTGATTCAGGGGTGAATTATCTCTTCCGAAATCCTGATTTGGCTGGCGTGATAAATCAATTGAAACGTCTATCCTTTTTACTATTATCCCTGAACCTTCCAGAGAACGTATTATTTCAGGTATAGCCTGCTGTATTTCCGCCCTGGTTTGTGAATTTGTGACCTCAAGAGTCCCTGTCAGCTCACCGCCTTTTTCACTGAATTTGATTGATACTCTCCCAAGTTCCGGCGGATTAAGCCGAACAGTAACTTCACGCTGTCCCTGCTGAAGTGTATTTTGAACAGATGATGTAATCTGCTCCCGGACAGATGTAATATTTTCTTTGGCTGAATTTTTATTTAGATGTGATGTATTTTTGTCACTGACGATCTGCGGTTCATTTATAATTTGATTTAAAGAAGATGTAGCTGTTTGAGTAGAAACACTCTGAGCAGCCCCATTATCAGTTTGCGCCTTACTTTCATTATTTTTCGCTAAAACTGTCTCAATCTGAATATTTTCTACATCGCTTGATAATTGATTAATATTGCTTGAAAACGCCTGCGGCTCATTTTTAGGCTGTTGTGCATTATTATCAATATTATCAGTAATCTGCTTTTTTGCCGCATTCTGTAAAGGTATTTGTTTTATTGTTTGATTATTATCTGCCTCTTGTGGAATCGTTATATTTTTTTCATCATTAACGGTATTTTTGTTTACTGCCGTCTCGAATGCCTGAATCTTCGGCTCTGCTGATGATAACTGATTATTTGAAATTTCCGATTTTAAATTTTCATTTCTAACTTTATTTTGGTTTACAAAAATTTCTTGGCCATCATCTGTGTTAGTTTTATCTGAAGGTAAAACATCAATATTTTCGCTTGGCGTTTTCTGAGCATCATTTGAAATATGTTGTTTATTATTGGCGCTAATGTTTAATATTTCGGCCGGCTGATTTTTCGGCTGCTCTTGCTCAATGTTGTCTAATCTAATAATTCTTGTTTGATTCGGCTCGCCCTTTTCTATTTCTATTTGCTGCTTGCCAGGGACATTTATCTCAATCTCAAAATTTTGAAATTGTTTTTGGCTATTTTGATTATCTAAAATTTGCTCGATCAAATTTGCTGTTTCTAGAACATTTTTGGAAGCCGTTGCGGGAGTATTGTTAATTTCATTGGATCCCTCTATTTTAATTTCATCATGCTGGGTCTGTGGAATAATATCCTCAACGTTAAGAATAACTGAATTATTTGTTTTTTCCGGTTGTTCAATATCAATCTGTTCATTGGCTGGAGTTTGCTGAGTTGCTAATTGGTTTGTTTCAATGCTTTGTGAATCATCATTCTCAATCTGCTGTTTAAAAACTTTCTTGAAGCTATCGTTTTTTGTTTTTACAGGTGTTTCTTCTTTTGTATTATAGGACTTAACGATTTCTGGGCTTTGATGTTCATCATCCAGTGTTTTTAATTTTTCTTTATTTTTGTTATCTTGTCCTTCAATTTTCTTAGCACTTAGTTCGCCCCAATTCTGCTTAGTTTGGTCAGATTTATTTAATTTATTTGCTTTTGTGAGCGAGCTGCAGCTTTTGGGTTGCGGCATTAATAAAGGATCAATTTGTATTAGCTTTGAATTCATTCAATTTATAAAGAGCAATTAGAATGCCAGATTATCATTTTAAAACAAAACAAACCCTAAGCACCTTAAACATAAGTATTTACAGACATGAATTTTTTTATAGTTAACCTAAAATTACGTATAATATTGATGATTCAGAGAATTATTCCGGCAGCATTTTCCGGCCTTTGAAAACAGCAGGTTTTTTTTTACAAAAATCTCTTATAAAACACACTACAAGTGTATAGAAACCTGACGCAAATAGGAAAAATTAAAAGTCATTTCGAGCTTCAAATTAAAAAATCCTTTTTTATGAGTCACAAATGAGGATTTATCCCCCAAATTTCATTTGGCACGGCTATTGCATTAAGAATTGTCAAAGAAATAGTGCGCATCCCTGCTGAATGTATGCAGGAATGGATTTATTGGGGAAAAGATATGTCGAAAACAGGCATAATTGACCTGCTGGAGTCCGGAATAAGAGCCGAGACCCTCCGGCAGCAGACTATTTCCAATAATGTGGCAAATCTGCAAACACCAGGCTATCGCCGTCTTGGAGTTAAATTTGAGCAGATGCTCGCCCAGGCGATTGAATCAGGCAATATTGAAGATGTTGACCTCGATGCGATCAAAGCTGAGCTTTACCAGCCAAAAAACACGGCCATAAATGCAAACGGAAATGATGTTACTCTCGAAGCTGAAGTTGGCGACATGGTCAAAAATAGTATCAGGTACAAAGCATTCATCAGACTTCTTGCTAAAAAGTACGCTCAAATAAATGAGGCAATCGAAATCAGATAATCCTCATCGGAAGATAAATATGAGAATAGAAAACGTATCAGGGCCAATAGATATATCGATATCAGGTCTGCGCGCCCAAAATAAACAAATGGAGATAATCTCCTCAAATATCGCAAACGCAAGGACAACTGATGCAGGCAAAGGAGAACCCTACCGGCGTCTTGAAGCTGCTTTAAAGACACAAAAAGATGAAATAAGCGGCGTGCAGATTGACAAAATTACAAAGGATATAAGCGACTTTGAGAAAATACTTGATCCTGGGAACCCCAAGGCTGATGAAAACGGTTATGTTCAAATGCCGAATGTCAGTTTGCCTTTCGAAATGATGAACCTTTCAATTGCCACCCGCACGTACCAGGCAAATGCGGCGGTTCTTAAACGTTATCAGCAAATGGTAGAAACGACGCTCGAATTGCTTCGTTAAATGAGGAAAAGATATGATTAATTTTAATCCGAATATCGGACAAACGACAGCCGGCAACCTGCAGCAGATAAAACCTCAAGGCGAAACCGGAAAATCGCAGGAATTTTCAAATACTGTGAAGGCTCTTGAAAAATATCTATCAAATGTAGACCAGGACCAGCAATCATCAAACATGTCAATACAAGATTTACTGGCCGGACGCAATGAGGACATCGCATCTGTGGTGGCGGCTGTAGCAAAGGCGGATATAAGCTTCAAAGTCCTTGTCGGCGTTAGAAACAAATTGATTGACGCCTATAAACAGACAATGAGTATGCAGTTGTGACCAATATTTTGCAAGGCATAGTATATGAATCCATTACAAAAAATTCTCGCTGTCTGGCAAAAGATTAATGTAGTTCAGCGTGCCCTTTTATTGGCAATCATCCTGGCGATGGCTGCCATAGCAATGCTGATGACATATTGGATAAAACTGCCCGATATGCAAATGCTATATGCCGATTTGAGCCCTGAGCAGGCATCTAAAATTACTGACAAAATCAGTGAAAAAGGAATTGCATACGAACTTCGAAACGGCGGCAGAAGTGTTTACGCATCAAGAGAGAAAATTTATCAGCTTCGAATTGACCTCGCAAAAGAAGGGCTTCCGGGCGGAGATCAGGGCGGATACAGCTTATTTGACAATGAGAAAATAGGAATCAGCCCGTTTGTTCAAAATGTTAACCTTAAGCGTGCACTTCAGGATGAACTGGCCAAAAGTATCCAAATGATAGAAGGAGTATCACACGCCAGGATTCACATTGTCAGCAATGAACAGGTGCTTTTCAATTCAAACCAGCCCTCAACGAGTGCATCAGTTGTGCTGAAGCTTAAGCCCGGATACAAACTCACCAATACTAATATCGCGGCTATTGCCAATCTTGTGGCAGGCAGTGTCGAAGGGCTCAAAACCGATAATGTAACTATTGTTGATAGTGACGGCAGATTACTTAGCAGCCAGGCAGATGGGGCTGTCGCAAGCAGCGCAGGAACTGTTCAGGACTACAAAGAGCGTGTCGAACAAAACCTGGCGAATAAAGTTGAGCAGATGCTTTTAGCCGTCCTTGGGCCCGGCCGAGCTACCGTGCGGGTCAGCGCAGAAGTCAATATGACAAGTGTTCAAATGCTGACTGAAACCTATAACCCGACAGGAAAAGTGATCACTAAGGAAGAGACAAAGAGTAATTCTGAAACAGAACCCGCAACTGCAGGTGAAGCAGGTAAAACATTAGCAGGAGGCGTCAAAAAAGATGAAACTGCAACGACGGAGTATGTCGTAGGCAAAACAGTCGAACAAAAAACTATTGTTCCCGGCAATTTGACATCTCTTTCGGTTGCCGCTGTTGTTGACCTTTCGCCGGCTGATACAAACCAGACCCAAACGGCCGGCCAGAATGCAAAAATAATGCAGATTACAGAAGTGGAGAAACTGATTGAGACTGCGCTTGGACTTAATCTCAAAGGCAGAGATTCGCTGAAAGTTGTAGAAGCTAAATTTTATAAACCGGTAATTCCACTTGAAGAGCTGCAGCCGCCGAAAAAACTTGATTTTGTGGCGATTGCCCGAAACGCATCACTTGGAATTATGGCTTTAAGTGCATTAGTGGTTTTACGAATATTTACAAAGGCAAGTAAAAAGGCCGCAGCCGAAGCACCGGTCCAGTTACCCGCAGGCACACAAGCAGCCGGAATGCTTACAACAGGCTCTATACAGGCAGGAGAGCCTGTGATCGTTCGCCGTCAATTAACAGAAGTAATGCGGAGCAATCCGGACCAGGCACGAAAATTGTTTGTAAATTGGCTTCAGGAAAAGTAAAGAATTAAATTTTTATAAATATGGTTGAAACAATACAACTTAAAAGCAAGCAAAAGGCCGCCATGCTTCTGATGAGCCTTGATGCTCCAACCGCAGGTGAACTTCTTAAAGGGATGGATACACAAACCGTTCAGGAACTTGCGCTCGAAATTGCGGTGCTGGATGCCTCAGGGTATCGAGACAGCAAAGAAAGCCTCGAGCTTGCGGCAGACTTTTGCAATTATCTTCGAAGCGGTGATACAACTCAATTTAAAAGCTTTCTCGATGAGATGCTCAAAAATGCAGTAGGAGCCGAGAAGGCCAAGCAGATAGAACAAGAAATTGGCGATTTGCTGCACAGACGGGACCCTTTTATGCCTATTCGTTCCGTCGATGCGAAGGTGCTGACTAAAGCTATTGAAAATGAGCATCCCCAGGCGATCGGTACAATCCTTGCAGAACTGGATGCCAAAAAAAGTTCAGAAGTTCTCAGCCTGCTTGGCGAGGGGGTCCGATTAAGCGTTATCAGCCGGATGACAGGAAAAGAAAATGTTGGAATAGAGGCAAAACTTCGTATTGCAAGTATGGTAAACGAGCGGTTAAAGGCAATGGCCCGTCCTGAGGCAGTGGCTGCCGCCCAGCCTCCGGCTGACCAGTCACTGAGAAAAGTCGCGGTAATCCTTAGAAATCTCGGAAAGGAAGTTCGGGATGGTCTGATTGGAGCCATAAAGGAAAAGGATGCAGAAGCGGCTGATAAAGTAGCCGAGCTGATGATTATATGGGAAGACATAGTATTTATTACAGACAGGTCGCTGCAGCAGGCTTTGCGAGGCATTGATGCGAAGAAGTTCGCACTTGCCTTTCACAATGCCGATAACGCTATAAAACAAAAAATAAGGTCAAACATTTCTGAGCGTGCCAATTCGATGATTGATGAAGAAACATCGCTTATGGCATCTCCTAAGAAAGAGGATGTTGCGGCAGCCAGAGAAGAAATCGTCAAAATACTTCGAAATTTGAATATCAAAGGTGAGCTTATGTTCGTGGAAAGCTGATATATGGCGGAGAATCCAGTAATTAAAATAAACAGGCAAATAGATTCTGTAAAACTCATCGACTCGGGTATAGCAGTATTAGAATATTCCGAAAAAATGCCTTTAAGTGATACTTCAGAAATGCAGCAAACTTTGGAAACCCAGAAATTGCATTATGATAATCTGATACAAGCACTCGAAGCAGCTGCCGAAAAAATGCAAATTATTTATACAAAAATGATTGTAGAGCATCGTCAGGCAATAGCAAAATTAGCTGTTGAAATAGCAAGAAAAATATTAGTTCAAAAAGTTAAAGATGGTGACTACCAGATTGAATCAATAGTCCAGGAAGCTTTGAATAGCGCTCCATCGAGACAAAATATTGTCATTCGGTTAAATCCTCAGGATTACGCAAAATTTCAGAAAATACAGCAAAGTGACGGCACATTTGCCTCAGTTAAATTTGTTGCAGATGCCGCAATCGGGCAGGCAGAATGTATTCTCGAGACACCAAGAGGAAAAATTGAATCACTTATAGACGCTCACCTTGAACAAGTAAGCAGGGCTCTTAATAAGGCAATGTAAATATGACAGAAGAATGCATTGATGAATTTTCGATTGATTTCAAGCGGCTGCATTCGGCCGTCAATACACTTAATCTTCTGGATTGTCAGGGTACTGTAGTAAAAGTTTCAGGCCTTACAGTTGAGTCAAATGGTCCAATAGTTGGTCTTGGTGAATTATGCGGAATCCATATTCGGGACGGCAGACGGGTGCTGGCTGAGGTGGTTAGTTTCCATAATAACCATCTAATTTTGCTGCCTCTTGAACATATAGACGGCATATCGCAGGGCGATGCTGTAACTGCACGAACAAGTCCAAGACAAATTAATTTAAGTAATGCTATCCTCGGGAGAGTCATTAATGGATTAGGGGAACCGATTGACGATAAAGGTCCCTTGTCAGGAACAGAAAAAAGAGCACTCGATACTACAAGTCCCCCGCCGCTTAGCAGGACTAAGATAACACAGCCATTATCATTGGGTATACGAGCTTTAGACGGTATGCTGACTTGCGGCAAAGGCCAAAGAGTCGGCATCTTTTCAGGCAGCGGTGTCGGAAAAAGCGTGCTTTTGGGAGACATAGCCACCTCCAGTGAGGCAGATGTAAATATCGTTGCACTTATAGGCGAAAGAGGCCGAGAGGTGCGGGAATTTTTGGAAAACGATCTTGGGGCAGATGGGCTTTCTCGCAGCGTGGTAATTGTTGCCACTTCAGATTCGCCTCCTATTCAGCGGGTCAAGGCGGCCTTTGTAGCAGTAACAATAGCAGAATATTTCAGGGACAAAGGTAAAAATGTTCTGTTTATGATGGATTCACTGACAAGATTTGCTCAGGCACAAAGAGAAATAGGTCTGGCCGCAGGTGAGCCGCCTGCAACAAAGGGTTATTGCCCCAGCGTTTTTGCTCTTATGCCCAGATTAATCGAAAGATTAGGGCATGCTGAAAAAGGAAGTATTACAGGGATACTTACGGTTCTTGTGGAAAATGATGATTTGAGCGACCCTGTGGCCGATAGCGCGAGAAGTTTGCTCGATGGCCATATTGTTTTGTCACGTAAACTTGCCGAAAGGGGACATTTCCCTGCCGTGGATATTCTGGCAAGCGTCAGCCGATTAATGCCGGCAGTTACTTGCGAAAAACACAAATTAGCGGCAAGAAAAATGAGAGAGATATACGCGACATACGCTGATGCAGAAGACCTGATTAATATCGGGGCATTTTCACCCGGAAGCAACAGGCGCATAGATGGAGCCATTGCTCTAATAGACCGGATAAAAGATTTTCTAATGCAGCCGGTTCGTCAAAGGACAAGCTTAAAAGATACATTAGAGCTAATGCTGACTATTACAAGAACATGGGACCGCTTACTTGGCGATGAAAGCCAGGGCGATGATTAATGAGACGATTTGTATGGCGATTACAGCGGGTACTCGATGTAAAAGCCAAACAGGAACAAATTAAAACACAAGAGCTCTTTGTAATAACAGAAAAATTGGCGCAAACAAGAAGCAGCCTGCTCGCGCAGCAGCAGATATTAAGGGACATCCTTGAATCGATAACAAATGAGAACGCAAAAGAAAGATTAAGTAAACAGGAATTTTTTCTTAAAAACTCGGCTGCCACAGATGAACAAATTAAAAAACTTAAGGCTGAAGTTATCGAACTCGAGGCAAAGCAAAAGGAAAAAATAGCAGAAGTCTTGAAATTGAGAAGATTCAAAGAAAGTCTCGAAAAGTTAAAAGAACAGGCGCAAAAGAAATATATCGAAGAGCAGGAAAAACTGGAACAAAAGCAGCTTGATGAAACGGCGACTTTGAGCTTTGCAAGAGAAAAAAATCTTGAGACGATGAGCGCAATGCAGGAAACGGATTTGTCCGTTAATTTGCAGGAGAATAAAAGTGAATAAGAAATTAATAATAATCGGCTCAGCGGCCGGGCTTGTGACTTTTGCTGTTGCATTTTTTGGAATGAGAATGCTCGGGAAGTCAGATAATCAGGTTCCCGCACAGGAAATGCCTCAGCCGAAAACTGAAGACGCAAAATCTGCCGAAAAAGAAGGACAAACTAAACAAGAGGCACAAACAGAAGAAACACAAGGCCTCACGCAAAAACAGCTCAAAAGCTTAGCCTATGAACTTCGTGAAAAAATCAATGAGTATGATAATAAAGTAAAAGAGCTGGACCTGCGCGAAGCAAGAGTGCAGATGACACAGGAGACGCTCAAGAAAGACATCGAAACTTTGAATCAGCTTCGTGTTGAAACAGCAACCATGGTCGCAAATTTTAAAGAACAGAGAAATCAGCTGCTCGAAAGCAGAGCAGCGATAAACAGAAATGAAAAGGCTAATTTTACGACGATTGCGGCTACCTATGACAAAATGGACCCTGCAGGCGCAAGCAAAATTATAATCAGCATGTGCGCCAAGCAGATGGAAGCCGGAAAAATTGAAGGCAGCAATATGGATGACGCAGTCAAGATTTTGTTTTATATGACAGAACGAGGCAAAGCGAAGGTCCTTGCAGAACTGGCATCAACTGAACCAAAGCTGGCGGCCGTTCTTTGCCAGCGTTTGAAAAAAGTTGTGGAGCAAGATTAACTATATGGATATAGCAACAATCTTAGGAATAATATTCGGAGTTATCGTAATCATAGGGACTATCCAGTACGAAGGAAATATAGGATTATTTATAAATATTCCGGCCTTCGCAATTGTCTTCGGCGGCATGACAGCCGCTACAATGATACATTTTTCGATGGGACAGTTTTTAGGCATATTCTCTGTTATCAAAAAGACACTTCTTCATAAGGCCATTCCGCCTCAGGAGCTTATAAGAAGAATGGTCAATTACGCTGCCATTAACAGGCGAGACGGCGCGCTGGCTCTTGAGCAGGAGATACCTAAAATCAAAGACGGTTTTATGATTAAAGGTCTCCAGATGCTTATAGACGGACAAGATGTTGAATCTATACGAGAATTGATGGAAATGGAGGTGCAGTATCTTGAAGAACGGCACTCGATGGGCAAAAAAATCCTGGATTTC
>Ga0209077_1000324_pt1 | contig 12666 bp, 10 predicted proteins | sample PPLLak1March2015_FD_187247 | JGI IMG/M metagenome (GOLD analysis project Ga0209077, IMG submission 187247) | Freshwater sediment microbial communities from Prairie Pothole Lake near Jamestown, North Dakota, USA - PPLs Lake P7 Core (1) Depth... | ecosystem: Environmental > Aquatic > Freshwater >... | reverse complement strand
TTTCATATAGCTGACTTATTTGTTCTTTAGATGCAGTAGAACTCTTGATATTTACATTCAATCTAAATCCTTGTGCACCTGGTCTTGTGTCTGTCGACAAACCAGTAAAGCCTTGAAGATCGATATTCCCTTCTATGTCTATTGTTACACTATCTATATTGATTCTTCTGGCCGTTGCGTGTGCCACGATTGTTTGTGTTATACATGCGCCTAAACTAGACATGCATCCCTCACATACAGTGGGACCTTTACCTTCTCCTGAAAATTCTGGAGGAAAGTCAAAGACCATGGTAAAACTACCATTTCTTTTGATTGATTGGCCCCCAAGCTGAAAATCTTTGCATGACGATCTAACATAAAAACCTCCACTGTCGTCTTCATCTTGACACTTCCATTCTGTCTTGACAAAAAATCTTGCTTCTGAAGCATCGGGATGGTCCTTTAAAGCACTTAATAACCCACCTAGTTGCTGGGGGTTTACTCCATTGATTCGACCGTTACTCATTGATTGATAGTTTATGCGAGCCATTGATTAAATATTTTGATTATTTAATCCGTCAATTTGGATTCATATCGGAATGAATATTAGATCAAACATGCTAAACCACAGATATCATTCTGCAATAATTTTTTGTATTATTCAAACCCATACATCAAAGATACCCCAATAACATACATTTATGAAAGTTAGACTGATAATACTGCTGTTGTTCTTATGGTTGAGCATCTGAGTTATCAATAAAATTGGTGATTGACTCTTGATTTAATTTATTCTAACTAATCAGTACCCCTCTCCCCCGCGCTTAGACAAGGCAGGCCATTTATTACATGCCCGCGCTAATTTGTGGGTAAGGCGTTTGTGCCACGCCTAGATCCCGGGCTGATTGGTTACCTTTCCCACTATGTTTTTTGGTATCATAGTGTCTTTCGCCAATCAGCCTGCATGTATCATTGATTATTATATCTCTGTTCAGGTATTAATGTAATTATAGGAATGAACTACGTCTCAATCTTTCTGTTGGAAGCGAATAATTAACGAATAATACTGATGTGACTGTTGTAGGCTCTCTTTGGGAATTCGGATTCTCGTATGACTTAGACGAATCTGTCCAGACATTTGCTCTGGATAGCGGACTGGGAGAGAGAAACTCACTGGGCTTCGGTTTTGTGAATGAATCAAATACTCCCCGACATAGTCAAATTATTTTCATAGACAGGCAGCTAATTCCGGCATTCCTCCTGATAATTTAAAGCAGCAAAATAACATTGCACAAAACTGGCTTGCAACCAACCGGTGTGGTATTTGCAGTCAGCTTTCAAATATATCTATATCTACTTTGGTCATAACCGAAACTAATGATGTCATTATACCATCTGTTAATTCCACAATTACTGCAAGAAAAATCCCTGGAGCATGGCTTGTTCAGATCAGGGGAGCTGGGCACGCATTGATCTCTCCATATCCAGATGATTTCAATAAAGTATTACAAACATTTCTTTCGACAACAACAACTAGAGGTTGATGATGGTTAACACAGCTAAGACATATCTATCCTGTTAAGATATTCGTATCATCATCATTATCTTCTTTATCACCTAATTTATTGGTCATTTATCACTGGAATAAGAAGTCACATTCGTACTAGAAGTTGTGTTTGTTACAGGTGCACTGTCATGGGGGGGACGTGAACCCAGAATGAGCTTCAAGCCATGAATAAAGATCCGCCAAAACATACTCGGGTATAGGTCCACTTTCTGTTGTCCTCCGAGATGAAGGATAGAAATGGTGGCCTAGATCTGGATATGTCATTAACGTATGATCAGGATGGTTCAGTTCAATTAGTCTTTGCTGCATGAGAAATGCTTGTTGGATTTGTTTTCAAAGGATCGAAATGTGACAGTTAATATTGTCTCAATTACGTCGGAGTATTACAGTATCAAAATCATTATGACTATTACACTCTCTCCCCAATCTCTTCGTATTACACTGATTATGTCGCAAACTGGCCAGTCATTGGTTTATGCACAAACACAAACTCATTGAACTACAAAAGATTACAGAAGAAAGAATTTCATCACTTAGAGAGGAAGTTGAAATAGCTACTAACGTAAAACTCAATCCATTATATATAGTGGATCGTCGAAACGAAATTGAATTTCTTGAATGGACCACAAGGATTGTCAGATCAATTTTAAATCGAGATAATGGAAGACTACACGAGCAAGTTGGTGGTACCAAAAAAAGATTAGAGTTAGCCGATACTATCGAGTTTGAAAATATTCTTAAAGACAGAACTAATGAGCTAACTTCTAAACTGAAAGAATCGAGTAATCTTCGAGAGTCAGACATCCTAGTTAACGAGATAGATACACTTGAGAGCGTATTAGGTTGTCTTTCTGATCTGAAACATAGCGGTAAAGCGCGAGCTATAGAGATAGCAATAGCCAGTAATAATTACCACCACGCAAAGCGTTTGAGAGAAGAACTTTGTAATGTCCAAGACATGGAATCTGAAATCAGCGCACAAATTCAAAATAAAATAGAAAAGTTATAGAATAGCTATAAGATAAATCTGAATCAACAGAAAATAAACTTGTTAACATAGCATACCGTGAGAACAATATGATTCATGTCAAATATCCTAAATGCGGATTAGTATTGGGGCTTTTGCTGTTATTAGGTACGACCTTGATAACCGCAGCTGAAGATGGCCAAAGAACAGCTCTTGCACAGATTACGCCAGCCCCAGAAAAGTTCGGCAGTAATGATGAATCATCATCTAATACCTCGCCAAATGCTGATGATGATAATGCCAACAACGGTGACAATGACGGATCCACTGGTTCATCATCTGGTTCTAGCGATAATGATGGTGATAGTAGTGATAATGGTGATAGTAGTGATAATGGTGATAGTAGCGATAATGGTGATAGTAGCGATAATGGTGACTCGCAAAGTACTTCGTCAAGTGATGAACAAGATGATGAAGCTACAGAAGAAGAAGAAGCCTCTGATGACATTTCAAGTTCGGACGACGGTAACAATGAACAGATTACTACCGAACAAGATGATGATGATGCAATAAGCACAGAAGAACAAGAGACTGATACAGATTCAGATTCCGACGAGTCAAACGCATTGGTAGAATCCATAATGAATAAAGTCAATGAAGCATTATCTGCCTCTGGGATAGCTAGTTCAGGGTTCTGAAGTCCAAAACCTCACCCTCATTTTTATTATTCTTTATTTATGATTAATTGATTAGTAAGACCGGTCATGGAACCTTTACCTGATATTCTTCAACCTCCCCTTAAGCAACTTACAGTTTAGATTCTAGAGACTACGTAGTTTTTATCAAGAAACTGGAGTTAATACAAAAGTACTCTAAAGCGTCAAATTGAAAACAAGTTCCATGAGACCATTACATCTTGGACATTCAATTTTCAGATCTAACTCACATAGTGCCGCGTTTTGATCTTGTTGGTTAGGTGCTTCCGTTTCAAGGCTCTGACTTGCTGTACCAGGTTTTTGGGGAACTAGTATAGTACAGCTACTATTCATCACATCTCATCAAATCACTCATTCATTCATGGCTGAACTCATCATATAGAAAACAAACTGCTAATGCACCCAATGAATCTACCCACAGATCAATTGCAAGATCCATCGGTTCAGTCTGGATATGCCCACCTCCAAAACCAGTTGCCACTACTGCCAGTTCGTACACTTCCCATAGAACAAATGCTACCCATGACGTACCTATCGCAACGAAATAGTAAAGTTGTCTTTTTCTTGTCAAATAAAAGTTCAAGATTAATGCAGTTATGGCCATTCCAGACAGTCCATGAGTAAATTTGTCGATAGATGTAGTATCGTACAGATGAAACGTATACTCTGCAAGGAAATGGGCGCACCAATTGCGGATAATGCTAGAGAGCCTGTAAAAAATAGCCAGCCTGTACTCGTATCTATTACTTTTCGTCCAAGAATTACTCTTTGTACATCGTAATGGTCGCTCAGTTGATGATATCTGTATTATTTTTTCGTCCGTAATGCTCTATAGAGTAGGTAAAATGAAATACAAAACAAGAATATTGATAGTATCGGATTTTCTAGCCACCATTCGCCATGCATTATAATCTATTTGTGTTTAGCAATCTACTTGCCTTTAATGCTATAACCAATAAGACAATTATTCCAATGATTACCATTGCGATTGATCCAATAGTCATAATATTGCGTGCTGTACTGAGTCAATTAGTATCTAGTCTCGTAGTATGAACTTGACTAGACTAGATGGCAAAAGGGTCGATCAGAAAAAAGACCAATTCGGCTTTATAGAAAAAAATTATGGTTAGTTAAGTTAAGTGAAATATTGGAAATTGAATTGAGTAAGGAATCACTTCAATCCATTTTTCTTAAATACGATTTAGCATTTTCTAATTTGCTTACTTCCTTTTCTGATAGCTTGATCCCCAACATTTCTTTGAATTCTAATGCGTTAATAACCGCTTTGCCTCCATAATGGTTATTAAAATAAATCCTAAGAACTTTGGTCTCTTCCCTGATCTTGTCTATTTTTTCAACCCACGGTTCGAGTTCTTCCTTATTATACAAATAGTCATACCAATAATGACCTTTAACATTTCTACCATGAAATCTGACAAAAGAGTGATCAGCTGTAGTCACAACGGTTTCGGATAGAAATTCAAGATTTTCTTTTTTCGGTGAATCAGTTATTACTGATGCAATATTGTAATGTTTTAGTAATTCCCATGGACCTTCTGTTTTCCATGAAGGATTTCGAAACTCTATTGCGTATTGATAATCGTCGTTATAACCACTTTCAGACTCATGAAACCCCTCACTGTCTATCTTAGGAAAGGTAGATAACTTATTCAGAAATGTTTCGACATTCTTAAATTCACTAACCGTGAAACTTGGTGGTAGTTGTATTAATATCGCCCCTAGTTTGTTAGCACTTCTCAGTGGTGAAATCTTTTCCAGAAAAGCTTCTAAATCTTTTAGAGCATTCTTTGTAACGTCCAATCTTTTTTTGTGTGTAATAGTTTCGGGAACTTTGACTGAAAACTGAAATTCAGTCGGCGTTGCTTTGCTCATACCAATAAATGTACCCTTTGTCATACTGTTATAGAATCGCTCATAGAAGGAAGCATCCATCTCTGCAGTATCAAAGAATTCAGAATAATGCCGCAATCTCTTGGTCTCTTTGTCTGGATAAAATACTCCTATCCATCCTCCATTCTCTTCTGGCAGACTACCATAATTCCAACCCGAGCAGCCTATAAGGAGTTTTCCCATGTGATATACAGATAGTTAGAAGAATATGCTTAAAGCATTATCGTATATTGCGTAAACAATTACTGCACATGTTTGTATTTTAGCAAGTTTAAAACACCCACCATCACCTATACCAATGAATGGTCAGGAACTACTTTTCTTCTTCCTCTTCTTCTCCTTGTTCTCTATATATTCTTTGAGCGGACTCAAATTATAGTCATACATTTCCTCAAGGAATTTAATCACCTCTAAGGATTTGCCTTCATTCAACGAATAAAATCTATTTTTTCCTCGCTTTTTTTCAGTGATTAGATCTGCCTCTTTCAGTACGCGAAGATGGGCTGAGACCGCTGGTAGCGTAAAATCAAAGTGTTCGGCTACTTCAGTGGGAATCATATCTTTCTTCTTAAGTAGAAGAAGAATTTCTCTTCTATTGTCATCTGATAAAGCTTTCCAAGGCGAACCCATTATACTAGCTATATAGTTAAGACAATATTTAAATGTTTAAACGTTTAAATATGCTCCCATTTAAGAGCATCTAATGGAAACCTTATATAGAATGCGTAATACATTCATGCAGCATGTTTTTCTATACAAGAAAAGCAGCGATTATGATTTGTCTAGTCAGTTTTGCTTTACTTGCTCTCAACATTAGTAGCCCTTCAATAAAATTACATTACTATTCAGCAGCCAACGGAGTCCAACAATACAAGAATATCGATAATCTAGCCATAACGCACAGTGTTACAAGTGGGGATGTTACAAATAATAGTGCAGTAATATGGTCTCGTGCTAATGGGGAAGCAGAAATGCATGTAGAGTATGATACCACCGCTAATTTTTCACATCCCAGATCAACACAAAACATTGTGCTGGCTAATCAAACAACGGATTATACTGGACATGTAAAGCTTGAGGATTTAAGTCCAGATACTATTTACTATTATCGTGTATGGTTTGTTTCAACACATGGGAACAAAACAGAATCTCAAGTTTCAGATACTTCGGCCGGCTCATTTAGAACCGCTCCAGATCCATCAGAATCAGAATCAGAGAGTGATAGACCTATTAGATTCATATTTGCTGCCGATCTTGGAGGACAGAAACATTGTCGCCAAGTCGATAAAGGAGGTTATTCAATTTTTGAAAAGATGAGAGAAAGATCGCCTGATTTCTTTATTGCAAATGGTGATATGATATATGCTGATGACCAATGCCCTGCAGAAGGCCCTACTAACGACTGGCATAATATACAGGGGAATTTCTCCGGGATAGCTGATCCAAGCATCAATTGGACTAACCCAGATCAAGTACGAGATGTTTACTTGAAGCATTGGCAGTACAATAAGGCTGATCCGTATGTCCAAAGCTTTCTTCAAAACACTTCGATGTATTCTCAATGGGATGATCATGAAGTAATAAATGACTTTGGAGCCTTGTGGCCATATTGGAACTCTTTTAATAAAGATAGAGAGGGGTACTCTAACATTGTAAAGGAGGGCAGGGACGCGTTCTTCAATTACTCGCCTATAGATAGGAATCTTGATGACACAAATCGAATCTATAAATCATTTAGCTGGGGACCTAATCTTGATTTGATGATATTGGACGCAAGATCATATCGAAGTCCTAACAATTTGGCTGATACGGTCGAAAATAATAAGACCATGCTTGGCAATGAACAGTTAAAATGGTTAGAACAGAGACTGTCAAATTCTTCAGCTACATGGAAGGTTGTAAGTAGCGACGTTCCTATCTCGGTTCCTACCGGTGCCAATGCTTCAATCTTGGGCAGGGATGGCTGGGCCAATGGCAATGATACAGCAAGCTTCTCAAATATGACTGGTTTTGAGAGAGAACTTCAGGAATTATTGAAGTATCTCGATAATAATAATGTCAAAAATATAGTCTTTGTAACAACTGATGTTCATTTTCCAGCTAATATAAGATACGAGGTGGATGCCAATAATGATGGAGATAAATTAACATTCCATGAAATTATCTCTGGTCCACTTAGTGCATTTCGGTTTGGTACTCCGGGTGGCGTTCCTATTCCTCAATTAGATACTACTTTCGAACCTCAGATATTATACAAGGAGGGTGGTATCTTTAACTTCGGTTATGTGCGAATTCAGAGTATAGGAGATGGTAACGATAAACCACATCTTGTTGCAGATATAATAGGAGAGGATGGAGCTTCAAGATCAAATTCTCATTTGGATCTTGTACCACAATAATTCTCTTTATTTACTACTATTAATTTTCTCAACCTGTAAGAGAGGATTTCTTACCGGCAGACTGAATTTGGCTTAATTCATGTTCGTGATTAGATGAATCTTTTTTATGTTTATGATTAGCCTACATTCAAGGATAACAGGTTTACGACTTGTAGGCTAATGATTTGAGAGTCTGCAGAAATTCTGATTAAGACCTGTGCTGCATCATCCGTATCCTATTTCCTTTACTAGAACATAATTCACTCCGTATTGTCGTTCACGTAAACAATAAGCTTAGATTTTGGTAATACCTCCTTAATTGTAATAATATTGGGTTCTTTTTCAAATGTTACATTGCTGTCGACAGGTGAATTCTCCAGACTTCCATGACTGATATAAAATGAAAGGTTATCAATTTTTTCACTCTCGCTTATGGATTGTATTACTATCTTGGAACCTGTCTTTGAAGCATCTATGGTCCTCATAATCTTCAAGGTCCTATTATGTATCTCTAAAAATGTTGTTTTCCATCCAAAATCAAGATAATGCTCATCATCATACATAATATCACCAGCAAGATAGCTAATTAATTTTTGCCATGTATTAAACATCTCCGTTCTAGTAATAGACTGATCCCAATCATAGAAATATTGGTGATAATGATTAATTAAGCATAAGCTCGAAATCTTACTCCGGTTTGATCTAGCTAATATAATAAACTTAGATATCGAATCCAGAAAAGAATCAAGTGATATTAGTTTTTCAAACGGCAATCCAACAGGAGGTAGAGTATTTATCACTTGTGCTTTAGCTGGTTGGACAGTGTAATCATCATCATCATCATACCTATCAATGCTACTATTGTTCATGTTCCTGCTAGTGTTATTATTTTGGCTGGTCCTGACAATATTGACCATGACTGGCACTATGTAGGCAGACTTTCCGAATTTGCGGTATATTTTTTTGGCTACCCTTTTTTTTAGGAAAGTTGGTATATATGGCGATCTGAAGAATTTATGAATATTATCTTTGCCATAGATTGGTATCAATCCGTGCTTTTTTACCAACTGCAAGTTCTTGTAAGAAATATCATCATAGGGAGGAACAAAGAAATTGGGACGAATTCTAAATGCTTCTTTCATAATCGATATAGCTCTATTTAGATTAGATTCCTGTTCTGAAGTATTAATTCCAAATTCCCCTCTATAACCTTCAATCACGGAATGAGAAAAGCCATGTTGAAGAACTTCTATTGCATCACTTCGAAGTTTTTCTCTAAGGAACTCAATTAGTCTTTCGTTATTTGTAATAGGATAGAATACTTCTGTTTTCCTTAATTCTGGGGGCACACATACATCATCAAAGCCCCATTGTGAAGGAATTACAGACAGGCTTACTTTGAACCCTTTATTCCAAGCTTCAGTATATATTGATTGAAGCATACTATCCTTCGTGAAAAAGTTTGTATCATCATCACGGATGAGAATCGGCAGGTTACCATTGGGCCCCACTAGAGGTTCAATTTTCATATATATTGACTGAGCATACTGTCACTTTTCCTTTTTGGACAATAATACCGTGGTAGATCAACTTTCAAACTTAGGTTTGAATCAAGCAAAAAGAGTTAGAGCAATTTGTTTAGCCTTAGCCACTTTCTAACTGGCCATGCAAATAGTAAAGGCATTTCAAATACATAATTTTCTTTATGCCGGCCAATATATGGATTAATGCGATGTGCTAGGAATCCTTGCTGAAGGATGGCAATAAAGGAAGAGGTCAAGCAAACCAATATGATTAAATCTATCCTTCAGGTGCGAGCGATAGCGAGAGAACAGTATAAGAAAGAGTACGAATCAAAATGTGTTAACCTTAATAGCAATGGACTTGCTAACGTGTAATATTTTTTGACGATGTCAACGATAAAGATGTTAGGTCAATACGGGTTCATGGATAGGATTATAGACGTATTTATGGAAACCTTTCGCAGTTTGCTCAATACTTTTGATAATACTGGTCCCTATCTTTTCTTTGCAAGACGGAATATGTGCTGATCGTGCAGTGCAATGAGCTTGCATACCGATCAGCATTCTACTTCTTGATTGATTTTGTGAAATACAGAAGCAGAGAGCTGTTTGCGCTATGCTAGTCAATGAACCATCCATTTACGACAATAAGAATTTGCTTATGAGCTAATGTTGCTGAAATAGCTCCTTAATCTTAATTTACACTGGTTATCATAATTTTTTACTATTAATTAGTTGGTTAACATAAGGAATATAGATCCATTCTTGGAAAGACACTGTTATATGATCGTGCAAAATAATTAGGGTGCAATCCTACTTGAGTGGTTCTTGATTGAGGGTCCGGTTATTGTCGTCTCAACACTACTAGAGGATCTCTGATTAACATCTCAAGCCTTTTCCGTTAATTGATACAATATGAGAGCATCTGACTCAAATAACGCAATAAAGGGGAGACTTTATTCCTAGGTTATACTTTCATAAAGATTATAGATTTTTCCATCAGTATAATTGCTTACATAATTCCACATTTCTGTGCTAATAGGTAATATTCTAAATTCTCGCTTTAGTTTTTCATCTAATAGGTCATAGACCATCTGTCCTATAACAATGTGGTCTGGTTTTGCCATTGAAGTCATTTTTGTTGCGATATTAACAGTGTATCCCAATACATCAAAATGAGCTTCTTTCATCATGACCTTTCCATTTTTAGAATGTGTATCCCAACCATACTGTACCACTGCACTTTCTCCAACATCGACGCCAATTCTGACCCGTAGTTCAGGGTAATCATATTGATTCAATATTGGGTTGATGCCATTACATACAACTCTAATCATTGAACAGGCAGCATTTACAGCATTTATACATGGCAGATACACATTATTTTCCTGCTTCTTCTCTTTATCATACTCAGTAACTACAAAAAATGCCAAAATGGCATCTCCTACGTATTTTAATACATATCCTCCATATGCTGCTATCATCATAGACATTTCTTGACTAAATGCTCGAATTATTGTAGTAAGACTATCAACTGGAAGTATCATTGATAGATTTGTAGATTCTACAAGATCGATATGCAGAATCACAAATGTGCCTTTTGAGCCGGCAAAACTTTGCAGAATATTTTGGGTTTCTTCCATAGATATATCAAAATCTGATTTTATTTTTAAGACTTCCCATACACGACGTTGTGCCTGTTTGATAGCAAGATCTATATTTACTACCGTGTCTAGGTAGAGACTACTTATAAGTGGCACATTTGGTCGCTTGCCTGATTTTAATTTTGCCGATGTTGCTGTTGTTCCTAATTCTTGATTTACTGCTGATTCTTTTATTATATTCATAATATCATCTTGACTTAAATCCATTTCAAGTGCTATAATATCTGGGGTTATGCCAGAATTATATAAATTAAGTATGCTTTTTCTTTGTTCGACGGTTGTCATGTGATATTTCCCTCTTATTTCCGATTTCCTATCTTATAAATAGAAATGGTGTTCAGAGTTATATACACGGATTCTTTCTTCAGTAATTGTTCTACCTTTTAATACTCCTTACATAAAGATTTTAATTGAATTCTCTATAAATAGCATCCATGCGGATAGTTAGTGGCGACCGCTTTTGGCGAGTTCATCGGGCCTTATATATCAAATCAAATGGTATTAATGACTATGGGATAAATTGAACAATTCTGCAATTGGTAATGCATAGAAGATGAGCAATACAATAGGTTTATAGCTTGTATTAACGTTAGATGAAACTATTGAAAGAGAGTTCGATAGCTGATTATTTATCTACCATGTCTGCCATGTCTGGGCAAACAACTAAAGAATATGCTATAAGATTGAATAGCTTCAGAAAGTTCATTTTATCCCACTATGATGGGCGAAATACGGTAGATAATCTTCTTATCAAGATTAAGGAGGGATCAGAAAATCCGTATAGCATTCTAAGCAATTACGTAGCGTATCTATTGAATAGTAACAATATCTCTAATCTAACATTAAAGCAACGGATAGTGACAGCGAAGAATTTTCTTGAATATCATGATGTCGATATAAGCCCGCGAAAATTTAAGCTGAAGGTAAAATTACCCAGAGTAGTCAAAACCACTAAGGCGGCATTATCTAAAGAAGATATAGTCGATATACTAAACTCCTGTTCTGATATTAGACTGAAAACTTACGTAATGTTACTCGCATCGACGGGGATGCGCGCTGTAGAAGCACTATCCATACGTATTAAAGATCTTGACCTACAATCCAATCCCCCAAAACTATTTGTAAGAGGAGAGTTTACAAAGACAAAGTCAGATAGGACAATATTTCTCACCTCGGAAATGTCTCGACAAATATCATCATGGATTGACTACAAATATCGCAAAAGAAGAATTTGTTATTCAAAAATCAATAAAACTATTACCCAGTACAGAACACCTGACAAGAAAGGAACCGATCTAGTATTCGCAGTCTATCAATCCATCTCAGGTCCAAATCCTAAAAATCTATACATCGATTTAGTAGATTCTTTCGGAAAGACATTGGATCGAATGGGGAAAGGAGTTAGAGAGGATGGTAATGAAAAACGTAGAGAGATCACTCTTCATTCCTTCAGACGCTTTGTTAAGACTACAATATCAGACCTTGGATATCAGGACTTTTCAGAGTATTTTATTGGACATTCAGGGTCTACATATTGGACTAAGAAAGAATCAGAAAAGGGAGAAATATTCCAAAAGATAGAACCGTATTTGACTTTTCTAAATGTACATCAACTTGAGAGACAAGGTGCAGATATACGAAGCAGAGTAGATGAACTCGAAGAATTAAATGAATCATTGAGAGAGCGAGATAAAACCAAAGATGATGCGATAGCACAATTGTCAGACCAACTTATGACGTTGACAGTAAGATTACAAGAGATTGAAAGAAGACAGAATGGGTACTGACATATGTTTTGGAAGTGCCCAGATGTATAATATTAAGAAACTCTTGATGCGTCTTAGCTTGGAAAAGAGAGTCTTAACGAACCTTTCCCGCATGCTTTACATATGGCCGAGAGCTCAGAGGGGTTGTCATTAGTAAAAGATCTAATCTCGTAAATACCAAGACATAGTGGAGTC
>Ga0209077_1000323_pt1 | contig 12674 bp, 7 predicted proteins | sample PPLLak1March2015_FD_187247 | JGI IMG/M metagenome (GOLD analysis project Ga0209077, IMG submission 187247) | Freshwater sediment microbial communities from Prairie Pothole Lake near Jamestown, North Dakota, USA - PPLs Lake P7 Core (1) Depth... | ecosystem: Environmental > Aquatic > Freshwater >... | reverse complement strand
AAGCGCTGCCAGGCGTCAGAACGCAGCACACCATCCTGGCCGTGAAGAACATTGACCACCTGGGGCGTATTTTCGTGTGTGCCGGTGACCAGTACATATTCGCAACCGGCCTCGATCAGGCGCTGCGCACAGCCGCCCAGATCCAGCTCCTCATCGCTGTCGTACTCGGCCAGACGGCGCGCCTCCAGACTGTTGGGCGTGATGATGGTGGTCTGCGGGATGAGCATGTCCAGCATGGCCTCCAGCATATCCTCCGTCGCCAGCTCGTCGCCGCGCCCGGAAGCCAGCACCGGATCGAGAATGAGCGGCACGTCAGGGTAATCCGCGACAATTTCGGCAATCGCGGCGATATTTTCCACGCTGCCCAGCATGCCGATCTTGAACGCCGCGACCGGCATGTCTTCCAGCACGGCGCGGGCCTGTGCGGCAACCAGTTCCGCATCGAGCGCATGAATGTCTTCCACCCCCACGGTGTCCTGCACCGTGATGGCGGTAATGACCGACAAGGCATGACAGCCCATGCTCGACAAGGTCAGTAGGTCAGCCTGCAAACCGGCGCCGCCGGTTGGATCGGAGGCAGCAAAGATGAGAACGATAGGGGGAGAATCGAGCATGATGGAACGGAATCCGTAAGGCACACCCGCCGGAGCGGGGTGCCGCTACGGCAAGATGCGTGGGTTTATTTCAGTTTGTTCAACTGGCGTTGGATCAACTCATCCGAGAGCGGCACATAACCAGCTTCCGCCACCGCCGCTTGCCCTTCCTTGGAGAGGCCGGCCTTGATGAACTCGACTACGGCGGGGGAAGCTGGCTTGCCATGAGGCTTGTTGATATAAAGAAAGAGAAAATGCTGCAGGCGGTAACTCTTGTTGTAGAGATTGTCCGTGGTCAGTGGGACAAAATTGCCCGAGCCCTTTTTCAAAGGCACGATCTTCAACTTGCTGTCAGGCTGATAGCGGCCATAACCCAGCGCATTCTTGTCCTGCGCCACCTTGGCCAGCAGTTCCTCGTGGCTCAGCTCCTCGATGTTGGGCTTGAAGTCATCACGGCATAGCACTGATTTGTTGAAGAAGTCCCGTACCGGCGATTTATTGTTGTGTCCGAGCAGCACGATGGATTGTTTGTCCCAGGGTGCCGGCAGGCCCAACTGGCCCCACGTGTTGATGCTTTCATTCCAGCCGCAACCGTGGCTGCTGGAAAAGAGACCATCGAGTTGCTTGAATTCCAAGCCCTTGATCGGATTGCCTGGGTGCGCATAAAGGGCGACGGCCTCGATCGCCACTGCAATGCCCGTGGGGTAATAACCGTGGTTCCTGATAAAAGCTTCGCTTTCGTCATTGGTCATTTCGCGGTTCATCGCCGCCACGTCGGCCTTGCCCGAATTCAGGGCCTTGGGCGCGGTGCTGGTACCGGGGCTGGAAATTTCCACATCCCCGCCAGACCTAGCCGCCCACTGCTTGAGGAAGGGCTCCAGGACACTGGAACCGACGGAAGTCACACCAGCCATGGCAGCCGGCGTGACGGCGAACAGCAAGGAAATCAGGGTCAGAAACTTGCGTACCATAGCCTTTATACCCTCATTTTATTAATGAAAATTCTTCGCGGCATCATAGCATAATTGCCAAAGTCGGCAATTGGCCGGGCAATATCGCAATATTGCCGTTTCCAGCTGTTCAGAAGAACTGTGTATTTATCCCGGATTATCCATAGCCCGTAGGGGCGAATTCATTCGCCCCTACGGTATTTGCTTTGGAAAGATTGGGGTTAATGAACAATCCAGGTTTATAAAATCCCGGAGGGGTTTACCTGTCAGGGTTTTTCTATACAATGACATCTCGCTATGGCAATGCAGGCTTCGAACGCAGACTGAGGGGGATGGGTGAGCGAAGAAAATAATTTGACTGGCACCAAGGTGATGGTGATTGACGACAGCAACACCATTCGCCGCAGCGCCGAGATATTCCTGTTGAAGGCCAGCTGCGAAGTCATCCTGGCGGAAGATGGCTTCGACGCCATGGCCAAGATCTCCGATTACCAGCCCGACATCATCTTCGTGGACATCATGATGCCGCGTCTTGACGGCTACCAGACCACCATGCTGATCAAGAAAAATCCCCGTTTCAAACACACACCCGTCATCATGCTCTCCAGCAAGGACGGACTATTCGACCGTGCACGCGGCAGAATGGTGGGCTCGGACGAATACCTTACCAAGCCCTTCACCAAGGACAGTTTGCTCGAAACCGTCCGCAAACACACAACGGCCCGTAACGGCACATAAATCCCTTACCGAGGTTCTCATGGCAATCAAAAAAATTCTGCTCGTCGATGATTCTCCTACCGAGCGCCACTTTCTCAACAGTCTGCTCACCAAGCAAGGCTACCAGGTCGTGCTGGCTGAAAATGGCGAAGAGGCCATGGCCAAGGCCAAGCAGGAAAAACCCGACCTGATCATCATGGACGTGGTCATGCCCGGCCTCAACGGTTTCCAGGCCACCCGCGCCATTACCAAGGACGACGAAACCAAGCACATTCCGGTCATCATGTGCACCACCAAAGGCCAGGAAACCGACAAGCTGTGGGCCATGCGCCAAGGCGCCAAGGACTACGTCACCAAGCCGGTGGACCAGACCGAACTGCTCAACAAGATCGCTGCGCTCGGCTAAGGAATCCCTTCCCCCATGGCACGCAACAAAATAGGTCTGCGCGAATTCCACCAGAGCGTGGTCGCAAAACTGCAGGCCCTGGGCCAGGGTGGCGAAGCATCGCCTTCGTCCAAGCTGGGGCTTCAGGTCGGCACGCAATACTGGCTGGTGGAACTGGCTGATGTCGGCGAAGTGATCCCGCCGCCACAATTGACTTACGTGCCGCTCTCGCAACCCTGGTTTGCCGGCGTGGCCAACGTGCGCGGCAACCTCTACAGCGTGGCGGATTTTTCCGCCTTCTGCGGCGGCGAGCCGGTTGCGTCCAGCGCGGACAAGCGCATGGTTCTGGCCCACCCCAAATTCATGGTCAATTCGGGCCTGCTGGTCAGCCGCCTGCTCGGGCTGCGCCATGCGGACCAGTTGCAGGCAATCGACATTCCTGCTGGCGCGGCGCCCTGGGTGTGCGCGGCCTACACCGATAGCGAAGGACATCAGTGGCAGGAATTGAACGTACAGGCCCTGGTCAATGACCCTGGATTCCTCCAGGCAGGGCGATAGAACAAAAGCAGCACCTGAAAACACGAGGGATGGAGACAAAAACAATGGCGTTCAATATGAAAAACCTGATGTTCTGGAAACGCGCTGGCAAAGGCAAGAATAGTGGCGAAACACCAATGCACACCACCATGATCCTGCAGGGTCTGCGCAATCTTTCAGGCAAGGAGGCTGGAACCGTTCCCCTCATCGGCCATCTGCCGCTCGAGAAACAGTATCTCATCACCATTTCCACCCTCGCTGTATCCCTCGTCCTGGCAGTTGTCACCCTCATCTACAACACCGTACAGGTGGGGCGAAGCGCTGATTACGTGGCCATCTCGACCGAAATGCAGATGCTTTCGCAGCGTATCGCCAAGAGCGCGCAGCAGGCAGCGCTGGGCAACACCACGGCGTTCAAGCAGCTGAGTGAAAGTGAAAAACAATTCGACAAGAACCTGAAAAGACTAATCAACGGTGGCGATGGATTGCCTTCTTCGCCCTCTTCCGTGCAGCCGCAATTGGCTGAAATCGACAAACACTGGCAGCCAGCTGAAAAGGCGATTTACCTGATCGTGACACAGGAAAAGAAGCTGGTGGAACTGAACCGCAGCGTGTCGGCAATCAACACCAACAACATCCAGTTGCTGGAACTGGCCGAACAGGTCGCTGGCTTGCTGACGCAATCCGGTGCCCCGCTGCGTGAGGTTTCCATCGCCTCGCAGCTGGTGATGCTGACCCAGCGCCTGGCGAAAAACGCCAACACCCTGCTGTCGTCCGACGTGATCGACCCGGAAGTGGCCTTCCTGCTGGGCAAGGATGCCAACACCTTCCACGAAATCCTCGACGGCCTCATCAACGGCAGCGAGGAATTGCGCTTGTCGGCGGTGCGCGACCCGGATACGCGCGACAAGCTGGATGAGCTTAGCGAGGCATTCAAGGAATTCTCGGAGCACTCCAACCTGATTCTGCAAAGCATGCAGGATCTGGTCAATTCCAAACAGGCCGGGCGTGCGATTTTCGTCGGTTCCGACGAACTGCTCGATGGCACACGCAAACTTGCCGCCACCTACGAAAAACGCAGTGGGGGGGTAATTCTGCTGATTATTGCCACGCTGTCCGGCCTGATCGCGGTAGGCGCCCTGGTAATGCTGGGCACGATCAATGCGAACGATGCAAAAAAACGCGCTCTCGCCAGTGAACGTGAAAACAAGGCCAACCAGGAAGCCATTCTGCGCCTGCTGAACGAAATGGGCGACCTGGCCGAGGGCGACCTGACGGTGCGCGCCAAGGTGACCGAGGACATCACCGGCGCCATCGCAGACTCCATCAACTACACCATCGACGAGCTGCGCGGACTGGTGACGGAAATCAACAAGACCAGCGAGCAGGTGACCAAGGCCGCCGAGGAGGCGCAGGACATTTCCGACGAACTTCTCGGCGCGGCGCAAAAACAATCCCGAGAAATCGAGGACACTTCCGCCCAGGTGTTGCAGATGGCGCAATCGATTAACGAGGTGTCGGCCAATGCCGCCGAGTCCGCCCGCGTGGCCCAGCAATCACTGGATGCCGCGGAAAAGGGCACCACCGCGGTGCACAACTCCATCACCGGCATGAACGAGATTCGCGAGCAGATCCAGGACACCTCAAAACGAATCAAGCGTCTGGGCGAAAGCTCGCAGGAAATTTCCGAGATCGTGGACCTGATTTCGGACATTACCGAACAGACCAACATTCTCGCGCTGAACGCCGCCATCCAGGCGGCATCGGCCGGCGATGCGGGACGCGGCTTCACGGTGGTAGCGGAGGAGGTGCAGCGTCTGGCGGAACGCTCCGGCGAGGCGACCAAACAGATTTCCGCGATTGTGAAAACCATTCAGACCGACACCCAGGACGCGGTATCAGCCATGGAGAAGAGCACTCAGGGCGTGGTCGAGGGCGCCAAGCTGTCCGACGCAGCCGGTCAGGCGCTGAACGAAATCGGCCAGGTGTCGCGCAACCTCGCAGAGCTGATCGACACCATTTCCCGCGCCACGCAGAACCAGGCACAGGCAGCCGGCGTGGTGGCGAACAACATGCAGGAAATCCAGAACATCACCATCCAGACCACGGAAGGCACCAAGAAAACCGCCATTTCCGTGGGTGAACTGGCGACTCTGGCAACCGACCTGCGCGGTTCGGTGGCTGGCTTCAAACTTTCCTGAGCAAGCCAAGGGGCACCTTGATAAATGAGCATTGAATTCGATACCGGCCCGCTCACTTGGGTCAAGGGTGAAATTGACCTGGCTCTGCGCCAGGCCAGCGAGAAGCTGGCCCAATTCGCCGCTGACGCCTCCGACAGCACACCACTGCGTCAGTGCCAGACTCACCTGCACCAGGTCAGCGGCGCCATTCAGATGGTGGGGCTGGAAGGGGTGGCGCGCCTCGGAGAGGCTATAGAGAAACTGGTTGGCGCCATGGAAAAGCGTGAAGTTGCCATTTCCAGCACCAACCTGGAGCTGATCAATCAGGGAATGGACGCGCTTTCGCAATACCTGGAAGAACTGCTCAAGGGCCAGCCGGATCAGCCACTGCGACTGTTTCCCGCTTATCAGGCTTTGCTCGCGGCCCGGGGGGTGGAAAAAGTCAGCGCAAGCGAACTGTTTTTCCCTGATCTATCCATTCGCGCGCCGAAAAACCTGCCAACCCGCGCGCTCACTCCAGAAGAGTTGCCGGGTTTCCTCAAAGCCGAGCGAGTACGTTACCAACGCGCCCTGCTTGGCTTCCTGCGCAACCAGGAAGACAGTGCGGCACTGCAAGCCATGCACGACGCGCTGGCTGCCATCGAACAAACCCAGACCGTACCGGCGCATCGTACTTTCTGGTGGGCCGCGACAGGCCTGATCGAAAGCCTGCTGCACAAAGGCCTGGACAGCAACGTCAGCCTCAAACAGTTATGCGGCGGTATCGACCAGCAAATCCGTCGGCTGGCGGAAGGCTCGCCCAAGGTGGCGGAACGCCTGCTGCGCGACGTGCTTTATTTTGTCGCCAGCAGCAAGCCCGTGGCCGCAAGAGTGGGTGAGATTCAGGACCTGTTCGAACTGGGCGCGTATGTGCCCCGCACAGAAGCCCAGCAGGCTACGGAAACCGAGCGTGAACGGGTGCAACCGCTGCTGCGCGAACTGCGCGATCTACTTGCTCCCGCCAAGGATTCCTGGCTCAAGTTCACCTCCGGCAGCAAGGACAGCCTGGCAAGTTTCCATGCCCAGATCAAGCTTCTGGTAGACCGGGCTACAGCCCTGGAAAATGCCCCGCTGAACCTCTTGCTGAAACAAATCAGCTATGGCGCCGCCGCGCTCAATGCCAACCCCGCCGACATGAACGAAATGGTGGCGATGGAGATGGCTACCGCATTGCTGCTGGCGGAAAACACGCTGGAAAACTATTTGGGCGCGACGGATGAGTTCACCCGCCAGGCCGAAGTTCAAGCCAAAAGACTGCAGGCAACACTGCAGGGCAAGTTGGACGAAATCGAAATTTCGGACATACCGCTGCTAGACGAAATGTCGCGCAAGGCGCAGGAAAAACTGCTGCTGGCACAGGTCGGCCAGGAAATTCAGTCCAACCTGCAACATATCGAACAGGTGCTGGACGCCTTCTTCCGCGACACCGCCAAACGCGACGAACTGCCGGGCCTGAAGCCATTCGTCAAGCAAATCCATGGCGCGCTGAAAATTCTTGAACTTGAACCTGCCGTAAAACTGCTGGATGAATGCGAACGACTCATCAATGGCTTTTCGCAGCCTGGTTATGAGCCTCAGCAGGAACAGATGGAACAGGTGGCGGAAGGCTTGAGCAGCCTCGGATTCTATGTCGAGGCCATCCAGCGTGGACGCACGGATGCGGTGCAAATCGTCGATAGTGCGCTCGCGCGCCTCAACCCCGCTGCGCAAACTGCAGTCATTGAACCGCAAGTGGAAGAAGAAGCAGCCGCCGTCAGTGTCGAAGGCGGTCTGGAAGAGCAGAAACAATACGCCCAAACCCTGCTGAAACAGTGGCAGGAAAACCCGTCCGACCTTCAAGCCAAGAGCGATCTGCAAAAACAGCTTGCCGTGGTGCAACAGGATGCCGATCTGGTGGGGGATGGCCCCCTCAAATCCCAGGCCACTGAAGCACGGCGACTGGTGGAACAGTCAGAGACACCGACCAGCGAGCTAGCTGCCGCCACCATGGCTTTGGTCGCGCCAAAAATGGCCGTTAGCGCCCCCTCGGAGAAAACCGCGCGCCTCGCCGAAGAAGCCGACGAAACCATCGATGCCGAAATGCTCGAAATCTTCCTCGAAGAGGCCGACGAAGTACTCGCCACGGTGACCGAAAACCTCGACTTCTGCCATGCCCAGCCCAACGACCAGGAAGCGCTTACCACGCTGCGCCGCAGCTTCCATACCCTCAAGGGCAGCGGCCGCATGGTGGGCCTGTGGGACCTGGGCGAAGTTGCCTGGGCCATCGAGCAGGTGATGAACAAGTGGTTGCAGGACGAGAAAAACGCCACGCCGGAGCTCCTCGCCCTGCTCGGCCAGGCGCACCATCAATTCATCGACTGGGTAGCCGCACTGAAAGCCCATGGCGCGGTCAAGATCGTTGCCGAAAGCCTGGTGGCGGAAGCAGAACGACTGAGGACCGGCGGCAGCGCTGCAGCCGTTGCAACTGAAGCCGAAGCGCCCACCGCAGTAGTGGAAGAAATACTTGCCGCACCAGAGCCAGAGCCAGAGCCAGAGCCAGAGCCAGAGCCAGAGCCAGAGCCAGAGCCAGAAATCATGGCGGAATCCATCATGGGAATCAGCGCGCTCCCCATGGAAGAACCGGCTGAAGAATCCATAGATATCCTTGAATTGACAGAAGAGCAAGCGCCGCAAACCGAAGCGGAAATGCAGCACGAAATTGAAGAGTTAACAGCAACTGCCGCACCCGAAGAATTTTTTGAGGCGGCGCCGCTTGCCGAAACAGGCACTGAGCCAGTCGCGCAAGAAATCGAGCTTCAGGACGAAAATCAGATTGAGGCTGAACTCGAACCGGCGCAAGCCGTCGTTGCCGAAGTGCCAGCAGAAGCCATGGATGAGGTACCTGTTGCCGAAGTTGCGACAGCAGAAATCGCACCTCTACCTGAAGTGGAGGCTGCAGCGCCGCTCATGGCAGAAGAGCGTGAAATCACGGTCGGCTCCGTCACGCTGCCCTTTGCCCTTTACACCATATTCATCAATGAAGCCGACCAGCATCTGGCCACACTGCAGCGGCATCTAGGCGACCTGGTCCAGTATCCGGGAATGGCGATACAGCATGATTTCATGCGCGCGGCACACACCCTGTGCGGCATCTCCCGCACCGTGGGCTTTCCTGCCATCGCCGAACTGAGCTTCCCGCTTGAAATGTGGCTGCAGGAATTGCTGCAGCACCCTGCCCCACTTGTCGCCAAACAACTCAAGCTCATGGGTGATGCCATCGCCACCCTGGGCACGATGGTCGAGTCCATCCGCAACAACAAGGAACCAAAACCGGCACGTCAGCTGATTCGCTCCCTGCAGGCTGCCTTGAAGAAGGCCCAGACGGAAAATACGCCGGTTGCGCCCGTCATCGAAGAAACCGCTATCGCGCAAGCAGTCATCGCCGAGCTTCCACAAGCGGTCCAACAAATTGCCCCTCAAGCTGTTGTTCCACCAAGCGAGCCACCACGTGAACGCCGCGCCATCCGCGACGACATCGACCCGGATCTCTTACCGATTTTCCTCGAGGAAGCTCAGGACCTGTTCCCGCTGGTAGGCGGCCAGCTCCGCGCCTGGCGAGCCAACGCGGCCGACACCCACGCCTCCGATGGCCTGCAGCGCGCCCTGCACACCATCAAGGGTAGCGCCCGGATGGCCGGCGCCATGCGACTGGGCGAACTGACCCACAACATGGAAGCACAAGTCCTCGATGCCATCGACTCGGGAAAACTGCCGCCAGAGCTTTTTGACACACTGGAAAACGAATTCGACCGCATGGGCGACGTGCTGGAGCAGTTGCGCAGCGGACCGCAACCCGAGGCAGAGGCTGGCGCGGAGTCCCTCGCCACCACCGCAGAGGCAAGGGTCGCCACCGTGGCAGCCGCCCTCGCCGCGGAGCCCGAAGTGGCGGTCAAAGCCATGCTGCGCGTGCGCGCCGATGTGGTGGACCGGTTGGTGAACGAAGCCGGCGAAGTGTCTATCGCGCGTTCACGGATCGAAGGGGAAATGCAGAACTTCAAGCGCTCCCTGCTCGAATTGACCGAAAGCATCCATCGCCTGCGAACCCAGTTGCGCGAAATCGAAATTCAGGCGGAAAGCCAGATGCAGTCGCGCCAGTCACTGGCCCAGGAATCCCACGAAGAATTCGACCCGCTGGAGTTCGACCGCTTCACCCGCCTGCAGGAAGTGACCCGCATGATGGCCGAGAGCGTCAACGACGTCGCCAGCGTGCAGCACAACATGCTCAAGAACCTCGACGAGACGGAAGCTGCGCTGCTGGCACAGTCGCGCATGACCAAGGAACTGCAGCAGGAATTGCTGCGTGCCCGCATGGTGCCGCTGGGCAGCATTTCCGAACGGCTTTTCCGTATCGCGCGCCAAACCTCGAAAGAACTGGACAAGCGCGCCACGCTGGAAATCGTCGGAGAACAAGTGGAACTCGACCGCAGCGTGCTGGAAAAAATGACCGCGCCATTCGAGCATCTGCTACGCAACGCGATCGACCACGGCCTGGAGAGCAAGGAAGCCAGGCTTGCTGCCGGTAAGGAAGAAGTAGGCTCCATCGAGCTGCAGGCGCGCCAGGAAGGCAACGAAATCCTGCTCACCCTGCGCGACGACGGACGCGGCATCAATCTCGACAGCATTCGCCGCAAGGCACTCGAACTAGGTATGCTCGCGCCGGATAGCGACGCCGCGCCGGAACAGTTGATGGAGTTGATCTTCTCCTCGGGCTTTTCCACAGCAGCGGAAGTGACCCAGGTCTCCGGGCGCGGCATCGGCATGGACGTGGTGCGCAATGAAATCGCCAGCCTCGGTGGCCGCATCGAAGTCGCGTCAGAACAGGGCAAAGGCACGACCTTCAGCATCTATCTGCCACTTACCCTGGCCGTTACCCAGGCAGTGCTGGTGCGCGCCGGCACTCACGTCTACGCCTTGCCGTCGACCATGGTGGACCAGGTGCAGGAACTGAAAGCAGATGCCCTGGCGGATATTTATGAGAAGCAGCAAGTCATGTGGCAAGGCAACGCCTATCCGCTGCATTATTTCCCGCGCTTGCTGGGTGACCAGGAAGCCACCCCGGTAGTGCAGCGCCATTCCACCATCATGCTGCTGCATAGCGGCGCGCAGCGTGTGGCAGTGCATGTGGACGAACTGATCGGCAACCGCGAAATCGTGGTCAAAAATATCGGTCCGCAACTTGCCCGCGTACCGGGCGTGGCGGGCGCCACCGTGCTTGGTAACGGCAAGGTAGTGCTGATTCTGAATCCGGTCCAGCTCGCACAGCGCCAGGGAATTCCTTCACTGCTCGGGCACGGCCCTGCTGCTGAGATAGCGCAACTGCCCGCCGCCACGCCGGTGGTCATGATCGTGGATGATTCGCTCACGGTGCGCAAGATCACCAGCAAGCTGCTGGCACGCGAAGGTTACGAAGTGGTCACCGCCAAGGACGGCGTGGATGCCCTGCAGCTACTGGAGGATGTCACGCCGCAGGTGATGCTGGTGGACATCGAAATGCCGCGCATGGACGGCTTCGAACTGACCAAGAACGTGCGCGGCAGCGCCAAGACGGCGAATATTCCGATCATCATGATCACCTCGCGCACCGCCGAGAAGCACCGCAACTACGCCCAGGAGCTCGGTGTCAACGTGTACCTCGGCAAGCCGTATCAGGAAGAGGAACTGCTGGGATACATCGCAGGCTTCGTCAAAGGCAACCTGCACTAAAACTGAGACTCCTTCCCCTTTCTCGCCAGAGCGAGCAGCTTTGCTGCCGCTCTCGGCGGGGACACCCCTTGCGGGCGCAGGGGGAAGGCCGGGATGGGGGTGGGTTTTACTACGCAGCCGACCAGTTCACCACGCCGCCATAGGACGTCGCCAGCACCACCAGGCCCAGGGCGATGCGATACCAGGCAAACACCACAAAGGTGTGATTCGAGATAAAACGGATAAACCCCTTCACCGCCCACATCGCGGCGAAGAAAGCCGCCACGAACCCCGTCGCGAACACCGGCAGATCATCCATCCTGAGCAGTGCCCAGTTCTTGTAGAGATCGTAGGCGGTAGCCGCGAACATGGTCGGGATGGCGAGAAAGAAGGAAAACTCCGCCGCCGTCTTGCGTGACAATCCGAACACCAGCCCCCCCATGATGGTCGCGCCGGAGCGCGAAGTGCCCGGGATCATCGCCAGAGCCTGCGCAAAGCCCACCTTGAGCGCGTCCGTCCAGCGCATCTCATCGACCGAAAGGATGCGCGGATGATAAGCGCGTTTTTCCACATAAAGAATGATCACCCCGCCCACCACCAGCGCGGTGGCAACGGTCAGCGGATTGAACAGCAGCGCCTTGATGGTGGAATGAAACATCAGCCCCAGCACCGCCGCCGGCAGAAAGCCGATCACCAGCAGACTGGCGAAGCGCCGCTCCGCAGGCGTGTCGACTAGTCCGACCAGCATCGTACCCAGCCGCCGGCGATAGTCCCAGCACACCGCCAGAATCGCACCGAGCTGGATGACGATCTTGAACACCTTGCTGCTTTCGTCCGTATAGCCCAGCAAGTCACCGACAATGATCAGATGGCCGGTGCTTGAAATGGGGAGAAACTCGGTCAGCCCCTCGATGATGCCGAGGATCAGGGCTTTGAGCAGGAGAATGGAGTCCAAGATAGGGGCTTTTCCAAGAAAAGCCGCATTATAGCGCGGAAGCTCCTGGGCGCTTCCTGCCGCCGGATTTGGCAGGTGCGGGGTCATACCGCCTGGTCTGCGCTTCGCCAGTGCTGGTTGGGAGGCAAATAATGGCGCCATGTTACAATCGCCTCCCTCTCAACACCGAAGTCGCGCGCATTATTGGCGATGGGCGGCTTCCCCTATGGATATAGTACTGATATTTCTGCTCATTCTTCTCAACGGCGTTTTCGCCATGTCCGAGATTGCTGTCGTTTCATCCCGCAAGGCCAGACTCCAGAATCTGGCGGACGACGGTAGCCCTGGCGCCCAATCGGCGCTTTCCCTGCATCAAAATCCCGCCAATTTCTTTTCGACCATCCAGGTCGGCATCACTTCGATTGGCATCCTTAGCGGTGCAATCGGTGAAGCTGCGGTGGCGGACCCCCTGGCAGTGTGGCTGTCCGACATTCCCTTTCTGGCAGAGCACGCCAAGGTCATTGCGTTAACGATTACCGTGGTTGGGCTGACTTATTTTTCCGTGGTGATTGGCGAATTGGTACCCAAGCGCCTGGCGCTGCTAGCGCCGGAAGGCAT
>Ga0209077_1000321_pt1 | contig 12746 bp, 5 predicted proteins | sample PPLLak1March2015_FD_187247 | JGI IMG/M metagenome (GOLD analysis project Ga0209077, IMG submission 187247) | Freshwater sediment microbial communities from Prairie Pothole Lake near Jamestown, North Dakota, USA - PPLs Lake P7 Core (1) Depth... | ecosystem: Environmental > Aquatic > Freshwater >... | reverse complement strand
GTATCTAATGCACGGTTGGGGAGAGGACGAAACCGGCTGGCACATCCAGGGGCATGTTGATTTCATCCTGGACAACCTGATTACGGCAAAGAAGGCCAAGCCGATGATCGTCGTCATGGACAATCTCAACGCCGTTAAGCCGGGCGAGGACGGGACGATCTTCACTTCCCGCGGCCTCCGGCCCCCGCCGAGGCCAGCCACCCCACCAGCCGAGGGAGGGCAGGCAGCGACCGCCCCTCCACCGCGGCGCGGCTTGTCTGGTTTCACCGGGGCGACATTCACCGAGATGATGCTCGCCGATCTGATTCCCATGATCGAGAAGACATACCGAGTGCGTCCCGGGCGCGCGAATCGCGCGATGGCGGGGCTGTCGATGGGAGGCATGCAGACGTTCCTGACGACTCTGGCGAACCTTGACAAGTTCGCCTACATCGGCGGGTTCAGCGGCAGCACGGGCGGCCGTGGGGGATTCGATCCAAAGACCTCGAATAACGGCGTGTTCGCGGATGCAGCCGCGTTCAATGAGACAGTCAAGGTCCTCTTCCTTGGAATCGGTTCCATGGAAGGCCCCGGCGCGAAGAACTTCAGCGAACAGTTGACCAAGGCCGGTATCAAGAACGTCTACTTCGAGTCGGAAGGAACGGCCCACGAGTGGCTGACGTGGCGCCGGTGTCTCAACGATTTCGCTCCCCGACTCTTCAAGTAAACGACGATTAGTCGGGACTGATATCTGAGAAGCCACTGCCGCGGGACCGAGGGGGATGAGACCTGCGGAACCTGCAATTCGGGGCATGGCGCTCAACACATTGTCTGTAAGTCGTAACGCGATAGCGTCTAGTCGGCATCCCAGGCCACTTCAAAGGGGAGGTCTAGCTATGGGTTTGCAGAATCAGAGGTTAAGCGACGTTTCAGGGAGGGGTTTTTCGACTCTCAAAAAGGAGAACAGGATGAAGTTTCTTCGCGGGGGAGGAACATGTCTCATGCTGCGGGTACCCTTGCTGCTGGTGCTTGGCATCGCGTTGCTGAGCGCAGCAGCGTACGGCCAGGGGACTGCCAGCATAGTGGGAACCGTGACTGATGCTAGTGGCGGCGTTGCCCCAGGCGCCAGTGTCACGATCACCAACACCGCTACGGGACTCGTCCGTTCCACCATAACCAACGACACCGGCAGCTATGCCGCCCGCGAGCTCCCCATCGGACGCTATAACGTCCGGGTGGAGATGCTGGGCTTCAAAGCGTACGAGCAGACCGGTATCACGCTGAACGTGAAGGACACCGTCCGCGTTGACGTGGCGCTTCAGGTCGGCGAGCTCCAACAGAGTGTCACGGTCGAAGCCAACTCGCTTCAGATTCAGTCGGAAACCAACGAAGTCAGCCAGACCATTACGGATACCATGGTGTCGCAGCTCGCCACCAACGGCCGCAACATCCTCCAGCTGACGGCCCTGGTGCCCGGCGCCTCATCCAACATGCCGGATTTTGATTCCCCGATGGCTCAGAATCAGAACCGGACCATTTCCTTTGGCGGCCAGCGTCCGGATCACAACAACTGGCTCATCAATGGTGGAGAAGCCTATGACCGCGGCGGTGGAGGTATTTTCATCGTTTCCCCGTCGCAGGATTCGCTAGAGGAATTCAAGGTCATGACCAGCAACTACGGGGCCGACCTCGGCCAGTCGTCTGGCGGCATGGTCACTATGGTCACGAAGAGTGGCACGAGGGAGTACCACGGCAGCGCCTGGGAGTACATGCGCAATGACAAATTCGATGCCAATCCCTTCTTCAACAATATGTACGGTCGGACGAAGCCGGAACTCCGCTACAACATGTTCGGGTTCAACATCGGCGGACCGGTCCCGCTCGGCAAGGAAAAGAAGACCTTCTTCTTCTACAACATGGAGTGGCGCAGGCTGATCAACGGAGGGGCGATCAACGCGACCGCGATTCCCAGGGGCCTGACGACCGGCGACTTCAGCTCCTTATTGCCAGTCGCTAATGGTGGCGCTTGCACAGGCAACAACTGCGTGCGGTTAAAAGTACCAGCCACCAATGACCCGAATCTCATCGCGAAGTTCGCAGGACACGGGCTCACCCCCAGCACCGCCGACACCCCAAGTTACTTTCCAGGGAATATCATCCCGAGCGGGTTGCTCGACGCTAACGCCAAGGCAGTCCTGGCGGCCGGCCTTTTCCCGGGGCCTAACACTGCCGATGGCCGCTGGTACGCTGTGAACAACAACAGCACCTACTTCCGCGAGGAAACAGTCCGAGCCGACCATCAGTTCGGTGAGAAACTTGCCTTGTTCGGTTCCTTGATCTATGACAACGGCACTCAGTCGCAAGCTCCCCCATTGTGGGCCGGCGGTACCTATAATACAGCCGGTTCGACCATGTCCGTTCCCTCCTGGGCGGGTGTCGTGCACGCCGTCTACACCATCAGCCCGACCCTGCTGAACGAGGCGGCGTTCAACTTCAACGGCAACAACATCCTCATCACTGCCGAAGGCACCTGGGAGCAGCCGAGCGGATACAAGGTGAAGACCTTATTCACGCCCGCGGCAAACACTCAGAACAAGCTGCCGGCGATCAATATCGGAGCTCCATACAATGTCGGTTACACCGCCGGGTGGTGGCCTTGGGAGAACACCTGGCGCAGCTGGCAATGGAAGGACGATCTCTCCTGGATCCATGGGACGCACAACATGAAGTTCGGCGGATCCTATATGTTCACCCATAAGAACCAGGAGCTCCAGTTGAACACCGCCGGGACCGTCAATTTCGGTACGGTCACGGGCAACAGCATGGGGGACTTCATGCTCGGCCTCGCCTCTTCGTACAGCGAGCCGAACATCAGAGACTGGGTGTCCATCTCCAACAACACCATCTCGCTCTATGCCATGGACGACTGGCGCGTCTCCAACCGACTGACTCTCAATCTGGGCCTCCGTTGGGAAGGTTTGCCTCACGCTTACGACACCAACAACCGGGCATCGAATTTCTATCCGGACCGCTATGATCCGGCGAAAGCGGCGATCTTCCTGCCGAGCGGCGCTTTGGACACGAACGGTCCCGGCTTCGAAACGGTGCCTGGCATTCCTCTCGCCAATACGAAGTTCTACATGAATGGCGTGGGAATCGCCGGACGGAACGGAATCCCGAGGGGTCTGGTTAAGCAATACTGGAACACTTTCGCCCCGCGCGTCGGATTTGCATATGATTTGACGGGGAAAGGGAAGACCATTCTGCGAGCCGGCGCCGGGATGTTCTATGAACGCCTCGGAGGAAACGAGCAGTACAACATGGGCCCGAACGCTCCGTTCTCGTTCCAGTCCAGTCCGAACACCGTGTACTGGGCCGATCCGGCGACGAACTACCAAACCGGACTGACGGCGTCTACGTCGTACTTTCCTTCCAGCATGACGACCGTTGCGTACGATTACCAGATACCCACCGCTATTCAGTGGAGCTTGGGAATCCAGCAGCAGTTGCGCGAAAACGCTGTGCTGAGCGTGTCCTATGTGGGCAACGAGAATTATCACCAGTCGATGGGACGCCACATCAACACCGTGATCGAGGATACGGAAATCCGTACGCGCGTTTGCGGGGCCACTTGCGGTTACAGCGGGACTTCCTACAATCCTAACCTCTACCGCCCCTATAAGGGCTGGGCATCCATCGCCCCCCTCGAATTTGGCGGAACCTCCAACTACAACTCGTTGCAGGCCTCCTTGCGGGTTACGGCGTTCCAGGGAGTGACGGTCAACAGCTCCTACACTTGGTCGCACACTCTCGACATTATCGATGGTGAACTGTTCGCCAACATTTCCAACCCGTTCAACGTAAGATGGGACTATGGTCCAGCCGGTTGGGACAGGAGGCATGTCTCTGTCACGAACTTTGTGTACGACCTCCCGTTCTTCAGGAACCAGGGAGTTGCCGGGAAGATCCTGGGAGGATGGGTAGTCTCCGGCATCGCGTTGTTCCAAACCGGAACGCCGTTCTCCATCGGCGGAGGCCCCGACAACCTCGGGTATGGCGGTGGCACCAGCAACCGGGCGAACCTGGTCTCGGAGCTCACATATCCAAAGACCCGGGAAGCATGGTTCAGCAAGGCGTCGTTTGCAAAGCCGGGACCGCTCCAGTGGGGGAATTTGCAGAGGAATTACTTGCGCAACCCGGGGCGTAACAACTGGAACATGTCGCTGTTCAAACAGTTCAAGTTCACCGAACAAGCTGGGCTTGAAGTCCGGCTTGAAACCTTCAATACCTTCAACCACACGCAGTTTTCTGGTGTCGACGCGAACATAACCAGCGGCACCTTCGGAACGGTCACCAGCGCCAACAGCCCGCGTAACTTAGAGCTAGGCATGAGGTTGTTCTTCTAAGCTCTAGCGGACATAGGTGTTTTTGATCCACTTCCCTGGCGTGCAGGCTCCCCGCCCGCGCGCCAGGGGATTTTGTTTGGTTGACCTCAGGAGTGTCTTAGCGGTCCCGGGAGTGTGCCGGCACTGCCTTCGCAAAAAAAGGCTAAAATCCAATTGCGGCAGGTGAGTGCGGATTTATGGAATACTGTAAATTAAGCACGGCGGTCCTTCTTTTCCTTCTCGCAATCTCTGCCTTCGGACAGACCGGCAGCCCTGCGGAAGCGATGGCTTTGGAAAAACAAGGCAGGTTAGAAGAAGCCGTTAAAGTCTGGCGTACGGTCGTCAAGCGGAATCCCCAGAACGCTGCTTCCTTCGCCAGTATGGGAGTCCTCCTCTCCAAGTTGCAGAAATTTGACGAGGCTGCTGTCGCCTATAAAAAGGCCCTTGCCCTGAATCCCAAGCTGCCGGGGATACAGCTGAATCTGGGCCTGGCAGAGTTCAAGCAGGGCCACATCAAGTCAGCGATCGCGCCGTTCAGCGCTGCCTTGGCCGCTGACCCGCAAAACCAACAGGCACGCATTCTGCTGGGCTTTAGCTTCTATGGCAGCATGCAATATGCGGAGGCCGTCAAGTATCTTGAGCCGGCGGCCAAGCTTGATCCCGCCAATATCGAGCTCCATCAGGTGTTGGCGCAGAGCTGTCTCTGGGCAAAGAATCACGCTTGCGCTGAAAATGAGTTTCGGCTAATTCTGAGACAAAACCCTAATTCGGCTGCGGTCCATATCTTCATGGGGCAGGCGCTCGATGGGCTGGGGAGAACCCCGGAAGCGCTTTCGGAATTCCAGGAGGCCGTCAAGATCGCGCCACGCGAGCCCAATCTGCATTTCGGCCTCGGCTTCTTGCACTGGAAGTTGAGTCAGTACGAGGACGCCCAAAGAGAACTGAGCCTTGAACTCTCACTCTATCCCGCTCACGCCCAAGCGCTGGCCTATCTCGGCGATGTTGCGCTGAAGCAGAACCGGCCAGAGGACGCTGTTCCCCTTCTCAAAGAGGCGATTCAGGTGAGAAGCGACCTTCGTTTCGCCCATCTCTGCTTGGGCAGGGCTCTGACAGAATTGAAACAGTACCCGGAGGCAGTCGCGGCGCTGCGTCGCGCCGTGGCGCTCGATCCGAGCGAGCCTGATGCGCACTACCAGCTGGGACGTGTCTATCGTGCCCTGGGCAACACAGCGGCGTCCCAGAAGGAGTTCGACAAGGTCCGCCAGCTGCGCCGCAAGGCCGATGAGGACCTTGTGCGCAAGATGTCTGCCTCCCCACCGGCATTGCCGCAGTGACCCGAACCAAACACGAAACGGCAGCCCGATCGTGCTCGTTCGTGGAAAGCGTTAATGATCTTGAACATTTCCGGAGAAGAACAATGGCCTTTACCAGTTCCCCCATGGGTGCATTTCTTGTCAGTTTCGCTCTGATCGCTTTTGCGCTCCCGGCGCATGCCGTTGCTGCGGATAGGGTTGAGTTATCCGTTGACACGTCCAAAGCCGGCGCCAAGATCGACCGCAACATTTTCGGCCAGTTCGCCGAGCATCTCGGCCACGGCGTGTATGAAGGCGTATGGGTCGGTCCAGATTCCAAAATCCCTAATACTCGCGGCATGCGCAACGACGTCGTCGCCGCGCTCAAGGCGCTGAGAGTGCCGAACGTCCGATGGCCAGGGGGCTGCTTCGCGGACGAATACCACTGGCGCAAGGGCATCGGCCCTGCCGATCAGCGCGTGGCAACGCTCAATCCTAACTGGGGCGGCGTGATCGAGCCGAACACCTTCGGAATACACGAATTCATGGACTTCCTCGATCAGATAGGCAGCGAGGCGTTTCTCTCGGTCAATGTGGGCTCCGGCACTCCGCAGGAAGCAGCCGAATGGCTGGAATACATGACCACCGCGCAGCCGACGGCCCTGGCCAAGGAACGCGTCGCCAACGGCCATCCGGCCCCCTACAAGGTCGCCTACCTTGGCATCGGCAACGAAAGCTGGGACTGCGGCGGGAACATGACCCCCGACTACTACCTGAGCCAGTTGAAGATCTACAGCCGCTTCGTCAGAAATTTCAATCCGGCGCAGCAGGACAAGCAACAGATGCTGAAGATCGCCGTAGGCCCTGGCGGCGGCGAAGCCCGGTGGACCGAATGGACCGAAGTTGTCATGAAGGCCTATGAGAAACGCCAGTGGAGCTGGGATATCAATGGGCTGTCGCTGCACTCCTACACGGTAGGGCAGTGGCCGCCGGCGTTTACGTCCGTGGGGTTCGGAGAGACGGAGTACAGCCAGTTCCTGAAGCACACCCTCGCAATGGAGGCTCTGGTCACCAGGCATTCGGCCATCATGGACAAGTATGACCCGCAAAAGAAGGTCGCCCTCGTCGTTGATGAGTGGGGCGCCTGGTACGCGCCGTTACCCGGCTCCAATCCCGGCTTTCTGGTCCAGCAGAACAGCCTGCGGGACGCCATCCTGGCTGCGCTTAACCTGAACATCTTTGCGCGCCATGCCGACCGCGTGCGGATGGCCAACATCGCACAGATGGTGAATGTGCTGCAGGCCATGATCATGACGGACAAAGAGAAGATGGTTTTGACCCCGACGTACCACGTTTTCAGGATGTATCTGCCGTTCCAGGACGCCGCCTTTGTGCCGGTTGCTTTCGACGCCGGCACCTATACGCACAAAGACATCGACTTGCCGCGGGTGGACGCCATCGCAGCTAAGGACACGAACGGCAAGCTGTGGTTGGCCATCATCAATCTCGATCCCGATCAATCGCTCGAAATCGAGGCGAACCTAGGGGGTGTCACGGCCAAATCGGCAGTTGGGGAAACACTAACCGCTCCCAAGGTTGATAGCGTCAACACCTTCGACGCGCCTGCCGCGGTTGCGCCTAAGCCCGTTTCAGCGAAGGTCCAGGGCGGCAAGCTGGCTCTCGAACTGGCTCCAAAGTCGGTGACCGTAGTGTCGGTCGAGCAGTAAAAGGGATCCCCGGCGCCGGACCTGTAGCCGTAGAGACAGGTTACAGGTCCGTACTTCTGGCCTCTTAACAGTCTGGGCTAACTGTTAACTGCGACAAGAGAACCAGCTTTCCTCAGCAGTCCAAGAGTAATACACCATTGGAGTTGAGCGCGGCATACCGTATCTAACCTAGACAGTGCAGGACCACCCAGCTAGGGTATCCCCAGCCGAGGGCTCGACGCCTGATCGTTGACAGGAGGCAGAGACCCCAAAGCCCCGGACAGGAGGACTGACTGCGACGACGATATCTGCGCCAGGTCGGATTGATGCCCCAAGAATTATTCCTGCTTTGGCGCATCCCCTTAATTCCAATTGACACAGTCCTGCTTACCGGTTATAAGGTGCCCCAAGTGCTTATTTAGTTCGCGACGGAAACTATTGTCCAGTCGGCATCCCGGGCTGCTTAGAAGGGGAGGAGGTCTTTCGCTATGTCTTTGCATCATGAAAAGTTATGGCATGCTCTACGGGGAGCGGCGCTCATCGTCGTCATTTGCCTGACAAGCTGCACTTTGCTGCAGGCACAAACGACGAGCGCGTCCGTATCAGGCACGGTCGTGGACGCCCAGGGGGGCGTGCTGCCGGGGACCACGGTCACGCTGACCAGCGAGACCCAGGGTACAGCGCTGGAGGTCATCACCGATGACCGGGGGAGTTTCTACTTCGCCTATGTCCGGCCCGACGCTTACACCCTGAAGATCAGCATGCAAGGGTTCCAGACGTTGCAGAGAAACAAGTTGGTGGTCAACGCCAACGACCGCCTGGCGGCCGGGAATTTCACCCTGCAGGTGGGTGAGATCAACGAGACCGTGACGGTCACCGACGAGTCGGCCATCATCCAGACGAGAAGCGGCGAGCGCGCCTACACACTGGAATCGGCGGCCATTCAGAACATCGGGGTCAACGGCCGCAGCTTCTTCGGGCTGGCCAGCTTGGTGCCGGGGGTGGTTCCCACCTCCGACACGCCCACGCAGGTGAGCAATTTCAACGTGAACGGCCAGCGGGCGAACTCCAATAATTTCACAGTGGACGGGGTGGCCAACATCGACACCGGCGACAACGGCGGCAACATGGCCACCATCAACCTGGATTCGGTGTCTGAGTTCAAAGTCTTGACCTCGAGCTACCAGGCGGAATATGGCCGGGCGCTGGGCGCCCAGGTGCAAGCCGTGACCAAGAGCGGCAGCAAGGACTTCCACGGGTCCGCGTACTGGTATTTGCGGCGTTCCGGCTGGAACGCCAATTCCTGGATGAACAACCGCAGCGGCATCCGCAAGAGCTATAGCAAGCGCAACGACTTCGGCTGGACCTTCGGGGGCCCGGTCTACATCCCGGGGTTTTTCAACAAGGACAAGAGCAAGCTGTTTTTTTTCTTCAATCAGGAATGGCAGCGCCGGAAAGACCCGGTGGGCGAGCAGCGGGTGACGGTGCCCACGGCGCTGGAGCGCAAGGGTGATTTCTCCCAGACCGTGGACAACAACAACAACCCCTACCCTTACATCCGCGACTACACCCTGAACCTTCCCTGCAGCTCGAGCAACACCGCCGGCTGCTTCAAGGACGGCGGCGTACTGGGGAGGATCCCGGCCAACCGGCTGTACGCTCCCACGCTGGCTGTCCTGAGCATTTACCCCGACCCTAACATCACCGGCAAGACGGGCTACAACTACACCAGCCAGACCCCGGCCAGCCAGCCGCACCGCGAGGAACTGCTGCGCATCGACTACGCCATGAGCGACAATTGGCGGTTGGCGGGGCGCTACATGCAGCGCAGCGAGGTTTTCGACCTCCCGTACGGCATCAGCGGCTGGTCGATCGGCGGCAACCTGGACACCATGAGCGTGGTCCAGAAGACGCCGGGCCGGAACTTCATGGTCAACACGACGGGCGTGCTCAGCAACACGACGTCGCTGGAGATTTCGTTCGGGCAGGCGCACAACTCGCTCGATCACTACAGCACCAGCGACAAGCTCACCCGGTCGGGAACGGGCATGAAGGACCTGCCGATGCTGTTTCCGGAGGCGATTCAGCTGGACTTGATCCCCCGCTTCTACTTCGACGGCGGACGCATCGGGAACGCGCCGCTCATGAGAACCGGCCAGGCGCCGTTCACGAACTTCAACACGACGTACGACGCACTGGCGAACCTGACCAAAATCATGGGGAGCCATGCGACCAAGTTCGGTGTTTACGTCCAAAGGAGCCTGAAGGACCAAAGCGCCTTCGCCAATTTCAACGGGGAGATCAGGTTCAACAACAGCTCCAGCAACCCGTACGACTCCACCCATCCCTTCTCCAACGCCGCGCTCGGGATTTTCGACAGCCTTAACCAGGCGTCGGCCTTCCTGAAGCCACAGTGGCGCTACTCCAATATCGAGTGGTACCTGCAGGACAACTGGCGGGCGAACAGCCGGCTGACTCTCGACTACGGGCTGCGCTTCTACTTCCTGACCCCGCAGTGGGATAAGTCCATGAAGGCCTCCAACTGGATCGCCGACGACTTTGACCCGAGCAAAGCGGTCCGGCTGTTCAAGCCTGCGATCATTGACGGAAAAAAGGTCGGCCTGGACGCTACCACCGGCCAGACCGTCAACGCCGCGTTCATCGGGCGCGTGGTGCCGAACTCCGGGGACCGGTTCAACGGGGCGCATCAGGCGGGCCAGGGGATCTCGGACACGCTGACCGACGGGAACAAGTTCAAGATTTCCCCCAGACTCGGAGCGGCGGTTGACCTCACGGGCAAGCAGAACCTGGTGCTGCGCGGGGCGTTTGCGGTTCTCTACGACCGGCCGCAGGGCAACCAGGTGTTCGATCTGGTCAACAATCCTCCGGGGACGCAGACACCGACGCTGAACTGGGGCCTTGTGAAGGATATCCTGGGGACCACCCCGCTGTACTCGCCGCTGGGCATCCAGGCGAACACCTACGAGTGGAAGCTGCCCACGGTCTACCAGTGGAACGTGGGTCTGCAGTGGAAGCTGCCGCAGGAGATGAGCCTGGATGTGGCGTATGTCGGCTCCAAGTCGGAAAACCTGCTCCAGTTCCGCAACCTGAACGCCATTCCGTACGGCACGACGTATCAGGCGGCGAACCAGGATCCGACCAAGGGGACCTGCGCCGGATGCACGGCGCCCGGCGCGTTGCCGGGACAGAACGCCCTGAGCTCCGAGTTCCTGCGTACGTACCAGGGGTTCAACGATGTTCGCCTGTGGGAATTCGAAGCCTACTCGGACTACAAGGCCTTGCAAACCACGATTAGCCGCCGGTTCGCCAAAGACCTGAGCGGCAGCTTCAACTACACGCGGAGCTCGGCCAAGGGCACGCTGGGCGGCGACTGGGACTACGCCCGTATCGACGGCAAGGACCGTGAGGCCAACTACGGCCCCCTGTCGTTCGACCGGCCGCACGTTTTCACCGGTTACTTCCTCTATCAGACGCCCAAGCTCACCAGCGGCGTGCTCTCCTACATCGTGGACAGCTGGCAGCTCACCGGCAACTACCGGTGGAGCTCCGGCGGTCCGGCCAGCGCTGGCTTCTCCATTCCCGGCGTGGCCAACACCACCCTCACCGGCAGCTATACCGAGGGCGCCCGGATCGTTCTGAAGGGAGACCCGGGCAAAGGGTACAACAGCGACGACCCGTACCATCAGTTCAACATCGACGCGTTCACCGCGCCGCGGGTCGGCAGTATTGGCTTGGATTCGCCCCGTGTGTACTTCTGGAATCCGCCGACCAACAACCTGGACTTGTCGTTGTCGAAGGTGTTCCCCATCGGCGAGGACCGGAAGGGCTTGGAGATCCGGGCCGACGCGTTCAACGCCCTGAATCACACGCAGTACAGCGGCGTGAACCGCACCATTAACTACAAGAGCTACGATGATCTGACGGTCATGAACCTGCCCTTCAAGGCAGATGGCTCGATCAACAACATCAACGGTGTCGGCACCGTAAACGGTACCCGATCGCCGCGTACCCTCCAGCTTGTGTTGAGGTTTACTTTCTAGAAGCGAGCGGGAGTAAGTAACAGCGATACGACCAGGGCCGGCGTTCCCTTTTTGCGGGGCGCCGGCCCTTCGATTTTATCCACGCCAAAACGGCGCGGCCAAGGCCGCAATCAGCGGGCAGCGGGCAGCGGGCAGCAGGCAGCGGTCAGCAGGCCAGTTGAGCGGGTTATTGTGCTGAAGGCACAAGGCAGATCAGAGCGTAGCCGCAGTTTGGCAACCTTGGGTAATAGGTAACGGTTTAATAGGCGGATAGACCGGCGAGTTCCCGGCGGAGGGCGAGATCGAATGGAGCCGCGCACGACAGCGAGAGAAGCGAGCGAAAGTAAGCGGACCACCTGACTCGCTCCACTGCTTCGTGTTTAAATCTATCGACTTAGTGAATGATTGGTGGTCCGCTTACTCTCGCTCACTGCCGTTCGCTTTCGTGCGCGGCTCCATGCGATCTCGCCCTCCGCATTTCGATCTCTGTCCGTCAAGAGGATCGCCGTGCCCCAGCAGAAGTATGCCCAGGATTTGGGGAATGCAGCGAGGTAGGCGGCTTCCATCCGCTCGATGTGGAATCCCCCCTCCGCGAGGAGAGCCGGGATGTCGCGGGTAAGGCGTAAGCCTTCAAATACCCTGAAGAGGATTGGCGCCCATCGGTCTTGCCAGCGTCGAACGTGAGGGTCGGGAGAGATCGCGTGTTCGAAGAAGATGAGTTTCCCATCCCGCCTCAGCACCCGTCCGATACCGCGAAGGGCTTCCAGAACGCCGGGTATCGTGCACAATGTGAAGGTGCTGACTACCGTATCGGCAGTGCCATCTCCCAACGGGATTCGTTCCCCCGGCAAGCCCAGGAACTGAACATCCAGCTGGGTTTGAAGGCGGCGCCTTTCGGCAAGTCGAATCATTCTCGGGTTCGGCTCAAGGGCGTAGAGCCTGGTCACCTTCCTTGGATCGTAATAGGCAAAGTTAACACCGGATCCAACGCCGATCTCCAGGACGATCCCCTTGGCCAAAGGGAGAATGCGCTGACGGATCTCCCGGATGGGCGGCGGGTTGCCCAGTCTATCGACCAGGTGCGTGTAAATGTGGTCTCTGTAGAACGCCATTGTTGTTCACAAGAACAAATATACCGTGCCCTCCGGGCGCCGGCCATTTCATAAAATCGTGAAATAATGAAGTAGATGGAGAAGCACAGAGCGTGCAGGACTGGCGGGCCGAAGGCTTTCCCGTTGCCGCCGGTGAAGAGCTTTGACTTCGGCGCCCTGGGTTTGAGAGGAATATCATGGAAGTGGAAACCAAGCTGACCTCGGTTGTCGGTCAACAGTCGGTTCGAAGGCC